>Ga0307479_10000796_pt1 | contig 28670 bp, 23 predicted proteins | sample atmos_gasesECM4C_FD_203743 | JGI IMG/M metagenome (GOLD analysis project Ga0307479, IMG submission 203743) | Hardwood forest soil microbial communities from Morgan-Monroe State Forest, Indiana, United States - atmos_gasesECM4C_515 | ecosystem: Environmental > Terrestrial > Soil > Temperate... | reverse complement strand
TGAAGGAAAATCTGAAGATTGATGCGGGAGCGCTGGCGGTCATTTCGCGCATGGCGGAAGGCAGCATGCGCGATGCGCTGTCGCTGCTGGAGCAGGCGCGCGCATACTGCGGCGAAGTAATTACCAATGATGCGGTGCGCGAGCTTCTGGGTGTGGTTCCCGACGACGCGTTGGCTACGCTCGTGAGCGCCATTGCGGAAGGCTCAGCCGACCGGGCCCTTGGGCTGATCCATACCTTTCAAAAAGAAGGCCGCAACCTGCAACATTTTTGCCGCGAAGCGATTCGTCACATGCGGAATCTGCTGATAGCCAAAGTGTGCGGGGCAGATTCGGATCTGATTGCGGCCACGGCGGATCAGCGTCCGGCGCTGGCGGAAGCTGCCGCGCTCTTCAGCGAAGAGGACCTGACACGATTTTTTCAGATTTTGTTGCAGACCGATGATGACCTGCGGCACAAGCCCGACCCGCGAATCCATCTCGAGATGGGCTTGTTGCGGTTGATCAATGCAGCGCGGCTGGCGCCGCTCGAAGAATTGTTGACGGAAATAAAAAGTGGAACCGGTGGAGCAGCTGGAACAGGATCGCCGGTTCCTGCGCGACGCGCGGCTGCGGCCGGAACGAGCGCGAATTCATCGGTGAAGACAAGTTTCGCTATGCCCGCCGCGACTTCGTTGAGCGCGCCTTCGCCAGTGGCATTTAAAACTGCGGAGCATGAGCCGCGCACTTTCGCAGCGGCTGACTTGGTTGCAAAGAATGCTTCAGCGGTAACAGGTGCCCGTGATTCAAGCACGCCCGCACCGCTTCTCACCGGGCTTGGAGATTCAACGGTGGCTGCGACTCCTGCTTCCGCCCCCGCAACGCCTATCCCGCCGCGTTCGAATGATTCTGTCAGGACCGCAGAATGTGAAGCGGAAAATGTGCAAAGCGGACATGGCGAACTCGCAGGCGCCGCCACTGAGAACTCCTTGCGCCACGAAGGAATCACGCCAGAGCAGGTTTCGCAAATAAAAGCTGCGGTGCAAACTCAACAAAAATTCCTGGGCGAATTGCTGGAACATGCCACCGTTTGGGAAGTTACCGGCGCGGAACTGAAACTTCATTTTCCCGCGGCGAAAAAATCTTTCGCGGAAATGTTGGAGGGACGCGACTCTTTGGAAAAGCTTCGTGGCATTTCGAGCAACGTGCTCGGTCACCCGGTGCGGGTGTGTGCTAAACTTGCAGTCAATACGAGTCCGCCGCCGGCAACGCGCGCGGGTTCGGAGCAGCAGGAACTTCGGGCCAAGTTTGAACGCGATCCGATGGTGCGTTCGATACTGCAGCGCTTCGGCGGCAAAATCTCCGAAGTGCGACGGGCGCAAGAGGAATGAAGCTGATGGAAGTCAACGCACTCCAACAGATGCTTTCTAAATTCCGGCAGTTGCAGGATGACTTGCAGCGGCAGGTTAATTCCGTAAACGTGGAAGCCTCCGCGGGCGGCGGCATGGTCAATGTCAAAATGAACGGCCAGAAGCAGATTGTGGAGATTCGCATTGAGCCGGAAGTTTTTGCGGCCAAGGACCAGGAAATGTTGCAGGACCTGGTGCGCGCGGCGGTGAATGAAGCGTCGCGGCGAGTCGACGAGGAACTGGCCAGCCAGATGAAGAATATTGCAGGCAACGTTCCCGGCCTATCAGGGTTAAAGATTCCCGGCCTGTTTTGAATTTCCGCTACAAATTAACTTCCAAAATTTAGGTTTCTCCAGAACCGTTGGCGGAGCGGTTTGCTCCTAATCGCGGCGTGTGCTACACATCAGGGATGCCTGATTTTGCCGCGCCTGTGGAACGACTGATCGATGAATTGAAGCATCTTCCGGGAATTGGCCAGAAAACAGCTCAAAGATTGGCGTTTCACCTGTTGCGAAGCTCGCCGGAGAACGCTTTGGCATTGGCGGATGCCATTCGCGATGCCAAAGAAAAAATCCGCGAGTGCTCCACGTGCCACAACATCACGGATACCGATCCTTGCCTTTACTGCGTGGGGCCGACGAGAAACCACCGCACCATCTGCGTGGTGGAAGAAGCGCACAACATCATGGCCATCGAGAAGACGCGGATGTATTCCGGGATGTACCACGTTTTGGGCGGCGCGTTGTCGCCGCTATCGGGCCGTGGACCGGAACAACTAAAAATCAAATCGCTCATCGAACGATTGAAGGGCGGAGGCATCGAAGAGATTATCGTGGCGACCAATCCCACTGCCGAGGGCGAGGCCACTGCGGTGTATATTTCTAAATTGCTGAAGCCTCTGGGAGTGAAAGTCACGAGGATCGGGGTGGGCATCCCGGTGGGAGCTGATTTGGAGTACGCGGACGAAGTGACCATGTTGAAAGCGATGGAAGGTAGACGCGAGCTTTAATAGAACGAAGGTGAAAGTCCGTTGTTCGCAAAGATAGTACTGGTAGGACTTTACGGCCAAAAATTAGTACTGGTGGGACTGTCTAGGCAAAGAGCAAATTTGAGTATAGAGTCTGGTTTCTGCGAAGTTCCCGGCAAGGAGTTGCGCTATCCCAACCCCGGCGCCCTACACGTCGTGTTTGGCCAGGCTTAACTTGTGCCGTAAGGTTCACGGATCGTCGCAAGTTAACGTATGTGTCTCATTTTGATGGCTTTGTGCGTTGGACCCCCATCCCGAGATTGATGGACTTCCTGCGTGGCAAGAATCGAAAGCGAGAGGAAACCGCCGCAACGAGAAATTTAGAAAAGTCCCGTGGACGTGGGAGTATAAGACGAGTGACGGATGAGATGAGCGGCAATACAACCGAGGGAACTACGGAAATGTCAACAGGCGCAGCGGCCCATGCCAACTCGGATCTACGGAAGCGCCGCAGCACGCGCATCGTGCAGGCTGTGCCCCTGGCGGTCACCGGAGTGGACGCCATCGGACGTCCGTTTACCGAGAACACTTCAACTCTGATCATTAATTGCCACGGATGCCGCTTTCAATCAAAGCATTATGTTTTGAAAAATATGTGGGTGAAGTTGGAGATTCCGCATCCGGATTCCGGGCAGCCGCCACGAGTGGTGCGTGGGCGAGTAGCTTGGATTCAGCGGCCGCGAACGGTGCGGCAACTTTTTCAAGTGGCGCTCGAATTGGAGACCCCCGGCAACTTCTGGGGCATCGCTTTTCCTCCCGAAGATTGGTTCCCATATCCCGACGTCGAAGCGCAGCAGCATAGCGCCGGTACGCCGTCGGAGCCGCAGGCAAACGAGATCGAGCAAGAAGTACCTGCTCAAAATGAATTCGAGCATTCGGCGGTGCACATGAACGATAACTTGCGGGCCTTCCCTTCTCCGGTAAGCACTACCGACGCTTCACTACAACTGGCGCGACAACTGGCACGACTGGTCGCCGATGCCAAGCAACAGATTCAGGCGGCAGCGCGAGAAGCGGCCAGCCACGCGGTGGCCCAGGAAGCTTCGCAGCTTATCGACAAAATTAAACAAGAAACCGTGAAGCACGCGCAGGACGCCGGCACTGTGGCAGCGGAATCGACGCGCCGCGAATTGACGAATTGGCTGACACCACAACTGGAACAAACCCGGCGTGAGCTAAGTTCGCAACTTGAGCAAGAAGGTAAGGTGCAGCGCGAGCAGCATGTCGAGCAGTTGAAAAACAGCGGCGAAATTCTGGTGACTTTATTCAAGGAAGCCGAGGAAGTTGCCACGCGATTGAAGTCGCAAGCCGCGGAGGTAGAGGCGCGGTTGCAGGCGGAAGCCGAGACCGTAGGCCGAGCGCAACAGGAAGCCGCACAGTTGCGTGAAGAAACCAGCGTGAACCTGGCCATCCAGGCGGAAGAAACCGAAGCCCATATCATGGAACGCGCCGACGCCGCGGCTCGCACTATGGAAGAGGCCGCGCGGGTCCGCGAGGAAGCGCTGGTCCGGCTCAAAGCCCAGGCGGCCAACACCGAGTCACAAATCATGGCGGCAGCAGCTAGGGCGGTCGAAGAGTCGGAACGTTCGCGTCAGGAAACGCTGGATCTGCACTGGCAGACTTTGCGGTTGGCGGCCGAGGAGGTTCAACAGCAGGTGGTGTTGAACTTGTCCACCGCGCGGCTCGATCACGACGCGCATCTGGCGCGAGAAATGGAAATGGCCAAGGCGCTTTGGCAGGCCAGTCTGGAAACCTCCTTGCATACAGCGCAAACTCGCGTCGTTGGCGACGTGGAGCAGCGGCTCCTAGGCCTTCGTGAGTCCCTGCAAGAAACGGCGGAGCGGCTGGAATTCGGAGTGGCGCGCGCCAATGAGTCCGCGACCACTGTAGAGAATTTTTCGAACCGGCTGGGAGTTTTGCACGAGCAAGCGCTAGTGGGATTCCACACCCAACTGGATGACGTGCTGAGCTTGCACAGAAATGAACTGCACCGTAGGTCGGAATCGCTGTTCGAAGACGTAACCTCCAGGTTGCGAACAGCCTTTGAAGAAGCCAGCAATCGGGCGGCGGGGGAATTTGAACAGCGCATTTCAGGGATGGTCGCGCCGCACGTGCAAAACGCAGAGGAATCGCTTCAACGCATGGCTGGCGGACGAGCGCTTCTGGATGCGGCGATTTCCATGCAGCAGGACCGCATTAGGACCGCGGCGGACGAGGCCTTCGCGGAGTCGGTTTCCAGATTCAAGGATAACCTCGGGGGCGCGGAACAATTGCTGGACGAAACCGCGCGTGCCGTTACCAGCCGGAACATCGCCGAGATGGAAGAAAAGCTCAGCGACATCAAGCATCAAGCCATCCAGGATGTTTTCAAATCCGCGGAATGGTACGAGAAGAAAGCGCAAACGCATATCCAGAACGTGACGGAAAAAGCGGTGGAGCAAGCCGGCTCGCAGCTGCGGGAAAAGGCGGGCGAGCTTTCCAGCGCATTCACCAGCGAGCTCGATAATTCCAGCCGCAATTTTGTGGGCCACACGCAGTCGCAGATGGAAGATACCGTGCGCGACGCTTTTGAGCGTGCGCGAATGCTATTCGCCGAAGCTTCCGACACCACTGCGGCGGCGTTTACCGACGAACTTCAGCGCACCGGAAGGCATGAGCTACAGGGCTTCGGCGAGGAATTGCGTAAGGCCGTCGAGCAAGCGCGCGCCGAGCTTGATACAGCGCAACGGGAGCTGTCGCAGAAGGTTACAGCGGAACAGGCAGAGTTTCTGCGGCGTTTCCAGGAAGCTATGGACAAGGCCTTGGAGTCTGGCGTACAGAATGCCAATGAGAAAGTGGAGGCCAGTTTCTCGCCGCTCATCGATTCCTGGAAGATGATGACCGACAGGCATCAAAGCGACCTTCGCAACGTGTACGCCAAGATCAGCGATCAGGCTACCGAACAACACCGCTCGCGGCTCGAAAATGTTTCCAATCAGTGGATGCTGGCCACCGTGACTGCGCTGGATCATCAATCGCGCGAGATCGTCGCTGATATTTCGGCCAACGCGGAAGAAAAATTGCGCGAGACCTGTACCCAAGTGTTTGAGAGTATCGGGGAAACTTTACAGGAACGCTTGCAGCAAATCGCGCGGAATTTGACCTTCCCTACCGACCCCAACAGTCGTTCGCGTTCAGCAACGACAAGTAGTAGCTAACCGGCTAGTCTGGCTTCAGTTTGTTTCGAACCCAGTGAGCCCAGCACACTAGGGCAACCAGCCATCCGCCCTCAGGTGGAGGCGCATTCGCATGCCATCCGCGTCCCCGGTATAATGAACAAGTTCCTCCATTACATGGCCAATCGTGCATATCTGCGCGTCTGGACGCGCGATTTCTCCGAAGAACTGATGATTGCTCAGTTCGCGCGCTTTCTGGCCAGTGCTCCGCTATCAGCTTCCATGAATACTTTCGCGGAATTAACCGTCCAACCAGTGGACGCCACGGAAACGCCGGTAGCTTCGTGGGACCTGCGCGGCCAAGGTTATGGGCCGGCGGAGGTGGCGGCGCTGTCTTTACAACATTTGAATACGGACAGCGCGTATATTGCCACCGCGAAGTGGGACTTGTGGGACCTGAACGTGGAGAGTTTGAAGTGGCAGCACGCGGCGGAACCACTGGTACTGACGTGCAATGGAACGGATTACGACAATGGCGTGGCCGCGACTGAAGGCCATTTCGTTGGGGACCTGGGCTTCGAACATTTTTTTACCGGGCATGCCGGTTTGCTGGCACCGGGCAAGGCCACTAATCCGTTTGATTCTTCGGATCACCCGGTGGAACATACTTTTCGCCGTTGGATGGCAGCAGGCGGCAATTTGAAGGAGTATCACGCAAAAACGCGGGAAAACATCCAACAGTTATTCAAGTGGGTGGAAGCGTTGCAGAAAGCATTGCCGGTGGAGCGAAGCGAGTTGTGGTCCGAGGGCGAGGAAAATTTTGAAGCTCGTCTGGACGCAATTCTGGCCCAACGCTGACGCGGTAACGGAAGCAACGGTAGAGTCTTTAGTGCACAGCAGCTAGAATGAACACTAAATGGACCGTCCAGCTTCGACATGTTACTTGAGGATGGTCATGTGCCGAAGCCGGCGGAAAAGGCCGTTACTTTGATGGACTACCGAGTGGTCGGATCGCGGTTGAAGAAAGACTTCGCGCAAAATATTTTTATCGTTGCTCTGGCGGCAACGGCGTTTGGAACTTTGGGCGTTGGATGCGGGAGCGAGGCACCGAAACCGTCTTCAGAGCCAACTGCTCAAGCGAAGCCAGCGGCGCCGGCGATCCCAGAGGATATTCAGGACGCCGCCCAGCATCTGCTGGGAAGCGATGCGCAGGTGCTGCTCTCCGGTGATCTGGCAAAAAATGGCAAACGGCAGTTCCTTGCCGCCAATGTGGTGCCCAAAACGCCGAAAAATAACGTGCCCGGCACGGTGGTCACGCGCGCTGTTGTGGCCCAGGACGATGACGGGACGTGGACGGAATTGCTGCGATGCGATGAGCATTTGAAAAACCAAAAAGGCTATTTAGGCTTGACGCCGCTCGACTCCATTAACGGATGGCGATTGCAGTACGAACAAGATATCGAGAAGGGGCTGCAACTTTATTTCACGCCGTTAAAAGTGAACGGAGACACGCACGTGCTGCCGGTGGGAGTGCGCTGGAATCCGGCCAACAAGCGTTATCAGTCTCTGGACGCCAGCTATGAGCATTTCTTGAAGGAATCGACGTCACTGCAAAATGTGAGGTCCACGCTGCGATGAGTGCGGCCACCACAACCAGCGCGACATTAGGAACCAAAGCGGCGGCCAACGAGCCACCCAAGGTTTCCTCGTGGAAGAATCTGCGCGGGCTCGTTCCTTATTTGCGGCGTTATCCGGGGGGCCTCGCGCTCGGGCTTTTGGCGACGGTGCTCATGGGCATTATCGGCAACATTGTGCCTCTAGCCATTGGCATCATCATCGATGTGCTGGCCGGAAGCGCGCGGCCCTTCTCGAATGGCGTTGTGGTTGGTGCGCTGAAGGCTAGTTGGATCAGCAGCATAATTCCCTTCTACCAGCCGTCTAGCCGGCACACGCTGGGAATTTATTGCCTGCTGCTGATCGGACTCATTGCGATAAAGGGAGTCCTGTCATTCTCCGCCCGCTGGATATTAATCGGGGTGTCGCGCGATATCGAATTTGACGTTCGCAACGATCTGCTGGACCGTCTGCTAATACTCGAACCAGAATTTTATGTGCGCAATCGCACCGGCGAGCTGATGTCCCGGGCGACCAATGATTTGAACGCAGTGCGCATGGTACTAGGCCCAGGAATCATGTACAGCGCGACGACGCTGGTTACCATGTTAGTGGCCGTCCTTTTGATGTTCAAAATGTCACCCTCGTTGACCATGTGGGTGCTGCTGCCTGTGCCGATTGTGGCCGTGGTGGTGCGCCACTTCGGCAAAGTGATTCACGAGTTATACGAAAAAATTCAAGCGTCGCTGGCGGCGGTTTCGGTGAAGGTTCAAGAAAACCTTTCGGGTGTGCGCGTGATTCGAGCCTACGCGCAGGAAGACGCGCAGATTCGCGCGTTCGACGAACCGAACCGCGAGTATGTGGCGCGTAACGTGGAATTGATACGCACGTGGAGCATGTTCATGCCGTCGCTGACGGCATTGATTGGGACTACCTTCCTGATCGTGCTTTGGAAGGGCGGGTTTTTATTTTTGCGCAACGAGCTTTCTCTTGGCGCCCTAGTAGCGTTCTCTAATTTTCTGACGATACTGGTGTGGCCGATGATCGCCCTGGGATGGGTGACAAATATTTTTCAACGCGGCGCGGCATCCATGGGTCGATTGACGTACATCTTGAATGCCCAGCCAAACATTGACGATCGCGGTGCAAAAGTTCCCGCCGACAAGGAACTGCGGGGCGAAATCGAGTTTCGCAACCTGACGTTCACCTATCCCACGATGTTATCCGGCGATGGAAACGCGGCTGGCAACGGAGCCTCGGCAATCAAGTCGCCTTCAACCAGAGCAATCGCTGGTAACGGAACCGGCGCCAGCGCAAATTCCAGTCACCCAATGCTTAGCAATATAAATTTGAGGATACCTGCTGGTTCCACGCTGGCGGTTATTGGTCCAACGGGCAGCGGGAAGACCACGCTGGCCGCCTTGGTGGCGCGATTATGGGAAGCTCCTGCCGGCGAATTGCTCATTGATGGGCGGCCGATACGCGAGTGGCCGCTGGAAACATTGCGGCGTGCCATCGGCTATGTGCCGCAGGACACCTATTTGTTCGGGGATACCCTGGGCGAAAATATCGCCTTTGGCTTGCCGCAATACGACGCCGAACGCGTGCGCGAAGCGGCGGAGGTCGCCAGCCTCGAAGGCGACATTGAGGACTTCACGGAAAAATACGAAACCGTCGTCGGAGAACGCGGAATCACGTTGTCTGGCGGCCAAAAACAACGGACTGCCATTGCTCGCGCGTTAGTCAGGGATCCGAAAATACTGATTCTCGATGATTCCCTATCGGCGGTGGATACTCAGACGGAGGAACGCATTTTGTCGCGCCTGCGCGGCATTATGGCCGGACGAACGACCATTTTGATTTCGCATCGCACTTCCACGGTGCGGGACGCCGACCAGATTGTCGTTTTGCGCGATGGACAAATCATTGAACGCGGAAAGCATGAAGACTTGCTGGCGCGTGACGGATATTACGCGGACCTTTATCAGAAACAGTTGCTGGAAGAAGAACTCGAACGCGCATGAGTAACGCTCACGAAGAAGAAGCACTCGGAAAAGCATACGACTCGCGGCTGATGAGGCGTTTGCTGGAGTACATGCGCCCCTACAAATGGCAAGTGACCCTCGCATTGGCGTTGACACTTGCGGTTACTCCGCTCGAACTGGCGCCACCGATGTTATTTCGGGCTGCCATCGATCGCTATCTAGACCCCTCAGCCCATCACCTCATCACCGTACTCGCAGCGAGGCGGGGACTGGCGATTATCAGCATTATCTACCTGCTGGTTTTATTTTTTGATTTCCTCGCACAATATGTGCAAATCCGGATCATGCAGCGCGTCGGACAGCAGACCATGTACGACATGCGGCAGGAAATTTTTGCGCATATACAGCGCCTGTCGATGAGCTATTTCGACAAGAACCCGGTGGGCCGGCTGGTTACCCGTGTGACGACCGATGTCGATGCGCTGAACGATTTGTTTGCAGCCGGGGTGGTCACCATGATCAACGATTTCTTCCTGCTGGTGGTCATGGCCGGCTATCTTTTGTATCTGAATTGGCGGCTGGCATTGGCCACCTTGGCGGCGGTGCCGCTCATTCTTATGGTTACATTTGTGTTTCGTAAGTTTGTCCGCGAAGCAAACCGACGCATTCGAACGGCAATTGCGCGTATCAATGCGTTTCTTCAGGAATACATTTCCGGCATGAGCATCGTGCAAGTATTTAATCGCGAGCGGAGAGCCAGAGTGGAATTTACCAAGCGTAACCGCGATCACATGCTGGCTTATAAGGATGCCATTCTCGCCTTTGCGCTCTTCTACCCCACCGTTGAATTTCTGGGTGTTGCCGCAATCGCGTTAACTTTATGGGTCGGCGGGTTGCAGATTTTTGCTAACGCCCTGACGCTCGGCGTGCTGGTCGCGTTTATGCAGTACGCGCAGAGATTCTTTCGCCCTATCCAGGATTTGAGCGAAAAATTTAACATTTTGCAGTCGGCCATGGCTGCTTCGGAACGCATATTCAAGTTGCTTGACGAGCCGATCACCATTTCAAGTGATCCCAGCGCGATTCCGCTCCGCGATCCACGCGGAGAAATCGAGTTCCGCAATGTGTGGTTTTCCTACAAGTCCGGCGAGCCCAAGGACGAAGATTGGGTGCTGCGCGACGTTTCGTTTCGAGTTTTGCCTGGGCAGACCATGGCCATCGTGGGCCATACCGGCGCAGGCAAGACCACGCTGATTTCCCTGCTGCTGCGGTTTTATGACATTCAGCGCGGGCAGATTTTGTTGGATGGCCTCGATATTCGCATGATCGAATTGCAGGATCTGCGGCGGCAATTTGGCATCGTGTTGCAGGATCCTTTTCTCTTTTCAGGAACCATCGAATCGAATGTGCGGCTTGGAACTGCGGGAATCGCCCGCGCCACGGTCGAACATGCCGTAAACGAAGTGGGTCTGGGCGATTTTATTCGCGCACTGCCCAGTGGCGTGGATACTTCGGTGAACGAGCGCGGCTCTACCTTGTCGGTGGGGCAGCGACAGCTTATTAATTTTGCCCGAGCGCTGGCGCACAATCCGCGATTCCTGATTCTCGACGAAGCTACCTCCAGCGTGGATACCAAGACGGAACTGCTGATTCGTGAAGCGCTGGACCGCTTGCTGTCCGGCCGCACCGCGCTGGTGATTGCGCATCGCCTGAGCACCATCCAACACGCCGATTGCATTCTGGTGTTCCACAAAGGCCGCTTGAGAGAGCAAGGCGCGCACCAGGAATTGCTGGCACAACGCGGGATTTATTACCGGCTGTACCAACTGCAATATAAAGAACAGGAATTACATTTGCCGGTCGACGTAAGTGCCGGACCAGAGCCGTCACCACTCCAGGCTAATGACTGAGTATCATGAATTCCTGGCGATAAAATCAGCCCAAGAACAGCTTTGCATTTCCCTGCTCAATCCATTTCAGAAGAAGAAACCTCATAAAACAAACTTCGTCGCCTGTTCATGAGCGCTATACCCATTCTCCTGTCTGCGGGCGAGGCCTCCGGCGATATGTACGCGGCGCGCCTCGCGACGGCGCTCAAACAACGCGCAGAGGTCGAGCTGTTTGGCATGGGCGGACCGCAAATGCGCGTGGCGGGTGTCGAAATTATTGTGGATTACTCAGAAGTGTCGGTCCTGGGAATTACGGAAGTATTGAAAAAATTGCCGTCTCTGCAACAGGCGATGAGGCACTTGGTTGACGAAGCGCAACGGCGGCGCCCGCCTCTGGCAATTCTCACGGATTTTCCCGGATTTCATTTGCGGCTGGCGCGCAAGCTGTCGCCGCTGGGCATTCGAAACATTTATTATATTTGTCCGCAATTTTGGGCCTGGCGGCCTTGGCGCGCGAATCTGGTGCGCCGCAGATTTGCGCAAGCCTTATGTATTTTTCCGTTTGAGGAGAAATTTTATCGTGATGCGGGAGTGCCAGTGGAATTCATCGGCCATCCGTTGGTGGGCCATGTAAAGGCGAGCATGTCTCGCGCGGAATTTTGCGCCGAAAATAGGCTGATTGCCGACAAACCAATCGTCACCATTCTACCGGGCAGCCGTCGAGGAGAGATTGAGTATCACGGCGCGATTCTGGCGCGAGCTCTGACGCAACTTAGACAGGCGATTCCGGAGGTTCAAGTGGTCGTCGCCGTAGCACCCGGGGTAAATCGAACGGAGTTGGACGCCTACTTTGGTTCAGGCCGTGGCGTACGGTACGTAACAAGCGCCACATACAATGCGTTGGCAGCTGCGGATTTATCGATTGTTTCCAGCGGCACGGCTACCGTCGAAGCTGCGTTGCTAGGGAAGCCGATGATCGTGATTTACAGGCTCTCGCCACTAACTGCAAAGCTAGCCAAGCCGCTGGTGCGTACCAAGTTTTTCGGCATGGTGAACCTGATTGCCGGCCGCGAGGTCGTGCCGGAATTGATTCAGGACGATTTCACGCCCACCCGAGTTGCTACGGAAGCCGTATCACTATTGTTGGCATCCAAAGAGAGCCTTGAGAAATTGGAGGCGATGCGACGAGGCTTGGCGGAAGTAACAAAGCTGTTAGGGCCGCCGGGTGCCGTTGAAAGGGCCGCTGACGCGATCGTCGGCCAGCTACGGCTGGCACAAAGCAACGCAAAGTGATGGGTTTGGTATCCTATAGAAGCAGCCGTAGCTGCGGCGTGCAAAACAGCGCGCCGATTCCAACGCAAAACGTGAAAGGGGTCCGATGGCCCTCCGTAAGAAAGCTTTAAGGCCAACAGCGCGCTGGGGAGCGTTGACCCTGGCATTGTGCGCGGCCGGTTCATTGCGAGCGCAAGCTCCGCGTCCCGTAGCCTTTATTGCAGAAAATTATGATGTCTCCGCGACGTTGGACACCATCCGCCAATCTCTCACCGCGACCGCGAAAGTTGATTTCAAAGCGCTGGAAGTCTCCGGAAATGTGCGCGTGGAGTTGCATCCTAATCTGGAAGTGCAAACGGTAAAATCCCCGGACGGCAAGTCGCTGAACTTTGAGCGTGACCATCAGAATCCGTTATTTTTGATGGTGACGGTGCCGTCGCCGGTTGGTGCGGGCGGCCATCTATCGCTTACGTTCACCTACACCGGCTTACTTGCCAACGAAGAAAACAGCCCGGTGCCAGGCGTTCGTGCCGCGGTCATCAATCATGATTTCGCTTATCTGCTTCTGGCTTCGCGGTGGTTTCCGCTGACGGACTATCCTTCGAACCGGTATACCGGAACTTTTCGGCTGAATGTGCCGGCCGCATTTGCTGTGGCAGGTACCGGCAAAGCCGCGGCTCCTACACCATCCCCGGGAAAAAATCCCATTGATGGCGACCGCATCATTTATACCTTTGAATGTAAAAACGCGGCGCCCAACGGCACCTTTGTGGCTGGGAATTTGCAGCTCAACCCGCAACAGGCCGAGGGCGTAAGCGTGGCGGTGTACGCGCCGCGCTCGGCGTCCGCAAATTCCGGCGACTTTGCCGCGTCCGTGGCGCGCTCCATGACAGTTTTCTCCGACATGTTTGGGGCGTTGCCCGATCCCGCCATGTCCGTGATTCAAATTCCCGACGGCACCTTGCGTGAATTTGCGGGGCCCGGTGTGTTGTTGCTGAGCCAACGAGCCTGGGATCCCAAGTTGAATGACCGCACGATTGCGAGGTTAGTAGCTTCGCAGTGGTGGGGCAACGAGGTATTGCCGGCTTCGCCGAGCGATGTATGGATCAGCGATGGCCTGGCGCGATATTCGGAAGCGCTTTATGCCGAACAGAATGCCGGGCGAGAAGCAGGCCTGAAGGCTGTTGACGAGTTTGCCGTCGGCGCGCTGATGTTTGAAGATGCCGCGCCCATTGCTCAGGCAGCGCGACTTGCTCCGTACTCCGCTGACTATCGCTCTGTCGTGATGAACAAGGGCGCGATGATTTTTCACATGGTGCGGGCCCAGATGGGTGACGTGGCCTTCAAATCGCTACTGCACGATTTTTATACCAAGTATGAAGGTAAGAGCGCGCGCATCGATGATTTTGCGGCGATGGCGCAACAACACGCCCAAGCGTCGGTCAGGAAAGGGGACGCGCCGCCGGAACTTCGCGGATTTTTTACGCAGTGGCTGAATTCCACGGGCATACCCGAATTTACGCTGGATTACGTGGTGTATCGCACACCTAAAGGCTTTCGCATTTCCGGGAAGATCAAACAGCCGTTGGATACCTTTCGCATGCCGGTGGAATTGCGTATCGATACGGAAGGCAATGCGGAATTGAAAACGGTTGATGTGATCGGCTCGGAATCGGATTTCACGGTAGAGACGTTCGGCCGGCCAAAACCCGGGGGAATTCGCATCGATCCCAACAACCTCATTCTCAAGGCCAGCACAAACTTGCGCGCTCGTGCAGCCGTCGCGCGCGGCGAAGAATTGGCAGAGCAAGGCCGCTATTATGACGCCGTCGTCCAGTACCAGCGGGCTTTGTCTATCCAGCCGAATCGTCCACTAGCGAATTTTAGAATGGGCGAAGCGTTCTTTTACCAGAAAAATTATCAGGCTTCGGCCAATGCGTTTCGAGAGGCATTGCAAACCGTGCCGGAACCTGCCGAGAAGTGGACGGAGGTCTGGAGCCACATTTATTTGGGAAAGATTTTTGATTTGCTGGCGCAGCGGGAGCGTGCGGTCAACGAGTACAGCAAAGCGAGACAGACCAACGACAACACTGGCGGGGCGCAGCAGGTCGCCGAGGGATTTTTGAAGAAAGCTTACACCGAAGGCGAGAAAACGGCGGTAGCGCCTGGCGCGGGAGGTACCGCGACGCCCGCGGCCCCGGCGGCTATTCCCCCGCCGTCGGAAGGAAATCGCCCAGTGTTGAAAAAACGCACCGACCCGGCTCAATTTTTGCCCTGATTATTTTTGATAAAACACGCGGCTTTTTAAACTTAAACCAGCAAGAACCTACGTAGGAACCGGTTGATTCTCAGCGCGTCGTGGGCCTTGCCTTGACTTGCTGCGCGGCGCGTCGCAAACTTTGGCCCTATGGCTCACATCTACATGCATTTTGATTTTGCCGACGAAGAAAACGCGCAGCAAGCGCGTCACAAGCTGGATGTCTGGAAACAAGCGTTTCGCCTGGATAAAAAACTTCAATACAAATTGGAGCGCCCAGAAGAAGCAGACACAGAAGAAGACTACGCGAGCGGCCACGCAGCGGCCGGTACAAAAGACGCTGAGAAACCCAAACCCAAATCAAAATCGAAACATGGTAAGAAAGCAGGGCGCACCGAGGGCGGCTCCGAAGATAACGGTACTGGCCCCGTATCGCTGCTGGTGCGGCTATATTTCTCCAGCCACGAGAAATTATCCGAACAACGTTGGCTTGATCGCATCCCCACGGAAGAGCCGTTCAAGAGCGCATCGCCCAAGGTGCTTCGTCAGGGTGAGGCCGGTTTCGACGAAGCGCTGAAACAATTCAGCGACCTGGATTGACCGCCTAAGTCCGTGTAGCAAAAGAACCTTTAGTCATTCGGCTATTGACCACCTTTTCGCACCAGATAAGAAACCAAAAATTCCGCTATAATTAAGGGTCCGCAGGAGACAGCTTCCATCCCTTCGCGAGGTCGGCACGAATGGCGTCACAGACGCGCATCAAGGTTGCCAAGCTTGACTCCCCCAAAATGCACGGCCTGGATCGCGATACCCTCATTCGTTTGTATCGCACCATGTACCTTTCGCGGAAGCTCGATGACCGCGAGATTCAACTCAAGCGCCAAAATAAAATTTATTTCCAGATTTCCAGCGCGGGGCACGAAGCTGTCACCGCCGCAGCAGGCCTGCTTCTCCGGCCCGGCATCGACTGGATCTATCCTTATTATCGCGACCGCGCGCTGTGCCTGATGCTGGGCGTGACACCGCTCGAAACTTTGCTGCAAGCGGTGGGCGCCAAAGATGATCCCAGTTCCGGCGGGCGTCAGATGCCTTCTCACTGGGGCCACCCGGAATGGAATATCGTCAGCCGCTCTTCCTGCACAGGTACGCAATTTGTTCAGGCCGTGGGCGCGGCGGAAGCTACTATTTACTACCAACAACGTCCCAAAGCCCTCGCGAAAGCGAAGAAAGCTCCGCTCGGTCAGTATGTGAACTATGAAGACAACGAAATTGTGTACGTGTCTTCCGGTGATGGCGCTACTAGCGAGGGCGAATTCTGGGAATCGCTGAACACCGCGTGTACTAAAAAACTGCCGATGTTCTATCTGATCGAGGACAACGGTTACGCTATTTCCGTCCCCGTGGAAGTGCAAACCGCCGGCGGCAGCATTTCTAAACTGGTGGGCAGTTTCCCCGGCCTTCATATCGCCGAATGCGATGGTACCGACCCGCTGGAGAGTTATGCTGCATGCCGGGAAGCGATTCAATACTGCCGAGACCGGCGCGGCCCCGCGTTGGTGCACGCGCAAGTTACCCGGCCGTATTCACATTCTCTGTCGGACGACGAAAAGTTGTACAAGTCCGCTGAGGAGCGTGAAAGAGAAGCGCACCGGGATCCTCTCTCAAAATTTTCGCTTTTCCTCGTTCGCGAAGGACTGCTCGATCAAAAACAAATTGAGGATCTGGAAGCGCAAGTCGACAATGAAGTCCGCGAAGCCGCGGATCAAGCTCTCGCCGCCGCGGCACCCTCAGTCGATTCAATCCAGCTAAATGTGTACTCCCCGGACGTCGATCCCACTTCTTCGGCGTTCGAAGCGGAGCCCCAATATCACGGCGCGCCAAAAACCATGGTAGAGATGGTGGCTACTACGTTGTCCGATGAAATGTTGCGCGACGAGCGCATCACCGTATTTGGCGAAGACGTTGCCGATGCCAGCCGTGAAGAAAATCTAAAAGTCGTAAAAGGCAAGGGCGGAGTCTTCAAAGCCACTGCCGGTCTGCAGCGCAAATTTGGCGCGGATCGCGTTTTCAATTCGCCGCTTGCGGAGGCCAGCATTGTCGGCCGCGCCATCGGCATGGCCACCCGGGGCCTGAAGCCCGTCGCGGAGATCCAGTTTTTCGATTATATCTGGCCGGCCATGATGCAGATTCGCGACGAATTGTGCGTGACGCGCTGGCGTTCGAACGGGGCCTTTAAATGTCCCGCGGTGATTCGCGTGGCCATCGGCGGTTATCTCACAGGTGGGGCGGTGTACCACAGCCAGAGCGGCGAATCGATTTTTACGCATTGCCCCGGTCTGCGAGTGGTAATGCCTTCCACCGCGCTTGATGTAGCCGGCTTGTTGCGAACCGCAATTCGCTGCGACGACCCGGTAATGTTTCTCGAGCACAAACATCTGTATCGCCAGCCTTACAATCGATCTGAGTATCCGGGACCGGATTACACCATCCCCTTTGGCAAAGCGCGCGTGGTTGCGGAAGGCTCTGACGTCAGCATTATCACTTATGGGGCCTTGGTTCATCGCGCGGAAGTAGCGGCTGCACAGCTCGGTCGCGAGGGCACCTCCGTTGAAATAATCGATCTTCGTTCGCTTTCTCCCTATGATTGGGAAGCCATCGCGGGGACGGTACGGAAAAATCATCGCGTCATCGTGGCCTACGAAGACATGCTCAGTTGGGGTTACGGAGCCGAAATTGCCGCGCGCATTGCCGATGAACTATTTGACGAGCTTGACGCGCCCGTGCGCCGAGTCGCCGCCATGGACACCTTCTGCGCCTACCAGCCCAATCTGGAGGACGTGATCCTCCCTCAGACTTCCCATCTAATCAACGCCGTCAAACAATTACTGGAATACTGAAACTCTCAACCATGAGTGAGGTCTCGCGCCTGTTGATAGTCGCCGACCGTGCTCTGCCGCCAGCGGCCGGCCAGGGCCGCGGGAGCTAATTTGGAACTTTTTGCCCTGTTTTGACGTATTATGCTTTGAGAATGACCTGTGGAGGGTCTCCATGATCTGCCCAAATTGCCAGAAAGAAATCGCTGATCACTCCAATTTTTGCTACAACTGCGGCGCCCGCCTGGTTGCAGGAGCTCCCGCGCCGCCAGCGTACGCCGCACCTGCGACGAAGCGCTTGACGCGTTCCACCACAAATAAAAAAATCGCCGGAGTCTGCGGCGGTCTGGCCGAATACTTTGATCTGGATCCGACGCTGGTTCGCATTGTGTGGCTGCTTCTCGTGCTGTTTGCCGGCACGGGCGTTCTCGCGTATTTGATCCTATGGATCGCGCTCCCGCCGGCGCCCGCGCGCATCGCGGCAAATTCCGTCACCGTCACACCATAAGGGCGGGCTAGATGGGGGAGCGGGGCCGCTGACTGAGATCCTGCGAAGCGGTCCATGCGACAAGACTACGGTCTGCCTTTAGGTTTTGCCACACGCGGTTGACTCGCGCCTGATTCATACACCGCGTAATCAGCCGAAACGCGCCCGGCCCCAACCGTTGCCAGCGCAAAACATGCCGCAGCAAGCGTCAGGGGAAATTCGTAGTTGTGTACTGCCAGATATCCTCCGGCGCTGTGCACTTTCCAGATCGCGATCGCCATTTCAGCGGCCAACAGCAGCGCGGCGATGCGCGTCAAAAATCCTAAAATCATCAGCCCGCCCCCAAAAACCTCCAGCACGCCCGCCACGGTGACGAAATAACCCGGCAGCCCGTGTTGTACAAACACGCCATGCATGCCGTTGGGATGGGTGAGTTTCGGGTAGCCATGCCAAATAAAAATGATGCCCAGCGCCAGCCGCAGAATCAGCAATCCTACGGGCTGCAAAGCATTTAATCTGGTCATAAATTGGGGTCTTGAAATCTTGCCTCCGATCACGATGATGCGGCATTTTAACAGAAACCGAATTAAGCCTCGCGCCAGTGGCGGCCGATTAAGCCGCAGCCAGTTAAAACTCATCGCCCTACATTCAGGTACAATCTTTGTAGCGCTTAACGGGCGAATAATGCGTAGTTCTCGGGGACAGCCCTCCGACCAGAACCAAAAATTTCGACCCTCGTTGGCATTCATCCCATTTATGAACTGTTTTACACAACTTGAAATCCGTTTTTGTATCCATTGCAAAGTCTTCATTAAGGTTCGCGCATGAAGCGCAAGTTGCTGATCGCCATTCCTCTGCTATGCGCCGTCGCGTTGGTTGCGTGGATTTTCAGGCCTAAGCACGAAGCGCTTGGCGAAGGCTATATCGGTGAGCGTAGCGTGACGTTGTGGAGCGGTGTAGCACAGGTCCGCGAGCCGCTGGACGCGCTGCACTATGGCGATCACGTGGAAATTGTGGCCCGCCACAACGACAGCGTGAAGGTACGCACTGCCAACGGTGAAGTTGGCTGGATCGATGCTCGATCGGTCATGGAATCGGCGTTGTGGCAACGCAGCGCGAAACTTCTGGGTGAAGCGCAGGAGTTGCCCGTGCAGGCTCGCGGCCGAACCAAGGTGGCCACGAATCTGCGCGTGCAGCCAGGCCGCACGCAACCCCGCCTCTATCAATTTGGCCGAGGCATCCCAGTGGAAATTGTCGGACGGGCAGTCGCCGACGTAGCCCAGGCGTTGGACGAAAAGGAATCCGCTGGCGATGCTTCGGAATCCAAGAAAGAAGATTCCAAAAAGGAAGATTCCAAGAAGGAAGAGTGGCTTTTCGTTCGCGGGCTTGCCACTCGACCGCCCAGCGAAGCTAATCCACGCACGCCTTCCACCACCACGCAGCCTGGTGATCGAACCTCTCCCATTGCCGGCTGGATCATCGGACGTTTCGTGGAGCTAGACCTGCCCGACGCCGTGAGAGACGGGACAGCCTCCGCCAACGTCCGGCCGATGGCCTGGTTCGAACTAAACAAGGTCAACGACATCTCTGGAGCGAAGCCGCAATATCTTGTCGCGGGCACTCGTGGTGCGGAGTCGCAACCTTGCGATTTCACGAATATTCGTGTGTATACCTGGAATACCAGAAAAACGCGTTACGAAACGGCGTACATTGAAAATAATCTTTGCGGGATGATGCCGGTACGGATCGGGACCGGGCCGAAAGGAGAGCCTGAATTTCGCTTTCACAGTTCGGAAGCGAATCTCCCCGCCCGTAAGGCCCAGGGTGCGAACGCCCAAATCTCTAATAATGATGAGCGGGTCTATCGCCTGATACAGACAGTAGTGAGACGGATACGCGAGGATGGCTCTATCGCGCTGCCAAAATCAAAATCGAAAGCCCCGGGTAAGGCTACCAACCCAGCGAAGGCCAAGAAAAAGCCGCGAGCAGCTCCATGACACTACATATTAATGAAGCGGAAGTGCGTTCAGTGCTCACCATGGCCTTGGCCTTGGAAGCCGTTGAAGATAGCCTGCGTAAACAAGCTCGCGAAGAAGTGGTTGTTCAGCCGCGCCGCCGCTTCGAATTGCCCAAAGGTTTTTATCATTACATGGCAGCCGCTGATTATTCGGGTGGGTTCGTCGCGGAAAAGCAGTACACCTACGTAGCCGGCAAGATTCGTTTTCTGGTTCTGCTGTACGAGATGGCCACCGGAGATCTTGTGGCCCAGATTGAAGCGGATTATATGGGCCAGTTGCGAACCGGCGCTGCCTCCGGCGTGGCGACCAAATTCATGGCGCGTCGTGATGCGCGAATCGCCGCCATTATCGGAACCGGCGGACAAGCCAGGACCCAACTGGAAGCGATTGCCGGTGTTCGAAAGCTGGAAATGGCGCGGGCCTACGGCCGCGATGTTACCCGCCGCGAGAAATTTTGCTCGGAGATGGCTGAACGCCTAAGAATCCCTGTCTACGCTGCAAGCTCGACGGCGCAGGCAATTGAAGGCGCGGATATCGTATGTACCGCTACGACCGCTTCACATCCCGTTGTGACCGGCTCTGACATTGTCGCAGGCATGCACATCAACGCCATCGGCGTAAATCACGCTCACAAACAAGAAATTGATGAAGCCGTAGTCGCGCGCGCGGACCTCATCGCCGTTGATTCCATCGAGCAATCTCGCCAGGAGGCCGGAGATTTAATTATGGCCTTTGGCCAGGATGAATCGAAATGGTCGTCCGTTAAAAAACTCGCTGACATTGTGGACGGCAAAGTTCCCGGCCGTCCGAATGAAACAGCCGTGACGCTCTTCAAATCCAACGGAATCGCTTCCTGGGACCTGGCTGTCGCCGTACGCGTATCGAAACTGGCGCGTGAAAAAAACCTGGGCCGAAAGCTGCCTCTCTGGACTACCGCCTAAAACGTCGTGAGTTGAACACCTGAGTTGCAAGAACACCGCCGGACTCTCGAAATTACCCGCCACCCGTTGACACTGCGCACCCGCCTGAGAAACACTGGGACCTGCTTTAGGGCGAATTCCGCGCCGCAAGGCTCCCGTTGCAGTAAACTGGTCCGTAATTTAACTATGTGTAATCAACAACCGTAGCCAGGATGCGAACACTTCCAGATTATTTGAGAAAAGGCATGAAGCTCGTCATTGTGGGCTGTAATCCCAGCGAGTCTTCCGTGCGTGTCGGTCACTACTATGCCGGCCGCGTGAATCAATTCTGGCCGGTGCTGTATAAAGGCGGAGTGGTTCCCGAGCCCTTTGATTATCACGACGATAAGCGCGTGATCGAATTTGGAATTGGTCTGACCGATCTCGTAAAGCGCCCCACAAAAACGACCGCGGAGTTGACGCGCGAAGATTTTGCGGAAGGCCGCATCGTATTGTCGCAACGGCTTGGGGAATATACGCCGCATGTGATCGCTTTCAACGGCAAACTGGCCTTCGAACAATTCGCGCAACGCAAATGCAAGTTTGGCCTTCAGAAAGAGCTTCTATACGGCGCGCGCGTATATGTTTTGCCGGAGACGAACACGCAGGATCCCCACGGAAACAGCGAGCGCGTGCGTCATTTTCGGAAGCTCGCGCAGTTGGTCTCGCGCACCGAGACGGAACGAGCTTCCAAGGGAAACTAGGATCGTAATATGAGCGAAGCCACGCAACCCGCACCGTCGCAACCTCCACAATCACCGACATCTCAAACGCAACCTAACTCCTTGATCCTGGAATCCAAGCAGGACGGCATTGCCACGCTGACGTTAAACCGCCCTGACAAACTAAATGCCATTAATAAAGACCTCGCGGTCGCTCTCAACGAAAGCCTTGGCCGCTTGACCACCGATAAATCCGTCTATGTGGTGATTATCACTGGAGCCGGTCGCGCTTTTTGCTCCGGCGGTGACCTGGGTGTAATCGCCGAAGGGCGAAAGAATAACGATACCAGCGAACTGGAGCCGCTCTTGCGGGCCGGGATGCATGCGGTGCTTAAGATGCGCAGTATGGCCCAGCCGGTGATCGCCATGGTAAACGGCGCCGCTGCGGGCGCGGGAATGAATATCGCTTTGGCCGCCGATCTTCGGGTTGCCTCTGCGAGCGCCACGTTTGGCCAGAACTTTATCAAGGTCGGATTATTTCCCGACTATGGCGGCACCTACTTCCTCCCTCGACTGGTTGGATATTCGAAAGCTGCCGAAATGTTTTACACCGGGGATATGATCGACGCGCGAACCGCGCTGGAGTTGCGAATCGTGAATCGCGTCGCGCCAGACGCTCAACTCGAAGTGGAAACCATGAAGTTGGCGCGCAAAATCGCCGACGCTCCCACCGTTTCCATTCGCGCCATGAAGACTGCATTATTCAGCAATCGCAAATTAGAGCTTGAGAAAGCTCTCGATGACGAAGTCGAACAACAGCTCAAATGTTTCAAGTCGCCGGATTGCCGTGAAGGCATCAATGCTTTTCTGGAGAAGCGCCAGCCGAAGTTTCATACCAAGTGAAGCGCGCCGCTCGTTTCAAAACCAACTTTTGATTGAAGGGATAACCAGGCCTTGGACGAATTAGAAATATCTCCCGCAGAGGTAAAGGGCCGCATGGATCGGGGTGAAAAAATCATGCTCATCGATGTGCGCGAGCCATGGGAATACGAATTGTGCCGCATCGAAGGAGCGAAACTAGTGCCTCTGGGCTCCTTGGCAGCAAACGTCAGCGGACTTCTCGACGTTGATGAAGTAATTTGTTATTGCCATCATGGCATGCGTAGCCTGGATGCCGCTGCGTGGCTGCGGTTCCAGGGCATTGAAAAGGCCAAGTCGTTATCGGGCGGCATTGAGCGGTGGTCCACCGATGTCGACCCCCTCGTGCCGCGCTACTGAATCACTATCCTGCGTTAAAATTACAGATGTCGGGTACCCAATTCCCTTTCGGAGTTTTCATGCCCAAAGCTAAAATTCAGTTTCTACAAAAACCCACCTGCACCACCTGCAGAAAAGCCAAAGCCTATCTCGAGAAACTCGGCGCCGACCTGGAGTTGCGCAGTCTCGACAAGCAAAAGCTGAGCAAAGCGGAATTGGACGAATTGATCGGCGAGCGTGACCACAAACAATTCTTAAGCTCACGCAACGAGCTGTATCGCACACGAAATATGAAAGATCATCCGCCCACGCGTGCGGAGGCCATCCGATTAATGGCTGAAGAGCCCAACCTTATTCGCAGACCGGTGGTGATGCGCGGAAAACGAATTGTTCTGGGCTACGACGAAGAGGCCTACAAAGAGCTCCTGAAATAGCGTTTGGCCGACCTCATGACTCCAGAAATAAAAACCATCGCGGTAATCGGCGCCGGCACCATGGGCAGAGGCATTGCCTACGCTGCCGCGTTCGGTGGTTACACCACCGTACTGGAAGATATTTCCCCGCAAATGCTGGAAGAAAGCACCCGCTGGATTACGAAAAGTTTAGATGAAGGAGTCGCCCGCGGCAAAGTAGACCCCGCAATTCGCGATCAGGCGATGTCTTTAATCTCCACTGCTAACTCTGTGCAGGATGCTATTCGCGACGCGGACCTCATCATTGAGGCGGTGCCCGAAGAGATGGAAATGAAGATGGAGTTGTTCACCATCTTCGACAAATTCGCCAAGCCCCACGCGATTTTTGCCAGCAATACTTCATCGCTGTCCATCAGTGACATGAGCGACCTGACGGTTTCTCGCGAGCGCTGTATTGGCATGCACTTCTTCAATCCCGTCCCCAAGATGAAGTTAATCGAGCTGGTAAAGACTCCGCTCACTTCCCAGAACACTGCGGATGTTTGTGCTGAAGTCGGCCGCCGGATGGGCAAAGAAGTGGTGCTCGTGCAGGAATCGCCCGGTTTCATCACCACGCGCGTGAACGCGCTCATTGGTAACGAAGCGTTCGCGATGCTCGACGCCGGGATTGCCTCTGCCGAAGATATTGATAAGGCGCTGAAACTGGGATTGAATCATCCCATGGGTCCGTTTGAGCTTGTCGACCTAGTAGGCCTGGACGTGCGGTTGAACATTCTTGAATATCTTCACCAAACGCTGGGAGAAAAATATCGTCCCAACCGTTTGCTGAAACAATATGTGCAAGAAGGCCGGCTCGGCCGAAAGTCCGGTCGCGGCGTCTACGACTATCCCGAGCGCGTCACCGTCAGTGATAGAAAGTAAACTGCGAGCTGGCCACATCAGGAGCTTGGGAAGCATAAAAACGATCGCAATGTTGGAGGCAGTATTTGCTGAGTATTGCGAATCGCAGGGTGCTGCTGGACAACAGTTTTACGTTTATCGGTACGCATCACCTGAATCCGCGTGAGATTTTTGTGCAGCTACGCTATCGGTTTCACTACTGAGGGCTACGGGGACCGGCTCAACACTGCATGGCGAAAATGGCTTTTGCATTTTGTGGAAAGTGCTAGACTGGGAAAAATCTTACGGCGATGGAGTTCGCCATAACCGTTCCGGATGATCTTTTCTGGATCTGATGACTCCTGGCTGCCAGGCGGCGCCAGGAGTTTTTTGTTTTCAGTGGTCTACTTCATGCATTGAACTATTTGACGTCGCGGATTGGAGCGCGCTTGAGAATTTTGTTGATCGCATTATTTGGAACCGTCGGTACGCTGGCCCGTTATGGCTTGCAGGGCGTGGTGCAGGTGCGGACTGGCGGAACCTTTCCTTACGGCACATTACTCGTGAACCTGACCGGCTGTTTTTTTCTGGGCTTGATCGCACAGTTCACCATGAACCGCATGGTTATTTCTCCCGACTGGCGCGTGGCCATTGCCGTAGGATTTTTTGGCGGCTACTCAACTTTCTCGAGCTTTGGATGGGAGACCGCGAAAATGATGGAAGACGGAGAATGGCTGCGCGCGTCGGTCTACGTGGCGGCGAGCGTGGTCGCTGGATTGTTTCTGTCAATGGCGGGGATTCGGCTCGCCAACAAATTTTAGCGGTTCGGAGAAATAGCGATGACGCATGAAAAGTTTGAAGGCGAGCGAGTGCTAATGCGCATTCACGTGGGCGAGTCGGATAAATGGCACGGAAAATCGCTACACGAGGCCATCGTGGAAATGTTGCGGAAAGCGGGCTTCTCAGGTGCAACGGTCTTGCGTGGCGTAGGAGGATTTGGTGGCTCCAGCGTATATCACACCGACAAGTTGCTGCGAATGTCTCAGGATCTTCCGATTATTCTTGAGGCCATTGATACCGCCGAACGCATCGAGCAAATTTTGCCGCGTCTGGATGAAATGGTGGAGGGCGGACTGATTACCCTTGAAAAAGTTCGCGTAATTTTATACCGGGCTGCCAAGCGGTGATTAGTACGCGTGTTTATCTTCGGATGAAATTCGGCAATTGCCTGCCATAATTTCAGGATGCCTGAACAACAAAAAACAGCATCGTGGCTGAATCGCACCGTTCTCGGTGTCGGTTTAACCAGCCTTTTTAGCGATTGGAGTCACGAGACCGCAACGGCGGTCCTGCCGGGGTTTCTCGCTGTGATTGGCGCTGGGCCCGCGTGGCTCGGAGCTATCGAAGGCATCTCCGACGGACTATCCAGTTTTGCAAAATTGGCGTCCGGCCATTACACCGATCGCCTGAAACATCGCAAGCCTCTCGCCGTGGCCGGTTACGCATTTACTGCGCTGGCGACCGCGTCATTTGCATTTGCGACTCAAGCGTATCACGTGTTGTTCGGACGCACGGCCGCCTGGCTCGGTCGCGGCATTCGTTCGCCTGCTAAAAAGGCGCTATTGGCCGCTGATACGCCTCCCGGCGCTTATGGGCGTGCTTTTGGCCTGGAACGATTCATGGACACGGTAGGAGCAATTGTTGGCCCGCTGACCGCTCTATGGCTGCTGGAGGTTACCGGACATTCCTATCGCAAAGTATTTTTGTGGACGCTGCTGCCTGGTTTATTGGCGGCCGTTTTGTTTTGGCTGCTGGTGCGAGAAAAGCCCATCGTCGCAAAGCCCAAGCAATCATTTTTTGGCGGAATTCGCGCGTTGCCAATTCCCTTTCGCAGATTGCTTTTCGGCGTTGGCATTTTTGGCGCCGGAGATTTTTCACACACCCTGTTGATTCTGTACGCCTCACGCATGCTTTCCCCGCTACACGGGCCCGCGCGTGCCGCGAGCATCGCGGTCGGTCTTTACACCATTCACAACGTGTTTTATGCCGGTTCGGCATACCTGAGCGGGTGGTTAAGCGATCATGTTCGGCAGCGGAAAATGGTGCTTGCCGCGGGATATGCACTCGCCGTGGTCACCGCCGTTTTATTGTGCCTGGCCACCCAATCGCTTTGGTTGCTCGTAGTGATTTTCATTTTGGCCGGCCTGTATATCGGCACGGAAGAAGCCTTGGAGGATTCTCTGGCCGCCGAGATTGTGTCCAAGGAGCAGCATGGAATGGCCTTCGGCACTTTGGCAGCAGTAAATGCCGGCGGGGACTTTATCTCGAGCATCATCATCGGCTTCCTTTGGAGTGCTGTAAACGTGCAAACCGCATTCGCAGTTTCCGCGATTCTCTTCTCTATCGGCGCCATTCTGATCCTCCGACTACGTACCTCCTGATTTGCTGTTGCACGGTGTAGCGCACCGTGTTAGCTTTGGCGAACAAAAGGCGAATGACCCCGGAGGCCTAGCTATGCCCGAATCTTTGGCCGTGCGCACCGCCGCGGACATCTCATCGATCACCCGCGTGCGCGAGGTGTTGGACGGCTTTGCTTTACGCGATCGCGACGGCGAAATTTTGACCGCCGTGCGGCACTTCCCCGCCCGCGCCGCGCAATGGGCGCCATTCCCCGCCTGGGTTCACGCGGATTTGCGCGCCGCCTACAAGGCCAAGGGCATCGAAAGGCTTTACAGCCATCAGGACTTGGCTGCGGAAGCGGCACATGAAGGGAAAAACATTGTCATCGTCACACCCACGGCTTCGGGAAAAACGTTGTGTTACAACCTGCCGGTCATAAACACGATTCTGGAAAATTCCGATACCCGCGCAATGTATTTGTTTCCCACCAAGGCCCTCGCCCAGGATCAATTGGCCGAAATTCATGATTTGAATCAACGCCTCGACAACAGGTTTGGTGTTTTCACCTACGACGGCGACACCCCCAGCGACGCGCGCAAGGCCATCCGCGAAAAAAGCCATATCGTACTGACCAATCCGGACATGCTGCATACCGGAATTCTTCCTCACCACACTCGCTGGACGCGGCTGTTTGAAAATTTGCGATACATCGTACTGGACGAACTGCACACCTATCGAGGCGTATTTGGCAGCCATCTTTGTAATGTGCTGCGACGCTTGCGCCGCATTGCGAATTTTTATGGCTGCCAGCCGCAATTTATTTGTTGCTCGGCGACGATTGCCAATCCAGGCGAGCTTGCCGGCAAACTTTTGGAGACAGATGTACAGGTTTTGAATGCCAACGGCGCGCCTGCCGCGGAAAAGACTTTTGTGTTTTATAACCCGCCGGTGGTGAATCGCGCTCTGGGGATTCGGCGAAGCTATATCAATGAAGCGTGCCGTGTTTCGCAGGAATTTTTAAAACGCGATCTGCAGACCATGGTTTTTGCTAATTCGCGTTTGCACACCGAACTAATACTCACCTATTTGCAGCAGGCCAATCCGCAACAGCCCGGCAGGGCCACGAAGATTCGCGGATATCGCGGCGGCTATCTCCCGACCGAACGCAGGGATATCGAACGCGGCTTGCGTGACGGGCAGATTCGGGGCGTGGTTTCTACCAGCGCCCTCGAGCTGGGCATCGACGTAGGATCGCTGGATACCGTGGTTATGGCCGGCTACCCGGGAACGATTGCAGCCACGTGGCAGCGCGCCGGCCGGGCTGGTCGACGCAACGGCAGTTCGTGCGCGGTGTTAGTGGCCTCTTCCGCCCCATTGGACCAATTTATTGTGCGAAATACCGATTATTTTTTCGGCAACACCCCGGAACACGCATTTATCCAACCCGACAATCTCGAAATTCTTATCAACCATTTGAAATGTGCGGCATTCGAATTGCCGATCGGACCCGCAGACCGCTTTGGAGATGTGGATGTTCAGGACATTTGCGCGCGCCTGGCCGAAGCGGGGTTTCTGCACCGCGCGGGCGAAAACTATCACTGGACTCAGGAGGCTTATCCCGCCGATACCGTGAGTTTGCGTTCGGTCACCAGCGACAACTTCGTGATTATCGATGTTACTGGCGCTCCAACGGTGATTGGAGAAGTAGATTTTTCCAGCGCGCTCACGACCGTGCATGAAAAAGCTATTTATATCCACGGAGGACAGCAATATCACGTGGAGCATCTCGATTTCAAAGAGCGCAAGGCCTACGTCAAGAGTGTGGATGTGGATTATTACACTGACGCCATTCGCTACACGCAGGTTCGCATCCTGGAACGTGCGGCGGAAACGCGGGTAAGCGATTCGATTCCTAAGATTCCGGCGCTGCGCTCCTTCGGAGACGTATTAGTGCGATCACAGGTGATTGGCTTCAAGAAGATCAAGTTTTTTACCAACGAAAATATTGGAGCTGGAAATCTGGAATTGCCAGAAAACGAAATGCACACCACGTCCTATTGGATCACCCTCGAGCGGCCGCTGCTGGAGTCGCTGCCGTTTACCATTAGCGAGCGGCAGAGCGGGATGTTTGGATTGCT
>Ga0307479_10000795_pt1 | contig 28687 bp, 23 predicted proteins | sample atmos_gasesECM4C_FD_203743 | JGI IMG/M metagenome (GOLD analysis project Ga0307479, IMG submission 203743) | Hardwood forest soil microbial communities from Morgan-Monroe State Forest, Indiana, United States - atmos_gasesECM4C_515 | ecosystem: Environmental > Terrestrial > Soil > Temperate... | reverse complement strand
GCCGCGCTCCGGCCGTCTTGCCGTTCAGCGCCGCGTCCAGCGACCCGTGAAACGGATCATCCCCGATCGTGCAATAGGTCAGCGGGCTGCTGGCATCCTTGAATGTTTCTTCCGGCCATTCCACGAATTGCGAAAAATGGAAGAGGAACGCGGCCTTCACTTCATATTCGTTCGAGGCTGGAGTTTGCGCCACCGCCAGACATGCCAGGGTCAGCGCTGCGGCGACCCGAATCATCGACATGACTGGCCTCTTCGATTCACGGATCAAGCTTCCGTCATGTGCTGGACGTGACCGTTTCCACTCTCCGCGCTCTGTTTCGCTTGCAAGATTCAAATTCAAGGGTTCCACTCTCAGAATTGCAAAGTTAGTTTCGCGTAGGCGCTGCGTTTGACCTGCGACGAATTCACGCTCTGGAATGCGTCGTTGAACTCCACGTGGTGATCCCTCAGCAAATCCTGACCCACGAGACTCAAACTCACCGATTCCATGAGTCGCCATGTCACTTGCGTGTCCAGCCGCGTGTAGGAAGCCACCATTTCCGTCGGCAGTGGTCCGACAAAATAGGCGTTGGCATCCCAGGCAAAACCTCGCCACAGTTCCAGGTGCGAACGGAGTTGAGCCTGGTGACCGGGGTTCGAGCCCACGGCATGCACCGCGGTTGTTGGGTCTGGGTTCGTGGGGTCGGTATGCAGATGCATTTCCAGGAAGGAATAACCGGGGCTGAGCGTCCAGCGATTCGCTACTCTCCATTTGATAAAAGCCTCGATGCCTTCGGTCGTGCCATGCAATTTGTTGTTTAGCAACAGGGGGTGAACGAGTAGAGGCGGGACGGAGCCCGTGTCCATGAAAGAGGGCAGCGGCTCCGCGCTCTCTAAATTGTGATAGGTGTTCACGAACGCCGTCACGTCGATCGAAATCCGCTCCGTGGGTTGCGCCCGGTAGCCTAACTCATAGGCGATCACGTGTTCCGATTTCATATTTGGATTGCCGAGCAAAACCAATTCGCCAGGCCCCGGCAATGCTGCGAGCGCCGCGTGCAGCCCCACATCACGCCGCGTCGGCGTGCGGCTGGCGCGTGAAATGCCGGCCCAGAAAGTACCGTGAGCGCTGGGAGTCCAGGCTATGTGAACGCTCGGCTGAAGGTCGAAGCCGGTGAAATAGCTGTCTTCGAGTTTTGTCCCAAAATACAAGTAGGTGCGGTTGGGTCTAACCGTGAATTGCTCTTGCACGAACAGGCTGAAAAACTGTTTGGTCGAGTCGGGTGGAGCAAATGCCTCATCCACGCTGCCTTCCGTATCATCCACGGTGTGGCGATATCCCGCACCCCAAATCAGATCCTGACGGCCGCCCAGCACCACGTGGTTCTGAAAATCAAAATCAACCGTATCGCGTACGTCGATAGCTGACGGACCGCCTCTATGGTATTCGTCGAAATAGAACTGTAGTGTCGTGTCGCATCGGCTTGAAAAAATGTGGTTCCACCTGCCTAAGATGTTTCCACCAGATAGTGTGACGAGCCTCTCTACGTTCACATTGTCGGGAGGAGAAAACACGGAATGTACGATGATGGCTCCCTCGCTTCCGGTGTAAACGTCTCCTTGGGTCGTCAGCGAATCTTTCTGGGACAGCTTCGTGTCTGCACGAAAGCCGCCGTGCAGCAGATGCCAGCCGTCTTCCCCGTTTTGCCCATTCAGATCCGAGGAATGGTTATTGTTTTGGTAGCTCGTGAAGATGCGATAGCTCGTGCTTCCAGCGATTTTCCCGCCGTACTGCGCCGTGCCGAATTCCAGCGCCCGCGTTCCTCCGCCGCCACTCGCCAGAGTGCCCTGCGTGTCCTCGGCCTTTTTGGTAATGATGTTGATGACGCCATTCACTGCATTGGCGCCCCACACTGCCCCGCCCGGTCCGCGGATCACTTCAATTCGTTCGACGTCCTCGAGCGGCACGTCTTGCGTGTCCCAATTCACTCCCCCGAACAGCGGCGTGTACACGGCTCGGCCATCAATGAGCACCAATAATTTATTGGCAAACTGAAGATTGAAGCCCCGCGCCGAGATCGCCCAGGTGTTCGAATTGATCTGCGCCACATTCATTCCGGGTACCATGCGCAGCAGGTCCGGAATACTCGTCGCCCCCGAACGGCGAATGTCTTCAGGCGTGATCACAAAAATCGCTGCGGCTACTTGGGATAACTTCTGTTCCTTTTTGGAAACGGAAGTCACTTCCATGTTCATCAAATTTTCTATGCTTACTTGCGTCAGGTCATTTGGCGGGGATTGAGAAGTTTTCTGTGATTGTGGGGCTTGACCCCATGCAAGTCCGCATTCCAGCAAGATAAGCCCGGCCGCCGATCCCGCCAGGCGGCTTCCTCGCAACCATATCGATCGCTTTCCATCCATCGCACACACCCTCAGCGGGGTGTATGCACGCTACTCGCCAGTGATGCGCATCCGTCGAACCGACATCTCTTTTGCAATCAACGATTTCTCGTTTTGGAAATGTCTAGAGAAGTTCTAAGTTTGGCGACTAATGGATGCGCGTCCCAAATTGGAACAAACTGGCTTCCAACTCTCCACGCAGTATTTTCATCGCGGCTGCCAGCAGTCAGTCGCCGCTTGCTTCCGCCAGCCGGTCGCAAACCGATCGAAAATTCTCGTACCACGTTTCCGTGAAACTGGTGATGACCTGCTCCGCGGTTCTCCCCGCGATCTTCACGCCGGAATGAACGATGTCTCCCCAGGTATGCACGCGCGTGCCTTTACTTGCATGCTCCTCAAAAGTCACCCACTGTGCCAGGACCACCCCGAGCGAGTGGTCGATCCATCCCACTTTATGCGCGGGCTGGCAATTGGTAATCACGTGGCTCACCACCGTCCTTACCGGCTCTCGCACTTCGATCTCCAGCCGGCTTCCCGCTTCCCACGGTCTTCCTTCGGTCCAGCTTAATTCTCCATAAATGTTTGAGAATTCCCTCCATCGGTGCCAATTCGAAAAGACTTCCCAGGCGGCCTTGCGGCCGGCCTTGGTCGTCACGCTATATTGAAATCGAAACATAACTTGCTATCGCACACTCCCGTCGTTCGCTATTTTTACGGATTCTTGTAAGAGATGTTCCGGGCCCATTATTTATACATTGTATCTTTAACGCTGTAAAGTATATAATCTCGCGCAGGGAGAGGGGGGAGGGGCTGCATGCCTCGTACAGCTGACGCTCGTCTGGAGGGCCGCATCCTGGATGCCGCCTACCGCATGTGGAGCACGCGTGGCGAACACGCTCTCACCATGCGCGCCGTCGCCCGCGCCGCGGGAACCACTACTCCAACTCTCTATGAGCGCTTTTCCAACAAGGAGGACCTCCTCTCCCTCCTCCGCCGCCGTGCCCGCCTGAACCTCTTCGCCACCATCAAGTCCTCTCGCACTTCCGTGCAAGTCTGCCGCCGCGTTCTGGACTTCTTTACTGCTCATCCAAACGACTACCGCCTTATCACTGAAGATTGGGCCCTCGCATTCGCCCGCAAAGAAGACATGCCTTCGTTCGAATTCTTGAAGCGGCGCCTGGCCGCTCAACTTGGTGGCAAGCCTGATCAACAAACGCCACTGGCTCTGGCACTCGTCGCACTTCTGCACGGCACCGCTAGACTCCTTCATTCCGCGGACAGCCACAAGCAAATCTCGTGCAACTTCCGCCGCGCCTGCATTTCCGCCTGCCAGGCCTTGATCGACTCCGCTTCCGCAAAAGCCGCTCATTCGAACCGCCTTCCTCGAGGCCTCCGCCGGCCTGTCCATAACCGATAGGAACGGCGCTCCCCCTTCCGGCCCATTTCATGCCAGAATGTGGGCGACGAGCGCCCGGCCCCAGGCGCCTGCGTATCGCTGCAAGTCGAGACGTTCCAGCCCAGCCTCAGACGCCGCGGTGTTCTTTCCGTGGCCGCACGCCGCGCTATCAGCAGTGTCTACAGTGCCCAGCTCACGGGATTACGTACTTGGAGGTCCAATATGAGCGACGTCTGGAATCAGTGCGAAGGCCAAGTCATCGACAATAAATTCCGGCTGCGGCAGTACTTGGGAGGAACGGACGACTCCGCTGTATTCCTCACGCAGCTTGCCGATCCGAAATCGCAGAGAGCCGCCATCAAATTTATTCCCGCTGGTCCCAACGCCGAGCTCCAGCTCTCTCTCTGGCGCCGCGTCATGCAGCTCGCTCATCCGAATCTGCTCCGCATCTTCGAGATCGGCCGCTGCCGCCTTTCAAACCGCGATCGTCTCTACGTTGTGATGGAGTATGCCGACGAAGACCTCTCTCAGATTCTCCCCCAGCGCTCTCTCACGGCTTCCGAAGCTCGCGATATGCTCGAACCCGTGCTCGACGCTCTCGTTTTTCTTCACGGTCGTGGCCTCGTTCATTCGCGCATCAAGCCTTCCAACATTCTCGCCACTGCCGACAAACTCAAGCTTTCCAGCGACACTCTCTTCCCCATCGGCGAATCCCGCAAGTCATCGGGCAAGTTCGATGCTCACGACGCTCCTGAAACGGCGGCTTCTCCGCTCTCCCCTGCCGCGGACGTCTGGTCTCTCGGCATGACCCTGGTCGAAACACTCACGCAGCACGCGCCGACCTCGCAGCCCGGAAGCCAGGCCGACCCGCTTGTCCCCGATACGCTTCCTCAGCCCCTTCTGGACATCGCGCGCCACGCACTCCGCGGCGATCCCCGGCGCCGCTGGACCATTCCCGAAATCGCCGCGCGCCTCAATCCCGCCGCTCTCGCTGCTGCCGCCGCGCAATCCGTTTCTCCGCTGGCCGTCCCGCTCTCTCCGGTTCCGGCGCTCCCGGCGGCAAAGCTGCAAGTCCCGAAGTCCGACGTGCCTCCGCCAAGGCCGCAAGCGCAACCGCCGCGTCAGCAAGTCGCGAACGCCCGGCCGCAAACTTTCGTTCTTCCTAACTATGTCGTTCCCGCCGCCGCTGTTCTTCTGGTTATCGTATCCATAATCGCGCTGCCGAAAATCCTCGGTCATCGTTCCGACTCTTCGTCGTCCTCTTCCACAGCCGCTGCTCCGGCCGCGACGGAGGCAAAACCGGTCGAGCAGCCTGCGGGCCTGGAAACCCCGCCGGCTCCGAAGCCGTCCGCACCAGCAGCGAAGCTAAGCCCGCTGAAAACTGCCACCGAGAAAAAGACGGTGGCCAAGGCGGAGAGTTCTCCGGTCACCACACCAACTCCTGCTTCTGTACGTACCGATACGTTTCCATCCGCAAACGCCGCAAGCGCGCCGGGCGCTTCACCCTCGTCTTCCTCGGCCTCTTCCGCGCGCGGTGAAGTCCTCGACCAGATTTTGCCCGACGCCTCCCCGGGAGCCCTCGCCACCATTCATGGCGTAGTCCGCGTCAGCGTCCGCGTGAAGGTCGATCCCACCGGCAACGTGTCTGAAGCCACTCTCGATTCCCGCGGCCCCAGTCAGTATTTCGCCGATCTCGCCCTGAAAGCCGCCCGCCGCTGGCAATTCAATTCACCCGAAGCCGGCGGCCACAGCATCCCCAGCGAATGGCTAATCCGCTTCCATTTCACCCCCTCCGGCCCCAAAGCCATCCCAACGCAAACCGCGCCGTAGCATTGCCGGCGTGAGCCGCTACGGCTGCGCCGCGGCGATCGCGGTTAAGTAATTGATGGGCGCGTGGTCGGCCAGACAGGCGGCGCTGCCGCGGCAAATAACGGCCGGCTTTCACGCATAGCTTAAGGAGGTCTTTGCGCCGACAGGTATCATGCCGGGTTAGCGTCGGAAACTGAGCCACTGTCAATCGGGCGCGTCGCTTGCAAAGCGGGGCGGGGCCATCTACGCTACAGGGCCGGAGGAAACGAAGAGTCATTTCATGCCAAATTTCTCGCCCGAACTGCTGGCACTTGGATTCATCTGGTATGTGGCGTTTCTTTTCTCCACCACTTGCCACGAAGCGGCGCATGCGCTGGCCGCCAAAATTGGCGGGGACGACACGGCGTTCGCGGGGGGACAGGTTTCGCTCAATCCGGTTCCGCATATGCAGCGGGAACCCTGGGGCATGGTGGTGATTCCGATCCTGTCGCTGATTGTGACCCATAATCTGTTCGGCTGGGCCAGCGCGCCGTACAATCCCGAGTGGGCGCGGCGTCATCCCCACCGAGCCGCCTGGATGGCGCTGGCCGGCCCGGCGACGAACTACACGCTGATGCTGATCGCGGCGTTGACCCTCCGAATCGGCTGGGCTTACCACTGGCTTCGGGTCGACGAAACCAGCGGCCGCGCGGACTTCCCGACGACCATCCTCGGCGTTTTCTTCTTCCTCAATCTGCTGCTGGGAACGTTTAATCTCCTGCCGGTTCCCCCGCTCGACGGCAGCACGGGCATCATGCTGTTCATGGGAGAAACCCGCGCGCAGCGTTACCTGGACTGGGTGCGGGGCAGCGGCTACGCGATGGTCGGGCTGGTGGCGGCGGTTTACGCGTTTCGCTACATTTTTGGACCGATTGAGGGCGTGGTGATGTATGCGTTGCTCCCGGAGAATCTCGTGTCGCCCCTCTTTCGGACCATTTTCCGGCTTTGAGTACGCTGCCCCAGTTGTAAACAGGCAGCGCCGGGTTGTCCCATCTCCGCACCGCTTGAGAAACTCCACCCTGCTCTAAACCCTATCCTTTCAACCGCTTGACGCAAATTCACCTGGCAAGGCAGGTGCAATTCCTCCCGCTGAGGTTGCCTATGTTATTGACCGCCCAGCGCCCTATTACCAATTCCTATTCCGTCGAAGCATCCGGTTGGGATCGTGACCGAACTTTCTTCGTGGAAAGGTCCGAACTCGAGTGGAACGAAGAATCCGGCAAGCTCCTCACCCTCACTCGTTCGCTCTGCCCGGGAGCCCTGATTTTCTTGCGACTTCTGCAAGCCAGTTCCCTGGACCGTTCCGTGCCCATGGCCTACCGCGCTGAGCCCGTCGCGGAGACGCCCGAAGGACATCAGCAGTTCCGGTTGGATCCGATCCAGCCGAATGGCGGTTCGAAAGACGAAGTGAAATAGCTCGAAGAATCTGGGAGAGGGCTGGGATGCCTGCGTTCGAAGGAGCGTGGACGCACAGAGGAGAGGACGTCTCCTTCATGCTGATTTGCGGCAGAGTTGTGCCGGAGTGGGAAAGGAGGAACCATTTCTGGACCGAAGTGGGGCAAAAGCGGGGATTCGAAAAACAATTCGAATCGGGGGCTGGCTGATCTGGAAATGATCCCGGCGCCGGAAGCGGATTTTCTCCGCAAAGAGCAACAACCGCAATGGTTTCCATGGAGTCGTGAATTCGAAGCCATCCTTGGGAGATTCTAAGAACCGGGAGGGTGGAGAGGGTGAGGATGGCACAAAGGTTGCCTGAGGGTAGGGCATTGTGGGATTAGCTTCGACAAAGACGGTTGAAATCGTCGCTCCGAAATCATCGTTGACGCCGTGCATCCTGGATGACGATCCGGCGCAGTTGGAGATGCTGTCGGCGGTGATTGCGGAGATGGGATATAAGGCCATCCCCACGTCCGACCCCGAGGAAGCACTGAAGCTGATCAAGGGCGGCCAGTGCCGGCTGGTGCTGGTGGATGTGCATATGCCAGGGATGGACGGATACGAATTCCTGGATCGCGCGTCCCGGAGCGATCCCGGGGTGCACACCATTCTGATGACGGGAGACTATACGCTGGATTCGGCGCTGGAAGCGATCCGCCGGGGGGCTTCGGATTTTATGCCCAAGCCCATCGACCGCACGCGGTTGAAGAAATCGCTGGACGACGTCGCGGCGCTGTACGACCAGAGGCGGCGGGTGAGGGCGCTTGAGGAGCAACTGCTGAAGGACCTGGAATTTCACGGCATCGTGGGGAAAGGCCCGGCGATGCTGGAGGTATTTGATTTTGCGCGAAAGGTCGCACGTCACTACACCAATGTTCTGCTGGTGGGACCGACGGGAACTGGAAAAGAACTGGTGGCCCGAGCCATTCACCAGATCAGCCCGGTGAGCCAGCAAAAGCTGGCGGTATGCAACTGTTCGGCGATGGTGGACACCTTGCTGGAGAGCCAGCTCTTTGGGCACGTGCGCGGGTCGTTCACGGGAGCGACGGAGACGCGGCCGGGACTGTTCGAGTATGCCAACGGCGGAACGGTATTCCTGGACGAGGTGGGAGAAACATCGCTGCCGATGCAGGCAAAGCTTTTGCGGGTGATCCAGAACCGCGAGATTCAGCGCGTGGGCTCGCCCGAAGTGCGGCAGATCAACGTGCGGCTGATCGCCGCGACCAACCGGGATTTGCGCGCGGAGGTGCTGGCGGGACATTTCCGCGAAGATCTTTTTTACCGGCTGAGTTCAATCCAGATCCGCATTCCTTCGCTGACGGAACGGCTGGAAGATATTCCGCTGCTGGTGCAATTTTTCCTGAAGAAATACAACTGCGCGTATGGAAAAAACATTTTCGGGCTGACGCGCCGGGCGCAGACGGTGCTGCTGCGGCACGCGTGGCCGGGAAATGTGCGGGAGCTGGAGAATGTCATCTCCAGCGCGTGCATAACGGCGGCGGGAGATTTCATCGATCTGGCGGATTTGCCGGAGCAACTGCAACACCGCAATGCGCGTGCCGCGGAGGGCGACGATTGGAAACCGCTGTCGCTCGAAGAGGTACGCAAGGTGCACATCCAGCGGGTGCTGGGAATGTGCCAGGGCAACCGGCTGCGGGCCGCGCAATTCCTGGGAATCGGACGGACGAGTCTGTACCGCTACCTGAAACGGGACGGCCTGGACGCCCGAAAAGAAAAATCCGGCGGGGCCGCGGCCTGAACAGCGCGGAAAGAATTTGAGAACGGTGAGAATTCCTTGCCAACCGGAGTGGGCGATTCGCTGCAAGCGCGCGATGTTCCAACCTGGGGCAGTTTCCCGCCATGAAGCAGGATGCTAACTTCCGGCAATATGCAAGCCATTGAAAATACATAGATTGCGGCGATCGGTGTTTGGCACCCGTCCTGCACTTAACAACTCTGGCAGTGGGAAAAAGCTGGAGAGTTGAGGCAGGCCAGCACCCGAACCGGCGGCCGGGGCGTGCGAGTGCCGAAATTCTGGTCCGAGCCGGTCGAAGGAAATTCGGAATTCAAGGAGAGTCAGGTGGACGACGGGCAGCACCGTCATGCGAGCACGGTTCGCCAAAGAGTTCCTACCAAGAGCAGTTCCGCAACCCAACCGCCAGCAACCAGCCAGAACCCCTGGAGCGCCGCGTAACCCGCCCCACACGGAACGCGGCGCTCATTCCTCCACGAAGCGAACCAGCGAGTAGCGATGGTTGCTACTTGCAGCCCGTCCGCGGGACAAGGGAGCCGGATTCTGGTATCGTGAGATTCCCTTTCCCTAACCAAAAAAGAAAAAGGAGAAAGAAAAATGAGAAGCAGGTCCCTGGCAGGGGTGTTGATCGCGATGGTTTTGATGGCGGGAGCAACGGCGGCATCGGCGCAAGAGCTGACACCAGCGGAGAAGGACAAAGCGCTTCAGTATCTGGAAACGACGAAGAAGAATGTCCTGGAGGCGACAAAGGGGCTGTCGGAAGCGCAGTGGAACTTCAAGCCGGCACCGGACCGCTGGTCGGTGGCGCAGGTGACGGAGCACATTGCGGCGGCGGAGGACTTAATCCGCGGAATGGTGAAGGAAAAGGTGATGATGGCGCCGGCGGGTGAGCCGGGCCGCGATTTGAAGAAGACGGACGAGGCCGTGCTGGCGATGGTTCCGGACCGCACGCACAAAGCACAGGCGCCGGAACCGCTGGTGCCGACAAACCGTTTCGGGTCGCCGGAAGGCTCGATCAAGCATTTTGTGGAGAGCCGGGCCACAACCGAAGATTTTCTGAAAACCGCGACAGGGCTGCGGGATCACGTGGAAGATAGCCCGCTAGGGAAGCTGGATGGGTACGAGTTTGTCTTGCTCATCGCGGCCCACAGCGAACGGCATACCAAGCAGATCAATGAAGTGAAAGCAGATCCGAACTTTCCGAAGAAGTAAGGGAAAAAAGATTTAACACAGAGAGCACAGAGAACACGGAGTTCTCAGAGAAATCATGCGCCGCGGCGGGACACTTGGAATGTCCCTTCGCGGCGCGTCTTATTTTGGGCGGACGTCAGCGGCGGCTGCCTGTGAGCGAGGCGTTGCTGGCACTGGCAACCGGCACGGTGACGGTGTTGTCCATGCGAACGAGCATGCCCGTTTGCGCGGGAAGATCGAGGTCCTTGCCCTTGCGCGCGACGATGTAGACGGCGCTGCCGGCAAGGCCAAAGCCGAAGCCTCGCGCAACGTGGCTGAAGACCGCACCAATGAGAGTGCCGCCACCGGTGCCGATGGCAGCGCCAACGATGTCGCCCTTAACGTCGTGCTTTTCCTGAACGACCTGGCCTTCTTCCACTTTCACGTCTTTGCGGCGCTTGCCTTCGGCCTGCCCGCGCTGTTGCTCGATGGTAATGATGCTCATCTGCACGGGGATGAGGCGGCTATCGACTTCGATGGAGCGGAACGTGAGGTTCATGTACGCCTGTCCGCGAAACAGGGAAAAGTGCCGTGCTTTTTCCACGGTGCCGATGATGCCGTTGACACGCGTGCCGGCTGGCAGCAGCAATTGAGTGCCGAGGTACACCGGTTCGGCAACCACGGCGACAAACGGGTCGCCATCCCTGGCTACCGCGCTGCTGATGGAGCTCAATAGCGTGAGCTGAACCTGTGTCCCCTGAATGACCTGACGCGGTTCGGCGTAAGACGAAGGCGCGGCGGTACAGACGAGAGTTGCCGCCAAAAGAAATGACAAAGCGAATTTCATGGATTCCTCCTGCGCGCACGTGGAGTGCGGGCTGACCTCGTAACGTGAGGAGACACTGGGGCGATGCCCCGGTGCGTACCGCTGGCGCAGCGGACCTTGCTCCGATCGGGGCGGTGCAAGGGGGATGGGGAGGAACTCCATCCGCAGCTAGGTTACTGGATTTCTGGATTGTGGTGCGCGACATTTTCGGAGTGTTTCCATTGAATCAAGGCCGGCCTGGCCGGAAGAGTACCCGATTGGCGCAGTGGAGAATGACTTGTCTTGCCGAAGGCGCAGGGGAGGAGTATCTTTTGGCCCATTCAGGGCCCATCCTTTTGTGGAGGAGAGATTGGATGAAAAAGATTCGAATAGGAAGTCTGTGTGTCGCGTTGATCGGTGCGGCCGTGTTTGCGACGGCGATTTATGGCCAAGAGAAAAAAGACAGTCCCGCGCCGCCCAAAATTTTGCACTTCGGCGATTTGAAGTGGACGCCGCTCATCAAGGGATGCGATCTCGCGGCGGTGGCTGGCGACCCGAACGGCGAAGGAACACCATTCGTGGTGCGCCTTCGGTGCGTTGACGGAGCCAAGATCCCGGCGCATTGGCATCCCAACGATGAAAACGTTACCGTGTTGAAAGGAACCTTTCTAGCTGGCATGGGCGAGACTTTCGACGAAACGAAATTGACCGCCATGAACGCCGGGAATTTCGTGACGATGCCAAAGGAGATGCGGCATTTCGCGATGAGCAAGGGCGAGACCATCGTGCAGGTGCACGGCGCGGGCCCGTTCAAAGTGAATTGGGTGAATCCGTCCGAGGTGCAGCCGCCGGATGCTCCGGCAACAGCGGCAGCGAAGGCGAAATCCTGATCTTCGCGCAAGATTCGCGAAACGAAATGGAGTAAGCCGAGGCCGCGCATTCTGGCTGGGCTGGAGATGCTGTGCTAGAATTTTCTCAGCGCTCGCGGGAATTGCACGCGAGTGCCGGAGCGTGGAACTTCGGGCTCTGTGCAACGAGGTCCCGCGAACCCCGCCAGGCCCGGAAGGGAGCAACGGTACCGGGATCGCCTCGGGTGCCGCAGACCACCCGAAGTTCCTCTCACTGAAACAGTTTTCCGTACTCAGTTGTCAGTTTTCAGTGAGAGGCATGCAGGATTAGGCGCCGCCTTGTATGTTTACTGACACTGAGAACTGAAAACTTTCCCATGAGCTACCAGGTCATAGCCCGCAAGTGGCGCCCGCAAACGTTTGACGATCTCGTCGGCCAGCAGCACGTTACCGAGACGCTGAAGAACGCGATCAAGAACGACCGCGTGGCGCACGCGTACATTTTTTCGGGAGCGCGCGGGGTGGGAAAAACGACGGCGGCGAGAATCCTGGCGAAAGCGCTGAATTGCGTCAAGGGCCCGACGGCGACGCCTTGCGGGGAGTGCGACTCCTGCAAGGAGATTGCGGCAGGGACTTCGCTGGACGTGATTGAGATCGACGCGGCGTCGAACCGCGGCATCGACCAGATCCGCGAGCTGCGCGAAATGGTACGGTATGCGCCGGCAGCTTCGAGAAGCAAAGTGGTGATCCTCGACGAAGCGCACATGCTCACCAGCGAGGCGTCCAACGCGCTGTTGAAGACGCTTGAGGAACCGCCGGACCGCGTGATCTTTGTGATGGCCACGACGCAACCGGAAGACCTGGTGGATACCATCCGTTCGAGGTCGCAACACTTTCATTTTCGCGCGCTGACCTTTGCGGAGATTGCGGCGCGGTTGGAAGAAATTGCGGCAAGAGAGAATTTGAAGATCGAGCCGGGCGCGCTGGCGGTGATCGCCCGTATGGCGGAAGGCAGCTTGCGCGACGCCCTTTCGCTGCTGGAGCAGGCACGGGCCTATTGCGGCGATGCGATTTCGGACAAGGAGGTGCGCGAATTGCTGGGCGTGGTGCCGGATGATGCGCTGGAGGAACTGGTCGGCGCGATTTCGGAAGGATCGGCGGACCGCGCGCTGGGGCTGGTGCACACGTTCCAGAAGGAAGGGCGCAACCTGCAACACTTCTGCCGGGAAGCGATCCGGCACATGCGCAATCTGCTGATCGCGCGGACCTGCGGGGCGGATTCGGATTTGATTGCGGCGACGCCGGATCAGCGTCCGGGATTGGCGAAGGCGGCCGCGCTGTTCAGCGAAGAAGATCTCACGCGATTTTTCCAGATTCTGCTGCAGACGGATGATGATCTGCGGCGAAAGCCCGATCCGCGCGTGCACCTGGAAATGGGATTGTTGCGGCTGATCAATGCGTCGCGGCTGGCGCCGCTGGAGGAGTTGCTCGCGGAATTGACGGTTGGCACGCCAAGTGGCAGGACGATTACCGGAGTGGGGCGGAGCGCGGCACTGGGCGGAGCATCGACAACAACTGCAAAAAGCGCGGCGCCTGGTTTTGCGGCGGCCATTCCGGCGCAGCCGAAGGCGGAGACGAAAACGTCATTCTCTTCCCCGTTTGCGGCGCAAGCATCCTCGCCTGCCGCAAACGTTGCTGCTTCGGCTTCGACAGAAGTGAAGGAGCCGGCGGAAATAGAAGAGATGGGAATTCCTGCGAAGAGCAACGGCGCGGCGACGCAGGCGATTGGAATTTCGCAAGAGCATGTTGCGGAGATCAAGGCGGCGATCCAGGCGCAACAGAAATTCCTGGGCGAACTGGTGGAACAAAGTAGTCAGTGGGAGCTCGAGGGCGCGGAGCTGCGAATTTATTTTTCGCAGAAGAACCGCACGTTCGCGGAATTAATCGAAGGGCGCGAGTCGCTGGAAAAGATCCGTGTCATTTCGAGCAAGGTGCTCGGCCGGGCGGTGCGCGTCTGTGCTAAACTGGAGGCAGTTGCAGCAGCAGCCGCGTCGGCGGCGCGGGGTGCGTCCGCCACGCAAGAGTTGCGCGCGCAGTTCGAGCGCGATCCGCTAGTGCGGTCCATGCTGCAGCGCTTCGGAGGGAAAATTTCCGAAGTGAAACGAAGCCAAGAGGAATCCTGATGGAAGTCAACGCTATCCAACAGATGCTTTCACGGCTCCGACAAGTGCAGGAAGACTTGCAGCGGCAGGTGAACGCCGTAGCAGTGGAAGCTTCCGCGGGCGGCGGCATGGTTACAGTGAAAATGAACGGCCAGAAACAGATTGTGGATCTGCGCATCGAGCCGGACGTTTTCGCGGGCAAGGACCAGGAGATGCTGCAGGATTTGATCCGCGCGGCAGTGAATGAAGCGTCGCGGCGCGTTGACGAAGAACTCGCCAACCAGTTGAAAAACGTCGCCGGTGGGATTCCTGGAATCGCCGGGATGAAGATTCCCGGATTGTTTTAGCTGGCAGAAGATTCCCTGGCCGGATTGTCCTCCCTCTTTTACCTCACGTATTCCCCGTTGTGAACTTCGTACTCGACACGAAACGGTTTCTGCGTCTTGCGGTCCTCCCAATGTTGCTCGGCGATAATGCGCCGGGCTTGCGCGAGACGCTCGGAGGGGAGCGGGTGCGAGCGGAAATAACCGTTCAAACTCTGAATGGCCAGCTCGGAGATTTCCTGGTCGGGGCTCTCCGCGTGGATGACGTATTCGTCGCATAATTTGGCGAAGCGCTCGAACATATCGACAGCGCCGAACGGTGAGTAGCCGGACCGAACCGCCAGATACATTCCTTCGCGATCGGCTTCGAATTCTTCGTCCTTGTGGTAGCCGGCTTCCCAGAAATCAATTGGGAACTGCAGCAGCGCTCCCAAGACATCAAGATTGAGATTCTTCAGTTTCGCTCCCAGCTGCACGCGCTCGACGCAGTGATAGTGGTCGATGTGCTCGATTTCGTGGGCGAGGACGTTGGCAAGCTCGTCTTCGCTCATCATCAGGTCGAGCATGCCTTCGCCGATGTAGACCGGTCCGCCGGGAAGAGAGAAAGCGTTGATCATGTTGTGATCGGGCAGAACCGTGAAAGTGTAAGGCAAGCGGCGATGCGCGTGGAGTGCCACGGTGTTCCCGACGCGGGCGACGTACTTTTGGAGACCTTCTTCTTCGGGAGCGAGCCTGCGCGTTTGCGTGGCGTACTGAGCGGCAAGTTCCCTTCCGATGGCGATTTCTTGTTCATCGGAAAGCCGCGTGAAGTGCATGGGAATACGTGACAGATCGCGCTGGGCGTCGGCGGCCATATTCAAGATGGCGTTGGCCGAGACGGGGGTGGACTTGGCGCGGCGCTGGCTCCAATAGAGCCCCGCGAGCGCGAAACCCAGGATGAGAAAGAAAACGACGAAGACAAGGGAGCGCTTCATAGATATTGGCGGATCGTCTCGCGGTATCTGGTGTAGAGAAACGAAACAAATACCAACGCCGCACCCACGATGATTAAGGTGATGTACCGGTCGCGCGCTTGGAGACCCCATACATCGAGAGCCATGACTTTTGCGACGCAGAGCAAAAGCAGGCCCAGGCCGGTGAGACGGAAGCTGCGCTCTTTGACGGCGAGCGCCAGTAGGAAGATCATCACGCCTTCAACTCCCCACGAAACGGTGACCATGCCGGACTTCATTTTCAAAGCGAGCATGCAGGTGACCAGGATGATGGGGACAAAAAATACTAGTTGTTCGGGGCGGCCGGCAATTACGGCAAGTTGCCTCATCCAGGTGCTCGCGTTCTGCGGGAGACTGAAACGCCCTCGGAGGCGGAAAGCAAAGAACAGGCTGGCCAGCAATATCGCGGCGGCAGAACTGAGAACAAAGTAGCGGCCTTGCCAGTCGCCTCCGGTGAAATAGCTGGCGCCGAAAAGATTGTGCGCCATACCGCGACCGAGAACTGCGACCGTCAGAAGCAATCCCTGGTGCAGGAAGAGCGGACGATCGAGAAGCAGCGCGGCGCCAAGAAGCGCGAAAACGACGGCGGCCCAGGAGGTGATAACCCATTCAATCGGAAACTGGAAATAGAAAAGCGCCACGATGGTGGCGGTGCCCAGGTACGCGAGGAGCATGTCGAAGTGCAAGCGGCGGTCGCGTCCGGTGTTTTCTTCTTTCTGCGGCAATTGCGCGTAGACGAAGAAGAAAATCAGGACAAGCGGGAGGATGGTATACATCCGCGGCCCCCAGAATTCTCCGGGCTCGCTTGCAGTGAGATTGGAGAAGAAAATCCGGGTGAAAGCGGCGATGAGCGCGACGTACGCCTGATAGCGGAATTGCGTGATCTTGCGCAACAGCCCGTATTCGAAGAGCACGAGGCCAAAGGCGCCCCACGCCACGGCGATGCTGGTGGGCTGCGTTTGCAGCTCGTACCAGAGGAGCAGGCCGCCGATGGCCGATGCGGCCCAGGAGTAGACATGGTGGATGTCGCGCTGGCGCCACTCGTCGGGCATGCGGATGAGGCGCGAGAGCGCGTAGAAAATCACCGCAACGATGGCGAGCGAAAGGAGCCGCACGCTGATGCCGTGCCAGGTAGCCGTGACGTAGAGATTCACGCTGATGCTGCGGAGCAGAGTGAGTCCAGCGAGAATGTGGGATTGCCAGGGCAATTCTTCCAGCTCGAAGCGCTGATCGACGATCGCCAGTACCAGCGCGAACGTGGCCCAGAGCGGAGCGAGCCAGGCATTGGGGTATTCATACCATGCAAGCAGGGCCAGCAGTCCCGTGGCCGCGAAAGAATGGAGGAAGGCGATAACGCGGGCGTAGCGCTCCTCAGGCGCGGCCTTGCGCGAGAGGAAATACAAGCCTGCGGCGACGAGAGAAATGGTGAAGACGCGCAGCGAGATGGGGCCCCAGAATTTTTGTCCCAGATCATAGTTGTAGAAGTACGCGCGGACTAAAGCGCCGAGACCGACGGCATTTGCTTGCCAAGCGAGCTGCTGATAGCGAATCCAGCGCGTGGAGAGCGAGAGCGCCACGGCAAAAACGATCCAGCCGACGGCAATCCAGGGCGAGCGCAGCGCTTCTTCGAGAATCCAGACCACCAGGCCGGCGGCCACCCAGGTATAGGCAAGGCGGGCCAGGCTGAGATGGCGCTGGTTTTCCGTGCTCAGGCGCTTGGCGAGCCAGTAAGCGCCCGCAACGACAGGCGTTGCGGCAAGAGCATGCAGGGGAATGGTGTGCCAGGTTTGCGGCGCAAACTTGTTTGCGGTTAGCGCCGCAAAAACTGCCAGGCCGCTCAGCCCATGCGAGTGAATCGTAATTGAATAGTATTTTATGGCGCGCGCGGCTTCGGACAAGAGTACCGCGAAGGCGATGAAAGCGAGCGGCTGCCAAAGCTCCGGAACTTCAAACCAGATGAGCAAGGCGATAAAGCCGCTCCCCGCAGCGGCGAAGAGTCCGCGAATGGTGCGCTGCTGGGGATCATCCCGCAGGGCTGCCAACTTGGCAGTGAAATAGAACGCGGCACCAAGAATAGGAAGAGTCAGCAGCCTCATTCGCACGTGAGCGTATGCAGGGGCTTCGAGATGGAGATTGACAACGATGGCGCGATAGAAAGTGAGTGCGCCGAGGAGAGCGTACTGCACCTGCAGGTGCGGTAATTCCAGCGCGCGGCCAAGAGCCGCGACGATGAGCATCACGGCGGCGAAAGCGAGCGCCGTCCAATCGTGAGAGAAAAGCGCCCAGGCCGCGGATGCTGCCGCGAAAGCGCCGAGGTAAGAATGGACGGTCAGCAAGGGACGATCAGGCGACTCCTTAAAAAAATCTTTCCAGCGCGAGCCGGCGCCGAGCGCATTGAGATAGAAGACGGCGGCGCACAGGCAAAAGAGCACACCGGAATCGAGTACGAGATCCTCCTTTGCGAAACGCAAGTTGAGGAGGTGGCGGAAGTCAACGCCAACAAGATGCAACCCGACGACCAGGCCCGTCAAGAGACCCAGACGGCGGAAAACGACCTCCTTGGTGATGATTCCGGCTGCCAGGAAAGCCTCCGCGCCCACAAGCCAGAGGATGGCCACGTTGTTCCCAGAATAGTGGAAAGGAACGGCGGCGAGCATCAGCGTTGCGCCAACCACGCTCAGGACGACGAAAGCCTGGCGGCGCCGTTTAGTAACAGGTAATTGTGCCAGCATGAATTCGAACGCCCCGACGACCAGGAGCGCGAGATAGGCGAGCTCCGGCTGGACAGACTGGAATTTCATGACGCCGAGGAGCAGGAGGACGTTTAAAAGAGCCGCTAGGGTCGAGATGTGTTCGTCGAAGTCGGTCTTAATGTTGCGGGCGATGTAGGAAATGCGGAAGGTCAGCCAGTAGAAGAAAAGCAAAGCTAGGCTGGCGTGGTATTGCTCGAAGTGACGGCCGTGAGCTCCTTCGATGCCGAGGATGCGGTAGAGCCAATAGAGATGATTCAGGTAGCTGGATAGAATGCCGAAGACTTCGAGCTCGAACCAACCCATTTTCAGGACAATGGTGACCAAGCCGATTGCAAGAAAGACGCCGGCAAACAAACTGTACACGGTGTCCTGGCTGAGCGCGACCGTTGTGTAGCCCAGCAGGAAGGCGAGTCCGGTGACAAATTGTGATTGATAGCGCAGGGTGTGGAGCGCCATGGCCACCGCAACGAGGAGCATCAGAGCGCAATCGAGCGTGAGCCCGCCGGCGTTCAGTGGAAGAACGCGCATGGCTTCAACGTGATAAATCCCGAAGGTGCTGAAAAAGAGCAGCGCCCAGCCGCCGCCTATGCCGGTGCGGCCAAGGAGGCGATAGCGTTCGTTTTTTTCAAGATAGATGCCGCCCGTAAGGAGCAACGCGGCAGCCAGGTAAGAGATGCCCACCTTGCCAAGCGGGCCAAGAGCGCCAAGTTCGTAAATGCCGAACAGAGCGACGCCCACGACCAGAATGATAATGCCGAGTTTGTTGAGCCAGTTTGTGCCCAGGGCTTCTTCCATCGCAGAAACGGTTTTCATGCGCTGCTGGAAAGTCGGCCGTGATGCCGCCACGCGATACGCAGAGAGCGGAGGTGGCGCGGAGACGCGCGCAGCCGCGGCGGGAGGAATCTCCGCCGGGGCGTGCGGCGCGGGCGCGGGAATGCGCGGCGCGGGCGGCCGGGACGAAGGAACAGATGGCGGAGTGGATTGTGGTGGAACAACCGGCGCAGACGGTTTTACTTCGGCTGGCGTTCTTGCTGCCGCAGGCAGGATGGGCTTCGGCTCCACGGGTGCCGGCGGCGCTGGCAGCTTTTGGGCGGGCGTGCTCGCCGGAGCGATTGGTACGGGAGTTGGCGCGATGGGAACAGGCTCTTGCGGCTTTTGCATCGGCTGCGGCTCTGGTTTCTTCTCAAGAGTGGGAAACGGCATCGGTGCGGGCAGTTTTACTGGCGTTGGCAAGTCCACGCGTGGGGCTGGAACCGGTGTTTCTCTTACTGCAGGAGCGGCCGGAACGGCAGTCCGCAGCTCCGGTTCACCTGCAACTGGCGCGGCGTGGTGGACTGCGGCGGTGATCTGACGCTGGAGGTCGGCAACTTCGCGCCGGAAGGAAGCGTGTTGTCTGGAATTCTCTTCGGCCAGCTGGCCCAAATTATCGCGCAGTTTCTTGTATTTCCCGAGTAGAACGAGAGTGATGAACGGCGAGGCGATCACCAGAAGCGCAAAAACCACAACAATCAGTCCAACCAGGGGCATGGGTTTTCCTTGGGGTGCCTGATCCTGTGTTCTGATGTTAGAACGGGGGCGGGTAAGAATCTTGCAATTTGTTTCCAGGACCGGCCTGGCAGTAACCTCTTCTAAGATAAGGGCCGTTAAATGAGAGACTTACTGGAGCAATCCGATTCCACCTTACGTCTTAGCAGGGCGATAAAAAGCAACAAAAGGATTTCCCGACGATCAAATCTGCGCGTGAGGAGCCGGGATGTGCTATACTTTCCTTGCGCTTAATACCTCGGTTGTGTTGTGCGGTCCCTCTGGTGCAGTTCTTGATCTGAGACTCCCGCCTCCAGTTTCCTCCGTACGTTTTACGCGTAATCTAAAACAAGACTGGCAAAGCAAGCCGCCCGCCGCCCGAGATTTCGTGTGCGCACCGCGACGGCTTCTGCCAGTAAGAAAGCAATATTGAATGTTGAATGCTACAGAAGTGAATGCAGAGCGCTCCTCGGAGCCTCTCTCGAAAAGCGCCTCTGTGCGATTTTCCGAAATGTTGATTTCTCCTTATATGAAGGAGCGATTGGCCGCGGCGCGGTTCACCACGCCGACGCCGGTACAGGCTGCGGCCATCCCGCAAGCGCTGGAAGGAAAAGATGTGCTGGCAACGGCGCAGACAGGCACTGGCAAGACGCTGGCGTTCCTGATTCCGGTGATCGAAAAGCTGCTCAAGGATAAGAACCCGGGAATCGCCGCTCTGGTGCTGGTGCCAACGCGCGAACTGGCCATGCAGGTGGTGGATCAATACAACGCGTTGCGCGGCAAGCAATTGCTGCCCGCGGCGCTGGTCGTCGGCGGCTTGTCCGAAGGAGCGCAGCTCCAGGCCATTCGCAAGGGTGCGCGGCTGGTGGTAGCGACCCCAGGGCGGCTCGAAGACTATCTCGACCGCAGACTCTTCCATTTTAACGCGCTGCGCACGCTCATCCTCGATGAAGCGGATCGCATGCTCGACATGGGATTCCTCCCCGCGATCAAACGCATCGTCTCGATCCTTCCGAAAGAGCGGCAGACGATGTGCTTCTCCGCGACGATGGAAGGCGATATGACGCGCATCGTAAAGGATTATCTCCGCAACGCCGTTCGTCTTTCGTTCGGCTCGACCTCGAAGCCTAACGAGAATGTGCGCGTGCTGGCATTTGAAGTGGCCACGGACCGCAAGCAGGAAATGCTGCAACGTCTGCTGACCAAGGAAAAGGGAAAGTGCCTGGTGTTTGCGCGAACCAAGCGCGGAACCGAACGGATTGCCGAGAGCTTGAACCGCAAGGGCTTCTCTGCCGCCATGATTCATGGCGACCGCTCGCAATCGCAACGCACCACGGCCTTGACTGGGTTCCAGCAAGGGCGCTTCCGCGTTCTGGTGGCGACGGATCTGGCTTCGCGCGGGATTCACGTGCAGGACATCGCACACGTCATCAATTACGACTTGCCGGAAGTGGCGGAAAATTTCATCCACCGCGTCGGGCGAACCGGACGCAACGGCGGCCACGGTGTGGCCTCAACGCTTTTCGTGAAAGAGCAGCGCTCCGAACTTTTCCAACTGGAGCGTTCGCTGGGCATCAAGATGGAGCGCCTGCGCGCGGATGATGCGGCGGGCCTTCCCGAAAAACCGGAACGGAGCCAGATCAACGTGCCGGGTCCTCAGGATCGCAGACCTGTCAACCTGCCTCGTATCGAGTCTGTGCGAGTGCAAGAGAGATTTGTGCTTCCAGGCGAAGTTTTCCAGACGCAGCTCGAAAACTAAACTAGTCTAATTAAGACGAGTGAAAACTAGTCTAACTGAGACTAGTGCAGGCGGGCCCTTGGACGCATCAGGGGCCCGCCTGCATTTAAGAGCACCCGTGGCAAAATACGAGAATGCTGATTCGGCCCGCAACCGGCGGAGACGCGGACGCGATCTGGGCGATCATGGAGCCCATCATCCTGGCGGGCGAAACCTACTGCCTGCCCCGCGACATGGACAAAGAGAGCGCGCTCGCGTATTGGCTTTCGGCCGAACGAGAAGTTTTTGCCGCGGAAGAGAACGGCCAGATTGTTGGAACCTACTGCCTGCAAGCAAACCAGAAGGGCGGCGGAGCGCACGTCGCCAATTGCGGCTACATGACCGCCATGCCGGTGACAGGCCGCGGCGTGGCTCGAACGATGTGCGCGCATTCACTCGAACGCGCTCGTGCGCGTGGATTTCGCGCCATGCAGTTTAATTTTGTCATCAGCACCAACGAGCGCGCCGTGCGCTTGTGGCAGAGCTTTGATTTCAAGATCGTCGGGCGCCTCCCCAAAGCGTTCCTCCATCCGGCGCTCGGCTACGTCGACGCCTACGTCATGTATCGCGATCTCTAGCCGGTTTGCGCTACTGCGCGCGGCTATGCTACACATGCTGCATGCCTGATTTTGCCGCTCCCGTCGAACGACTCATCGATGAGCTGAAACATCTTCCCGGAATCGGCCAGAAGACCGCGCAGCGCCTGGCGTTTTACCTGCTTCGTGCTGCGCCCGAAGATGCGCTGGCGCTGGCGGACGCCATTCGCGACGCCAAGGAAAAAATCCGCGCCTGCTCGGTCTGCCACAACATCACGGATTCGGACCCATGCTTGTTCTGCGTGGGACCGACGCGCAGCAAGAAAACGATTTGCGTGGTCGAAGAAGCCCACAACATCATGGCCATCGAAAAGACGCGGACCTACAGCGGGATGTACCACGTGCTGGGCGGGTCGCTCTCGCCGCTTTCAGGGCGCGGACCGGAGCAACTTCATATCAAGGCTTTAATTGAGAGACTAAAGGGCGGCGCCGTCGAAGAGATCATCATCGCGACGAATCCCACGGCCGAAGGCGAAGCCACGGCGGTCTATCTTTCCAAATTGTTGAAGCCGCTGGGAGTACGCGTCACGCGAATCGGCGTCGGGATTCCCGTGGGCGCAGACCTGGAGTACGCCGACGAAGTCACCATGCTGAAGGCCATGGAGGGGCGGCGGGATCTGTAGGATTTTTCACACCTGCAACGCGGAAAGATCCGACTACACCGCTTTTCGAGCAATCAGGTAGTTTGTCACCGCAATAGACTCCTAGGAGCATTACTCTCAGTACTTTCAGGACGCTCTAGTCAATCCACGCATTTCGGTATAGAGTTTCATTTGCATGGTGGCTGTCTTCCCACCAAACCTGGGGCAGCCGCGAAAAGGTGGACAGGAGGTTCGCTCATGCCGAGCCTGACGCACTACATGACGCAGTACGATCACGAGCACGAATCCGGCTGGAACAAATTCCTGCATGGTGTTGGTATCCCAATGATTTTCGCCGGGCTTATCCTACTCCTTTTCATGAAATGGATTTGGGCAGCTGGATTTTTCGTGGGCGGATGGGTATTTCTGTTCCTCGGCCACCGGATCGAGGGAAACCGTCCGGCGTTTTTCCAGGGACCGATCTATTTGCTGGTTGGGCCAATCTGGGTCGCAAAAGAAGCATGGAACTTCCTAACGGGCACGCACCGCAGGCCGACCTCGGAAGGTACTCCGCAAAGTGACACGATGAAGTAGATGCAGCGATTTCAATCGCCTGCGCGCAATCTTAAAATACTGAGGGGCGGTGGTGGCCTGCATGAACGAATCAGGCGGCAATTTTGCCGATGAGACAATGGAAATGGTGTCTGAAAGCGCCAATAACGCCAACGCGGAATTAAGGAAGCGCCGCAGCACGCGGATCGTGCAGGCGGTTCCTCTCGTGGTGACGGGTGTCGATGCCCTGGGGCGTCCGTTCGTGGAACGAACGTCGTCGCTGATTATCAATTGCCACGGCTGCCGCTACCAGTCGAAACATTACGTCCTGAAAAATATGTGGGTGACGATGGAAGTCCCCCACCCGGAAACGGGCCATCCGCCACGCACGGTGCGCGGGCGTGTGGCATGGATTCAACGGCCTCGAACAGTGCGGCAGCTTTTTCAGGTGGCTTTGGAGCTGGAGGTGTCCGGCAACGTCTGGGGCATCGCGTTTCCCCCGGAAGATTGGTCCGCGTTCCCCGAGTTGTCCCAAATCGTGATGAAGTTGGACGCGGCACCGGAGACACCAACATTGCCGCCACCCGTCGCTGAGCCGGATACGGCGCTGCATTTAGCCGAAGAGGAACTTCCGCCGGCGGCTGGAGCGGACAACCTGAGAGTGTTCCCTTCCCCGGCAAACGCGACCGATGCATCGTTGCAGTTGGCGCGGCAGGTCGCGCGGCTGGTGGCCGATGCCAAGCAGCAAATTCAGGCAGCGACGCGGGAAGCGGCTTCGCAGGCGGTTTCGGCGGAGCGGCGGCTGTCGTTCGAACAGTGGGAGCAGAAGTTCGCGGCGGGTCGGGCAGAAATCGCGAATGAGACCACGCAGGCCATCGAAAAATTTCAGCACGAAGCGGATGAGCACTCGCGGACGGCCCATGCTGCGGCGGCCGAGTCCCTGCGAACGGAATTGCCGCGCTGGCTGGCGCCGCAACTCGAGCAGCTCACGCGCGAGCTGACGGCAAGTCTCTCGCAGGAAGGTGCAGCCCAGCACAACGAGCAAGCACGGCGGCTGGAAAGCACGGCGGAGACCCTGCGAACAACTTGCCGTGAGGCGGAGGAAACGGCTGCCCGGTTGAAGTCTCAGTCTCAGCAGTCGGAATCGCAGATTGCCGCGCACGCGGAATCAGCGACGAAGGCCATTGAGGAAGCTGCGCGGCACCTTGAAGAAGCAGCAGCTTCCCAACGTGAGGCGTTGATCGCGGCCGCCAATGAGCTCCAGCAACAGGTCACAACCGCGCTCGCTTCCGCCCAATCGTCTTCGCAGGCGCAGCTTGCGAGCGAATTGGAAGCAGCACAGGCGCGCTGGCGGACCGCGATTGAGGGCACGCTTGCGGAAGCCCAGGATCGCGCCGCCGGTGGATTGAACCAGCACGCGCGTGGGTGGATGGATCAGCTGCAGGATGAAATGGCCCGGCACGCCACCGCGGCGCGCGAATCGGCAGCTGATTTGACACTAGCAGCAGAGCAGCGCATCGCCTCGTTGCGGGACACCTTGCAGGAACAGACGCAACGGCTGGAGTCCGTGCTGGCGCGCGCCGGTGAGACGAGCCAGCAGCTCGAGCAGCGTTCGTCTCTTCTTGAAAACGCGCAGCAGCAGTCGCTGGCCGCATTCCAATCGCAACTCGAGAATGTACTGAACCCGCACCGCGAAGAAATCCAGCGCCGCTCCGAAGCGATCCTTGAGGAGGTCAACGCGAAAGTTCGGACAACCTTCGAAGAAGAGAGCCGCCAGGCAGTGGCGCAGTTCGACCGGCAAATCACGGAGATGGTGCAGCCGCACGTCACCCGCGCGGAAGAAGCGGTTCACCGGCTGGCCGGGGGGCGATCGCTGCTGGATGCGGCGCTGACGCTGCAACAAGATCGCATCCGCAACTCCGCGGACGAAGCCTTCGCGGAATCGCTGGCGCGCTTCCGGGAAAATCTCGGCAGCGTCGAGCAAATCCTGCAGGAATCCTCGCAAACGATCACCGGACGCAACCTGGCAGAGCTGGAAGGAAAAACCGGCGACTTGAAGCACCAGATGGTCGAAGAGCTGCTCAAATCGGCGGAATGGTATGAGAAGAAAGCGCAGACGCAGATTCAGAACCTGACGGAAAGAATCATGGAGCACGCGGAAAACCAGCTCCGGGAAAAAGCGGGAGAGATCTCCGGCGTCTTCGCGAGCGAGCTGGATCATGCAAGCCGCAGCTTCGTGGGACACACACAGACGCAGATGGAAGAGGTGGTGCAGGATGCGTTCGGGCGCGCGCGAGCGCTCTTTGCGGAAGCGGCGGACACCACCGCGGCGGCGTTCACGGATGAGGTTCAGCGCACAGGCCGCCGGGAGCTCGATGGATTTAATCAGGAAGTACAGCGCTCCGCGGATGGCGCGCGCCTGCAACTGGACGCGGCGCGCGCAGAGTTGGCACAGAAGACGACGGAGGAGCAAGAAAGTTTCCTGCGGCGCTTCCAATCTTCCATGGGCGGAGCGCTCGAGGCGGGCGTGGCCGAAGCCCAGAAGAAAGTCTCCGAAGGATTTGGGCCGCTGCTGGACTCCTGGAAAGCGATGACGGTTGCCCATCAGCAAGAGATGCAGAGCATCTACGGCCGGATGGGCGAGCAAGCCGCCGAGCAGTACAAGAGCCGCCTGGAAAATGTTTCAAACCAGTGGATGCTGGCAACGGTGGCGTCGCTCGATCACCAGTCGCGGGAGATGATTTCGGGAATTGCCACCACAGCCGAGGAAAAGCTTCGCCAAGCATGCGCCCAGGTATTCGAAGGTGTAGGAGAATCCCTCCGTGAACGCCTGAGCGAGATGGCCCGGAATTTTACGCCGCCGACGGAACCTTCCACGCGCGCCAAAAGCGCCAACACGGGAAATTGAGCACGGAAATCCGCGCTGCGGGAATACCGGAGCCAAGGCAACACTGCTCAGCCCCTATTGGGTCAGTTTCCGATTAGACGACAAATCAGGAGTTGCCACTTGGTCGGGCATTTCGTTTGCGGCCTGGCTGTTAACAATTCTGTACTGGGAGCGTCTCGTTAGGCAGAGGAGAACGCAATGAAACAACTCAGTCTTTTCCTCCTTTGTGTCACTGCCGGGAGTCTTGTAGCGGTTATGCCACATGGCTTCCTTTCAGCACAGGCATCGCGACCCGACTCGTGCCACGTCACGATGCCGAACGGAATCGTCGCGGGCTCATCGGAACGAAACGAAGGAAGTTACGGAAACGCGCTGTTATCCGTTGGCCCGTTCGGACTGTGGCCAAACGGAACGGTTGTGTTCAAACCGGGTGGAGCGGGATTTCAGACGAAAGAAGGGGCGCTAGGAATGAAGTTCGGATGGACTCGGGGCATTCGAGGCAAAATTAACGTCACCGGCCGTCGAATCGACGCCGATGCGCCACCGCTCCGATTTGAAACGAACCAAACGAATGATGCTCACAGCACCGGCTTCCTCGCGAGCTACCTGCTCTTTTCGACTCCAGGCTGCTGGGAAGTTACCGCCCAGGTCGGCGACAGCGAGGACTCGAAAATAACATTCGTCACGCGAGTCGAGAAAATCGGTGACGGCCCGGCATGGCGGCGCTGAACCCCGCCAGGTCCTGGTTAACGCGGTTACCGGAAAATGAGCCAGTACCAGGCCCTAGCTGATTCGCCACTTCCCCTGTTGGCCCGGTATAATCCCGAAGGTTCCAAACGAAATGGCCAACCATGCTTACCTGCGCGTGTGGACGCGCGATTTTTCGCCGGAAACAATGATTGCCGAATTCGCGCGGTTCCTAACGACCGCGCCGCTTTCGGCGACGGAGAATAGCTTCAGCGAATTGATCGTGCAGGCCGTGGACCCCAAGGAGATCCCTGTCGCGGAGTGGGACCTGCGTCCACTGAAGTCAGGACCGGCGGAAGTTGCGGCGCTGGCGGTGCAACACCTGAATGCCGACACGGCGTATATCGCGAGCGCCAAATGGGACTTGTGGAGCTTCGACATTGAAAGCCTGAAGTGGCAGCACAAGCCGGAGCCGCTGGTGCTGGCGTGCCACGGGCTAGACTATGACGATGGGCTTGCAGCGACGGCGGGACACTTCATGGCCGACTTGGGCTTCGAGCACTTTTTCACCGGGCATGGCGGATTGCTTGCGCCCGGTGCGGCGTCGAATCCGTTCAACTCCTCGGATCACCCGATGGAGCATACCTTCCGCCAGTGGATGTCGGTAAGCGCCAACTTGAAGGAATATCACGCAAAGACCCGGCAGAACATCCAACAATTATTTAATTGGGTGGAAGCCATCGAGCAGGCGCTGCCGGTGCAGCGGAGCGAGCTGTGGTCCGAAGGAGAGGAAAACTTTGAAGCGCGTCTGGACGCGATTCTGGCGCGGCACTAGCGCATTCAAGACTTAGACAAGCCCGTTTCTCGGAATCCTTCCACGAAGGGCGGCCAACAGCTAGAATTGCTGTAGCTGGCATTCGATGGAGTGGGTCCGGAAGTGCCGCGGGTTAAGCAACTGCCCGGCACACCGGAGAAAGTTGAGAGGCCCGGGCGAGTGGTGGAAATTGCCCAATGGCGGCAAATCTCTGATGAAAAAAACTTCACAAAGCGGCTCTCCGCGTGCTAACGACGCGGGCGGCCCTCCGTCCTTCTTAGACGAGGGCTCGGGTGTTGGCGCGGCCCGCAGGCGGAGAATCCCCCTGAAATTTTCACTGGGTGTCCTGTCCCTGGCTATTATTCTGGGCGGATGCGGTGCGGATGCGTTAAAGCCCGCGCCGCAAGCCGAAGCCAAGCCCGCCGAGCCTGCCGTGCCCGAAGAAATTCAATTGGCGGCGCACTCGCTGCTGGGGAGCGAATCGCAGGTGCTGGCGTTCGGCGACCTGGCGAAAAACGGGAAGCAGGAATTTCTTGTGGCCAACGTCGTGCCAAAAACGCCCACCAACAACTTGCCGGGAACGATCGTGACGCGCGTCGTCGTGGCGGAAAACGCCGACGGCAAATGGGCGGAACTTCTGCGCTGCGATGAGCACCTGAAAAATCAAAAAGGTTATCTGGGCATGACGCCATTGGCAGCGGTGACCGGCTGGCGCCTGCAATACGAGCAAAACGCTGAAAAGGGTTTGCAGCTCTACTTCACGCCGCTGAAAGGCACCACGGATTCGCACGTGCTGCCGATCGGTGTGTGGTGGAATCCGGCGACAAAGCGATACCAATCGCTCGACCGGACCTACGAACACTTCCTGCTCGAATCGCCATCGTTGCAAGACGCGAGGTCGACGCTGCGATGAGCGCTGTCCCGCAAGTCACTGGTAAGCCAGCGCCTAAGGGCGCTAGGGAAACTCCTGCCGCCAAGGGTCTGCGCAGCCTGATGCCTTATCTGCGGCGCTACACCGGCGGCATTGTTTTCGGCTTGCTCACCGTCGTGCTGATGGGCGTTATCGGCAACGTGCTCCCGCTCGCCACCGGTGTGATGACCGACACGCTCGCCGGCAATGCGGTCCCGTTTGAACACTCGGCGCAGACGGCAGGTCCGCTCGTGGTAGCTCTGAATCCATCAAAGCTCAGCCGTTCCATTCCTTACTACGCCCCGAGCAGCCGCCGCACCTTGGGCATCTATTGCCTCATCGTCGTTCTATGCGTCGCCATCAAGGGCGTGCTTTCTTTCTCCGCGCGCTGGACCCTCATCGGCGTCTCCCGCGACATCGAATTCGACATCCGCAACGACCTCCTGAAGCGCCTGCTGATTCTCGAACCCGAATTCTACGTCCGCAATCGCAC
>Ga0307479_10000794_pt1 | contig 28694 bp, 25 predicted proteins | sample atmos_gasesECM4C_FD_203743 | JGI IMG/M metagenome (GOLD analysis project Ga0307479, IMG submission 203743) | Hardwood forest soil microbial communities from Morgan-Monroe State Forest, Indiana, United States - atmos_gasesECM4C_515 | ecosystem: Environmental > Terrestrial > Soil > Temperate... | reverse complement strand
ATCTCCTAATCGAGATCGCAGCTGTACAGCACAACCGCGTCACCCCTGTTTCAATCACGAAGCTTGGGACCAAGGTCGGGAACGGGCTCGAAGCACCATTGCGTAGCCGGCCTACTTCCCACGACCATGATGGCTACGACCATACCTTCAGCCACACCCTGCTTGCAGCACCTTACATGCCGCCTGTTCATTCCTCTTTTAACCCGCTGAAAGCGGGTCCGCGGCTCAAGATGACAGTTTTTCGTGGGAGAGTCGGCGTTTCACTCCTCCCGCTTCGGTTACTTTCGGAACCAGCGAAACAATTGACGGGTGGGCGGTTGCGTCGGAAGATTAAGATTCAGCCGAAAGTGCGCGGAACGGGGGAGCATGCGGGTCAAGTTCTGGGGGGTGCGCGGGTCGACGCCCACCCCTCAAGCCGGGAACTTGCGCTACGGGGGGAATACCTCGTGCGTCGAGGTACGTTTCGGCAACAACCTGTACGTGTTCGACTGCGGCACCGGCTTTCGCACCCTGGGGCAGCAACTGGAATGCGAGTCCAACGGGAAACCAATCTCCGCGCATATCTTCGTGTCGCACTTTCATTGGGACCACATCCAGGGCATTCCTTTCTTCCGCCCGCTGTATGAAAACGGCCAGAACCGCTTTGTCTTCCATTCCTCACGGCGCACCCGCAGCCTGCAGCGTGTGATGGAAGAGCAGATGGCGTCCCCGTATTTTCCGGTGGATACCAGCGAGATGAAGGCGCACCGCAGCTTCTACGACATCGAAGAGGGCCAGACGCAGTTGGATGATCATGCGACCATGCGCGCCATGTGGCTGAACCATCCCCAGGGCTGCATGGGATTCCGCCTCGAAACCAAAGAAGGCACGCTGGTTTATGCCACTGACAACGAGCCCGGCGACGCGGTGTTCGATAAGAACGTACGCAAACTCGCCCGGGGCGCGGATGTGCTGATCTACGACGCGCAATATCTTCCCGAGGAGTATGAAGCGCGCCGCAGGGGCTGGGGACACAGCCACTGGCGCGAGGCGGTGAATATCGTGATGGAGAGCGGCGCGAAGGAGCTGGTGCTGTTTCATCACGATCCGGACCACGACGACGGGTTGATCGACAAAGTCGTGCAGGATGCGCGCAACTACTATCCCCGGGTCCGGGCGGCGGCCGAGGGGATGGAGATGAGAATCGGCTGATGGCGGGTGGCATTTAGCACTTGGCACTTGGCATTTAGCCTTTTGGGATCGGAGTGGCCGACGGGTCTTGTGTGTTGCGGCGGCGAGAGCAGGATGCTCTCGCGACAGCCGGCAGGACGCCGGCGCTACAAAGTTACTGGTCTTAACCTGCGCGACGAACGGACCGCTCGATGGGGCGCCGGCAAATATCGCGGCCAGATGCTAAATGCCAAGTGCTAATTGCCAAGTGCCGATTCGTTTACTCTTTCGTTAACTTTCCGGCTTGCCATGTTGCCATTCCGCTCATATACTGCTCGATTTGTGTGCCTAGGGGTGTAGCGACCTGAGGGCTGCACGCATCTTACAAACTGCAATCATTACTTGGAGATTCCATGAAAAGCGTGGTGATGGAGCAGGAAACCAATCCCTGGGAATCGCAGGCGGCGCGGTTTGATCTGGCCGCGCACAAGCTGAACCTCGATGAAGGCCTGTGGCGGGTGCTCCGGTATCCCACCCGCGAAATCATCCTGCACATTCCAGTGCAGATGGACAACGGCAGCCTTGAGGTATTCACGGGCTTTCGCGTGCAGCATTCGATTGCGCGAGGGCCGGCGAAGGGCGGTATCCGCTATGCGCCCGACGTGACGCTCGACGAGGTGCGCGCTCTAGCCAGCTGGATGACCTGGAAGTGCGCGGTGGTGAACATTCCGTTTGGCGGCGCCAAGGGCGGAGTGATTTGCGATCCGCACAAGATGTCGATGGGCGAACTGGAACGCATGACGCGGCGCTACACGGCGGAACTGGTCGACTTCATCGGGCCCGAGAAGGACGTGCCCGCGCCGGATGTGAACACCAACGAGCAAATCATGGCGTGGATGATGGACACCTACTCCATGCACATGCGCCAGACGGTCACCGCGGTGGTGACCGGCAAGCCGATCAACATTGGGGGATCGCGCGGGCGGCGCGAAGCGACCGGCCGGGGCGTGCTGATCGTATGCGACGAAGCGATCAAGAAGCTGGGGTTGAGCCGCGACCGGACGCGAGTGATCGTGCAGGGGTTTGGCAATGTCGGATCGAACGCGGCGCGCCTGATGGCAAGTTCGGGCTACAAAATCATCGGCCTCGACGAAGTCGGCGGCGGCCTCTACAACAAGAATGGCATCGACGTGGAGGCGCTCTGGGAATTTCGCCAGAAGAATGGCACCATCCAAGGCTTCCCCGGAGCGGAGAAGTATCCCGCGGGAGAGCTGCTGGTGACCGACTGCGAGATTCTGATTCCCGCCGCGACGGAAAACCAGATCACCAGCCGGAACGTGGACCGAGTGAAATGCAAGATCCTCGCCGAAGGCGCGAACGGCCCGACCACCGCGGCGGCCGACGAGGTGCTGGCAGAGAAAGGCGTCTTCGTGATTCCCGACATTCTCGCGAATGCGGGCGGGGTGACGACGTCGTATTTCGAGTGGGTGCAGGACCGGCAGGGCTACTTCTGGAAAGAGTCGCTGGTCAACGAGCAGCTGGAAGAGATCATGGTGTCGGCATTTCAGGATGTGGTGCGTTACGCGGAAACGCACCACGTGAACAATCGGATTGCGGCGTACATGCTGGCGATTGATCGGGTGGCGTATACGATCAAGCAGCGCGGGATTTACGCGTAGGAGAGCTGGCAGCAGTCAGCACTCAGCACTCAGCATTCAGACGGCGGCGGTCTCCGGTCGGCAATTGGCAGTTAGCACTTGGCCATTGGCATTACTGTTCGACTGGCGCTCGGGCAGAAAATTGATCGGTGCCGGTGCTCCCTTCGACAGGCATGGGGGCCATTCGGCTGACGCTCAGGGCAGGCCCTTCGACTTCGTTCGGCTGCGCCTCACTTCGCTGAGGATGACAGATTTGATTCTTTCTCTTTGGCCCTCGCGAGTGCCGAGGGCCTTGCTATTTGTGACTTGGGGTGACTTGGGGTTGACCGCGTCGCGCGGGGCTGGCATCATGGCTGGCCGCGGGCGTCTCACATCACCATTCGTGGCCTGATTTTTGTACGCGGGCAGCGAGCGGCGATTCATCCCAGGGCCCGTAGTTCCAACAGCCGGGCCGTCCCACTGGCCCTTCATACACGAGGACAATCATGACCAAACTCACCCGAAGAGCGACATGGATCACGGGGATGTGTCTGCTGTTCACCCTGTCAGCAGCACCCGTGTTCGCAAAACCGCAAGCCAGCAGCGACCAATCCACCGATTCGAGCACCCCGAAAAAGAAATCGAAGAAGGCCAAGAAGGACGCAGCGGCAGCGGACGACAAGGCTGCGGCCACCGACACCAGCAGCACGAAATCCAAGTCGAAGAAGAAAGCCGCGGCTGATGCGGGGACTTCCGCCGATGCCTCGACCACGGCGAAGAAGAGCAGCAAGAAGAGCAAGAGCGCGGATGCGGCCGGGGGAAGCCAGGCGGCGAGTGCCGATACTTCCACCGGAACGACCAGGAAGAGCCGGAAGAAGAAGACCGCGGACACGGCGGCTGCTGCGGAACCGGCAGCCGGAGCTGACGCTTCCACCACCAGCACGAAGAAAAGCCGCAAGAGCAAGAAGAGCGCAGCCGGTGACACTGCGGCTGCGACACCAGCAGCCGCACCGGCCCCGGCGGCCACGCCTGCGGCCAGCAAGTCAGCGATGAGCGCGACGGCAAGCACTCCGGCCGCTGCGCCTGCATCAAGCCCGGCGCCGGCGAAGAAAGCCACGAAGCCGGCACCCACGGGTGCCGCGTCCGACTCTGAAGTCGCCTCCGCCAAGTCAAGCGGCAAGGTCTGGGTCAATCTCGATAGTGGCGTTTACCACAAGGGCGGCCAGTTCTACGGCAAGACGAAGAACGGCAAATTCATGACGGAAGCCGAGGCCCAGGCGGCCGGCTACAGGTCGTCAAAGAAGGACTAAGTCTTCAAGGAGAATCAATGAAACGCACACATTGGATCGCACGTTTGCTGGTTGGCGTCTTCACGCTCGCGCTGATGAGTGGCATGAGCATGGCCGCGCCCCAGGCGAGTACCAAGAAGGCGGCGCCGAAGACGGCTGCGGCCGCGCCGGCTGCCGACCTGGTCGACCTCAACACCGCCACCAAGGAACAGCTGGACGCGCTGCCGGGAATCGGCGAGAAGTATTCGCAGAAGATCATCGACGGGCGTCCGTACAAGGCGAAGACCGATCTGACCCGGAAGAAAATTATTCCGGCGGCGACCTACGCCAAGATCAAAGACCTGGTCATCGCCAAGCAGAAGTAGGCGGCTTCCAACTCGAAAGACCACGGCGCCGTCACGGTCTGTCGTTGGCCCGAGCGGCGCCGTTTTTGCGATCGAACATCGCTCGGCAAAATTCCGCACTGAAAATTCAAGGAGGTACCATGGGTTTATTCGATGATCTCGAGAACAAGGCAGTCAACAGCATGCTGGGGGGCAGTTCGAATCCCCTCGCCACCGGCTTGCTGCAGTTGATCAACAACCATCCCGGCGGCGTGGCGGGGCTGGTGCAATCGTTTCACGAGAAAGGGCTGGGAGAGGTAGCCTCGTCGTGGGTCGGTAGCGGCCAGAACCTGCCCATTTCGGCGGATCAAATCCAGCAGGTGCTGGGCAGCGAGCAGGTGAGGCAGCTGGCGGCCAAGGCCGGCATCTCGCCCGACGTGGCCGAATCGTCGCTGGTACAACTGCTGCCTACGTTGATCGACAAGCTGACACCCAACGGGCAGGCTCCGCAGCATTCGAACCTGATGGAAATGGGGATGAGTGTGCTGCAGTCGCTGGAGAAGACCGGAACGAACGGGTAGCTCGATTGCGTTCGGCCTTCGCTTCAGATTTACGGCAGTGGGTTGGCGCTTCTTCGACTACCTGGAAGGGTCCAACAACCCAATTGAGGACTGGTATCCAGCGGTGTCGGAAGAAGGGCAGGATACCTTTGATGCACTCTTGAAGCAGAACCAGAGAGTGCATTTACCAATCAACTGGGGCGGTATGAAGCCGATGCAAGGAGATTGCAAGAGAAGAGAAGGGATTTGGGAGTGGCGGTTTAGGGCGGAAGGTGTTCAGCAACGAGTCTTGGGGGTTTTTGGGGAGCGTCGCAAACACGCTATATTTCTGATCGCCTGTGGGGTTGTGGGTGGGCTGAGGAACCGCACTAGGCTAGGCGCTTGACGTTCTGGGCCACTGCCGCTAGGAAGAACTGCTCACGAACGAACTTCATTCTGCGCAGACACAAGCGACGCAATCCGATCTGATGCTTGAGTTCGGCGAACAGGGCTTCCACCTTTTTTCTTTCCCGCTGTGCCTTCGCGAACTCTGGTGTGGGCCAACTCGCGAGCGCTTAGATGATCTACCGATCTACCGGCGGAGGATCACGAAGCAATCTCGAAGGCAGTAGGCAAACCAATAACTCTAAACGGCTATGAAGGTGACGGCAGAGCGGAGCTTGCATTTACGGACACGGAAGGAGTGATTCACATCATTTATGTTGATCCGAAGTTTATAGTGAAAGCCGGTCAGTGAGTGCTATCCCCATTGCACTCATTCACTCATCGCTTGCGCCCGCCCTCTACAATTAGGACCAGTCCCCATGCACTCCGCCCTGCACTCGGTTTCGCATCGCCCCTGGCCGCTACCCGCGGGTCCCTGGGTGATGGCGCAGACCTGGCACGACCTGCTCTTCGCGCACTGGCCACTTCCAGTTGAGGTGATGCGACCGCTCGTCCCGCAACAACTGGAGTTGGACACGTTGGATCGCCAAGCCTGGGTGGGAGTCGTGCCTTTCTGGATGAGCGGCGTGCGGGCGCGTGGGCTGCCCGCGATCCCCGGACTCTCCCGCTTTCCGGAGCTGAACGTTCGCACCTACGTGATCCACGGCGGAAAGCCGGGAGTGTATTTCTTCAGCCTCGACGCGGCCAGCCTGCCCGCCGTCTGCACAGCCTGCGCTTTTTATCATCTGCCGTACTTCCACGCGGCGATGAAAGCCGAAGCCGCAGGCGACAAAGTCCTCTACTCCTCAAGCCGTCGCCGCGCCAAGGCCGAGTTCCGCGGACGCTATGGTCCGAGCGCCCCCGTACAACTTCGGCAGCCGGGAACAATCGAGCGCTGGCTGACCGAGCGCTATTGCCTCTACACCGTCCACCATTGGGACGTTTATCGCGGCGAAATCCATCACGTGCCATGGCCCCTGCAGGACGCCCGCGCCGAAATCGAAATCAACACCATGGCGGCCGCAGCGGACATCGCGCTGCCGGATACTCCTCCACTCTTGCATTTCGCGCGCCGCCTGGATGTCCTAATCTGGCCGCTGAGATACGCGACTCCGGGGTAGAGACCCGGCAGGCCGGCGTCGGAGTCGGCCTCTACCTAGGAATTTGGGGGCATACGCCTTCGCAGCTTGCGGCAAAGTGCTGTCAGCCAGCGCAAAGCTAACCGCAGGCGCTACGCGCAACGTACTTTCAAGGTCTTGGCGGCACGAGTGAACTCCTGCCCTTCCCGTTCTATTTCGCACGAGGATCTTTTCACCGGGCTGTTCAGTCGTTGCCGGCCACGAATCCGAGTTTTCCCGCAGGCCCCTCAGACGTAGTCAAGCAGCGTCATGAACCCGTAATCCATGTGCAGTTGCTGGTGGCAGTGAAACAGGGTCAATCCCGGGTTGTCGGCCACAAAATCAATCGCCGACTCCTGGTATCCCCCCAGCATCACCACGTCCTTGAAAACTCCCGCGCACGCGTTGCCAGCCAGGCTCGTGAGCTCAAAGCTGTGCCGATGCAGATGGATGGGATGGATATCGTCGCTGGCATTGTGCATACGAATGCGATAACGCTTGCCCTGTTTCAAATGGAAAGTCGCTGGCACCATCCTGCGATTCATCGGAAACGACACTCCGTTGATGGTCCAGCGGTTGAACCCTTCCTCGGCGGCGTTTTCTTTCACGAAGACCATCTCGAAGGTCTCGTCCGGCGCCGCGGCCGGTGCCCCTGCTTTCGCAAAGCGCGAGTAGTCCCAGCGCGACCGTGGTGACGCGACCCATTGCGCTTTGCCCTTGCTGCCCGCGTATTCGACCACGATACCCATGCCATGGTGGCGGTCGTCATCCGCAAGATCTCCCATGATCCACACGCCGGGATGGTTCATCTCCACGATCGCTGAGATACGTTCCGCCGTCCCCAGCCAGAGCACTGGAACCGCTGCGGGATTGGGCACTGGATTTCCATCCAGTGCCACCACTCGAAACGTGTGCCCCGGCAGCGCGAGGCCGCGAATTTCGGTCGCGCTCCCATTCAACACGTGGAACAGGACCCGCTCCCCCTGCTTTACCCGGATCGGCGCTCCGTGCCCCAGCATCCGCCCGTTGATCGTGAACGAGCCGTAGCCGACCTCGAACCCCTGCGGCATCCCCTTCGCGAGCGAAGCGTTCATGGCCGACTCGCCTTGTTCCTCCAGCGCCTTCACCTTGGTTGTGGGCGACAGGAAGTCCATATCCATGTCGCCGCCCCGGCTGAAGGTCGGCTCAAGTTCCTTGAGCACGAGAAACGCCTCGCGGTCGTATCGACCCGGATTCTCCTTCGGCTCGATGTATACCGGCCCCACCTGTCCGCTGTACTGCCCCGCAGCAAGGTCGGCGCCCGCCCGGTTGTGCGTGTGATAGAACCGCAGTCCCGCCGGCCCCGGAGTGAACGTAATCCGCCGCTGGCCACGGGCGGGAATGTAAGGCGTACCTTCTTCCGCCGCGCCATCTACATCGACCGGTACCCTCTGCCCATGCCAATGAAGCTGCTCCGGCGTATCGGTGTCGTTGTGGATCTCGATGGTGACCGGCTGCCCTTCCTGGAAGCGAAGCAACGGCCCCGGGAATTGCGCGTTGTACGTGATGGTGGAGACGATTCGCTTGGGCGCAATCTCGACCGGGCTCGCGCCGATTCTGATCGTGTAATCGGCGGCTCCCTCTTGCGGTGCGGAGTTCATCGGGTCCGAAGCTATAACCCGTTCAGCAACTTTGGGAAGCAGCGCGCCGCCAGTTACCGCGCCCGCGGTTTTCAGGAAAGCGCGTCGGGAAAAGTTCATGACGTTCTCATTAGACTGCCGGATGTCAACCCTCGCTTCACCGCGAAACGTTTTGCCGAGCATCGATTATCGCCGGGCAGGGCGGTGGCGCGGCCCGGGCTTCGCATGATGCTGGCGTCTCCACCGCTCCCCCTAAAATTCCGTAGGGCGGATTTTCTCCGCTACGGCTTCAAGGCCGGAATGTCCGACGGGACCTTCCCGTCGACTACGAGGTCTTCGCGTCGTGCGGTTCGCTTCCGTCCTTTGTCCCCTGTCTTGCCTCGTATTGTTCCTCGTTCTGGGTCGAGGCACGCGGCGCGTTGGAGCACCTCCGTTCGAGCGGTATGCCCGCTCTGCCCCAGGGGCCCTCGTTCCGGTCCGGGTTATTCTGTCCCGGTCCATCATCACTTATTCGGCCCCATCCGCCCCACTCGCAGGCACAACCCGATTTCGCCGCAGAGCGGCTTATACCGATTGCCGTCGCTGTGTGTCGGTTACTCCTCTCTCCGACGCCTAGGCAACCCACGAGTGGTTCCGTGCTTTCGCTGGCCGTTCTGTGTCGACATGTCGTCCGCTGGGACCCCGGGAAGCTCCTCGGCTGCTACCATCCAGTTCCTTCGCCGACGACGTTGGCCTTCGACCTAAGCGGAGGGTCTCGCCACTTCCAATCTCGCACACTCCGATTCCCGTGGGAGGGTTCATTTCGGGGCCGACCTACGGTTCACTTTCGCTACAACCTGTCGACTTGCTGGCCCCCCTTGTCGGAGCCGACCGGGCTTCCACCCAGCCGACGCGGACTTTTACCTCCAGGCTTTCGACGGTATGGTCACCCGCTCCACCGCCGGATATCACTACAGAGACAACTGGGCAATTTTCTCTGGCGGGTCTTTCCCCGCTAGAACGCCAACTAGCATCGCTGCAACCGCTTCCAGAACCGTTTTGCGGGATAGCGCAGCGACAATTGTTCTCAAACCGGATTCGCCATATCGCCTTGCCCTGAGCGCGTCCGCCCCCTATCCTTAGCCCCCAAAGCCATGCACGAGCACGACGCGCTCCTGTTCGAACTGTTCGCCATCTTCGTGGTGGCGAAGATAATCGGCGAAATCTTTGAGCGCCTCCGCTTGCCCGCTGTGCTGGGCGAGATCCTCGCGGGCGTCGTCCTCGGCCCCTACGCCTTCGGCCTCATTCACCCCAGCGACACGCTGCAGTCCATCGCCGAGATTGGCGCCATCTTCGTTCTCTTCCATGCCGGCCTCGAGATTAGCCCGCAGGATCTCATCAACGTCGGGCGCAAAGCGTTGCTGGTAGCTGTCGCGGGCATCGTGATCCCATTCGTCTTCGGCTTCGCCTACATGCACTGGCGCGGGGACGCGGTGACCGAATCCGTCTTCGTCGGCGCCGCCATGGTGGCCACGAGCGTGGGCATCACCGCGCGCGTTCTGGGCGATATGGGAGTCATCTCGTCGCGCACGGCGAAAATCATCCTGGGCGCCGCAGTCTTCGACGACATCCTGGGCATGCTCCTGCTCGCTGTGGTCGATGGACTCGCCCAGAGCGAAGGTGTGCAGTGGGTGAAGCTCGGTGTGCTGGCGGTCGAGGCGATCGTCTTCGCGCTCGTTATGATTTTCATTGGCCCCCGGATCATCAGCCGCCTCAAGCCCGGGATGGCGCACCTCTCCACTCACAACGCGCCCCTGATCGTCGCGCTGGTCGTGTGCCTGGGTCTGTCGTATGCCGCGTCGAGAATCGGCATGGCCGCGATTATCGGAGCATTTTTCGCGGGCATGATCTTCGCCGAATACTCGCCGGAGTGGGACCTGTTGCCCCGCGTTCACGCCATCACTGAGTTCCTTGGTCCGTTCTTCTTTTTCTCGATCGGATCCCAGCTTGACGTGAAGCTGTTCAACCGCGACGTGCTCAGGGTGGCCCTGATCGTGACCCTGCTCGCCGTGGTTTCAAAAGTGGTCGGCTGCGGACTGCCTCTAATCGGCGAAGGCTGGAACGCGGTTCTGAGCGTGGGCGTCGGCATGATGCCCCGCGGAGAAGTCGCGCTGATCGTCGCCCTGGTGGGACTCAACTCGAAGATCGTTACTCAGTCTACGTACGCGATCGTGGTCTTCATGACCGCAGTGACCACGGTCATGGCGCCGTCGCTGTTGAGGTATTTGTTCCGAAAGGAAGCCAACGCCTCCTGACTTCCACGTTCACCGAAACACCGGCTTGTCTAAACTGTGCCGCCCATATGCCGCAGCGATCCGGGCTTCCACTTCGTCGATAAGCCGGCCACCCTGTTCGCCATTGGTCATGATCACTACGCCGTAGCCCTTGCGCACATGGGCGAGCAGATGGCAGCGGAACCCCCAATTCCCGACACCATGGCTGAAGTACCATCCCGCGTCGTTCTTGGCGATTTCGAAACCGACTGCAAATGGGCCCACCCCGATGGGCGCGATCATTTCGCGCGCGGTCGCCTGCTTCAGGACCAATCCCGAGGTCCGGGAATGGCGCGCTGCACCTCGATCCCGACGCGACCCAGGTCCGACGCTGTGGTCCAAAGGCCTGCCGCGGCTTGCTCGGGATAGACATGCCAAGGCGTCCATTGCTTGACCGTCTCCATCGTGTGCGTGGGACGCGCGTGGCGCAAGGCTCTCTGGAAGCGGTTGCTGATAGGTGCTGTCTGCCATGGCCAGCGGCTCGAGCACCAAGCGCTTGCATGATCTGGTCGAAGGGTTCTGCCAGCAGATCCGTCAGCGCCACTTGCATGACCACTACTCCGCCACCGGAATACTTGTAGGCACGATAAGGCGGACGCGCGAAAAGCACCGGCCCGACATTTGAAGGTGGCTGCCCCTTCAGGATTTGCAACAAAGTGGGCAGTTGGCTCCCGGGGAGCGTATCCCGGAAATCCAAAACCGTCGTCTGCTCCGGATGTATGGCTCATCAGCGAACGCGGTGTAACCGGCTGGTCCCGGGTACGGGACTGTGATCTGCGGCATCATCCGAATCGTCTCCTGGATTTCAAAAGACGTCGTTGGTCTTCGAAGAGCTGGTTACGTGGGCGGAGATAGTTTGTCAGGAATCAGGCTGGCGTTGCGCTCAGCCGCGGCTGGCGCTGAGCATGATCTCGCTTGGGCCCTTTGATTCCTGGCGCAGGCCCAGCTTGCTGTGGCGCGGGTTTCTGCGAACCTCGCGGTGATTCCGGCCCAAGCCCGATCGACTGCAACGGCTTGTTCTGAGTCCAGCGGAGCACCAGGGCGACCACGACACCGAACCCAACCGCTCCCAGGAAAAACCACTTCGCGATGGGCATGCCGACCAGACCCATCAGTACGAAGCCGGCGGCAATCAAAATTCCAGCCAACTCCGAATCCACTTGCATGACACGCCAGATGCCCGGATGGCGATCGGGTTCGCGGTGCTTCACAGGCCAATTGTTTCACCGACGCGACGGAAAATCCATTCCTAACGGAGGTCAAGCTGATATCTCGCATTGCTTCGAGCAGTTATAATTCCCCATTCTCGTCGCTGTTCCTTTTCTTCAGGAGCCCAAGGAATGACTCTCTCCGGACGCGTTGCGCTGGTCACCGGCGCTTCGCAAGGTATCGGCCACGCTTGCGCGTTGAGGCTCGCTGAAGCGGGCGCGACCGTCGCCGCGGCTGCGCGCAACCAGCAAAAGCTCGACGAACTGGTTGCACAGATCACTGCCGTCGGCGGCAAGGCCGCGGCGTTCCCGCTCGACGTGGCCGACGAAGAGCAGATCAAGGCTACTCTCAAAGCCGCCATCGCGCAGTTCGGCAAGATCGACATCCTCGTCAACAACGCCGGCATCACCCGCGACCAGCTGGTCATGCGCATGAAGCGCGCCGACTGGGACGCCGTCCTCAATACGAACCTGACCTCCGCATACTTGTGCATCCAGCAGGTGATCGCGTCGATGCTGAAGCAGCGCTGGGGTCGCATCATCAACGTCACCAGCGTTTTCGGCCAGACCGGGCAGGCGGGGCAAGCGAACTACTCCGCATCCAAAGCCGGCCTGATTGGCCTGACCATGGCGATCGCGCGGGAGGTCGGCTCGCGCAACATCACCTGCAATGCCGTCGCCCCCGGATTCATCGAAACCGCCATGACCGCCGCCCTCCCGGAGGAAATCAAGCAGGGCGGCTTGAAGATGATTCCGCTGGGGAGAATCGGCACGCCCGGGGATGTCGCGGGAGCCGTGCGGTTTCTTGCGTCCGACGAAGCTGCGTACATCACCGGCCACGTGTTGAGCATCAACGGCGGCATGCTCATGGGGTAACGGACGAGAAATAACCACAGAGGGCACAGAGGTCAAAGGGGTAACGCGCGCCTTCATAATTATGGTATCGAGTGGCGGGCAACTAGAGGGCGGGAAGCATACATCCCATGCGCCAAGAATCGGATTCACCCCCGGTGTCCGCTGTGTCGCCTGTAGTTAAAGGTGTTTCGATCACTCAAGCCCAATCCCCCCCGCAAATCGCCCAGATCCGCGAACTGTTCCTCGAATACGCGCAGTCCCTCGGATTCAGCCTGTGCTTTCAAAGCTTCGATCAGGAACTCACCGGCCTGCCAGGGGACTACGCCCCGCCCGACGGCCGTCTTTTGCTAATGGAATACGAGGGGCAACCCGCGGGGTGCGTTGCTCTGCACAAGCTCGAAGCCGGCAGTTGCGAGATGAAACGCCTGTATATCCGCTCCGCGTTCCGCGGGAAAGGCCTGGGCCGCGTGCTGGCGGAGCGCGTCATCAACGAAGCCCGCGCGATCGGGTATCATCGTCTGCGCCTGGATACGGTCGAGCCGGTGATGAAGAATGCTGTCGCGTTGTATCGCTTGCTCGGCTTCCGCGAGATTGCCCCTTACCGCACCAATCCGATCGCGGGCGCGCTCTACATGGAGTTAGACCTGACCCCCAAACTGAGGGAACCATGACGAAGATGGGATTTCGCCTCCGAACACCGTTCGCCACCGCATTCTGCCTGTGGTGCAGCATTTCCCTCTCGGCTCGCGCGCAGAACTCAACCCCCAATTCCGACAAGACTTCCAAGGAGGCCGTAGTGACGAGCCACGCCACCGGTACCTTCGACGTAAAGGTCACGCCCCAGCCGACCGAAGACAAGTCCGCCGATCCCAGCCTTGCCCGCCTGACACTCGACAAGCAGTTTCACGGCGACCTCGAAGGTTCGAGCAAAGGCCAGATGCTCGCCGCCAGCACCAGCGTCAAAGGTTCGGCCGGCTACGTGGCCATCGAGCGCGTGACTGGCACGCTGCGCGGCCGCAAAGGCAGCTTCACGCTCCAGCACTTCGGCACCATCACTCGCGGCGCCCCCCACCTCATGGTCAACGTTGTGCCCGACTCCGGTACCGACGAACTCACTGGCCTTGCCGGCACCATGACCATCAAGATCGAAGACGGAAAGCACTCTTACGATTTCGAATACACGCTCGCAGAAGCTCACTGAGCATTTCGGAGAAATCGGCAGAACGATCGACAGGACGTCTTCCTTGAAAAAATGCGTTCGAAAATCCGAACGACAAGAGTGGCTGCCGCGCTGAAGACGTCGCCGATGCCTGGCAGCGCTACGGTTAACTTCCTGGCCAGTACTTTGAAGAAATAGCACCACGCCCTGAGCAGTAGAAAGACTACGCTCCTTCTGGTTCCGAAGCCAGACCGCTGTTGTGAAACGGTTTTGGTGCACCAAGAATTTCCACTTGCCAGACGGTACTACTCTGGTTACTATGCAGTCCAACTCCCGCGGGTTCTGGACGCTGCTTTGTTCTCTATGAATATCGGCGAGACCATCAGAAACTACCGGCTGCAGAAAGGGATGTCCCAAGGCGACATCGAAAAACGCACCGGCCTCCTGCGCTGCTACCTGTCGCGGGTCGAAAACGGGCACACCATCCCCTCGCTCGATACCCTGGCGAAAATTGCGGGCGCCATGGAACTGCCACTTTCGCAATTCTTCTCCGACTCGGGACACAGCAACGGATCGAAAGGTCTGCCCCAGCTTTCCGAAGACGAAGTCCGCTTCCTCAGCCAGATCCGTCGCTACTCCACTAGCCTTAACGACAGCGACCGCAAACTCGTGCTGGCCATGGTGAAGAAGATGGCCGCGAGTGCGGCGCGATAAAAGCTATCAGCCCTCAGCTCTCAGCTTTCAACCAACGCAGCCATTGGACATCCGAAGAGTATCTGCTTCTCTGTAGGACGTCGCCTCTATCCTCTTTCGGTGTTACGGGAACACGCGCCGGGGCGCCTTCTAGATTGCCTGTCGACGCTACCCATTGATTGAGCTGACAGCTGATAGCTGAACACTAAAGTTCCACTCCCTTTGTGCCCCACCGGTATCTGCCCGAAAGGTTGTGGCATCCCTAAACTAGGCGCAGGTGAGGCGCGCCTTGTGACCATTGATGAAGAACTAACCCACCTCGACTCCTTGCTTCGCCGTCTGAAGATCGAGTACGAGGTGTACTTCAATAACCCCACGAAGCGCCCGCCTAACGACCTGGAGTGGAAGGTTCTGGCCCTGCTCCGCAAGCACTCCGATGGGGGGCGCCTGAGCTTTTCGCAACGTTTCCGCTACAACGAAATGGCGCAGCGCTATGCCATCTACAGCGACCTGTGGCGAAAGAAGAGCCGCATTCGCGAGGAGGGTTACCGCCGTCCTCAGGACGCCCTGCTTTCTGTCCAAGGCGTCCGCTCCGCCGAGGATCACGGATCGCAGCACCGCCCGGTTTACGGGGTGGGGGGCAAGCCAAGCGACCCTCAGGCGTTTACTGTCGAATGTTCCGGCGCAAGAGCTGAAACCGAGCAGGTCGAGCGTCTCTATAACGCCCTGGTCGCCGCCAAAAAAAAGTCAGGCGAGGCCGTCTCCGGAAGCCTGGACTCCTTCAGCCATTTCGTGCAGAACAAAACCAACCAGATCCGCAAACAGTACGGCTGCCATTCCGTGGAATACTCCGTCGAGTTGCACGACGGCCAGGTCAAGCTGAAGGCGAAAGCGAAAACGTAGTCTTCAGTCGCTAGTCGCAAGTCGTCAGGCTAGAATCCACGATTCATCCTCCTTCCGTTAGTGGACACCGCTCTTGGTGCTGGCGTATCCGCCGCTATCGCATATCCCGACGAACGGTGACTTGCGACTACTGAAGACTAGCGACTGACGACTTGCGACTGCCCTGTTAGAATTTCTCGTCGCTCCTCCCGCGGCATCATCCCTACTCTAGAGGCGTTTCATGGCGAGAATTCAGCGTGCCATTCTGAGCGTGACCGACAAAACCGGCCTGGTGGAGTTCGCGCGCCAGCTCTCCGGCCTGGGAGTTGAGCTGATCTCAACGGGAGGCACGGCGAAACTCCTGCGCGACTCTGGCATTTCGGTGAAGGACATCTCCGACCTCACCGGATTTCCCGAGATGCTCGATGGCCGCGTCAAGACCCTTCATCCCAAGGTGCACGGGGGCATTCTGCATCGCCGCGAGAACCCGACGCACCGCAACGCGGTGGCCGAGCATGGCATTCAGCCCATCGATATGGTGGTCGTGAATCTCTACGCCTTCGAGAAAACCGCTGCCAAGACCGGCGTGCATTTTGAGGAGCTCATCGAAAACATCGACATCGGAGGCCCGTCCATGATCCGCTCGGCCGCCAAGAATTTTCGGGATGTCGCAGTCGTGACCTCGCCCTCCGACTACCCCGCTCTCGCCCAGGAGATGGCAAATTCCAGCGGCGAGCTTTCGGCTGCCACAAAATGGCGACTCGCGCAGAAGGCCTTCGCCACCACCGCCGCCTATGACTCGGCCATCGCCTCCACCCTCGAACGCGTGAACGCGAACGGCCCCTTCGACCTGCGCTCCGCGGAAGGATTCCCGAACAACTTGCGCCTGTCGTTCCAGAAAATCATGGACCTGCGCTACGGCGAGAACCCGCACCAGAAGGCGGCCATGTATTCCGACGGATCCGGTAAGGGAGTAGCCAATGGCCGCCAACTGCAAGGCAAGGAACTTTCCTACAACAACATTGTCGATCTGCAGGCCGCCTGGGATCTCGCACTGGAATTCGAGGAGCCGGTCGTCGCCATCATCAAGCACACCAACCCCTGCGGGACGGCCACGGGCAAATCGGTGCTCGAGGCTTACAAGCGCGCTCTCGAGTGCGACCCAGTGTCCGCCTTCGGCGGCGTGATCGGCGTCAACCGTGTCATCGATGGCGACGCCGCCGAAGAAATGGCCAAACTCTTCCTGGAAGTGATAGCCGCTCCCGGTTTCGACACCGACGCCCAGGCGAAGTTCGCCTCCAAGAAGAATCTTCGCTTAGTGCAAGTGACCGCCTCCGACCAGAAATGGTCCCTGAAGAACGTGTCCGGAGGCATGCTGGTCCAGGACGCCGACGTCCGCCCCCTCACCGAAGCCGACCTTAAAGTCGTCACCAAACGCGCGCCCACACCCGAAGAGAAGCGCGCTCTGTTGTTCGGCTGGAAGGTGTGCAAGCACGTAAAGTCGAACGCCATTCTCTACGTCCGCGACGGCCAGACCGTCGGCGTCGGCGCCGGACAGATGAGCCGCGTGGATTCCTGCAAGCTCGGCGCCATGAAAGCCCAGCTACCCCTGAAAGGTAGCGTCGCCGCCTCGGACGCTTTTTTCCCGTTCCCCGACGGCGTTGAAGAAATCGCGAAGGCAGGATCGACAGCGATCATTCAGCCGGGCGGCTCCGTCCGCGACCAGGAAGTCATCGAAGCCGCCGACCGCCACGGCATGGCGATGATCTTCACGGGTGTAAGGCACTTCCGACACTAGAATGGCGGAGTGGCGATTGCCGAATGTCGATTGCCAGTGTCAAGTCATTGCAGGGAAAGGATAAACACGGACTTTGTTGGGACGAAGCAGCTAACCCACCGACCGCTTCGCTCCCGCTCGCCAACCGCCAATCGGAAATCGCCATTCGCCACTCCTTCGTCCCTGTCCTTCCGAGGTTACTTCCGCGAGTTTACTGAGGCGGGTTTTCTTTCTGTTCGTTCCGACCCTGAATTACAATTCAAATACACCCACGCGCGGCGGTTCAGCATCTAAATCGCTAAGGCTTTGGGAATCAAAGGTATTCAATGAAGCGAACCCTTTTTGTTTTTTCCGTGCTTCTGGTGGCCGCAGCTGCCAGTTTTGGTCAAGCCGGCAATCCCGATACGGATGCCAAATCGGCCCCCCAGCCCGCGCGCAAGGCCGATAAAGCTGCCGCCTATTACCACTACACCGTGGCTCACATGTACGAGGAGCAGGTAGCGGTCTACGGCCGCAGCGAACTGGCGACAAAGGCGATCGAAGAGTACCGGGCCGCGATTGACGCCGACCCTGGCTCCGAATACCTGACGTCTGCCCTCGCCGAACTCTACGCCAAGACCGGACGCATTCGCGACGCCGTGCTCGAAGCCCAGGACATCCTTAAGCGCGATCCCAACAATCTCGAAGCCCACAAATTGCTGGGCCGGATCTACCTGCGCTCGCTGGGCGACATGCAGTCGGGAAACAACTCCGGCAACGTTCTCAAGCTCGCCATCGAACAATACGAGCAGATCATCAAGATCGAACCCGACAACGTCGACGACCATCTACTCCTCGGCCGCCTCTACCGCCTGAACAACGATCTGACCAAGGCCGAGACCGAATTCAAGCTTGCCGTGAAGTTGCAGCCGGATTCTGAAGAGGCCGTGACGACCCTAGCCTATCTCTACAACGAGGAAGGCGACGCCACTCGCGCCGTGCAGGTACTCAGCTCCGTTCCCGACGCCGGCCGTTCCGCCAAGATGTATTCCGCGCTCGGTTACACCTACGAGCAGCAGAAGCAATACAAAGAGGCCATCAACTCCTACCGGCACGCGATTGAGCTCGACCGCGACAATCTCGACGCCATCCGCGGACTCGCCGAGAACCTGATGAACGACGGTCAGACCGATGCCGCTCTCGATCAATACAAGGTCATCGCCGACGCCAACCCGGAAGACGCCCAGACCTACCTGCACATGGCCGAGATCTACCGCAAGAGCGGCAAGTATGATCTCGCCCTTGAGAACCTGAAAAAAGCCGAGACCATGGTGCAGGACTCGATCGAAGTGCCCTACAACATGGCCGCCGTTTATCAGGCGCAGGGCCGCTACGACGAGGCCGCCCAGACGCTGCAGGATCTCCTCAAGAAAACCGAAAAGGCCGACAGCGGTTACAGTCAGGGCGAGCGTAACAATCGCGCCGTGTTCCTCGAACGGCTGGGCACCGTCTACCGCGATCAGGGTAAGTACCCCGAGGCAGTCGATGTGTTCCGCAAGATGATCGCCCTCGGCGACGATAACGCCGTGCGCGGTTACCAGCAGGTCATCGACACCTATCGCGAAGCCAAGCAGTGGTCGCAGGCCACCTCTGCAGCGAAAGAAGCTGTGCAGAAGCTACCCAATGACCGGGGCCTGCACATGGTCTACGCGGCCCAGCTCGCCGACGCTGGAGAGCCCGACAAGGCCCTGGCCGATGTCCACTCGCTCCTCAAGGGCGCGCCCGACGATCGCGAGGTCTACGTTACGCTGGCCCAGATGAACACACGCCTGAAGCGCTGGGACGACGCCCAGGCCGCTCTCGACAAAGCCGACCAGCTTTCCACCAAGCCCGACGACAAGGAGTATGTCTACTTCCTGCGCGGCTCCAGCTTCGAGCGCCAGAAAAAATACGAGCAGGCGGAAGAGATGTTCCGCAAGGTGCTCGCGACCGATCCGCAGAACGCCATGACGCTCAACTACCTCGGCTACATGCTCGCGGACCGCGGCGTGAAACTAGAGGAAGCCCTCACCCTTATCAAGAAGGCCGTCGATCTCGATCCCTCCAACGGCGCTTATCTCGATTCCCTGGGCTGGGCCTACTTCCGCCTCGGCAAGTATGACCAGTCGGAAGAAGAACTGCTAAAAGCATCCCAGCGGATCGGCACCGATCCCACCGTGCACGATCACCTGGGCGACCTCTATCAGAAGACCGGACGCCTGAAACTGGCCGCGGTTCACTGGGAACGCGCCGTCGCGGAATGGAGCAAAACCATCGCCGCCGAAGTCGACTCCGACGATCTTGCCCGCGTTCAGAAGAAACTAGAGTCCGCCAAAATGAGGCTGGCCAAGGAGCAGGGCGAGAAACCTTAGTCGAGCAGGTTTCAAAATTTCCTAGTCTTCAAGTGAGTCCCCCCACCTTGAAACCCTCAAACTTTGAAACTAGACTTTTCTCATGCTCGCTGATTACGCGGTGCACGCGGAAAACTCCCGCGGACGCCGTCACCCCGAGCCGCAACACCCCTACCGCAACGACTTTCAGCGCGACCGTGACCGCGTCATCCACGCTCGCGCCTTCCGCCGCCTCGAAGCCAAGACCCAGGTTTTCACCCGCCGCTACTCCGACCACTTCCGCAATCGCCTCACCCACACCCTCGAGGTCGCCCAAATCGCCCGCACCGTCGCCGCCGCGCTCGGCCTCAACGTCGATCTGGTGGAGGCGCTCGCCCTGGTCCACGACATCGGGCACCCGCCTTTCGGCCACGCCGGAGAAAAGGTTCTCGACACCGCCATGCGGGCCCACGGACTGTTGTTCGATCACAACCTGCACGCGCTGCGCATCGTCGAGGACTTCGAGCTCCGCTACGCCGCCTTCCGCGGCCTGAATCTGACCTTCGAAGTCCGTGAAGGCATCATCAAGCACTCGCGCGATTACGACTCCAGGCAGTTTCCCGAACTCGCCGAGTACCTGCTCGACCAGCGCCCTCCGCTGGAAGCCCAGCTCATCGACCTGGCCGACGAAATCGCCTACAACACCGCTGACCTCGACGACGGGTTCGAAGCCCGCCTGCTCACACTCGATGACATCCGCGCCGGCGTACCCCTCTTCGAGCGCTTCTATCGGGAAGTCGACGCGATCTATCCCGATGCCGTCGACAAACTCAAGTTCAACGAAACCATCAAGCGCATGCTCGACCGCCTGGTCGGCGATCTGATTCGGAACACGCAGCAGCGGCTCGGAGCCGCCGGTGTTCGCACCCTCGACGAGGTCCGCAATCACGAACAACGCCACGCGGCCCTCAGCGCTGAAGTCGAAAAGGAACGGTGCGAGACCAAGAGCTTCCTCTACAACAACCTGTACTTCAGCCCCTCGCTCGCCGAGGAAAAAGACGATGCCGAGCTCGTGATCGGCGCCTTATTCACTTACTGGATGGAAAAACCCTCCGCCCTTCCCCACAACTATCAGGACAAAGCTCGCGAGGAACCTCTGCCGCGCGTGGTCTGCGACTACATCGCCGGCATGACCGATAACTACATCTACGAACAATATGAGAAGTTCTGCCGCTGATTGACGGAACTTAGACCGATTCCGAATTGTCCAAACCCTTGGGAGGCCCCGTCATGCTGAGTCTCTCGCTAACGAGACGGTCGCCGCTTGTGTGCTTGTGGAGAGCACTACCTGCTTTCGGTTTGCTCCTCATACTTACTGCGCTTTCGGCCGCCCAAGCGCAAGAGCCGGGGAGGGACGACCCGCAGCGTCACGAAGCTTTTGCGCTGTTCGAGCAGGGCAAAATGGTAGATGCCATGCCCTTGCTCGAAGCACTCTCGGCCAAGTATCCCTCCGACATCGTGGTGAGGGAACGCTGGGCCTTCGCGACTCTGTTGTACGCGGACACGATCGTCGACCCTGAACAAAGAAAGAAGGCGCGCATTCGTACCCGCAAGATTGCCTTGGAAGCGCAGAAACTAGGAGATAACAGCCCTTTGCTGCAGACTGCTTTAGAGGTCCCAGAGGACGGCTCGGAGCCCGTGTTTTCCAATCGAAAGGAGGTCGACGAGGCCATGAAGGCCGCCGAGGCCGACTTCGCCAGGGGCGACTACGACAAGGCGCGCAACGGTTACATTCGCGCCACGCTGCTGGAGCCCAATAACTACCACGCTGCGCTCTTCACCGGCGATGTGTATTTCAAGCAGCATGTAGAGGGAAGCGCCGGTGAGTGGTTTGCGCGGGCCGTTCAGATCGATCCGGACCGCGAAACTGCCTATCGTTACTGGGGCGACGCTCTGATGGCGTTGGGCAAGAACGAGGAAGCGCGGGTCAAATTCATCGAGGCCATTGTTGCCGAACCGTATAATCGCCGTCCCTGGCAAGGCGCGCAGAAGTGGGCTCATGAGAACAAGACTGAATTGCACCTCCTCAAGCTTCAGGACAAGAGCCAGGTCACGGTCAAGGATGAAGGAAACATCAACGTCACACTGGACGATTCCACCCTCAAGAAGAAGGGTGACCCGAACGGCATAGCGTGGGTGGTCTACGGGCTAAGTCGGGCTGGGTGGCGCGGGGATCGCTTCAAGAAGGAGTTTCCAAATGAGCCCCAATATCGCCACACCATGAGGGAAGAGGCAGATTCTTTGGATTTAATGGTGAGAGTTTTGAAAGAGCGGAAGGACTATGCAAAGAAGACGAAGGAGCTGGATCCTGGGCTTCTAGAGGTAATCCAGATCGATGAAGCCGGATTGCTTGAACCCTACGTCTTGCTCAACAGGGCCGACACTGAGATTTCCCGGGACTATCCCGCTTACCGCGCGGCGAATCGCGAGAAAGTTCGCGCGTACCTGGACCAGTTTGTCGTACCGAAGGCGGCAATGAAGTAGCCCGAAGCGCGAGGTCGTTCTTCGAGTATTAGCAAGGAATCTTCCATCCCCGGACCCACAAGTGCCATTTTCGCCGCTGGCTTCCCGTATTATTTTGAAGAGTCGACTTTTCTGGGGAATCGCCCCGTCACACGGAGGGAGGCACGGCATGATTTGCAAATCGAGGCACATTTACAGCGCGGTGAGAGTCTGGAGCGCGCTGTTGCTGGTGCTTCTCGCCCTCGGCGGCGTGGTTTCCGCGCAGGCTAAGTCGCCGGAAAAATCGCCCAAGGATGAAGCCACCGTCGCCCTGCGCCGTCAGGCCCTCGACCTTTACCGCGCCGGCAAGTTCGTCGAGGCCATGCCCCTGCTCGAAAAGCTCTCGGGCCTCACGCCGAAGGACTTCGTGGTCAAAGAACACTGGGCGTATTGCATCCTCGAATACTCCAAGACCTTGAAGAATCCCGATCAGCGCCGGCAAGCCCGCTTGCATGCGCGCGCGCTCGGCTTCGAGGCCAAGGAGCAAGGCGACCACGGGGAACTCCTCGAAATTCTGCTCTCGATCCCCGAGGACGGTTCCGACCTGAAGTTTTCCGACCGCAAAGATGTCGATGACGCGATGAAAGCCGCCGAAGCCGATCGTGCCCGCGGCAACCTCGATAAGGCGCGGGAAGGCTACCTGCACGTCCTTGAACTCGATCCCAAGAACTATGACGCGACCGTGTATGTCGGCGACGTGTATTTCTCGCAACGCGCCTATAACAGCGCCGGCGAGTGGTTTGCGAAAGCCATCAAACTCGATCCCACCAAGGAAGCCGCCTACCGCTACTGGGGCGATGCCCTGGCCCTGGTGGGAAAAAACGACGAGGCTCGCGAGAAGTACATCAACGCGGTGATCGCCGAGCCCTACAACCGCACTCCTTGGTTGGCGCTGCGCCAGTGGACCGACCGCATCCAGCAGCCTTTCAATGGCATCATCCTGCAGAATAAATCGACGGTGCCCGCCCCTGGCACGAAGACCGCAACCACTCTCGACGAGCACGCGCTCAACGCGACGGACCCCGAGGCTGCCGGATGGGCCGCTTACACCCGGACTCGGACGCTCTGGCAAAAAGAGAAGTTCAAGAAGACATTTCCGAACGAGCCGAGCTACCGGCGCTCCCTTAAAGAAGAAGCCGAGGCCCTGGACGCTATGGTGTCCGTGTTAGCGCCCGACGCGGCCTCGCTCAAGAAGGCGGAGAAACTCGATCCGGCCTTGCTCGCCCTCATTCAGATCGACCACGAAGGTCTGCTCGAAGCGTTCGTCCTTCTCAACCGCGCCGACCGCGAAATCAAGACCGACTTTCCCGCTTACCGCGACGCCCATCACGACAAGCTCTACCGCTACGTTGACGAGTTCGTCATGCCGAAACAAAACGCTCAAACGGCCAAGTGAGCGACGCCGCTCACCCGCACGGCCGTGGGGCCACGATGTACCCTCGCTGGCTCTGGTATTCCACCTCGGGCGCATACGGATCGCGCTCGAGCACTTCCTCCACCAAGAGCCCCGCTGCCTGCAGATAGCCGGACATCTCCTTGGTCGTAAACAGCGCCACATCCAGGCTCACCGGCCGCCCAAACAACTCCTTATGATGGCTGTCCTCCGTGCCCAGGTGAAATGTAATCAGAAGGTATCCTCCGGGCCGCAGAACGCGCCGAATTTCCGCGAGCACGGCGACCACCTGCGCCCGCGGAACGTGAATGATGCAATAGAACGCAGCAACTCCACCGAGAGTCTCCGACCCCAAGCCCAGCGCAAACATCGAGCTTTGCACGAACAGCAGATCCGGATTCAGCCTCCGCGCCTCGGCCAGCATCCCCGCGGAAAGATCCAGACCCATCACGTCGATGCCCCGATCCCGCAGGTAGCGCGCGATCTGCGCCGGACCACATCCCACGTCACACACCCGGCCCCGTCCGCGCACCCTTTCGGCAAAGCGATCCAGCACCTCGCGGTCGAAAGGCTTGCCCTTCAGTTCCGCATAAATTTCGTCCGCATACTCGCGCGCGACCGCGTCGTAGCTCTTCTGGATATTGTCAAACGGATTGCCATTGTCGTCCGCCATCGCATCCCCAGACTTACCGTATCAATTCGCTCCCGCCACCGCCATCACCACGTCATACAAAATCCGCGGCGCCCGTCGCACCTCTTCTACCCGGACGCGCTCATCATTCCCGTGCTCGCTGGCGCCCTCAGCATCCGTGGCCGCGTACGGAGTAAACCCGTACGCTTCCATCCGCAGCGGACGATACCGCTGATTCTCCGTATACCCGCTGGTCAGCCGCGGCACTACCGGCGTGCCCGGAAAATACTGCACTGACACCCGCCGGATCGCCGCATACAGCGCCGTGTTGGTCGGCGAATAATTCGCCACCCGAAATTCCTTCTGCTGTGGCTCGATGCTCACATCCGGATCATTCATCACCCGCCGCAACGTCTTCAGAAATTGCATCGGGTCCTCGCCCGGAAGCAGTCTCACATCGAGGTTCGCCCAGGCTTCGGCGGGAATCACGTTAGTTTGCTCCGCCCCGCCCAGCATGGTCAGGGAGATGGTGTCGTGAAACAGGAAGTTTAGCGATTCATCCTGCTCCACCTGTTGCTGGAACTTCCGGTCCTGCATCCCTTGCCGGATGTTGCGGAACTGCCGGGCGCGCGCTGGCGGTTCGTTCACCGCCATCTCTCGCAGCGACTCCTCCACGATGGGCAGCACCTTGAACGGCGTCCGGTACGCCAGGATCCGGCTCAGGGCGCGCACCAGTTGATTCGGAGCCGAGTCCCGAATCGGCCGCGACCCGTGTCCCGGTCTCCCGTGTGCCACCACGTGCAGCCAGAACGGGCTTTTCTCGCCGACGTCCACGCCGATGTACTTGACCTTTCCATTCTCTAGCAGATTCTCTCCGCCCTCGTTAATCAGGAACTCCGCATTGCCGAGAAGGTCGCGTTGGTTGGCGATCATCCAATCGGTGCCCGTGTTGGCGGCCTCTTCGTCGCTCACCGCGACAAAGATCACATCGCGGTCAAGCGCCATCTTCTCGCGCTTCAGCATCACCATTACGACCAGTTGCGCCAGGCCTTCGTTCTTCATGTCCTGCGCGCCCCGGCCGTAGAGAACGCCATCCACCACCTGCCCACTGAACGGGGGCACCTTCCAGTGCGCCGCATCGCTGGTCACCACGTCCATGTGATTCAGCAGAAGAATCGGCCGCTTCCCGACGTTCGAGCTGTGCGGAATCCGCGCCCACAAGTCAGCCCGTCCCGGTTGGTATTCGAATACCCGGTTCTCGATACCCTCCTCGTCGAGGACCTTCTTAAAGAACGTTGCCGCCCGCATCTCGTTCCCCGGCGGGTTGGTGGTATCGATTCGCAGGTACTCCTGCATCCAGTGCGCAGCCAGGTTGGAGTATTCCTCCAGGCGATCCGGCCCCAGCTTCGCCGACGCCAATGCGGTCCTCGGGGATTGCGCGACGACCGCATTTGACACCAGCGGGAGCAGCAAGAACAGGGTAACGCCAAAAGTGGAAATCCTTTGCACACCGCTTCCAGACATCCGTTTCTCCCTGTGTTTTCGCGGGGATTCCGGGGATCGGCCCAAGTAGTTTTTATAGCAGTTTCTGCCAAAATTACGCGGCCTCAGGTGTTCCCCTCATCGGCTCCCCCAAATCGCGCTACAATGTCATTGTCTCGCAAGCGTTTAGAGTGGCGTCGCCAAATGGGGTTTGGCACCCAACCTGTTAATAGCCATGGTGAGCGTCGCGCATCGGGACGGCGCCCAGTCGGTAGGTTTCCAGTGCATGCGTTGCGTCAGCGTATGCCGGCATAGCAATATCTTGCTCTTAGTTCACCCGTTAGGGGACGCACTTAAAAAATCACGCAACACGCTCTCAGGCGTGCTGGAGTGGAGCCGGAAACGCTCCCCCAATCGGAGGAAGTTTAAAATGAAGAATCGCTCATTCGTTACTTTGCTTCTGGCCGGCGCACTTGCGCTTCCGGCCTTTGCCCAGCAGACTGCTTCGACGACCCCGGCACCCGCCCCCACCAAGGCGGACGCGGCCACCGGAAAAGATCCCTTGCAGCCCGATACTCACGAAGGCTTTTGGGGCAAGATCAATCCCTTCGCCCGCAAGAAGTACGTGCAGCGCCAGACTACGCCGATCCGCGACCGGGTCAACGAGCTCGACGAACTCACCGCCTCCAACGGCAAGATGATCAAAGACGTCGACTCGCGCTCGCAGCAGGGCATTCAGCTGGCTTCGACCAAAGCGAACGAGGCGGACCAGCACGCCATCGACGCCGGCAACCGCGCCAACGTGGCCCAGCAGACAGCCACGGCCGCAACCACGCGCCTGACCACGGTGGAGCAGGTTGTGGGCAACATCGACCAGTACACGCCCTCGACCCAGACCGAGATCCGCTTCAAGCCCGGCCAGACCGTGCTGAGCAAGGCAGCCAAGGACGCTCTCGACGAAATGGCCACCCCGCTGAAGAGCCAGCGTGGCTACATCGTCGAAGTGCAGGGCTTCTCCTCCGGCCACGGCCAGACCGCGATCCAGAACTCGCAGAAGATGGCCGAGTCGGTGGTTCGTTACCTGGTGCTCAACCATGACATCCCGGTCTACCGCATCTATCTGGTCGGCATGGGCAACGCCCCCGTCCAGGCTGCCGCGACCGGTGATGGCAAGGCCAAGCGCACCACTGGCGGCAAGGTGGAAATCAGCCTCCTGAAGAACAACGTGGATCAGCTGGCTTCCGCAGGCCAACAGCCCGCCGCGGCGAAATAACACTTCAACCCAGCGGGACTCCGTCCCGCCTATTCCCCCAAGAGCCTCTCGCACATGCGAGAGGCTTTTTGTTTTCTCAACAACCCTTAAAAACTGTCAGCCTGAGCGAAGTGAGGCGAAAAGCCGAACGAAGTCGAAGGACCCCCCGGTCTGTCTGAGGCGCCTCGGATGCATCGAGATTTTCTCCCATTGACTATGCGGTCGTGGCCTTACTCAGAGGCACCGTATGAGCCGATGTCTCGTGGCCTCGTTACCGACATCACAACGCTCTCTCCCCACCTTGAGCAACAATCAACATTTGTCTCCACCGAAATCGTCGACAACTCTTTTCCCGCGATAGGAGTACAATCCTCCCCACATCCCTCCCCAAAGGGGCGTTCGGTGGAAACCTGCTATTACTCGCGGTACGACTCGCTCGCCGGGCCGTTGCTTCTCGGTGTCTCCGAGAAGGGACTGGTCGCTCTCGAATTCGATCGTGGTCAAGGTCGTCCGGTTCTCAAGGACAAGAACATCCGCTGGGACCCCTCCGACGCGAAGGCCAAGCCGTACGCACGCGAACTCACCGAATACTTCGCCGGCAAGAGAAGGGAATTCACTTTTGCGCTCGATCTTCGCGGCACTCCCTTTCAGCTAAAATGCTGGCACGCTCTGCTCCGGATTCCCTACGGCGAGACCCGCAGCTACGCCGACATCGCCCGCACGGTTGGCCAGCCGCACGCGTTTCGCGCGGTTGGCATGGCCAATAACCGGAATCCGATTGCAATCGTGGTGCCCTGCCACCGCGTCGTCGCCTCCGACGGAACGCTGTGCGGCTACGGCGGTGGGCTGGATATCAAACGCACGCTCCTCGAACTCGAAGGCGCATTGACCGGCATCCTGGCCGCGTAATTTGACTGCGACCGTTCCGGGCGCGTCAAGGCGCCCGCACGTCGCTCCGACGTGAACCTTCACCGTGTCCGGAGGTTGTCTGTATGCTTCCGCGCGTGGAGTACTCAGTCACCGCCCCCACTACTCCCGAGCAGCTCTGGAACGCTTTCTGCGACCTTTCCCGCCTGTTGCATCGCGGAATCTATTCCGACGCCTCCTGGACGGAAGGCACACCCTGGCAGCTCGGCAGCCGTCTGCGCTACATAGTGGTCAAACCGGTAGCGGCTGTCGTCTCGTCGGTGGTCACGTTCGTCGATCCTCCGAAACGTGTTTCGATCATCAACCACGGTCTGGGGGTCACAGCTGATCAGATCGTCACCTTTGCCCCCATCCCCAACGGCATGACCCGAGTGACCATGACCATGGATTTCGTCGGACAATCCCCCGTGCTGTCTCCGCAGGGAGTCGCCGACGCGCTGACATTTGCCACCCGCGACGCCCTCGATTCCATGCTGGCGCGCTGGCAGCAGAAACAGTCTGCCCCTTAGCCGCTCCCGGCTAATTTCCACCGCGCTTTTTGGACTGTCATCCCGAGCGACCGACCCGCTTACAGCGCCGGGTTAAAAGAGCAATGAACAGGCGGCATGTAGGGTGCTGCAAACAGGGTGTGGCTGAAGGTATGCTCGTAGCCATCATGGTCGTGGGAAGTAGGCCGGCTACGCAATGGTGCTTCGAGCCCGTTCCCGAGCTTGGTCCCAAGCTTCGTGATTGAAACAGGGGTGACGCCGTTGTGCTGTACAGCTGCGATCTCGATTAGGAGATGACCTGAGAGAAGACGACTTGGCCCACCCCGTGATCGAGGAGAAAAAAGCATGAGTCGCAAGCGAACGAAGAAGCCGAAGCGGGCTGGCCAAGGAGGTGCGGTGCCCAGTCTCAATGGCATCGAGCCCCAACGCAGCAGGCATCGATCTAGGAGCGACGGAAATTTTCGTGGCGGTCCCGCAGGACCGGGATCCTAGCCCAGTTCGCAGTTTTGAGACGTTTACCCAAGATCTGCACCGGCTGAAACAGTGGCTACAGCAGTGCCACATCACCACGGGCTCAGTGACATTACGGGGCAAAGTGGACTGGCGA
>Ga0307479_10000793_pt1 | contig 28708 bp, 29 predicted proteins | sample atmos_gasesECM4C_FD_203743 | JGI IMG/M metagenome (GOLD analysis project Ga0307479, IMG submission 203743) | Hardwood forest soil microbial communities from Morgan-Monroe State Forest, Indiana, United States - atmos_gasesECM4C_515 | ecosystem: Environmental > Terrestrial > Soil > Temperate... | reverse complement strand
CAAGATCGGGACGGTGTGACAGCGCGTCATTGATGAGATCCTGAACCGGCGTGATGGGTTCTTCCGGGGGAATTGCCATGGTATCCGTTGGGATCACCGGCGCGGCTGCAAGTACCGGATCGGACAAGCTGCGAGCCAGCGCGTTCTTCATCAGGAGCTGCTGGAGTTGTAGATTAGTTTGCGCCACGATGAGCGCCTGCTGATTGGCCGCCACCGTGCTCTTTGCGCGAACAACCTCGATCGGCGCCAAAGTACCGATCTCCACCTGCTTTTGGTTGTCCGAGAGCGTCTTCTGCGCAAGACCAAGCGCGCGCTCTTTCGCTTTCACATTCTCGTAGGCGTTCACCAGATCCCAGTAGATGTTTTCAATCTGGGAAACGGTCTCGATCACCTGGTTGCGAAAGGAGACATCGGCAATTTCCCGGTCATTGCGCGCAATGCGGATAAAGCGCGTATTCAGTCCCATCCCGAAACCCTGAAGCAGATGCTGCGTTACAGTCGCGCGAAAACTGGAATTGAGCGTGGGATTTAGTGTGTTGAACAAGCTGTTGGTGGTCTGGCGATTGTTCTGAAATCCCACCGATAAGCTTGTGCCCGGAGCGAACCCTTGATTGTAAGTAAAATTCCCAACGCCGGTGTTTGACTGCAGGCTGGGAACGCCGCTGAACACAGTATTCGATTGGGGCGTTATAGAGTGCTCTTCCGACAACGTGCCATTGAGGGAGGGATCGAATTGCGGAGGCGAAGGTCCTACGCCTGAAGTCGATAAGACGATGCCTGAAGCGCCTGTCCCAGCGCCGCCAGCGCCGCTGGTTGTTCCACCTGCACCTGTTCCCTGAGTGCTGGTTCCGGTGCCTCCGGTCGCGGTTGTTCCTTGTCCTCCAGGAGTCCCTTGCACGAGTCCAGTGGAAACTCCGCGCAATCCCTGTCCTGCCTTCCCACGAAGAATGTCGGTGTCGGCAATCGGCAGATTGTAGCGAGCAATGGCGAGATCGAGATTATTTTCCAATGCCAGGGCCACAGCGTCGGACATTGAGAGGTAAATCTTGCCATCGCGAATTAACTGATCCATTCGCGGCGAATTAGAAAGGTTAGGCGCCGCGACGTGCTTCGCTTTGAATGGCGCCACCGGACCGCCGTGCAGAAAGCCCGCACCATTGGCGTAGTTGAGTCCGCCGAAAGTTTCCCCATGGCTCGGCGCGACGGTGCTCGCCGGCTGCGGCGTTGGCGCGTTCGGCGCTTCTTGTGCCATCAGCGATTGACCAACAAGCACGCCGACACTCAGGGCGAAATGGCGAAAATTCTTGCCTCTTGCTGCGAAACACGACACACGCATGCGAACTCCAATGTCTGTCACAAATTTGAGATTGAGACTGCTGCCGCCCGAATTGGTCACCACAAGATCTATGTTTCGGGCCAACGGTGGATACGATCCTCCGGGCAGATAAGTTCCATGACCAGCCGAGGCGCAGCCCAGCCGTGACCTATTGCGGGAAGCGCTTAGTATAAATCATGCTGCACGCCGGAATGATGACGGCGCGCTGCCATGCCGATTAGCACGAACCGAGATATGGCCCGCAACTTCAAAGTCACGCTCGCCTACGACGGTACCGAGTTCAAAGGATGGCAGGTTCAGCCTCAGCATGCGACCATCCAGAGCACTTTGGCGGACGCCATCGAACGCGTGACGGGGGAGCGCGTCCTGCCACAAGGATCCGGACGAACCGATGCCGGCGTGCATGCGCTTGGACAAGTGGCCAGTTTCCAACTCGAGTCACCAATCCCGCCGGAAAATCTGCTGACCGCACTGAATCACACTTTGCCGCTGTCGATTCGCGTTATGAACGTGATGGATGCCGCGCCAGATTTTCATGCCCGCCATTCTGCGAAGGCCAAGATCTACGAATATCGGATCTTTCGCGCTACGCTATGTTCACCATTTACTGGTCGCTACGTCCATCATCATCCGTACCCCTTGGATGAAGACGCGATCTGTGAGGCCGCAAAATATGTGGTCGGACAACATGACTTCACCAGCTTTGCCGCCGTAGACCCGGAAAAGGGAAGGGAAGAAGCTGAACCCCACCAGATTCGCACGATCCTCTCCTCTGATTGGAAGCGCCACGGTGACCTGTTTATTTATCGCGTCCGAGGTGATGGCTTTCTGCACCACATGGTCAGAAATCTCGTGGGAACCTTTCTGCTTGTTGGCAAAGGAAACCTCTCCGCAGCTTCCGTTGAGTCAATTCTCGCTGCGCGTGATCGTTCCCTCGCTGGACCTACGGCTCCGGCGAGTGGGTTGTTTTTGGTCAGCGTGGAATATTGAAGAAGTTTTCAGAAACGGAATTGTACTTACGAGAACCTACTTCAATTCCAAATCCCGCAGGCAATATCGAATCTCCGCAGCGGCCTCCACTACCTCCATACCCGGAGTTACCATCAGCTTGCAGGAGAGCGCTTGACGCGATGCGCCGTCGGAAGTCGCTTTGTACGACACGCGACAATATTGGCACTCTTCGTTCCAGCAGAAGCGTCCCATGGCGACATTCTCGGGCGCTAGGTACTGCATGGCACGCAGCAGCATGTTGTCTTTGGGAACCTGAAATTCTTTGCCTAATATTTTAATGGAAATAAGTTCGTCGAACGGACGGTAAAGGGCGCCGGGTGTGCTCATGGATGTCGTTTTATTGTAAACAGGCCACGAGTTTTGCAAGCATTCGGCATTTCAAATAACCGAGCAGGAAGACCGGTGCTTATTCGGGAGACCGGCAATGATCGAGATTCAGTGACTTTCGGCACTCGGCATTCGGCGTTCTGCAGAGAATGGGACTAAGGATCTAAGAATCTTGGCTGGGGCGAATACCGATCGCCGATTGCGCCGTCTGGCAACGTCGTGTGCTCAAAGTTCCATCCCATGGACTAGGAACCACCGATGCACGATCGCGACGAAGATGTGAAAAAAGGCGCTGTCGAAACCGATAAACCCGGGGATCGCAGCCAAACCTCTCTGGAGGGCCAGCTCCCACACCGTCCAGAAGACCCCCGCATCAAAGGACCCGACACCGACTTTCCCGAACCGGGAGAGAATCCCGAGCACAGTGGCCAGAGAAGCGGCAATAAGCAGTAAGCAACAGGCAATAAGCGAATCCAGTTCAGGGGCTTCCTCGCCTATTGCCTACTGCCTATTGCCGAATTCCTTCTCCGTAAAACGCCTTCATGAACCGATAAAAGTTCCACAGGTCCACTTTCGACGAGATCTCGTAAGTGGAATGCATGGAGAGCAGCGGGATGCCGAAGTCAATAACGTTCATATCTTCGCGCGACATAAATCCGCCGATGGTGCCGCCTCCCCCGACATCCACTTTGGGCGTTTGTGTTTGCCAGGGAATGCCGTTGCGGTCGAGAAGGGCAATCATCTTTGCCGTCACCTCCGGAGTTGCGTCGAAGCCGCGGCCATACTTTTTGACAGCTACACCATAGCTCAGCTTGGCAGAGTTGCTGGCTTCGCTGGTCTGGGGAAAAATCGGATTAATCCCGTCGTTGGTGTCGGCGGAAATCACTTCCGAATTGTGCAGAGCACGGCGGAGATCCAGGTCGGTATAGCCGCGCCCGGCTTGAGCGCCGGCGATCTCAGCGTAGGTGGAATTCAAGAACGCCGATGCCGCACCGGTGTTGTTGACCGATCCCACTTCCTCAAAGTTAGCCAGGTAGGCCATCGCGGTGTAACGCGGTGTGCCAGTGGTGTCCATCAGCGCGCGAGCCGCGCAGTAAGAAGATAGTTTGTCGTCTTGTCCGTAGGCTCCGATCATTGAGCGATCGAGGCCGACGTCGGCGGGTTGCGAGGCGGGCACCAGCGCCAGCTCCGCACTCACCAAGTCCTCTTCGTGGATTTTGTAAGTGGAGGTCAATACTCGCTCGGCTTCCGCCACGACAGGATTCTTGTCGGAGCCCGCAGTAGGCTCGTTTCCCACTACAGGATCGAGTTCTTCGCCCTTCAAGACGTCGGTGTATGTACGGGAACGAAGCTCGGTGTCAGAGTGCGGCGCGTTGTCGGGGATTACGAAAAGGGGATCGCCCGGATTAAATCCGATGTTCACATCAATCTGGCGGCCATCGACGGTGCTGATGCGGCCTACCAGCGCCAGCGGCAAGTTCGCCCATTGATACTTTTTGATGCCGCCGTAGTAGATGGTCCGGAACATGGCAAACGCGCCATCGCCTGCGGCATAGATCGGACGCGCCTTCAGATCAATATGTGGACTGTCCTGGTGGGCGCCAACGAGGCGCGATCCATTGGCGAGCGGCTCGGATCCAATAATGGCCAGAATCAGCGCGCGTTCTCGATTCACGAAAATCAGGTGCGCCCCCGGTTTGATTTGTCCTGGAGCGGTGAATTCGGTGAAGCCTGCAGACTTAGCCAGGCGCACGACCTCTCGGGTTGAAGTCATCGCCGTCTTCGCAGTGGACATGTATTGTTTGTAGTCTTTCGCGAGACTCTCGACGTCGTTGCGCTGGCCTTCATTCAGCAGCAGCCATCCGGACTTACGTGAAGCCCAATCTGCTCCCACGTTAGGTTGGGTCGAGGGTGAAGGGGTCTGGGCTGTGGCGATGGTTGCAATGACGAGAAAGAAAAGCACAAAGCGATGGAGCATGGAGTGAATGTCTCCTGGATCGGTCTTATGCGAATGTCTGCTTTAGGAAAAAAGCGCGAATTTATCCCTGCCAATAAGGAATTCCATGTCAGTCTGGCGTTAGTCCCTGAGTACGGACATCGAAATGTTACCGCAGGCGTTGAAATCGTAATTGCAATCCTCAACCGGTGCGGATGAATCCCTGCGTTCCGAACCAGCCAACGCTTCTTGAAACCCATAATCACTGATAGCGTGTGGGATCTGTCACGCCTGCTTCCGCGAAGCCTTTACGGCGCAACAGGCAAGAATCGCAGCCACCGCACGCCAAGCCATTGGGTGAGGGATCGTAGCAACTGGTCGTTAGGGCATAATTCACACCCAGTTTCGTGCCTGTCTGAATGATTTCCGACTTGGTCATGCGAATCAGCGGAGCGTGAATGGTGAACGTCTGTCCTTCGACGCCGGCCTTGGTCGCAAGGTTTGCCAGCTTTTGAAAGGCTTCGATGAACTCGGGACGACAGTCGGGATAGCCGCTATAGTCGAGGGCGTTCATGCCTGCGAATATGTCCGCGGCGCCCATTGTCTCCGCCACCCCCAGAGCCATGGAAAGAAAAATCGTATTCCGCGCCGGGACATAGGTTACGGGAATTGCCTTTGACATCTGCTCTTCTGCTCGATTTTTGGGAACATCGAGGTTGGAAGTCAGCGCCGATCCGCCAAATTGACGCAAATCAAACGCGATGATGGAGTGTTGCACTCCAGCGTCGGCCGCCAGCTGCTTCGCCGCCTCCAATTCGATGCGATGGCGCTGGCCGTAGTCAAAGCTGAGCGCAAGCGGAGAAAAGCCTTCCTCGCGTGCAATGGCCAGCACCGTAGCTGAGTCGAGTCCCCCGCTCAATAGGACCACAGCTTTGGGTCGGACGTGTCGTTTATCAGGCACGTCTTAATCATTGCACAGGCGAATGATCGGTTTGGCGGAACGTCTCGGGCGATTTACAATTTCCCGCTTCCTGAAAAAGAAACTCAAACGGAGATTCCATGTCGACAGCTCGAATTCATTGGCTATGCTTTGTTATTTCATTTTGCACCAGCGTCTTTGCGGCCGACTCGAAACACGATGCGAAGCCGGTTGTCATACCTACGCCTGATTCCGTTTTCGGATTTGCCCCCGGCGCCGATTTCCATCTCGCCGACTACGAGCAGGTGACGAAGTACTTTCAGGCGCTAGCCGCAGCTAGTCCGCGAATCAAGCTGCAGCAGATCGGCAAGAGCGGCTATGGCCGCGACATGTTCATCGCCATCATTTCCAGCGAGGACAATCTCAAGAACCTCGATCACTATCGGTCGATCGTGAAGCAACTCGCTTCCGGCACCATCGACGAGCGAACTGCGAGCGAGCTCTCGAAACAAGGCAAGGCCATCGTCTGGATTGATGGAGGGTTGCATGCCACGGAAGTGGCCGGCGCACAGCAGTCACCCCTGATCGCTTACCGCATGCTTAGCGAAGAGAGCGACGAGATGCGTCGCATCCGTAACGATGTAATTCTCGTCCTATGTCCGGTGATCAATCCCGACGGACTGGACATCGTTGCTCACTGGTACGCGAAGAACCGCGATACTCCCTACGAAACGGCCCCGAACATTGAATTGTGGAATCGCTACGTCGGGCACGACAATAATCGTGACTGGTACTCGTTCAACCAGGTCGAGAGCCGTAACGTGGCCCACCTGCTGTATTACGAATACCTTCCCCAGATCGTCTATAACCAGCACCAGACTGCGCCCTATCCGGCACGCATCATCGTGCCGCCGTACGACGATCCGATGAATCCGAACATCCCACCGGAGGTTATGCGCGGAACCAACCTGGTCGGCAGTGCCATGGCTTTCCGCTTTGCCAATGAGCACAAGCCGGGAGTCGTATCACACATGTCGTTCGACACATGGTGGAACGGCGGGATGCGCACAGCTCCTTACTTCCACAACATGATTGGCATTCTCACCGAGACTGCCGGATTTCTCGCAGGGTACGCGTCGCCTGGATACGCCTCGTCGGATTCTCTGCCTAAGACATTTCCTAATGGCGTCTCAGCTCGAGAGCCAAGCACGTTTTATCCCGATCCGTGGAAGGGTGGATGGTGGCGGTTGCGGGATTCGGTGGATTACATGGTCACCGGCGATATGGCCGTGCTCGACGTCGCCTCGCGTCGGAAAGATCAATGGTTATTCGATTTCTGGCGAATGAATCACGAGCAGATCGAATTGGGAAAGAAAGGCGGACCGTTCGCTTACGCGGTGCCGACCGATCAGCACGATCCCATCGCGATGAGAGACATGTTGTTTTCGCTGCAGACGGGTGGCGTGCAGATTCAGGAAGCAACGCAGCCGTTTACTGTCGGAAGCCGCAGCTTTCCTGCCGGGACGATCCTGCTGCCTGCGGCGCAGCCATATCGTCCATTTCTTATGGATCTGATGGAGCCGCAGCATTATCCGGATTTGCGCGTGAGTCCCGGTGGTCCGCCTAAGCGCCCTTACGACATGACCGGATGGACTCTGCCGGCACAAATGGGCGTCGAGGTTAATCGTGTGGACGAACCGATAGAGATCGCGGCAAAGCCGCTCACGGTGAACGAGCCTGAGCATCACTTGAACGGCCAGATCGGCAGGGTCGGACTGTACGTCTCGTGGGTTGCGAACATGGATGCCGGCTGGACGCAATGGCTCTTCGACCGCTACGGCCTTCACTATGACATCCTGCATGACGCTGATCTGCGGCGCGGCGACTTGCACAGCAAGTACGACGTTGTGGTTCTTCCTGATCAATCGCCCGGCAGCACCTTGCACGGATGGCAGCCTGGCGCTCCACCGTCTGGTCCGTTCGCGTCAGAGTTTGGGCGTTCGCTTCCGCCCGAGCAGCGTCCTGAATATAGCGGGGGCGTGGGACTCGAAGGCGCGCTGGCGCTGCAAAAGTTCGTCGAGGATGGAGGACGGCTCGTAGCCATGGGCAGCGCCTCCGATTTCGCCATTCAGCAGTTCGGATTGCCAGCGCGCAATCTCCTAGCCGGAGTGAATCCCTCGTCTTTCTATGCGCCAGGATCGCTGTTACGCATCGACGTTGATCCGAACCTGCCGGAGACGCGCGGGATGCAAGCGAAGTCTGTGGCCTTTTTTGTCGATTCGGATGCATTCCAATTGTGGGACCCAAAGCCTCCTTCGGGACCGTTGCGCTACGAAGCTGACGACAAACCAAAGCCCGACCCCATGCAGCAGTTGGGCGAGCATGATGGCATCCGCGTACTCGCAACCTATGCGAAGTCGAAGCCGCTGCTAAGCGGATGGTTGCTGGGAGAAGATCACATTACGGGCAAAGTGGCGGCAGCATCGCTGCCGTTAGGCAAAGGACGGGTTGTGCTCATCGGCTTCCGCTGCCAATTTCGCGGCCAGTCGGAGAATACCTATCCGCTGCTGTTCAACTCACTGATGATGCCAGGCGCGGCAGGTCAGGTCGAGAAATCGGCAAGCGAGTGAGCAGAAGGGAATCGGCTTCTAGCAGCGTAGGCGCAGCACTGCTGCGTCTCTATATCTCGTCCGAGCTAAGCGGTCTCGTTTGCGGTGGCCGCTTGGTCGGGAGTAAGTGCTGCGGCGCGGCGGATCCGGAAATCGCCGCGCTGGAAGACCGAGGTCAAAGCCGCGACGATACGCGGATCGAATTTGGTATTCGTCAGCGACGTGATGATTCGGACCACATATTCTGGGTCCATGGCTGCCTGATAAGGACGGTTTGTCGTCATGGCATCGAAGCAGTCGGCAACCATAATGATTCGTGGAGTCAACGGAATTTCGTCGCCCTTCAACCCGTGGGGATAGCCGCGGCCATCGAGCGATTCGTGATGTAGTTCTATTCCGGGAATCATTTCCTTGAGCATCTCCACCGGCCGCAGGATCGCCGCGCCTTTGGTGGTATGCGTCTTCATGATCTCGTATTCGTCAGGCGTTAGCGCGCCCGGCTTTTTCAGAATCCGGTCTTCAATGCCGATCTTGCCGACATCGTGAAGCTGCGCCGAGATGCGAATCTTCTCAACTTCTTCTTCCGGCAAGCCCAACTCTCTTGCGATGAGCACAGAATAACGGGTCACGCGGTCCGAATGTCCGCGGGTGTACGGATCCTTTTCATCGACTGCTCCGGCAAGCATCTGGATGGAGCTGAGGAAGAGCGAACGATTTTCCTCGGCGGCACGCTTCAAGTCGAAGACAAAGCGCTCCAAGTCCGAGGTCATGGAATTGAAAGTTTCCGCGAGTTCGCCGATTTCCGTGCGGCTCTTTACATGCACGCGCTGGGAGAAGTCGCCACGGGAAATGGCGCGGCTTGAATGAGCAAGGATCTGCAGCGGTGTAGCGATTCTGCGCGCGGCGAAAATTCCAAAGGCCACACTCAGCACGATTGCCATCAAGGCGAACAGTTCCGCCGTGCGTTGCATTTCGAAGACGCTCTCGTAAGCGTCCGCCTGCGTCTTCTCGGCAATTACGGCCCATTCGAGAGAGGGAACCGGGCTGTAGGTGCCCAGCATTTGAACCGTTTCCTTGCCGCGCCGAATCGTGAATTCGCTGGTTGCAACGAGCTTCGACCGCCCACCCTCACCGACAAAGCTTTTTACCAGTTCGTTGCCGGTCATCTCCTGGCCGGTGGCATAGCGGTTATTGGAGCCGGCGACCATTCTTCCCTGACGATCAACAACAAATGCTTCCAAACCGCCCTGGCTGGCACTCTTGAGGCTGCTGATCAGATATTGCAAATCAACTACTGCCCCGATCATTCCCAAAAAATGCTTGTTGCTCGTTACCGGCGTGCTCACCAGCATGGTGGTGCGTTGATCCTTGCCCGAGCCGACAGTCAGCGCTTCTCCGTTATAGACACGTCCTTCGCGGGCGGCGACAAAGGCGTGCTCGAGTTCGCGCTGTACAAATGCGTCGGGAGCAATGCGGCCTGCGGAGACGCCTTTGCCTTCCTCGTTCAGGAGTGTGGCGTAATCGAGAATGTCGGCTGAGGACGTGAAGCTCTCCATCAGCGCGCGCAGTTCGGGCGTATTGACGTGATCCCCGCTGAGGTCTCCTCCACTAGCGACCAGCACAGCGGCTGAGAGATTTCCGAGAGAGCTTTGCAGGGTAATCTGGCGATGCTCTATGTCGTCACTGAGCGACTTGGTAACGGTATTCTGCAAAAGCTGCTCGTTGATTTTGAGGCGGTCGCGGTTTATCGCCACTACTTGCGTGCCATAGAAATAGAGAGGCACCACTCCTACGAGAATCAGAACGCCGGAAATCAGGTAGAGCAGCGGTATGCGGTTGGGCAGGCGCATTAGAAACTTTGGGAATTGGAGGGAATTCTACCTTGATTATCCTTCAACTCTGGATTTCTATTTCAGCTCTCAGGCGTTTCACCGATTACCGCGGTCCAGTGACATCATTTTTCTTCCTTGCCGGGTCGATTCATGAGCTCGCGAATGGCATCTTTCGGCGATTTCTCCTCATGAAGAATCAGGTGCACCTGCTCGGTGATTGGCATTTCGATCTGATGGCGCCGGGCTAGTCCGAGAGCTGCGTCGGTCGTAAGAACACCCTCGGCGACCATGCCGTGCATGCCGGCCATGATGTCGGGCAGCTTATCTCCCCGCCCGAGTTCCACGCCAACAGTGCGATTTCGCGAGAGTCCGCCGGTGCAAGTGAGCACGAGGTCACCCATGCCCGAGAGACCAGACAGAGTCTCGCGGCGAGCGCCGCAAGCGACTGCCAGTCGCGTGATTTCGGCCAATCCACGCGTAATAAGAGCAGCAGCGGTGTTGTGACCGAAGTCGAGTCCTTCCACGATGCCGGCAGCGATGGCGATCACATTCTTGAGCGCACCTCCGAGTTCGACGCCGGTAACGTCGTCACTGGTATAGACGCGAAACATGGGGTCGCTGAACTCACGCTGAATGCAGGCTGCGACTTCCGCATCAGCCGATGCAACCGTTACTGCAGTAGGATCGCCGCGCGCCACCTCCTTTGCGAAAGAAGGTCCACTCAATGCGGCAAGACGCGAAACTCCGGCCACCTCAGCAGCTATTTCCGTCATGCGCTGGTTAGTTTTGTTTTCGATTCCCTTAGTGGCGCTGACGACGGTGATGGCCGAACGAAGCGATGCGCGCATCTGCTCGAAGAGCCGACGAGCATGGTGGGAGGGCATGACAGTGAGCGCAGTCTCCGCCCCTTCCAAAGCTGCGGATAGGGAATTAGTGACTGCGACGCCTTCAGGAAGGGTGAATCCGGGCAAGAAGAGATCGTTAGTTCGGCGTGTGCGGATCGATTCGCATACTTCCCGCTCGTATGCCCAAAGAGTCACGTGATGACGCTGGCCGCGGCTGAGTACTATGGCCAACGCTGTCCCCCAGGCCCCTGCGCCAATCACCGCGATTCGGCTCATGAGCGAATCACCCCATCTCCGGCACTCGATTTGCTCATCAGCTTTTGTGGAACTGCAATCGGCTTTCTGTGCCGTTGAGCAGGCGCCGGATGTTTGCCTTGTGTTTGAGGATAATCAGCAATGAGGCGCCGAGCATCACCGCGAGACCGGCAGGTGACGATTGGCCACGATAGAGGAAGAATGCCAAGACGGGAAAGCTAGCGCTGGCGACGATCGATCCCAGCGATACATAGCGGAAGATCGCGACGATAATCAAAAATATCGCGAACACCACCAGCACGGCTCGCGGAGCCAGCCCGACAAATGCTCCAACCGCCGTAGCGACTCCTTTGCCTCCGTGAAATTTGAGCCAAATCGGGAATACGTGCCCGAGGATCGCACATAGAGCAGCGAGAGCGGCAGCTAGAGCGAAATCGACGTCAGGAATTCGCCGGCTCGTGGCCATGGCGATTGCCACGGCAACAAAGCCCTTAAATGAATCGAGAAGCAGCGTGGCAACGCCAAGGGTCGGCCCCCCAGCCCGTGCTACATTGGTCGCTCCAATGTTGCCGCTGCCGCTCAAACGAACATCCTCGCCCCGCGTTATCTTCACCAAAATCAGCCCGAACGGAATTGAGCCCAGGAGATAGGCTATGATCGCGATGGAAATGTAAGCGGCAATGTTCATGAAGCCAATTGAAATCTAGCGCAGCGCAAAGCTGGCCAGTTTGCTGTACTGCGATCCTTGTGGCGACAGTTTGCTTTCGTACAAATGAAACTCCGTCGACGTCATTGTACCGAAGCAGGCTTTCGAGGCAGATGACAACGCAACGCTCAAGTCTGTTTTCGTGTCGCGATTGTTGAAGCGCGCCAGAGTGACGTGTGGAGTGAAAGCCCGCTTCTCGCGCTCAAAGCCCAACGCAGCCAGAGCAGCATCGACTTGCTCAGCCAGCCTTGCCAGCTGTTCTGAAGTCCCAACACCCACCCAAAGTACACGCGGGGATTTCGCATTGGGAAAGACTCCTACATCGCTCACCGTTACCCGGAAGGGCGTCGCATTTATCCCACGCAACTTGGTTTCGATGATGCTTCGTTTCTCGTCGGGAACATTGCCAAGGAACTTAAGGGTAATGTGCAATCCCTCGGGTCGCGACCAGCGAGCGTTTGCGAGGCGGGGTTTGATCCGCGAGGCGAATTCAATAATCCGCTCACGGATTTCAGGAGCAATCTCGACGGCCACGAACAAGCGCATACGAATTCGGAAGATTTCCTAATTGAAATTCATGATTGTTAGAGGCGACGGAAAGGTGTCGCATACTGACCCCTAGAGACGCAGCAAGCTGCGCCTCTTCCATGCGTGGACAACTAATCCACTTCGATTTAGTCCATCAACTTACGCCGAATGAGATCAAGAGCCGTGAAGCTTGCCCATAGGCGAATACGTTCGCGGTCGCCGGGAAATCTTTTTTCGACGACTTGCGAGTCTTTGTCATTGACGAGGGCGATAAAGACCAGCCCTACCGGCTTTTCCGGAGTGCCTCCGGTCGGTCCGGCGATTCCTGTAATTCCCACTCCGAAAGTTGCCTTGGTCCGCTCGCGAATTCCGTTAGCCAAGGCGACGGCTACTTCACGGCTGACGGCGCCATGTTCCGCGATGAGTTTTGCGGGCACGCCTGCCAATTGCCTTTTCAATTCGTTGGAGTACACCACTACTCCACCAAGAAAATAGCGCGAGCTGCCTGGAACTGACGTGACTCGCTCGGCCAGCATGCCGCCGGTACAGGACTCGGCCACAGCCAGAGTTGATCCTCGCATCTGCAGGAAGTATCCGACAATCTGCTCGATCGATTCGCCTCCGCTGGAAACAACGTAGTCGTCTAGTTCATCCTCAATCTTGTCTGAGACCTCCGTGATTCGTTGCTCCGCCTCCTCTTGCGTCTGGGCGCGGCTTTGCAGATGGATTTGCGTCTCTCCGCCGTGGGCCAAAATCGTAGTCTGCACGCCATCAGCTTTTGAGTAGATGGGAGCGATGCGGGCGTCGCATGCGGATTCGCCCATTGCTGCCTTTATTACGCGCTTGGCGATGAACTGTGGGGGCAGAAGTTCCTTTAATCGAGGGAAGCACTCCGCGTCGAATAATGGTTTCAGTTCATGCGGCGGACCAGGTAGCAACATGACGTAGCGCTTCGCATCGTTATGATTTGTTAATAGCCACTGCGCCGGAGCAGTGCCCCGAGGATTGCGGAGCAGGATTGCGCCATCGAGCACATCGGCTTGCCGAGAATTATTCTCCGGCATGTTGATGCGTCGCTCGGCAAATCGTTTGTAAAGCTCAGTGATGATTTCCGGATCGCGATGTAGCTCGATTCCAAGTGCTTCGGCGACGCTCTCGCGTGTGAGATCGTCTTCTGTGGGCCCGAGTCCGCCCATGAAGATCACGACGTCAGCGCGCGCCAGCGCAGCCCGAGCAGACGCAACAACGTCGGGGCGTGAATCGCCGACGACCGTCTTGAACCGGACTTCGACCCCAAGTTCATTCAAGCGCTCGGTGAGAAAAAGAGAGTTGGTGTCCTGACGATAAGGCGTGAGCAGTTCGGAGCCGATGGCGATGATCTCGGCATTCACGTTTGCAGTATAGCCGGATCATTAGATCTTGCCGCGACCAAGTGCGGATTGCTTTTGGCCGAATGCTCGAAAGCCGAATGCCGAGCGCAATTGTTCTGTTTAACAGTCATTGCAGTTTTCTGTGACTCGGTTTCGATTGCATTTTCTTGGCGCTCGATGCCAGCACGTCGATTCCGGCTTGCAGACTTGCCTTATCCAGCGCGCCAAAGCGCAGGAAGATGCCATCGTCGCGCGCCTGCGAAACGCGATATGAGCTCAAGAGTGCCAAATCGAGAGAACTGGTTGCTGCGACAGCACGAACATAGTCTCCTTTTTTATGGCTCATCATGAGATGCATGCCTGCGGGATTGTCCGGCCACGTCCATCCCTGGGCAGTCAGCGACTTGAGACCTTCGACTAGCGCAGCCCGCTTGGCTCCATAAACCGTTCGCATCCGTCGCAGATGGGTGGAGAAGTAGCCTTCGTCCATGAAAAGGCTCATCGCCATCTGCGTGACTGGTGGCGTGAATCCGTCGAATTGCGTGCGGATATTTGCCAGCGGCTCTACCAGTTCCTCAGGCGCGATCAGGTAAGCGAGGCGCAATGACACGAACATGGATTTGTTCAACGTGCCGAGATAAAGCACGCGCGCTTTGGAGTCGAGGGAATACAGCGATGCCAGAGGCTGACCTTCGTAGCGAAACTCGCCATCGTAATCGTCTTCCACGATCCAGGAATCATTGCGCGACGACCATTCAAGCAGCGCGATACGGCGTTCCAGACTTAGCGCTACGCCCGACGGATATTGGTGCGAAGGCGTCACGTACGCGAGGCGTGCACGTGGGCATCGACGCATCCCCACTTCTACTTGAATTCCTTCTTCATCGACGGGTACATGCGAAACGGTAGCGCCAGCGAGCTCGAGCGCGGCTTGTGCGCCGAGATAGCGGGGATCCTCAAGCCAGACGGCATCGCCTTGATTGAGCAGCAACACCGCAATCGCATTTAGTGCTTGTTGTCCGCTATTAAAGATGACGATCTGGGATGCCGTGCAGCGAATGCCGCGGAATTGAGCGAGGTAGCGCGCGATCGACTCACGCAAGTTTGGCAACCCACGCGGATCTGCGAAGTTCAATGCGCTTGAATCAAGTTCGCGGGCCGCACGCGCTTGCATGCGACACCAGAGCTTCCACGGAAACTCGCTGGTATCTGCGATGCCGGCATTGAATGGCCGCAGGACGGTCGGCTCGCGGCAGGCGGCGTTCGCAGAGAGATAGATGCCGCGCTGCGAAGGTCGCGACAGGCGCCGTGCGATGGTCTTCTTTACTGGCTTGAGCTTTGCCACGTTCTCGGCCACGAACGTGCCTCGGCCCACTGCGCGCAGCAGAAATCCTTCATCTGTGAGCTGCCCGAAGACTTCTTCCATCAGCCCCCTTGACACGCCGTAGTCCTCGGCTGCCTGGCGGGTCGAAGGCAGCCGGCCGCCAGCAGGGAGAAATCCGCTCAACATGGCTGTGCGAATTGCGTTATAGATGTGGCCGCGACGCAGACGTCCGGGACGAGTTGGTGGCAACAATAAGCCGCGTGATCGCCTCATGAATGGTCCATTATATTGATCGAAAACGGCTCTGGAAAGCAGACCAATCTCCAGCTACTATCGCTCCCAAGGCTATGAAAAACGTTTCGACATTCCTGCTGCTTGTGGTACTCGCGACCAGTGCGATGGCTGCGACCACCACTCTGCCGTTCATCGACGATAACTATGCCAAAGCTCTGGCCGAAGCGAAGCAGCGACAGCTGCCGCTCTTTGTGGAAGCATCGGCGGTTTGGTGATCGACGTGTCATCTGATGCGAGCTACGCTGGCCGATGCCAGCCTCGCCAGGTACGCCGGACAGTTTGTCTGGCTCGAACTCGACTTTGATCGACCGGAAAACCAGTCGTTCCTCGCGCGTCATGGAGCGAATTACACGCCGTCGTTCTACATAATCGACCCCAATACCGAGCAAGCTGCCGCAACTCAGCTCGGTGCGATGACGTTATCCGAGGTGACGCAGTTCCTGGAGCGCGGAGCACACGCAATATCGGCAAAGGCTGAAAATCCTGCGGATGCCGAATTGGCTCGAGGTGACCAGTTGCTGGGCCAGGACCAAACCGCCAGTGCCGCCGCTGCGTATCGCAAGGCACTTGATCTCGGCGGGGAGAAGTGGGCACAACGTGAACGTGCGCTGGGCGCCTACACAATGTCGTTGATGATGAGCGGGCAATCGCAGGTTTGCGCGGAAACATCCGCTGCCGAAGCTCCACACCTGGCCCGAGGCGAGATGTTTGGCAGAGTCGTTCTCTCAGGATTGACGTGCGCTAACGCTGCCGATTCCGAGCCGTGGGCTGAACCAGCGCGAAGAGCACTGAAAGCTTTAGCAGTAGAGGCTGTCTCGCTTCCCGCGACCGTGCGCGACCATCGCTTTCAGCTTTATCGGCAGCTCACATATGAAGCTGCGCTCCGCGAGGATCAAGTCACGGCAAGACAGTGGAGTAACCGCTGGCTCGACGAATTGGATACCACCAAGCCCGCAAATGACGAAGAGCGCGCTGCACTCGACATTGCGCGCGTCGAAGCTGAGCAAGGCGCAGGCGACCCGAATCGCATACTGCCGGCATTGATTGCATCGGAACAGGCGATGCCCAAAAGCTACAACGCTTCCTTGCGGCTCGCGCAAATGGAAACGGAAGCCAAACAATATGACAAGGCAACGGCAGCCTGCGATCGCGGTCTCAAGCACGTGACTGGTCCGATTGGCAGGACATGGTTGCTGGAAACCAAGGCCGACGCTCTGATGGGCAAAGGCGATTCGGCGGCGGCTCGCAGCGTATTGGAAGAAGCGATGCGATCCGCGCAAACCATTGCCAGGAAGCGAACGCGCGACAATAACGTTGCCAAGATTTCCCAAGCGATGAAGGAAGCGCAGGCGAAATAGCGAGAGACGAACAAGATCCGATCCGCCTCACTGCATTTTGCATACTTGGCTTGTTTCAGATGGGGTTGCCGAGAATTGGATCTTTCCGCCTCGAATTCACTTCGGCCAAACCTTGAGCGCGGTCTCCGCCACACGCCGCAGCTCCGCGCGGCTGGCTCCGCCTGCCGCCTGGACGGCCATCCCTTGGATCACGGTGGCGACGTAACGGGCAAGATCGGCGGGATTGCTATCCGCAGGCAGATCGCCCTCCCTTTTTGCGCGCTTGAGCCGATCGCGTATCAGGGATTCGGTTTTGTCACGACAGCGTACAAGTTCATTGCGTACTGGCTCCGAATCCTTTCCGCAAGCCAGCGCGCCCTGCACGGTGAGGCATCCGGGTGGCTGGTGCGGATCGGTTTGCATATCGGCCGCACCAGATAAAAGTCGTTCGACAAAGCGGCGCGCCGTTTTCTCCAGCAGAGCCGCCTGCACAAAATCCATTGTCAGCCCGACATAGCGATCGAGCGCTTTGCGGAACAAGGCTTCCTTATCGCCAAAAGCCGCGTAGAGACTTGGCCGCTCGATGTCCATTGCTGTAGTCAAATCGTTGAGAGAGGCGCCTTCGTAGCCCTTGCGCCGAAAAACCTCCACGGCGCGGTCGAGAGCCTTTTCCACATCGAAGGAACGGGGACGTCCTTTCGGTCGGCTTGGCTGCTTTTCTTCCATCTTCTTAGTCTTCGGTCGGCTTGGCTGCTTCTCCTTATCTTTATGGTCTGATGATAAAACATGAAGTAAAGTATTGTGTACCTCCCAGTAAATAAATCCTGAACCTTTTCTGGTACCGCCTACATCTTTATTGAGCGGTACAGAAGTGCGGGGCTTCAGAAGCCGCACTCGAAAGAGGGGAAGCAATGGCAAAGAAACTTGCGGGTAAAGTTGCAGTCGTCACCGGGGCTTCGAAGGGGATTGGCGCCGCTATCGCCAAGCATCTGGCTGGGGAAGGCGCTTCCGTCGTTGTGAATTATGCGGCGAGCAAGGCGGGAGCTGACCGCGTAGTCAGCGAGATCTCCAGCCAAGGCGGCAAAGCTGTCGCAGTGCAGGCGGACGTCGCCAAAGGCTCGGACGTCGAGCGTCTATTTGCCGAAACCACGAAGGCGTTCGGCCGACTGGATATTCTGGTCAATAATGCTGGCATCTATGAGTTCGTTCCGCTCGAATCTGTGAGCGTGGAACATTTTCATAAGCACTTTGACGTGAACGTCCTGGGGTTAATCCTCGTCTCAAAAGAAGCTGCCAAGCATTTCGGCCCCGAAGGGGGAAGCATCGTGAACATCAGTTCGTTAGCCAGCAGCATCACACCGCCGACCAGTGCCGTCTATAGCGGCACGAAAGGCGCAGTTGACGCCGTGACGCGAACGCTGGCAAAAGAACTGGGTCCGCGCAAGATTCGCGTGAACTCTATCAATCCCGGAATGGTGATTACCGAAGGACTGGAATCAGCCGGAATGACCAATGGAGATTTCCGCAAGCAGGTCGAAGCGCAAACGCCGCTTGGACGCGTCGGTCAGGTTGATGACATCGCGCCCGCAGCTGTCTTCTTCGCCTCTGCGGATTCTGCCTGGATCACCGGAGAAACCCTGCGCATTGCAGGTGGACTTCGCTAAGCGCCACGGAAGATTGAGGCCGCCCGGGGGCGGCGTCAACGAGAGCAGCCCACCGCGCGGCGGTGGGCTGACCGTTTTGAAAGCCAAGATTCAGCAATTATCGCGGCGACGTTTCTCCCGGTCCTCTGATGTGGTCGAGGTCATTAAATCGACAAACAACTCTTCCAGGCTGCGAGTCTTGGGCACGACTTTGAGTAAGGCGCCTCCATTAGCCCAAATCTGCTCTGCCGCTGCGCGCTGCTGCGCCGCGCTGACCGTGAAACGCCACCCACTACCCTCTCGCGAAACCTGTCTTGCCATTGCAGGCACGGAACTGATTCCTTCGGCAACAATCTCAAACTCGGCGGTGTTGTGCAGCAGGTCCTGAGTTCGTCCTAGAGCCAAGACTCGTCCTTTTTGCAAGAAGACCACGCGATCGCAAATCAACTCCAATTCCGATAACTGGTGAGAGCTCAAGAAGACGCTCTTGCCGCATGCTCTCGCTTCCAGTAACGCTGCTCTCACTTTAAGCCGAGAAATGGGATCGAGCGCCGAGGTAGGTTCGTCCAGAATCAGCAGTTCAGGATCGTTGAGCAGAGCCTGAGCAATGCCAACTCTTTGCAGCATTCCCCGCGAGAACTTGCCGACGTTCCGGTCCGCATCCGGAACGAGTCCCAACCTTTCCAGCAGATCGTTTATGCGTTTTGAGAGTTCAGGCTCGCGCAAACCATTGAGCGCTCCACAAAACTTCAGAACATCGCGCGCACTCTGGTGATAAAAGGTTGGACTCTCGGACAGAAAACCGATCTTGCGTCGAGTGGGAGCATTTCCGAAGTTTTGGCCCAGCATTGAGCCGCGACCGCCTGTAGGCTGAACCAATCCCAAAGTGATGTTGATGGCCGTTGTCTTACCGGCGCCATTCGGCCCAAGAAAACCAACGATCTCGCCCGATTCGATTTGCAGGCTGAAATCTCGCAGGGCCCAGCGCTCCTGGCTTCCAAACAGCGAGCGATAGCGCTTGCTCACATTCTCGAATTCCAGCACCGGGGCCATCTGACGATTGTAGCGGGGCGAAAAGAAACGCCCTCGACGAATCGAGGGCGCAGTGAGCTGATGTCTTCTACTTCACTTTGGCAAAGATGATGACCAGAGTGTAGAGCGCGAGCGATTCAATTAGGGCCAATCCGAGAATCAGGAAAAGCTGGATGCCAGCCCGCGCGCCGGGATTGCGTGCGAGGGCCTCTGCGGCTGATGCCGTGGCTCGCCCCTGCCCGATCCCGCATAGTCCGGACGCAATGCCCATGCCGATGCCTGCGCCGATGGGAATTGCCCAGTTAAAGGTGGCCGGCGCTTCGCCGGGAGTCTGCGCGAACAGAGGCGCCGCCACGAAGAGAATCGCCATTGTAATGACGATGAACGCTAACTTACGCATTTGGTGTTGGTGCTCCTTACTTATGAATTGCTGCAAGGAGGTGGTTGACGCTCACCGTGCTGGCGCCCTCACACTCGCAGCCTCAGGCCAGGACCGCCTGGCCAGAAAGTCAGATCGGGTGATCGGGTCATCGGGTGAAGTAAGAAACGTTGGCACTCGGCCATCGGCCATTAAATTTTCTTTCGTTAGAAACTAAACCATTGGCCCGGAAACCAGAACCGCTGCTGGCCGAAAGCTGACAGCCGAAAGCCGATAGCTTTTTGCTTCACCCGATCATCCGATGACCCGATCACCCGATATTTTCAGTGTTCTTCCGCCACTGCGCCGGCGAGATACACGGTCGCAAGCAGCACGAAGATGTATGCCTGTAACAACGAAACAAAAAGGTGCAGGCCCAGAAAAATGACTGGAATGCCAATCGGAATCAGCGAGAAGAAGACCAGCGTTACCAGGTCGCCCGCGAATATGTTTGCGTAAAGACGAATGGTGAGCGACATCATGCGCGCAAGGTGGCTGATGATCTCAATGGGAATCATCAACGGAGCCAGGATTGGCATGGGTCCAACGAAATGCTTCGCGTATTTCAGCGGGCCCTGCTTCTTGATGCCGTGCCAGTGGTAGTAAATCCATGCGACCATTGCCAGACCAAGCGGGACAGCCGGAGTTGCCGTAGGCGATTCGAATCCTGGCACCAAGCCAATCAGATTGGCGATAAGGATGAACAGCCCGAGCGCCACCAGAAAAGGGGTGAAATGCGAGCTGTGATGTCCGATGATCTCTTCGCTTTGATGATCGACGAACTCTTCTGCCAATTCGAATACATGCTGGATTGGTCCAGGATTATCGACTGAAATTCGTGAGCGCGCCCAGAGAAAAAGAACAATGAGGATCAGGACTACCAGAATCTCCATGGCGAAGAAGTTGCTAATGGGAGCGGCTGGATTATAAGTAAAGAAATACAGGCTCTTTTCGCCAGAAGCCACCGGATGCGCGCCCAGAGTGGACAGAATTCGCCCTGCGAATCCACCAAAGTATTGGTTCAGCAATCGCGTGAAAAAGAGTTGCTCCATAGCTTGGAAAACTGTCCAGAAAAGGGAATTACTGGCCCTGGCGAATCGATCCGTAGAGCTCGTACCCAGCTTCGATCATGACTGCCGCAGCCGGGATTGTCAGCCCAGCGACGAGGCCATACGCGCTCATAGCAGAACTTTTCAATATAGCATAGCCCGCTCCAGCGATAAGGCCGTAGCGAAACACGAATCGCAGGACCAGACCGGAGGAACGCTGTTGCCCGTCGCTCTGAATTACGCGCTCCGCAAATGCGATCACCAGCTTCTTCAACGACAGAAAGTTGACAATGGCAATCGCTCCGCCGATGAAAAACCCCACAGCAAACCGGTGGTTAAAAAACATCCAAAACAGGATTACCGCGGAAGGCAGTAACATGAAGAGCGTGCGGACGATTCTCCGGTACGCGGCGGAGAAGAATTTATCACCTGAGTCTTGCGAGTCGCGGGTTGGAATGTCAATCATTGCCTGCCTTGAGCGCCACACGAAAGAGCTGGACGAATCCGGCAGCGATTCCGAAGCCAAGTCCGACAAGATAGATCCAGTCGGTATGAAAATGTAGATCGAGCAGGTGGCCAATCAGCCAGCCAATGAAAGTGGCAGCCGGCAACAGGACTCCTAGTTGGATGTACTTCTCTATCTCGACCCACTTGGTTTTGGGTGAGTTTTGCTCCTGGTCGGAGGACATGAAAGTAGTCTAGTCGCTTGGGCGAGGCTCTTCTATTTGGCTTATGGCTGCTGCTGCAGACGCTGCCGGTTGCTGTTGCGTTGCGCAATGGATGGCTCCCAGTCCCCAAATGAAATCCCCGCAATAAATGCCGATGGCCTCGCGGTCGGGAAACAGATCAGCGAGCAGGTTCAAGGCAATGCGGTCCTGGGGATCGTTGAAGGTCGGCACCAGGACGCATTTGTTAGCGATGTAAAAGTTCGCGTAACTGGCCGGCAGACGCTGTCCACGAAACCAAACCGGCGAGGGAAGCGGCAGCTCGATGACATTCAAGCGCTTGCCATCCTGGTCAGTGGCGTCGCGCAAGCGGCGTAAATTTTCCTGCAAGGGTTCATGATTCGGATCGGACCTGTTTTTCTCGACTGCGGCCACTACTTCGGTTGGAGAGACAAAGCGCGCGATGTCATCGACGTGTCCGTGGGTGTCGTCGCCGACGATTCCCTTGCCAAGCCAAATAGTTTTCGTGACGCCAAGATATTCGGCAAATAGCTTTTCTAATTGCTCGTGGCTCACACCTGGATTGCGTTGTTGCAATTCGCTTAGCAGACATTCTTGTGTAGTTAACAGTGTCCCGCGCCCGTTTACGTCGATACTTCCGCCCTCCAGCACAACGCGGCGACGCCTGCCGTTGACCACCAGCTCAGGTTGCCAACTGGGTAATCCGAATTTCTGAGCTATCGTTGCAGGCAGCTTTTCGTCTTTTTTGTAGTTGGGATACTTGGCCCAGCCGTTGAACTGCCAATGCGTGATCGCGACTCTTGGTTGGCCGATCTGCGTAACAAAGATTGGTCCGGAGTCGCGAGTCCAAACGCGATCGGTCTTCCAGCGAAAAAACTCGACTTGATCGACGGAGACGTGGCCTTGCTTCAATACTCGCTCCGCCGAGCGCTGATGTGCGGCGTCGTTTACCACGATGCGCACGCGTTCGCCACGAGCGATATGACGCACAACGTCGGCGTAAATCCAAAGAACCGGCGGAAACTTGCCCGGCCAGTCGTTGCGATTGTGCGGCCATGCGATCCAGGTAGCTTCGTGCGCCTCCCACTCAGCCGGCATGCGATAGCCGAGAGCGGCGGGAGTGGATTTGGAACGAGCGTGTCTCAAATTGGAGGCTTCTGAAAAGCTAACCACAGAGGGCACAAAGGTCCACAAAGGGAAAAATCGTGCGTTCGCAGATATTCCGACCGATGCACACAGATAAACCGGTGTTATGCAGCAACTGCATCAAAGTATCCTTTGTGATCCTTCGTGTCCTTTGTGGTTTCAGTTGGATTCAGTCTAAGAACCTGTGTGTAATGCCGGCGTAGCTGTCGATTCGCCGATCGCGAAGAAACGGCCAATTCCGTCGAACCTCATCGATCTCACGCAGGTTCACTTCGGCGCATAGAGTTTCTTCACGGTCGTGTGAAGCTTCCGCCAACACTCGGCCAAAAGGGTCGGCGAGGAACGATCCGCCCCAGAAGTCCAGACCGGCGCCGGGAGCCTCGTTACCCCGAATGTTTCCAGTCTCATGTCCGACGCGGTTAACTACGGCCACAAATACTCCATTCGCAATCGCGTGCGCACGCTGGATTGTGCGCCAGGCGTCGTGCTGGGCGGCTCCGTACTGCTCTCTTTCGGCAGGATGCCAGCCGATCGCGGTCGGATAGAAAAGTATCTGTGCTCCCTGCAGCGCCGTCAGTCGCGCTCCTTCGGGATACCACTGATCCCAGCAAACCAGTGTTCCAATTCGACCGAGCTCAGTATCGAATGCCTTGAATCCCAGATCGCCGGGCGCGAAGTAGTACTTCTCGTAGTAAAGCGGATCGTCAGGGATGTGCATCTTGCGGTAAAGGCCCTTGATCGCGCCATCGCTGCCGATCAGCACTGCTGTGTTGTGATACAAGCCCCGAGTGCGTTTCTCAAAGATGGAGGCGATTAGCACGACTTTCGTTTCCCGTGCGACGTTCGACATCGCTTCTGTTGTTGGACCAGGAATAGGTTCGGCAAGGTCGAACAGAGAGGTGTCCTCGCGTTGGCAGAAGTACTGCGTGCGAAAAAGCTCCGGCAGACAGACGATCCGAGCACCATTGCGTCCAACCTCGCGCACGCGCTCAACGGCTTTGTCCAGATTTGCGTCAGGATCGGGCGAGCAGGAGAGCTGAATCAGTCCGACTTGGAAACGATCATCTTGCGTCATGGGAGGCAGAACCAAGAGCGAACACGAAGGTCACGAAGGGTACATCTCATGGTCACGCAGACAAAGATAGAAAATTGCTTTTTTAAAATGTCATCACGCGGATAATGAGTGAACAGAAGGCTAATCGTTCCCTACTCGTGACCTCTTCTTCTGCCTTCGTGCCCTTCGTGTTCGCCTCTTTCGGGGCTTACTCGAAAATGAGAATCGCTGCCGCTATCACGGTGGTCCAGCGGCCGTGCTTGTCCCCGACCGCAGACTGCGTGATGTTCGCCGTCCGCACTATTTTGTTGGAGATGCGATAAATCTCTTTCTTTTCGTCCCAGGACTTATCCGCGTCGAAATCGACGTCCAGCGTCGTGGCCAGCATCTCGGCGGCCAGCTCCTCGGCGTAATCTCCGGCCTGATCGTCAGTCTCACCGAAGCTATGGTGCTCGCTCATGTAGCCGTAGGTACTCCGTTCGGTAGGAATGGCCACGCCAATGCTCGAAGCCAACAGGCGGTGTGGCTCGCGGGTGGAGTTCTCGGCTACCACCGCAAAGACAACCTCGCCATGATTCAGATATTTCTGGCCTTCCTTACGGGAGATCAGCTTGCAATGTGGCGGAAAGATCGAGGAGACTCGCACCAGATTTTGCGATGCGATGCCGGCGTCGCGCAGCGCCAGTTCAAAGGAGGTCAAGCGCTCTTTGTGTTTTCCCACTCCTTTGGTGAGAAAGAGCCGCTTGGGAACCATGTCTTTGCCCAATTCAGAAGCCCTCCAAAATGCATAGTAAGAAAAATAAAGCTAACAGAAATTGTGGATATCGCGGGAAGGAAAATGTTTAAGTGATATGAAATTTGTCGGTTCTGGCAGTCCACGTGGTCTTGCCGTAAAGTTACGAATGCGCCAGCTTCTTCACGGCCTTGCGGTTGACGGCTATCTCCATAAAGGCGCGAGCCGCACGGCTGAGGCTCTTATCTTTGCGATGGACCAGAGCCAAATCCCGCCGGATTGGAGGATCGATGAAGCTGAGCGCCACGAGAGTGCCGGCTCGAACCTCGTCGGAGATATTTGATCGCGCTACGAAGCCGACCCCAACGTTCGCGGCGACGAAACGTTTGAGCAGCTCGCTCGAATCCAGTTCCATCGATACATTCTGTTTAAGACCGGCATCGTCGAAAACGTCGTCGATGGCTTCGCGAGTCCGTCCGAGCTTTGGCAAGACCAATGGATACTTGGCCACTTCCTCCAGTTTCACGTGCGAGAGCTGCGACAGAGGATGCGGCGCCGAGACGATCAGCACGAGTTCGTCGTGATGGATGGGAAGCGCGGAGAGGCGCGAATCCTTCACTGGCATGGAAACCACGCCGAAATCAACGCTTTGATCGATCACCGATTCCAACGTTTTTGCAGTCTCAGCACGCTGAATGCTCACCGAGACTTTCGGATACTGGCGCTTAAAATCCGCGAAAACCTCGGGAAGAATGTAGAGACAAGTAGCCTCATTGGCGCCGACAACGATCTCGCCGCGCGGCGTCCGCTCCATCTCGGCAATGGCGGTTTTGAGGGACTTTAGCGACATTAACGCCTCTTCGGCAAAAGTTTGAAACGCCTTTCCAGCTACCGTGAGCATGACCTTGGCGCCAGAGCGATCGAAAAGCTTGGCCCCTACCTCTTCTTCCAAAGCCCGAATCTGGGACGAAATCGCCGGCTGGGTGCGAAAACAACGTTCCGCCGCCTTGGAGAAGCTGGAGTGCTTGGCTACTTCTAGAAAAGAGTTGAGTTGGTCGAAATCCATGGACGGTCGGTGAGTTGTGAGTATCGTACCGTGGATTCATTGATTTCCGCATAAGAAACGAGAATGCTCCCGGAAATGCCAGGTGACTTCTGAGAACCTCTCCCCTCATTGTTAGAATCGGTTTGTGGCAAACATTCGTAATCTGCAGCGTGCGCAGGCAGTAGGTCGCGTCTTATGGAAGCTGGGCAACCGGCACCAGGCCGTGCGCGGCGGAGTCGCTGCAGCTAAGACCATCGGTAAAGCGACGGCGCGCGCCACGCGGATTCTCTGGCTCGAGGTAACGGGATTCTTTTTCGCTGTCTTTGCGCTTTGGGTAATCGGAGCCACTTGGAGCCAATGGGAGAAGATTCGATCAGCCGATGCCTCAGCTCCTCCAATGTGGCATGTCATCGTCGGTGTAGGCTTCGCTCTTTTCTTGATCTACTTTGCGGCCACGTCCTTCTGGCGCGCGCGCAGGGAATCCGCGTCACAGTGAGGGCACACTGATGGCTGATTCCTCTTCAATTGTGAAACCGAACCAACCGTCGCAATCGGAGCTGCGCCAGCTCTATGACGAAGAAGGTCTCGCAAATTCAGGCTGGGACTACGACCAGCAAGTTGGGTACCCCGGAGAATATCCCTTCACGCGCGGCATTCAGCCGACGATGTATCGCGGGCGCCTCTGGACCATGCGCCAGTATGCCGGCATGGGAGATGCTGAAGAATCCAATCGTCGCTACAAGTACCTCCTCGCCCATGGAACCACGGGGCTTTCGGTGGCGTTCGATCTTCCTACCCAGATCGGTTATGACTCCGACGATCCGATGGCGCTTGGCGAAGTAGGCAAGGTCGGCGTTGCCATTGATTCGATCGAAGACGTGCAGCGCCTGTTTGACGGCATCGATCTCGAAAAGATATCGACCTCGATGACGATTAACTCCACCGCCATCATCCTGCTCGCGCTCTACGTGGCGGTCGCCAAACGACAGGGCGCGAATCCTCGCAAGTTATCAGGTACCGTGCAAAACGATGTGCTCAAGGAGTACATCGCGCGCGGGACGTACATCTATCCGCCAGAACATGCAATGCGGATCATCACGGACATCTTTGCCTATGCCAACGAAAATCTGCCGGAGTGGAATCCCATTTCGGTTTCCGGCTATCACATGCGCGAAGCCGGCTGCACTGCGGCGCAGGAGGTGGCATTCACCCTGGGCAACGGCATCGCATACGTGCAGGCAGCGGCTCAGGCCGGTCTGGACATCGACCGCTTTGCCCCACGAATCTCGTTCTTCTTCAACTCGCATAGCAATTTTCTTGAGGAAGTCGCTAAATTCCGGACAGCCCGCCGAATGTGGGCGCGGATTATGCGCGATCGCTTTAAGGCAAAAAACTCCAAATCGTGGATGTTGCGCTTTCATTGCCAGACTGCCGGTTCCACGCTCACCGCGCAGCAGCCCGAGGTGAACATTGTGCGCACCGCGATTCAGGCGCTCGCCGCAGTGCTCGGGGGGACGCAGTCGCTGCACACCAATGGTTTTGACGAAGCTCTGGCTCTCCCGACCGAGGAAGCAGCTCGGGTTGCGCTGCGCACACAACAGATCATCGCCTACGAATCGGGAGCGGCTCAAAGCATCGATCCGTTCGCCGGCTCTTATGCCATCGAGAGCCTCACCAACGAGATTGAGACGAGGGCTGGTGAGTATATGGACAAGATTGACGCGCTCGGCGGGATGATCAAAGCCATCGAAAAGGGCTTCGTCCAACAGGAGATTCAGAATGCCGCGTATGAGTTTCAGCAGCGCATTGATCGCGGGGAGGCCATTGTGGTCGGCGTAAACCGCTTCGCCATCGATGAAGAGAGGCGGATCCCGATTCAGCGCATTGATGAAGCATTGGAGCGGAAGCAGATGGAGCGCGTTCGCGCCCTGCGCGCCAGCCGGAACTCTGAGATGTGGAGCGCAGCACTAACGAGAGTCAAAAACGCGGCCTCGGACGGCAACAATTTGGTCCCAGCGGTGATCGAGGCAGTGGAAAAGAATTGCACAGTAGGAGAAATCTCCAATGTGCTGCGATCAGTGTTTGGCGAGCACCGCGAAACGGTTGTGATTTAGAGTCAATCCGTTGCTAAAGGGCAACCCCACCTGCCGGATGTTCTTCTGTACTAACAAGGCAAGTTTTCAGAATTGTGCTTCGAGGTCACAGGCTTCGCGGCACTCGCGGCAGTAATAGGCTCCGTCGGCGCAGAGCCTCACTTCATACACGGCCTGGCAGAGAATGCAATATTTTTCACAGGCGCAGTGAGTCTCGTCCTGATCGCATTGGGAGCAGATGAAGTTTTCCGCCATGGGAGAACTGTACCGCGAGCTTCGCATACTCGGAAGGCTGATTTTGCGAGACGGCAAAAGGGAGGTAAAACGAGCACACTTCGGCGGATGAAAAGACAGGACTGCTAGGGTTATTTGGCGCCTTTTTCGATCCTTTGCATCTCTTTCAGCAGCGCGGCCTCAACTTTTTCAGACCGACGTTCCCCACGCGCGACTCGGCTGACATACGACGGGTCGGTTCCCAATTTCCTGGCCACCCTGCTGTAGATACCGCGATAAAGGCTCAGTCGATTCAGTTTAGAATCTTTGTTATTATCCATGTCATCATTCGTGACCCGCTGTCCTGGTCAGCGTGGCGCGATGCTATACGCAGCACCAAGGATCAGGGAGTTGCACTATTTCGGGGTTATAACTCTAGTGTTACTGAGCATAGCTCTGGCAATTTCCCCTGTCAAGGAATGATCCATGCGCGCCGGCACAAAGCTTGCTCGACCAGAATGGGCGGTGCAGATAGAACGACTGCGCGAGCGCTTGCACCTGAACCAGGCGGGGCTCGCTCGCTTGCTAAACGTATCTCCCATGGCCGTCTCGCGCTGGGAGCGCGCGGTAAATGAGCCCGAGGCTGCTTACTACATTCATATGGGCACGCTCGCCGGGGATCCGGATTGTTGGTATTTCTGGCAGCGAGCGGGTCTTCCTGCCAGCGATCTAAAACGCGCTCTGCGCAAGTCCAGGACCTCCCGTCCATCTCACCTCCCAATTCCGGAATCCGAAGAGACTGCCGTGCCTCTGCTGGCTGTGAAAGCCGGCACTATCGCCACGGGCGACAATATTCCGAATCTCGAGCAGAGTCCGGTGATTGCGAGTCTCATGGCTCCGAGCGATTGGAGCGAGAACAAGCAGAGCCTCCGCTGCATTCGCATCGCCGGTGACGGAATGTCGCCCC
>Ga0307479_10000792_pt1 | contig 28729 bp, 22 predicted proteins | sample atmos_gasesECM4C_FD_203743 | JGI IMG/M metagenome (GOLD analysis project Ga0307479, IMG submission 203743) | Hardwood forest soil microbial communities from Morgan-Monroe State Forest, Indiana, United States - atmos_gasesECM4C_515 | ecosystem: Environmental > Terrestrial > Soil > Temperate... | reverse complement strand
CGAGACGGTAATGGCAATGGTGCCGGACCGCACCAACAAGGTGCAGGCGCCGGAACCCCTTGTACCTACCAACCGGTTCGGTTCCCCGGACGGGTCGCTCAAACATTTTGTGGAAAGCCGCGCCAGCACGGAGGATTTTCTGAAGACCACGAGCGGGTTGCGGGATCACGTTGCGGACAGCCCGATGGGCAAGCTGGACGCGTACGAGTTTGTCCTGCTGATTGCCGCGCACAGCGAACGCCACACCAAGCAGATCAACGAAGTGAAAGCCGATCCGAACTTCCCGAAGAAGTGACGAGGAAGCGAAAAAACTGGGACGGAAAGCAGGGCCGGCAGAGTTTCCGGCCCTGTTTCTTTAGAACCGATGCTGCAACCCAGCTAATGGATTGATTGCATTGGATCCAAGCCCGGTTACGCAAGCAGTTTTTAGCAAGCGCCGCACGGCGCAATGTAGATTTCCAAACAAAGTACTCTGCGTTGCGAATGACTTCACGCCGTGGAACGGCTGAAATCCTTCGGCTGCAAGAAAGCGCGGCCTACGGATGGCACACAGACAGCGCTACCGAGAATTAGCGCGCGGAGTTGCGAAAACCCTACGCTAACGAGTGCCTCCGGCGCGTGAACGAAGTGCCTCAGCGTGTGGTTGAATAACGCGTGCTGGCGGCGCTGGTCACCGGCACAGTAATCGTATTGTCCATCCGTACGAGCATGCCGGTCTGCGCGGGAAGATCGACCTCCTTGCCCTTGCGCGCCATGATGTAGGCGGCGCTGCCGGCGAGGCCGAACCCGAAACCGCGCACGACATGGCTGAAGACCGCCCCCACGAGCGTGCCGCCGCCGGTGCCTATCGTGGCGCCGAGAACGTCGCCCTTGACGTCGTGCTTTTCCTGGATCACCTGGCCTTCCTCCACTTTCACGTCTTTACGGCGCTTGCCATCGGCCTGCCCGTGCGGCTGCTCGATGGTGATGATGCTCATCTGCACGGGGATCAAACGGCTGTCGACTTCGATGGAACGAAAGGTGAGGTTCATATAGGCCTGGCCGCGGAACACGGAGAAATGGCGGGCCTTCTCGACCGTGCCAATCGTCCCGTTCACGCGAGTCCCGGCAGGGAGCAGCAACTGGCTGCCGAGATAGACCGGCTCGGCGATCATGGCAACAAAGGGATCGCCTTCCCGGGAGACACTAGAATCGATGGCGCTCAAGAGCGTCAGGTGGACCTGTGTGCCTTGAATCACCTGATGAGGTTCGGCATAAGACGCTGGGGCCGCCACGAAGATGAGCGCGGCAGCCACGAAAACGGACAGCAGTACTTTCATTGGGATCCTCCTGCTCGACGAGAACGTGCGAGCGAGCCCCGTATCGTGGGGCGACACCGGGGCATTGCCTCGATGCCTTCCGCTGGCGCAGCGGACCCGGCCCCGGTAAAACCGGGACAAGGTGGATGGGGAGGAACTCCATCCGGAAGTAGAGTACTCGAATTCGAGTTCCGGAGGAATAGTTTTTTGCGTTCGTTTCGTTTTGAGCATGGCGGGATACAATGACCCCGGAGCTTTGTCGCCGACAGTACAGCTGCGAATGAGTGTGCTAGAATTTTTCAGCGGACGCGCGAGAATGCGCTTCCGCCGGAGCGTGGAACTTCGGGCTCTGTGCAACGAGGTCCCGCGAACCCCGCCAGGCCCGGAAGGGAGCAACGGTACCGGGTATGCCTCGGGTGCCGCAGATCACCCGAAGTTCCTCTCGCCGCGAGGAGTTTTCAGTCGTAAGTTCCAAGTTGTAAGTAAAGAATTTGGGAAGTGGTGGCTCGGTCTGATGGCTCCTTTTCTGATTGGCAATGGCAAAGCAGAAAAAGGATTTCTATTTTTTGGGTGCCGACAAAAGAAAGAGAGCGCAGCATTTAAGGAAAGTTTGCTTTTGTTCTTACTTAGGACTTAAAACTTACAACTAAGAACCCTCTCATGAGTTATCAGGTCATCGCGCGGAAATGGCGGCCCCAGACGTTTAACGATCTGGTGGGGCAGCAGCACGTCACAGACACGTTGAAGAACGCGATCAAGAACGACCGCGTGGCGCACGCGTACATTTTTTCCGGAGCGCGAGGAGTGGGCAAGACCACGGCGGCAAGAATCCTGGCGAAAGCGCTGAACTGCATAAAAGGCCCGACGCCGGAACCGTGCGGAGTGTGCGATTCGTGCAAAGAAATCGCCACGGGCACTTCTCTGGACGTCATTGAAATCGACGCGGCCTCGAATCGCGGCATCGACCAGATCCGCGAGCTGCGCGAGATGGTGCGCTACGCCCCGGCGGCTTCGCGAACCAAAGTGGTGATTCTCGACGAAGCGCACATGCTGACGGGCGAAGCCTCGAACGCGCTGCTGAAAACTCTGGAAGAGCCGCCCGACCGCGTGGTGTTCGTCATGGCCACCACGGAGCCGGAGAAGCTGGAAGACACGATTCGCTCGCGGGCGCAGCATTTTCATTTTCGCGCTCTGAGCTTTGGCGAAATCAGCAAACGGCTGGAAGAAATCGCGCAGAAAGAAGGATTGCGGATCGAAGCGGGTGCCATGGCGGTAATTGCGCGGATGGCCGAGGGCAGCCTGCGCGACGCGCTTTCGTTGCTGGAGCAGGCGCGGGCGTATTGCGGCGACATGATTTCCGACGAGCAAGTGCGCGCGCTGTTGGGCGTCGTTCCAGAGGATGCGCTGGAAGAACTGGTAGGGGCGATTGCCGCGGGATCCGCGGACCGCGCGCTGGGGTTGGTGCACGCGTTTCAAAAAGACGGGCGCAACCTGCAGCATTTCTGCCGCGAAGCCATCCGTCATTTCCGGAATTTGCTGATTGCGCGGGTATGCGGCGCGGATTCGGACTTGATTGCCGCTACCACGGACCAACGGCCGGCAATCGCCAAAGCCGCGGCATTGTTCAGCGAAGAGGATTTGACGCGGTTCTTTCAGATTCTGCTGCAAACGGATGATGATTTGAGGAGAAAGCTCGATCCGCGCGTGCACCTGGAAATGGGTCTGCTGCGATTGATCAACGCGTCGCGGCTCGCACCGCTGGAAGAACTGCTGGCGGAACTGAGAGGAGTCGCGCCAGGCAACACGAGCGCAGGCGCGGCCAGGCCGGTTTCAAGCGTTGCGCCGCAAGCGCAGGTAGAGACGAAGCAGCATTTCCCTGTCGCGGCGCCGGCCGCTCCTGCCACTGCGGCCCCCGCAGAAATGAAGACACCCAACGACGACAAGAATGCGATCAAACTCAGCGGCATCTCTAAAGAGCAAGTGGCGGAAATCAAGAGCGCGGTGCAGGCGCAGCAAAAATTCCTAGGCGAACTGGTGGAGCACAGCAGCGGCTGGGAACTGGATGGCGCGGAGCTGCGCGTTTATTTTTCTCCGGAGAAGCGGGCGTTCGCGGAAATGATGGAAGGCCGCGAGCCGCTGGAAAAGATCCGTGCCATTTCCAGCACCGTGCTGGGCCGCGCTGTGCGCGTCTGTGCTAGACTGGATTCAGTTGCGGCAGCAGCCGCCGCGGCATCGGCATCCGGCACGCAAGAGTTGCGCGCGCAGTTTGAACGCGATCCGCTGGTGCGGTCGATGCTGCAGCGATTCGGTGGTAAAATCACCGAAGTGCGCTCGCGGCAGGAAGAAAAGTAAGACGCCGCAAAGAAGGACTGAGCAAGAAATGGAAGTCAGCGCCCTGCAACAAATGCTTTCGCGATTTCGGCAACTGCAGGAAGACCTGCAGCGGCAAGTGAATTCCGTGACCGTGGAAGCGTCGGCGGGCGGCGGCATGGTCACAGTGAAAATGAACGGCCAGAAGCAAGTGGTGGATCTGAAGATCGAGCCGGAAATTTTCGCCGGCAAAGATCAAGAGATGTTGCAGGATTTGGTGCGCGCGGCGGTCAATGAAGCGTCGCGGCGCGTCGATGAAGAACTTGCCAACCAGATGAAGAATCTCGCCGGTGGCATTCCCGGAATCGCCGGCCTGAAAATTCCGGGCCTCTTCTAGTCTTCCGTTGTCAGTTGTCCGTTCTCAGTTGTCAATTCTAGATTCTCGCACTCAATGAGGAAAAATCAGACCGCCGATGAGGCCAACCGATGGCCGAGTTCCATCTTGCACAAATTTTCACAAATAAGACTCGAACGCTGGATGTAAGCGCTCAATCCAATTGGCAGAAATCCGCAGGCGTGAGCGCCCAGGGCCTGCCAGGATTCTCGTCAGGAACAAACTGCTTGGACGGGGACCTGGCGGATCGTGGCAAGATACGTGGCAAGATACAAGGATGCAGATTCGGGCAGCGGTGAAAAGCGACGCGGAGGCGATCTGGGCGATTCTCGAGCCCGTGATTCGCGCGGGCGAAAGCTACACGCTGCCCCGGGATATGCGCCGGGAAGACGCGCTGGCTTTTTGGTTTGCACCTGGGCATCAGGTCTTCGTCGCGGAAGACGAGGCTGCAATCGTCGGCACGTATTTCCTGCGGGCAAATCAGAAGGGCGGCGGGTCGCACGTTGCGAATTGCGGCTATATCACCGCCCAACATGCCATGGGGCGCGGCGTAGCGCGCGCGATGTGCGCGCATTCGCTGGAGCAGGCGCGCGAACGGGGATTTCGCGCTATCCAATTCAATTTCGTGGTCAGCACAAACGCACGCGCAGTGCGCTTGTGGCAGAGCTTCGGCTTTGAAGTCGTAGGCCGCCTGCCCGGGGCATTTGAGCACCCCGCGCATGGGTTCGTCGACGCGTGTGTCATGTACCGGCAACTTTGAGATTTGTGCGGCCGGTTTGCGCTCCTGCGCGCGGCTATGCTACACATGCTGCATGCCTGATTTCGCCGCTCCTGTAGAACGCCTGATTGATGAGCTGAAGCATCTTCCCGGAATCGGGCAGAAGACCGCGCAGCGCCTGGCATTTTTCCTGCTGCGCGCCGCCCCCGAAGATGCCCTGGCGCTGGCCGACGCCATTCGCGACGCCAAGGAAAAAATCCGCGAATGCTCGACATGCCACAACATCACGGACACCGACCCGTGCCTCTATTGCGCCGGCCCGACACGCAACAGGAAGACGATTTGCGTGGTAGAAGAGGCGCACAACATTCTGGCCATCGAAAAGACGCGCACCTATAGCGGCCTTTATCACGTGCTGGGCGGCTCTCTTTCGCCTCTTTCCGGGCGCGGGCCGGAGCAATTGCACATCAAGACGCTCGTCGAGCGGCTGAAAGGCAACACGGTCGAGGAGATCATCATCGCCACGAACCCCACGGCAGAGGGTGAAGCCACGGCAGTTTATCTGTCGAAACTTCTCAAGCCTCTGGGCGTTCGGGTTACGCGCATTGGCGTGGGTATTCCTGTCGGCGCGGACCTGGAGTACGCCGACGAAGTCACTATGCTGAAGGCCATGGAGGGGCGCAGAGAGCTGTAGCGGTCCCATGCAAGCCGTGGGCCGCAAGCACTAGGAAATTCGCTTCACTACTCTTAGTACCGAGAACGCTCTAGAAAATTTCGAGGATTGGGTATACATTTCAGGGAGAGCCGCATCCCGCAGAATGGCGGCTGGGCCATCCGCGGTCGTCCGCAGCCGGCCGACTGGGAGGCGTGTTGATGCCGAGCCTGGCGCATTACATGGCGCAGTACGATCACGAGCACGGGTCTGCGGTTAATAAACTGCTGCACGCCGCCGGGATCCCCATGGTTTTTACGGGGATCATTCTTCTTCTCTTCTTGAAATGGATTTGGGGTGGGGCATTTTTCCTCGGCGGATGGGCGCTTTTGTTTCTAGGCCACCGCTTGGAAGGAAATCGCCCCGCGTTTTTCCAGGGGCCGGTGTATTTGCTCGTGGGGCCCATTTGGGTGGCAAAAGAAATTTGGATGTTTCTTGCAGGAAGCATCCGGAGGCCGGCCTCGGAGGGCGGCACGCGAGGCCCAGCCGCAAAGTAAATCGGCTGGGTCCCACATTTGCGCGAGTCAAAAACACTGAGGCGGGGCGGCGGTCTGCATGGATGATTCGAGCAATTTTGTCGACGAGAGCATCGATATGGCTTTGGAATCAGGAGCCAATCCGAACACGGACCTAAGAAAGCGCCGGAGCACGCGCATTGTGCAGGCGGTTCCCCTGGTGGTGACCGGCGTAGACGCGCTGGGCCGCCCATTCGTCGAGCGCACCTCTTCGCTCATCCTGAATTGTCACGGCTGCCGCTACCAGTCCAAGCACTACGTCCTGAAAAACATGTGGGTGACACTTGAGATTCCACACCCGGAGGCCGGGCAATTGCCGCGCACGGTGCGCGGCAGAGTGGCGTGGATTCAGCGGCCCCGCACGGTGCGCCAGCTCTTCCAGGTAGCCCTGGAACTGGAAGTTTCCGGAAATGTCTGGGGAATCGCGTTTCCGCCGGAAGATTGGTTTGCGTTTCCGGAGGGGGTGCAGGCGCCGCCCAGGCTGGAAGGCGCACCGGAAGCGGCCTCATTGCCGCCTGCCGCCGAATTGGAACCTGAGGCGCCTTCCGACGTAAGTGAGGCAGAGCTTCCTCCTGTCGCTGCGAATGACAATGTCCGCGTCTTTCCTTCTCCGGCGAGCACCACCGATGCGTCCTTACAGTTGGCGCGCCAGCTGGCCAGATTGGTTGCCGATGCCCGCCAGCAGATTCAGGCCGCCGCGCAGGAGGCTGCATCCGAGGCGGTTTCCGCGGAACGCCGGGTCTCTTTCGACGAATGGGAGCAGAAGCTGCTCGCGGGGCGCGCGGAAATCGCGCACGAAACCGAGCGCGCCCTGGAAACACTCCAGCAGGAAACCGACCAGCGTTCGCGCGAGGCGCATGCCGCCGCTGCAGAAACGCTCCGCACGGAGCTGCCGCGCTGGCTGGCACCGCAACTGGAGCAACTCGCGCGCGATCTCACCGCACGGCTTTCGCAAGAGGCTATCGCGCAGCGAGGCGAATCCGCGCTGCAGGCCGAAGCGGCCGCCGATTCTCTGAAAGCCACGTGCCGGCAAGCCGAGGAAACGGCGGCCCGGCTAAGGACTCAGGCAGAACAGGCGGAAGCGCAATTTGCGGCCCGCGCTGAATCGGCCACACAGGCGCTTGCCCAGGCGGCCAAGCTCCTGGAAGAAACCGCGCAGGCGGAGCGCCAGGCCCTCGATGCCGAGACGGCCGAAGTGCAACGCCGGGCGGCCTCTTCGCTGCAAGCAGCTCAAACATCCTTGCAGGAGCAAGTTGCTGCGGGGCTCGAGACAGCTCACTGGCAATTGCGCGAGAAGCTGGAGGCCGCGCTTGCCGACGCGCAGGACCGCGCCACCGGCGGATTGCACGAACGCCTGAGCGAATTGCTGGCGCAATTGCAGGATGAGGCAGCACGAGGCGCCGTGGCCTTGCGGGAATCGGCCGGCGCTGCCGGAGCAGAATGGGAACAGCGGCTCGGGGCCGTCCGCGACGCGCTGCAAGAGCAATCGCAGAAATTGGAGGTGGTCCTTTCGCGCGCCGGCGAAACGCAGCGCGGCCTGGAAAGCCATTCGGCGGACCTGCAGGGCGCGCAGCAGCAAGCTCTTGCCGGTTTTCAAACGCAACTCGATGAAGCGTTGCTCCAGCGCCAGCGTGAATTGCACCGGGATGCAGAGGAACGCTTCGAGCAAATGGACGCGGGCATCCGCTCGACATTCGAAGACGCCGCCAACAAAGCCCTCGAGCAATTTGGCCGGCAAGCCGAAGAAATGGTGCAGCCGCACATCACCCAGACGGAAGAAGCCATTCACCGGCTTGCGGGAGGGCGCTCGCTGGTCGATGCCGCCCTGACTTTGCAGCAGGACCGCATTCGCGCTTCCGCCGACGAGGCTTTCGCGGAATCCCTGGCGCACTTCCGGGAGAACCTGGGGTCAGTCGAGCAGCTTCTGCGCGAATCTTCGCAGTCCATCACCGGGCAGTCCTTGGCGGATCTTCAGGGCAAGGTCAGCGACTTGAAGCACCAGGTCATCGAAGAGCTGCTCAAATCGTCGGAATGGTACGAGAAAAAATCGCAGACCCAGATGCAAATCCAGTCGGAGAAGGCCGTCGCGCAGGCCGAAAGCAATATGCGCGATCGCGCGAGAGAAATTTCCGGCGTTTTTGCAACCGAGCTCGATCATTCCAGCCGCAACTTCATCACACATACTCAGACGCAAATGGAAGAGGTGGTGCGCGACTCCTTCGAGCGGGCCCGCGCGTTGTTTGCCGAGGTGGCGGACACTACCACGGCGGCTTTCACCGACGAAACCCAGCGCACCGCCCGGCACGAACTGCAGCTCTACAAGGACTCCGTAATCCGCGTCACGGCCCAAGAACGCGCGGACCTTGCGCAGCAGGTGAATGCGGAGCAGGAAGCGTTTCTGAAGCGCTTCCGGACGACACTGGGCGGAGTCCTCGAAACCAGCGTCGCCGAAGCCCAGAAGACCGTCTCGGATGGTTTTGCGCCTTTGCTGGAGCAGTGGAAATCGATGACCGATGCTCACCAGCTCGAGATGCAGCGCGTTTACACCCGCCTCGGCGACCAGGCCGCCGATCAGCATAAGAACAGGCTCGAGGGAGTCTCGAATCAATGGCTGCTGGCCACCGTGGCTTCTCTGGACCGGCAGACGCGCGAGATGATTTCAGCGATTTCCGCCGCTGCGGAAGAAAGGCTGCGCGCGGCCTGTGCCGAGGTTTTCGCGGGCGTGGGCGATTCGCTGCGCGAGCGCCTCGGCGAGATTGCCAATACTTTTGGACCGCAAGTACCGACGCCGCCACAGGCCAAAAGCGCCAACACAGGCAGCTGAAGGCCGAGTTCCGTCCCAACTACGACCACGCGACGCGCGGCGCGCCCCGCGTCTGGCCGTTTCCCTGATTCCCTTTCCTCCCGGTATAATTCTCAAGAACTTCAAGCCTATGGCCAATCACGCTTATCTGCGCGTGTGGACGCGCGACTTCTCTCTGCAAACCATGATTGCGGAGTTCGCGCGCTTCCTGACCACCGCGCCGCTTTCCGCTTCGCGTCCAGCTTTCGAAGAATTGATCGTCCAGGCCGTCGATCCCGGCGAGCAGCCCATCTCAGAATGGGACCTGCGCCCGGTGAAGGCGGGCCCGGCGGAAGTCGCCGCCATAGCGGCCCAGCACCTCAACTCGGACACTGCGTATTTCGCCACAGCCGCCTGGGATTTGTGGGCTTTCGATCTGGAAACCCTGAAGTGGCAGCAGAGATCGGAACCGTTGGAGCTGATTTGCCACGGCCCGGATTATGACGGCGGAATCGCCGCTTCTGCAGGGCATTTTCAAGCGGACTTGGGCTTCGAGCATTTCTTTACCGGACATGCGGGGCTGCTCTTGCCGCGCGCGCCTTCCAACTCCGCCGATTCCACAGAGCATCCCGTCGAGCACACCTTCCGCCAATGGATGGCCGCGAGCAACAACCTGAAGGAATATCACCAGAAGACCCGCGAAAACATCCAACAATTGTTCCTTTGGGTGGAGGCCATCGAACGGGCGCTGCCCGTGGAACGGACCGAGTTGTGGTCCGAAGGTGAAGAGAATATGGAGGCGCGGCTGGACGAGATTCTTGCGCAGCGCTAGCTCGTACCGGTTTAGTTTCGGCAATTCGGCTGGCGGCGCTGTTTAACAAAGCGTCTTGCCTCCCTTCCAAGTAGCGCGGGCAACGGATAGAATTGAGTAAGTTGGTTGTCGAGTTTGGCGGGCGAGAGTTTTCCGCCGGGCTGGGATAATCCCCGGCATTCTAGGGAAGATGGGAACCGCGAGCCGGCAGTCCAGTCATGAGCGCGCTCGCAGCACCAAGTATCTGATGGAAAAGACCTCACCATGCGAGTGTTCGTCTGCTAACGTGCCGGGCGGGGCTCCGTCCTTTCTAGGGAGGGTAGCCGGCATCGGCGCCGTCCGAACCAGGAAAATCTCGCTGCATTTCATTTTCAGTTTTTTGCCGATGGCTATTTTTCTGGGCGGCTGCGGCGCGGAATCGCCTAAGCCGGCGGCGCAGGCCGATGCCAAGCCTGCGGCCCCCGCGGTCCCGGAAGAAATTCAGTCGGCGGCGCAATCCCTGCTGGGAAGTGAGACGCAAGTGTTGGCTTTCGGAGACTTGGCAAAAAACGGCAAGCAGGAGTTTCTTGCAGCCAACGTCGTGCCCAAAACGCCCACCAACAACCTGCCCGGGACCATCGTGACCCGCGCCGTCGTTGTCGAGAACACCGAGGGAAAATGGACGGAAGTTTTCCGCTGTGATGAGCACTTGAAAAATCAGAAAGGTTTTCTGGGACTGACGCCGCTGAGTGCGGTAACCGGCTGGCGTTTGCAATATGAACAAACTCCGGACAAAGGCTTGGCCCTTTACTTCACCCCGCTGAAGGGCGTGACCGATTCCCACGTCCAGATCATCGGCGTGCGCTGGAATCCCGAGACCAAGCGCTACCAATCCCTGGACCGCTCGTACGAAAATTTTCTGCTCGAGTCCCCCTCCCTGGAAGCCGCGAGGACCAAGCTGCGATGAGCCAGGCAACCACTCGCACAGACGCCTCCGCGTCCAAGACCACTCGAGATGCTCCTCCCAGCAAAGACCTGCGCGGCCTGATGCCTTATCTTCGCCGCTTTACCACCACCATCATCTTCGGATTGTTCATGGTTGTGCTGATGGGGATCGTCGGCAACGCGCTCCCATTGGCCGTCGGCGTCGCCACAGACACGCTCTCCGGCAGCCCCGCTCCCTTTGAAAATTCTGCGAGCGCGAAGGCAGCTGCGCTCACAGCGGTTCCTCATCTGCAGAAACTCAGTCGCGCCATTCCGTTCTATGCTCCCAACAGCCGCCGCACTCTCGGCATCTATTGCCTCATCATCATTCTGTGCGTGGCCATCAAAGGCTTCCTTTCCTTCGGAGCCCGCTGGACTCTCATCGGCGTTTCGCGCGACGTCGAGTACGACATTCGCAGCGACCTGCTGAAGCGCCTGCTGGCCCTCGAGCCTGAATTCTATGTGCGCAATCGCACTGGCGAGCTAATGTCCCGTGCCACCAACGACCTCAACTCCGTCCGCATGGTGCTCGGCCCCGGCATCATGTACAGCGCCACGACTCTCACCACCATGATCATGGCCATCCTGATTATGGTCACTGTGTCGCCCTCGCTCACCCTCTGGGTTTTGCTCCCTGCTCCCGTCGTCGCGGTCGCCGTCTGGTTCTTTGGCAAGACCATTCACGAGCTCTACGAAACGATTCAAGCCGCCCTTGCCACGCTCACTGCACGCGTGCAGGAAAACCTCTCTGGCGTGCGCATCGTGCGCGCCTATGCCCAGGAAGAAGCGGAGGTTCGCGCCTTCGACGAGCCCAATCGCGAATACGTATCGCGCAACATCAAGCTCATCCGCACCTGGAGCATGTTCATGCCCTCGCTCATGGCCCTCTCTGGCACCAGTTTCCTGATTTTGCTCTGGCAGGGCGGCCACCAGCTCCTCAACGGCCGGATTTCTCTTGGCGCTCTCATTGCCTTCAATGGTTATCTCGCCGTGCTCGTGTGGCCCATGATTGCGCTCGGCTGGGTCACCAATATCTTTCAGCGCGGTGCCGCTTCCATGGGCCGGCTCAACTTCATCCTGACGGCCAAACCCAGCATCGACGATCGCGCCGCCACTCTCCCTAAAGATGCCGCGCCTCGCGGCGAAATTGAGTTCCGCAACCTTACCTTCGTTTATCCCACGACTCCTTCCGGCGTGAGCGGCTCGAACGGTTCCGGCAAGTCCAATGGCGGCGGTGCGCACGCCGTTCTTTCCGACATCAATCTGAAGATTCCCGCGGGTTCGACTCTCGCCATCGTCGGACCCACCGGATGTGGCAAAACCACGTTGGCGGCTCTTGTCGCCCGGCTTTGGGAAGCTCCCGAAGGAACGGTTCTCATTGACGGGCACACCATTCAGGACTGGCCGCTCGAAACCCTGCGCCGCTCCATCGGGTATGTACCGCAAGACACTTTTCTTTTTGGCGAAACCGTCGGCGGAAACATCGCCTTCGGCTTGCCGGAGTACAACGCCGAGCGCGCGCGAGAAGCCGCGGAAATTGCCAGCCTCCACGGTGACATCGAGGATTTCGCCGCAGGATACGAAACCGCGGTCGGTGAGCGCGGCATCACGCTCTCGGGAGGACAGAAGCAGCGCACGGCCATTGCGCGCGCCATCGTGCGCGATCCTCGCATCCTGATACTGGACGACGCGCTCTCCAGCGTGGACACGCAGACCGAGGAAAAAATCCTCTCCAAGCTGCGCGGCGTCATGCGCGGCCGCACCACCATTCTGATTTCGCACCGCACCTCGACGGTGCAGAACGCCGACCAGATCGTCGTTTTGCGCGAAGGGCATATCATCGAGCGCGGCACGCACAACCAGTTGCTCGCTCGCGACGGCTATTATGCGGATTTGTATCAGAAGCAGTTGCTCGAGGAAGAGCTTGAAAACGCCTAGCGTTTAACGCGAAGAAGAGAAATGACCACGCAGCACGAAGAAGAAGCCTTAGGAAAAGCATACGACTCGCGCTTGATGCGCCGGCTCTTGCAGTACCTGAAGCCGTACCGCTGGCGCGTCGTTTTGGCTCTTGCCCTCGTGGCCATTGTCACTCCGCTGGAGCTCGCTCCGCCGGCCATTTTCCAGAAAGCCATCGACAACAATTTCGTCCCGGCGATGAATCACCTCATTCCCGAAGGGAAAGCTTGGGCGGGCATCGGCTGGCTGAGCTTGCTGTTTCTGGCTGTCCTGGCCTTCGACTTTCTCGCCCAGTACGTGCAGATTCGCATTATGCAGCGCGTGGGCCAGCAAACCATGTTTGACATGCGCCGCGAAATCTTTGGCCACCTGCAGCGTCTGCCCATGGGTTATTTCGATCGTAACCCGGTCGGCCGCCTGGTAACGCGCGTCACCACGGACGTCGACGCCCTGAACGATCTGTTTGCCGCCGGCGTCGTCACCATGATCAACGACTTCTTTCTCCTGGCGGTCATGGCGGCCCTGCTCTTCAAGATCGACCGCCGGCTGGCTCTCGATGCGCTGGCTGTCCTCCCGGGCATCCTGATCGTCACGCTGATCTTCCGCCACTACGTCCGCGACGCCAATCGCAAGATCCGCACCGCCATCGCCCGCATCAACTCCTTCCTCCAGGAATACATTTCGGGAATGAGCGTCGTGCAGCTCTTTAATCGCGAGAAAAAAGCCAAAGACGAGTTTGCCAAACGCAACAAGGACAACATGCTCGCTTGGCGCGACGCCATTCTTGCTTATGCGCTCTTCTATCCCGCTGTCGAATTCTTGAGTTTCGCCACCATCGCCCTCATTTATTGGGACGGCGGCAATCGCATCCTCCACGGCCCGCTCACCCTGGGGATTCTCATCGCCTTCACCATGTACGCCCAGCGCTTCTTCCGCCCCATCCAGGACCTCAGCGAAAAATTCAACATCCTGCAGTCCGCCATGGCCGCTTCGGAGCGCATCTTCAAACTGCTCGATGAGCCGATTACCATTCAATCCGATCCGCAGGCCACCCCGCTCCTCCAGCCCCGTGGCGAAATCGAATTCCGCAACGTGTGGTTCACCTACCGCAATGTTCCGGAGCCTGCCGACGAGGACTGGGTGCTCCGCGACGTTTCTTTCCGCATCGCTCCGGGACAATCCTTCGCCATCGTCGGCCACACCGGCGCCGGCAAAACCACGCTCATTTCCCTGCTCCTACGCTTCTACGACATCCAGCGCGGCCAAATTCTTCTCGATGGCAAAGACATTCGCACCATCAACCTCCAGGACCTGCGCCGCCAGTTCGGCATCGTACTTCAGGATCCTTTTCTTTTCACCGGAACCATCGCCACCAACGTCCGCCTGGGCACGCCGAACATCGAAACCTTCGCCGTCGAGCAGGCCCTGGAAGAAGTGGGCCTCGGCGAATTCATTCGTTCGCTTTCCGATGGCGCCTCCACTTCTGTCAACGAGCGCGGCTCGACTCTTTCCGTCGGCCAACGCCAGCTCATCAATTTCGCCCGCGCGCTGGCTCACAATCCGCGCTTCCTTATCCTGGATGAAGCCACTTCGAGCGTCGATACCAAAACGGAATTGCAAATCCGTGAAGCCTTGAGCCGCTTGCTCTCCGGGCGCACCGCCCTCGTGATTGCCCACCGCCTGAGCACCATCCAGCATGCGGATCGCATCCTCGTGTTTCACAAGGGCCGCTTGCGCGAGCAGGGCGCGCACCAGGAGCTCTTGCTCCAGCGCGGCATCTACTATCGCCTCTACCAGCTCCAGTACAAGGAGCAGGAGCTGCCTCTGCCCGTCGACACGCGCGGCTCCATCGAGCCGTCTGCGCTTCCGGCTAGCGACTGACCGCTCCCTCCGCACATGCCACCCATTCCGCTTCTGCTCTCCGCCGGTGAAGCTTCTGGCGATATGTACGCTGCGCGGTTGGCCACCGCTTTGCACCAGCGCATCGATGTCGCCATCTTCGGAATGGGCGGGCCGCAGATGCGCGCCGCAGGCGTAGAAATCGTGACGGATTACTCAGAGGTTTCCGTGGTGGGCATCACCGAAATCCTCACTCACTTGCCTTCTCTCGTGCGCGCGATGCGTCATCTCGTCGATGAAGCTCAGCGCCGCCGCCCGCCGCTCGCCATTCTCACCGACTTCCCCGGCTTTCATCTCCGCCTGGCGCGCAAGCTGCGCCGCAAGGGCGTTCGCAACGTCTACTACATCTGCCCGCAATTCTGGGCCTGGCGTCCCTGGCGCGTGAACCTAGTGCGCCGCCGGTTCGCCGAGGCGCTTTGCATTTTCCACTTCGAAGAAAAGTTTTACGCCGATGCCGGCGTGCCCGTGAAATTCATCGGGCATCCTTTGGTGGGAAACGTCCAGGCCACTTTGACGCGGGAATCCTTTTGCAGAAAATATGGTCTCGCCGAAAGCGCAAGCATCATCACTGTTTTGCCGGGCAGCCGGCGCGGAGAAATCGCCCATCATCTCCCCGTCTTGATGGAAGGCCTGCGCGAAATTCGCGGCCGCCTCCCGGGCTTGCCTCAGATTGTCGTTGCGGTCGCTCCGGGCCTCGATTCCGCCGCGCTGGAGAAAAGCTTTCCCGCCGATTGGCAAGTGCGCTTGATCGCCAATGACACCTACAATTGCCTGGCAGCCGCGGACCTCGCGATTGTGTCCAGCGGCACCGCCACTGTGGAAACCGCGCTCCTGGGCACGCCCATGATTGTCTTCTACCGCCTTTCGCCGCTCACCGCCCGCTTGGCCAAGCCCCTGGTGAAAACGAAGTTTTTCGGCATGGTCAATCTCATCGCCGGGCGCGCCGTCGTCCCCGAATTGATTCAGGACGACTTCACGCCGGAGCGCCTCGCCGGCGAAGCGCAACAGCTCCTTTCCGGCTCACCAAGTGATAATCCGCGCGTCTCAAATATGAAGCGCGGTCTGCAAGAGGTGCAAAGGCTCCTGGGCCCCCCCGGAGCTGTCGAGCGGGCCGCGGACGAGGTCGTTAGGCTCCTGCAATCCACCGCAAGCCAAAGCAACGTAAACTGAGCCCTCTGGTATCCTAGTAGGTGTACATTGAAGAGAGTGAGAATCGTCCTGAAAGGGGTCCGATGACCCGCAGTAAAAGAATGTCCCGCCTTACCTGCCTGCTCGCGCTGAACTTAGGATTTATCCTCTCCGCGCCGCTTTATGCGCAAGCTCCGCGCCCGGTAAACTTTCTCGCCAGCCATTACGACGTTTCCGCCACGCTCGACTCCATCGGGCAGTCTCTTTCCGCCACCGCCAAGATCGATTTCACCGCCACGGAAGCCTCGAGCAACGTGCGCGTCGAGCTGCATCCGAATTTGGCGGTCAAGCAAGTCATGGGCCCCGAGGGCAAGCCGCTCGCCTTCGAACGCGACAATCAGAATCCTCTTTTCGTTAACGTCCAGCTGCTCAATCCCGTCGCTACCGGGGGCAGCGTCACGCTTACCTTCACCTACGCGGGCCTGCTCTTCAACGAAGAGAACAGCCCTGTCCCGGGCGTGCGCGCGGCTTCCATTGGCAAAGACGGCGCGTATCTGCTCTTGCCTGCGCGCTGGTTTCCCCTCACCAACTACCCTTCCAATCGCTACACCGCGACGTTCCGCCTGAACGTTCCCGAAGCTTTTGCCGTCGCCGGCACCGGCAAAGCCCCCGCTCCCACGCCCGTGCCCGGAAAAAACGCCGTCGAAGGCGGCCGCCTGCTTTACACATTTGAATGCGCGCGTCCCGCGCAGCACGGCACCTTCGTGGCCGGCAATCTCCAACTCAATCCCAAGCAAGCCGAAGGCATCAGGGTGGCCGTCTATGCTCCGCGCGCTATGTCCGCCAACGCGCAGGAGTTTGCCACTGACGTCGCGCGCTCCGCGGTTACTTTCTCCGACCTCTTCGGCCCCATTCCCGATCCCACGTTCACGCTGATTCAGTTGCCAGAAGGAACCCTCCGCGATTTCGCCGCTCCTGGCGTTCTCCTGCTCAGCCAGCGCATGTGGGACCCCAAAGCCGGTGAGCGCACGATTGCGCGGCTGGTGGCCTCGCAATGGTGGGGAGTGCAGGTTGCTCCCGCCACGCCGAACGACGCCTGGATCAGCGACGGCCTCGCGAACTACTGCGAAGCGCTCTACGACGAGCAAAACGCCGGCAAGGAAGCGGGGCTGAAAGACATCGACGAATTCGCCGTCGGCGCAATCATGTACGAAGACGCCGCGCCTGTGGCCCAGGCCGGTCGCCTTGCGCCGTACTCGCCCGACTATCGCTCCGTGGTGATGAACAAAGGCGCGATGCTCTTCCACATGCTCCGCGCCATGATGGGTGAAGCGGCCTTCAAATCCGCCCTGCGCGATTTTTATTTCCAGTTCGCCGAAAAGAGCGCGCGCATCGAGGATTTCGAGAATCTTGCCGTAAAACGCGCGCAAGCTTCCGCCAAGCCGCCTCAGGATCCGCCGAATCTCCCCAGCTTTTTTGCGCAGTGGCTGAATTCCACCGGCATCCCCGAGTTTGCGCTCGACTATGTCGTGTACCGCACGCCCAAGGGCTTCCGCGTCGTCGGCAAAATCAAGCAGCCGCTCGACACCTTCCACATGCCCGTGGAACTGCGCATCGACACCGAAGGCAATCCCGAAACCAGGACCATCGACTGTACCGGCCTTGAAACGCAATTCTCTATCGACGTCTTCGGCCGCCCCAAGGCCCTCGGCATCAAGGTCGATCCCAACAACGTCATCCTCAAATCCAGCACCGCCCTTCGCGCTCGCGCCGCCATAGCTCGCGGCGAAGATCTCGCCGAACAAGGGCGCTTCTACGATGCCGTCGCGCAGTACCAGCGCGCGCTGAGCATCCAGCCCGGCCGCCCGCTCGCCAATTTCCGCATGGGTGAAGCGTTCTTTTACCAGAAAAACTATCAAGCTTCGGCAAACTCTTTCCGCGAAGCGTTGCAAACCGTTCCCGACCCTTCGGAAAAGTGGACCGAGTGCTGGAGCCACGTCTATCTCGGCGAAATTTTCGATTTGCTCGGACAGCGCGAGCGCGGCGTCAACGAGTACAGCAAAGCCAAGCAGACCAACGACAATGTCGGCGGGTGCCAGGTCCGCGCCGAGTTGTTGCTCAAGAAGCCTTACTCCGAAGGAGCGGGTGGCGGTGAACTCGTCGCCACGCCTGCTAAAACCGAGCCCGCAAAGCCCACCGCCGCCCTTCCCACTCCCGCATCCGGCGAAAAGCCCGTGCTGAAAAAGAAGCCCGACCCATCGCAACCGTAATTCCTGCTACTTGGTTTGCCCCAAATACGGCCCCAGGAATTCCTTCACGTCGGGTTCCCAGATCTGCCAGCCTGCAAGCGACGAGGAATCCTGGTTGCCTTGCCGCGTTACAAGATTCCGATGTAAGCAACGGAAAATGGGATTGGAGCTGACAGCAAGCGCCTCGTCGTCGCCGCCGCCGCCGCCTAAAGCGTCAGGTACGCGATCTGCACGAAGACGTCTCCGTTGAAAAAGCCTTTGCCCCAATCCGCTTCGAGGTCGGCAAAGGGCTTTGCGGCCACCGCGTCCTGGGCGGATTTCCCCTCAGACTTCAGCTTCTGGATGCGGTCCCGCGCGGTGATCAGCATGTCGCGGAATTTCGTCAGGTCCGCTTTGTTCCCGAGCGGCCCGTGGCCGGGCACGAGTTTGGTCGAGTCATTCGCGAGCGCCAGAATCTTGTCGGCACTCGCGATCATGCCGCCGATTTTCCCGCCGGTGTTGCCGTCGATAAAGGGATAAAAGCCATTGAAGAAAATGTCACCGGTTTGGATGACGTTGGCTTTCTGAAAATGGATGTAGATGTCCGTGTCCGTATGCGAGGGCGGAACATGCGTCATCATCAGGGTTTCGCCATTGGCTTCCAGCTTGTGCGTATGCGAGAAAGTTTTCTCTGGCAGCGCTTCTGCCGGAGAGGGCGGGAAGTGCAGGCCCAGCGGCGCGAGGTCATGCGCTTCGGACATCCGCTTCTTGGTATTTTCGTGGGCTAGGATGGTCGCGCCTGCGGCATGCAGGGGAGCGTTGTTGTCGGTGTGATCGAAATGCCAGTGCGTATCGATGACCATCTTCAGGGGAGCGCCGCCGTGCGCGTCCAGTGCCTCTTTCAGCTTAGGCCAGGCCGGCGACACGAAGGTGTCCACCACGAACTTGCCGTCCGCTCCGTTGAGCACCACCACATTTCCTCCCGGGCCGGAGAGCATCGTCATATTGCTCGCGAGCTTTTGCGCTTCAATGGGAGCCGCGGCCATCTGTGCGCGAAACGCCGCCACCGGATCGGTCGCGGGCGCGCTCGCTTGCTGCGCATAGAACGGTGACGCGGCGCCCACCAGCGAAGCAGGAAAGAGTTGCGCCAGGAACGCGCTACCCGCCAGCGCCGCCGCATCGCGCAGCATCGCCCGCCTCGACGTCGGCTTCGCGAGGTAGTCGTCGCCCTGAGCCTTGGAGTCGTTGGATTCTGCGGAGTTCATATCGAGGTCTCCTTTTTATTTGAGGCTGCCTGCGAGGGAGCCCGGAGCCGCAACTATACCTCATTTGCGTGCCTCGGGTGAGCACCGGCGAGCAGCGGCAAAATCTGTTGGCAAACTTCTGTTGCGCGAGACTAGAATGCCCTTCCGCAACATCTGGGGTTCGTGAGTTGAAAGCCCCGGAGTGATGTGTTTCAGAATCAGAGATCAGCATTGCGCTGCGTTGGGAGAACAGGTATAAGGAGAGAAGTTCTTCGGCCCTCACCCGACAGAATTCCAAATGGAGGAGACTCTGATGTCATCGCATAAACTTGTGTTGTTGGCTCTGTTTGCCTTGTTGCCCTGCTCCGCAAACGCTCAAATGAAGGCCACCGCGAAAGCGACGCCTGCGCCGAGCCCCATGGTGGTTGAGGCAGGATCGGAGAAGTGGGGCGACGTTCCTGCGGCGGCGCTCGTCGGAACACCCTCGGTGGAATTGGGCGGAACACTGCGTCTCGCCGTAATCCAGGGCGATCCCATGACCCCCGGGCGCTCCTATACCCTGCGGCTTTCCTGCACCGATGGACTCAAGATCGCGCCGCATTGGCATCCCACCACCGAAAACGTCACAGTGGTCAAAGGTGCGGCGGCTGTCGGCATGGGCTCGAAATGGGATGACGGCGCGCTCAAAGACGTGGCCGCGGGAGGGTTTTTCTCGGCCGGGCCGCAGACCAAGCACTTCGCGCAATGCAAAGGCGACACCGTCCTGCAGGTACATGGCATCGCACCCTTTGTGGTGAATTTTGTCGGTCCTGACGACAGCCAACCGGCTAAAAAGCCGTAGGCCATGGCCCACGCGGCAAACGCACTGAAAAGCAAAGAGATAGCCCTTGATTGCGAGTCCTGCTAACGCAAGTGCTGATGTGCCTCAGAATGGTAGAAAGCGCGCGCCTATGGCTTTGGGTCAGTTTGGATTTTTTGTTCGTGACACAATGAGTCAAGGACTCAAACTGACCCACGGCTCGGTCGTAGGATGGGTGGACGTCCTGATTGCCGTCCGGATTACGTAAGCGCTTCGGAATAAAGGACTTATAACTTTATTTTTCACGCGCCTCAGCACCATGGCGACGGCTGCTCCTGCCCTTATCCCTTTTGGCCTCTACAATTTCCCAAACTTTTCCTTGACAAATTCTCTTACCTGTTGTACACTTATCCCTGTATAAAACCGCGCCCCGACTTCGGTCGGGGCGTTTTCTTTTAGTGGCACAGACTTCCGTCTGTCCTTCTCATTTAAGAGTGTGCGATCTCGAAGATTCCGGGCAACAGCCGGAGCATCGTGCCCCACTCGCTGTGCCGCCGGCTTGCCCCGTGGGGCGTCCCGCCGGCGTTTTTCTTTTCCGCGGCTGTCGCACTTGCTTGCCTCATCGGGCCTCCTGCCCGCGCCGGGCCAGCTCGCTCTCCGCAAAACTCATCCTCCAAACCTCGCAGGTACACCCATGCCAGACAAGAAGCACATCTTGAACTCTATCGCGGCGGTCGCCAAGCAGCTTGGCCGCGCCCCATCGCGGGCCGAATTCATTTCGCGCTCAGGAATCTCCTTGCATTTCGTCTTGCAATCCTTCCCTAGCTGGAGTCAGGCCATTCGGGCTGCGGGACTCCGCCCGTATATGCTGAACGCAAGGGTAGAGGACCGCGCATTGCTCCAAGACTGGGCCAAGGTCGCACGAAGAAACCGCTCTATTCTAAGAAACCGAGCTAGACTTCCGCGCCACATCTATCGGCGCCAGGGAAAATACAATCCTCACACCTTAGCCAAGCGTTTCGGCGGCTGGTCGTCCGTGCCACGCGCCTTTCGCAATTTCGCCAAAGCCAAGCGGGGATGGGCCGATGTCCTGGCGCTTCTTCCTGCTCACACCGCCCGCGCTCCCGTAGCAAACGACGCACGCACGCGGCCGAATGAAGGCTCCCGGGCCTCAATTACGCCGAAGCCTTTACAACACCCGCCGTTGAAGGGCCGCGCCACGTACGGCAATCCCACAAACTTCCTTGGGCTCCGGCATGAACCGGTGAACGAACAGGGCGTCGTACTCCTGTTCGGCATGCTCGCGGAAGAACTAGGCTATCTGATCGAAGCAGTTCAAACGGGATTTCCCGATTGCGAAGCCGTGCGACGGATTGCTCCGGACCGCTGGCAGCGCGTGCGCATCGAATTTGAGTATGAAAGCCGGAATTTCTACGATCACGGCCATCCTCGCAACGGTTGCGACGTCATCGTTTGCTGGCGCCACAATTGGCGCGACTGCCCCAAGCACATCGAGGTCGTCGAGCTGTCCTCGCTGATTCAGTCTTTGCCCAGCTCACAGAACTGACAGCTCGTTGAAAAACCTTCAGGTACCAGTAAGCAAGTTTCGCCTTGAGTGTCTGAAACGGAGGATTTCATGAACCAGCGGTAGCAGAACCGCGACGACATATGCAACGCCAAACGGGTGCTGATAATGGTTCGCGGTTTCCGTGACCTTCATATCGCCAACATAGCGAACTATTGTATTCTCAGGCCAAGGCACGATTAGACATCCGATTAAGCTCAACCAAAAACCAAACACTCCAAGAAGGCCGTCTGTTATGAAGTAGAATCTCTTGCGTCTCAATAGAAATGAAGAGAAAACGGAAACAAATACACCGATAACTAGAGCCATGAATGTATATTTGGCTAGGTAAAGAAATGCTATAAAAGTAGGAACTGGAAACACATTCGTATCCTAGACCGGTTTCGTATACATGTCGATAACAGGCACTATGTCGAGCTACTTGGCTAAGTCCTGATCTGACTGAGGAGGCCGGGGAGAAATGACAATGGCGCACTGGATTGCAATGGTTGCCGCATTCACACTGATCTGCGCCGGCGGCGCGGCCGGCAAGACAAAAGACTCGGCGTGGCCGGAGACGGCTCCGCCGAAATTGGCCCTGCTCGTTTATCAAAGATTTCCGCTGGATAAAATGGCTGCCGGCGGCAAAGCGCTGGCCTCCGCGGCGCGCGCGTGCGCCAACCTGGAAGTGCCGAATTCCTGGATCGTGATGGATTCTGTGACCGCGGAGCCGGAAGTGCTCTCCTTCGATCCGTTCGATTCCTTTGCGCACATCGACAAAGCCTACGCCGCCTGGGGACCCATTTATGCCGCTCATCCGGACCTTGCCAAAGCGCAAGCGCAGATCCTTGGCGCGTTGACCAGCCAGCGCACCATTGTTGCCCTAAGGCGCGAAGACCTAAGCTATCGCGCGAATCGCATCGATTTGTCGAAGGCGCGGTTTATGCGCGTGCTCGAAGTGCGGCTGCACCCCGGGCGCGAAGGCGATTTCGCCGAGGCCTTTCAGAAACTCAGCGCTGCCTATGAAAAAACCAATTCCGATTTGTCGTGGGTCGTGTATCAGGTGAATATGGGAATGCCATTGCCGGCATTTTTTGCGTTCGTGCCCATGAAAAGTATGGCGCAGAACGATGACTTGCTGAACCTGCGCGACCGGCTGCGCGAAGCGGAAGGCGACGCCGCGGAGCGCATGCAACAGATTGCCCGCGAAGCGTACGCTAAGACCGAGAGCAATCTTTACGCCATCAGCCCGGAAAAGTCACACGTGTCGAAAGAGTTTGCGGCGGGCGATCCCGAATTCTGGACTCCGAAATCGCAGCCCCCGCCGAAACCCGCCGCGCGAAACAGCGCAAAGACCAACCCGAAGCCATAGCCATGGAAAATGAAGTTGACCGCGACCCAGGCGCCTTATTGTCGAATCAGATCCTGAAGATCAAATAACGGGGCATTCGCCAGATGTACTGGATTCTGAGTCGGCACAAGGCGCTCGAAACGGGGATCATACAAATCGACGAGACATGAAACATTAGGATTGGCGGGGTTATAGCGTACGCGGATCGAGCCACTGGTGAAGTTCTTATGCACTCTCGACGTCATCCCTGCTACCGTAAAGGGCAAACAGGCCTGTGCATGTTGAGTCCTTTACTGAGAAGCAGTAGCCAAGGAAGCAGGCGGGTGTGCCTTGTCCTCGGCCGATTGGCACAAATCCCGTGGGGCCCTTCTGAATGCTGGCGTCTACGACAGGCCAGCTCCCACTGCTGTAGTGCCGGGCCATGTACCGGATTTGGGTGAACAGCAACCAAGCCACCACAGACAAGATAAGCCACCAAATCCATGAGCCCTGGCCCATATATGTCCTCTCCTAAAGAATTTCGCGCGGATTGCGCCTAGGAGTTCGAAGACTTAATGAGCCCTGGGAATTTGCGCGGGTTGTTGTCGAAGCCGGGGAACACCGGCTTCAAATCGGCAACGCCAATGTGCTTGGTGAGAATCTCGCCGAGCACCGAACGAAAATCCGTGGTCAGCGCAAGGTCGCGGCCTTCGTTGAGCTGGCGATCGTTCAAGCCCGGCCATTTGGCGTAGACTTGCCCGCCGCGCACGTCGCCGCCCATCACGAACATGCAATTGGCGTGGCCGTGGTCCGTGCCGCGGTTGCCGTTTTCTTTGGCGGTGCGGCCGAACTCGCTCATGGTCACGAAAACAATGTTCTGCATGCGGTCCCCCAGGTCTTGATGAAACGCCGCAAGGCCCTGGCCGAGATCGCGCAGCAGGTTCGAGAGTTGGCCCTGCACGCCGCCTTCGTTGACGTGATTGTCCCAGCCGCCGCAATCGACAAACAAAACTTCCACGCCGATGTCAGCCTTCAGGAGCTGGCCGATTTGCTGCAAGCTCTGTCCCAGGCGGCTCGCGGGATACTCCGCGCCGTTTTCCGGCTGATATTTCGCGGGATCCGCTTTGCGCAGCAGGTCGATAGCTTCAAATGTTTCCGTCCCCGTGCCGTGCAGCGCGTGATCCACGGTCTGCGCGTACATGGCTTCGAAGCCGCCTTCGACCATTGCGCCGGTTCCCGGCGCCTGCGCCATCACTTTGAATTGACGCAGGTCCGGCAGCGCAATGGCCGGAGCGCCGCCCTGTAGCATGCGCGGAAGATTCGGTCCCATAGCGACAGCGCGGAACGGCGAAGCGTTTTCTTCCGGAACCGTTTCGAGCACGCGGTTCAGCCAGCCGTCTTCGGTGGATTTCAGACCGGGCGTGCCGGATTCCATGAAATCCTGCGCATCGAAGTGCGAGCGCGTGGGATCGGGCGAGCCCGCGGCGTGTACGATGGCGAGCTGATTTTTGTGAAACAGCGGCTCGAGCGGTGCCAAGCTTGGGTGCAAACCGAAAAATCCGTCGAGGTCGATGGCCGCGTCGTTGCCGCCGCGCTTCGGCTGGGGAATCGCAATGCTCGGCCGCATGCGGTAGTAGTCCGATTCGCCGAAGGGCACCACGATGTTCAGCCCGTCCGCCGCGCCGCGCTGAAACAGCACGACCAGCTGCTTCTTGTTCGGCATCGGCGTGGCCGCCACCGCCCGCTGCAAAAACACGGGCATGGCGCTCAGCCCCACCATGGCCACGCCGCCTTGCTTCAGGAAATACCGCCGCGAAAATTTCAATCCCCGTACGCCTTCACAGCATGTGTAGTTCATTGTTCCCTCACCAATTCAACGCGACATTTTGGACTGCGGCAGCTGGCTTGCCTTGCGTGTAGCAGCGGCTTTACGCCGCTGCCGTCCAAATCCACAAATCATAGGTTTCTATGTAGCGCCGCGCTTTAGCGCGGCATCTTCGATTTTTCCGAAGGTCCAGATGCCACCCTAAGGGTGGCGCTACGTTGAAATCCTACCGTCTCTGAAATTCCGGCGCACCCAAAACCAAACCCGCGATCACGCCCAAATCCACTTGCTGGCGCGCATCGTCAAGCTTCGCCTGCAACACTTGCGGATTGTCGAGCTGCTTCTCGAGCGTCTCGACGGTTGCGGGCGCGGCTTGCCCCCCGAGGAACACCTGCACCGCGCGGTCTAGCGCGGCTTTCGCCTCCGCCGAAGTGTCCGCGCCCAGCAGCGAAGTTGCGTCTGTGCGCGCCCCGCGCATAGTGTCCACGGCCGGCAGCGAGGCGGCGTCCGTGCGCGCCCCGCGCATAGTGTCCACGACCAGCAACGAGGCGGCGTCCGTGCGCGCCCCGCGCATAGTGTCCACGACCAGCAACGAGGCGGCGTCCGTGCGCGCTCCGCGCATAGTGTCCACGACCAGCAACGAGGCGGCGTCCGTGCGCGCTCCGCGCATGCGGTTACCAGCTAGCGCCAGCGAAAAATTCAAGCGATTGAGCAGCGCGCCCGTGTTGACCCACGTTTCGGCCTTGTCGGAATAGCCCGTCGGCGGCTGGCATTGATAGATTGGCTGGCCGATACGGCCGACCCACTGCACCAGTGGCAACGGTGTATCTACGTCGGTGCCGAGGGCGCGGGCGGCGGAAACCACCAGCTCGAATGGCGTCTTGATTTTCGCGCGATAGGCTTCGCGCGACCAGAATTCGGGCGACCAAATCATCGTCTTCAGCACCGCGCGGATGTCGCCGTCGCTCGATTGAAACGTCTGCGCCATGCGCTGCACCAGCGCTGGCGGCGGGTTATCCGAGACGAAGCGGCGGGCCAATTTCGTGGAAATGAATTTCGCCGTGCTCGGATGATGTGCCAGCAGGTCAATCACCTGCTCGCCGTCTTTCATTCCTCCGGAATGAATCTTTTTGCCGAGCACGATTTTCGGATCGGGATCGTGCAGGCGGTCGTCAAATTTGAAATCGGCGAACTGGCGCGGCTTTTCAAGCGTCCACCCGGTAAAAGCGCGCGCCACTTCCGTGACATCTTTCTGCGTATAGCCGCCATCCACGCCGAGCGTGTGCAGCTCCATCAGCTCGCGGCCATAGTTTTCGTTCAGCCCGCGGTCAGTCTTTTTTTGTTGCGGATTCACCGGCGGCCGAGGCGGCCAGGGCCTGCCAAACCGCGCTTGCTGGCGCATGGCGCGTTGCATCGCCTGGCGCTCCGCGGCGCGCGGATCGGCGCTCAGAAAATTGTCCAGGTAGAAAAGCATGGCCGGGCTTTTCGCCGTATCGGTGACCAAGTCTTTGAATTTTCCGAGCGTGTGCGGCTGGATGACGTCGCGCTCGTAGGAAGTGAGGTAGTAGCGGTCTTCACCTTTTCCGGCAAACACGTTGAAGTGGTTGAACCAGAAATCGTCCAGTACCTGCTGCAACTGCCGTTCGCTATAAATCGCGCGCGTGACTTTAGCCATGGCCAGTTCCGCGACGATCCGCGGCGGCCGCTTGCTGTCGTCGGCGACCGCTGGTGGAACGTTGTTGGGGTCGCCTCCACCGAGCGCTGCGCGCCTGCGCGCGCCTTTCGCCGCACCGTCCTGGTCCATCGCGGGTTCCTTCATGGCCGCGGGCGCGTTGGGATTTTCGGGCGCAGATTGCGGCGCGGAAGCCGGATTTGCCGCGGGCGCATCGGCGCCCGGATCACTTCCCTGCCCTTGCTGTCCCGGTGATGCATGCATGTCTTTTTCGACCACGCCCGCCGCGGCGTCGCTGCGGCGTTGCTCCTGCTGCGCCTGCACCTGCGCGCGTTTCTCCGCCTGCTTTTCCTGTTGCTTGGGCTGCGGATATTCAGTGATTAATTTCGCTGTAGACATGCGCAGCGTCGGATACGCCTGCAGGCGCGCTTCCATGGCCTTGTCGTCGATGGAATTCGGATTGAGCTGCTGATCAATCCACTTTGCCAAGCCCATCTGGCGCACGTGGTCGATGTCGCCCGGACGCGGGCCGTAGGCCAAGCGATTCAGGGCATGAAGAATGGCTTCGTCGGCGCTCAGCTCGGTAATCGGCAATCCTTTCAACGTGGGATCCTGTTTCGGCTTCCGGTCCTTGGCTGCTGCGGTCGCGGCTGCTGCAGGCAGATCGACCCCCAGCGAGAGAGCGCACACGAAGGACAGAAAAACAGCAAGAAACGACCTCGGGGTAGTAGCGATCGAGGGAAATTTGACAGCCCGCTGAAGATTGTCTTTCGGTTTTATGTCGAGGGCCGCCAGGGATTTGCTTTTATCTTCGTGGAGATTCTTCCGCCGCATTGCGTTCTCCTGCCGGGAGGCAAGCTTCGCGCTGGACTCCTCATTCTTAGATTAACCCTCGGGGCGTGGAAAAGTTCCTTCACAGGGCGCCTTTGTGTCGAATAGCTACGTAATGACAACACATTGAAAATAAGAGGCTTATCTATGTACCACTCTTGCGCACTGACCACCCGGAACCGAAAACTGATACCATTTTCCCCATGCAGATCAACACCATCATCGTGGATGACGAAAAACCCGCACGCGAAGAGTTGGCCTATCTGCTCAAGGGCTTCCCGGAAATCAACGTGATCGGGCAAGGCAAGAACGGCGTGGATGCCTTCAACCTGATCAAAGAGCACGCCCCGGACCTGGTGTTCCTGGATGTGCAGATGCCGGGATTGGACGGCTTTGGGGTTTTGAAGAGGCTTGTCGAGCGAAAAGTTCGCATGCCGCACGTGGTTTTTGCCACCGCGTTCGATCATTACGCGGTACAGGCATTCGACGTGAACGCCGTCGATTATGTTTTGAAGCCTTTTGACAAGTCGCGCATCTCCAAAGCCATTCACAAGGCGCGGCGCGAAATCGAAGCGCAGACCAGCCCGACGGAACGGCTCGAGCGGCTCGTCAACCGCTTGGGCGCGGGCCAGAGCGTCGCGGCAAAGCCATCCTCACCGCCGGTGAAGGTGCTGGTGAAATCGCAGCACCGCCTGCTGCTGGTGGACGCCGAGGATGTGATTTGGGCCGCCATTCAGGACGGCGACATTTCCGTGATGGCCAGAGATGCCGAAGGCAGCTCGAATTACCGCACGCTGGAAGAGCTCAACGCGGCCCTGGATTCCGATTCCTTCTGGCGCCCGCACCGCTCGTATCTGGTGAACATCCACCACATCAAGGAAGTGGTGCCGTGGTTCAAGTCCAGCTACATCCTGAAAATGAACGACAAGAAGCAGACCGAGGTGCCTGTCAGCCGCGCGCAAATCAAGCGCATGCGCGAGCTGTTTAAGTTGTAAGGTGTATACCGAGCATTCTGCTCACGCTGCCGCCACGCTTGCTAGGCTGTACCTAAACGGCAGAATTAGGTTGGCAGCTTCGGTGCATTGCAGCCCCCCGCAACCAATTTGAAGTAGTGAAGGGCCGGTGCCAGGAACCGGCCCATTTTATTTCCGCGTCTCCGAAAGTCCCGTGAATGTCCCGTCTGTCCCTGAGTTTTCTGAGTTTTGTCCCTGAGTTTTTGCTGGCGTGTTGATTCGCGGAGCTGTCGCAGCACCGCGTGACTGGTGCTCCTGACAGGTTCAGTTGGACCCATCGCGCGCCAATCTTCGAGCACTCCTCGCACTGTTTCGCCTTCGGGTGCTTAACGGTCTTGATGACGGTCGGTCAATTGAGATCTCGATGGTCTGCGAACTCGGCCAGCGCGCGGTGGACAAACGAAACAGAGATCGACCCTTCACCGACCGCCGATGCCACACGTTTGACGCTGCCGCACCGAACGTCGCCCACAGCGAACACGCCCGGAAGCGAGGTTTCGAGCAACTGGGGTGAGCGGTCGAGCGGCCATCGGACAGCGGCGAGATCTTCCTTCGTCAGGTCCCATCCGGTCTTGATGAAACCTTTCGCATCGAGCGCGACACGGCCGTTCAGCCAACCGGTGTTCGCTTCCGCCCCCGTCATCAGAAATACGTGCTTAATATCAAGACTCGTTACCGCGCCCGTGCCGTCGCGCCACCGCACACGCTCAAGATGTTCGTTTCCCTCAAAAGCCAAG
>Ga0307479_10000791_pt1 | contig 28737 bp, 22 predicted proteins | sample atmos_gasesECM4C_FD_203743 | JGI IMG/M metagenome (GOLD analysis project Ga0307479, IMG submission 203743) | Hardwood forest soil microbial communities from Morgan-Monroe State Forest, Indiana, United States - atmos_gasesECM4C_515 | ecosystem: Environmental > Terrestrial > Soil > Temperate... | reverse complement strand
CGGCCTCGACCGAACCCTCATACACCGCGGTTGCGATGTCGTCGCTGCCGGAGCGCTGGGACTTGGTTTCGCGATGGTAGCGGCCATCGGGGTACACCACGGCGCACTGCTCCTCTCCTTCCTTTCCGTTGAAACTCGTAGTGCGAGCCAGAAAGAGGAAGGGCTCGACGGTTTGCGCGGAGCGGATCATGAGTTCCGGTTCGTGGGGCGGGGTGCAATAGTTGCGTCCCTGCTCCTCGCGCAGCTTCACGCGGTACTTCACCTTCTTCACCTCGTCGAGCCACTGCGCCAGCGGAACCACGCTCCGGGTGTAGACATGCCAGGTGGGCGGAGCGGGAAACGACAGGTTCTGCCAACGCTCGGGCCGGTTGACGCTTAGCAAGAGTTGGTCTTTGGGTCCGACGAAGACCGGCTCAACGATCTTGTCCTGGCTAAGGGCCACGAGTTCGTCCTCACCGATCCATTGGCGGAGTCGTTGCACCTCGTTTTCGGCAATGGTTCCTTCGAAAATTACGGTTTGATCGTGCGCGCTGTGCTCGTAATGGTAATGTCCGTCGCTGCGCACCAAAACGCAGGCATTTTCTTCGACGTGCATTCGTTCCAGGCGTACCAGGTAGGCAGGGGTATGAGCGGGATCGTCCAGCGCTCTTGCGGGGAGCACGATTCCCAGGCAGAGGACGAGCGTGGGGGCGAACCGACGCATACCTACAGACAGGCATTCTAGTGCGGTAGCGGCGGGAAGGCCAAGCGGTCAGGCGGCCAGTTTGCGCAGCACCAAGGCCGAGTTCTTCGAGCCAAACCCGACGCAGTTGCAGATGGCGTGTTCGATCTCGACCTGGCGGCCAGGGTTGGGGACATAGTCGAGATCACATTGCGGATCGGGCTGGTCGAGGTTGATGGTGGGAGGAATCTGACCCTCGTGCATTGCGATGAGCGTTGCGGCGAGCCCTGCCGCCCCGCAGGCGCCCTGCGCGTGCCCGATCTGGGATTTCAGCGCCGACATCGGAATCCTTTCGGCGTGCGCTCCGAGTGCAAGCTTCAAGGCCTTCGTCTCCACCCGGTCGTTCATCTCGGTCGAGGTGCCGTGAAGGTTTACGTAGTGAATGTCGTCCGCCGCGAGTTTCGCTTCTTCGAGCGCGAGAGTGATGGCGCGCGCAGGCTCGTCCGGAGAGTCGCTCATGCGAACGCGATGGAACGCTTCGCAGGTGGCCGCGTATCCGGCGATCTCAGCCCAGATCCGAGCGCCACGAGCACGCGCGTGTTCGTAGTCTTCCAGCACGAACATCCAGGCGCCTTCAGACAGGACGAACCCGTCACGATCAGCCGAGAAAGGCCGCGAAGCACGTTCGGGCTGATCGTTCCAGGATTGGGTTAGCGCGCGCAGAAGCGAATATCCCTTGATGATGCCGGGGGTGATGGGGGCATCCACGCCGCCGGCCAGGAACATCGGCTGCACGCCAGCCTGAATGTGCTGGTACGCAAAACCGAGCGCGTCACTGGAGGAGGTGCAACCCGCCGTGACCACGTGGCTATACCCGCGGCAGCCGAAGCGCATGGAGACTTCGCTGGAGATCGTTCCCATGGTGCCGGAGGGGATGCAAAAGAGGCTGACCTGTTTGACGTGTCCCGAGTGCCACAGGCGATATTGCTCCTCGGAAAACTCCTGCGCCCCGCCGCCTGAGCCGAGAATTACGCCGATCTTGCGCTGCTCCTCGAGCGACATGGCGCCGTAGTCAAGGTCGGCATCCTGCAGCGCTTCGGAGGAGGCAGCGATGGCCAGGGGCACGACGCGGGATACGTGCTTGCGCTCGCGAGCATCGACCCAGGCCAGTTCGTCGAACTCGGGAATTTCCCCGGCGATCTGCACGGGCAGGCAGCAGGGATCGAAGCGAGAGATGCGTTTCACCCCTGACTTGCCCGCGAGAATGCCATGCGTGAAGGCATCCTTGCCGATGCCATTGGGGCTGACCACGCCCATTCCGGTGATGACCACGCGTGGGAGCATGTGAGCTTCAGTTAGATACTGCGAGGGCCCCAGGTCTTGTGAGAGCTGACAGCAGATACGACTCAAGTGGGATAATCAAGCGGGATGCCTCTCGGCCTGTATCTCTCGGTTCCCTTCTGCCGCACGAAGTGCACCTACTGCAACTTCGCGTCCGACGTATTTTCCCGCGCGGTGTTTGAGCGCTACGTCGACAGGGTCTGCGCGCACATACATAGTACCCCAGAGCTCGCCCGGATGATGGGCGGCCGGGTGGAAACGGGGGTTGATTCTGTTTACCTCGGCGGCGGAACTCCCACAGTATTAGATTCGCAGCAACTGGAGCGGCTGTTTGTCACCATGAAGCAAAATTTTGGTTTGCGGCCGGAGACGGAAGTTACGGTGGAATGCGCGCCGGGAACGCTGAGCCCGGTTGTGCTCGAGACTCTGCTGAAATGCGGCGTAAACCGCGTGAGCCTGGGCGTGCAATCGTTCGTGGACCTGGAAGCAGCCTCGGTCGGGCGGTTGCACAAGCGAGATACGGTGCTCGACGACGTAGTGCGGCTGCGGCGGGCCGGCATCACGAATATCAGTATCGACCTGATCGCAGGGTTACCACATCAGACCGCGGAGAGCTGGAAGGTTTCGTTGGAGTCGGTGATCGCGCTCGATGTGCCGCACCTTAGCGTCTACATGCTGGAGATCGATGAAGACTCGCGGCTGGGACGCGAGTTGATCGCGGGAGGGACGAAGTATCACGCGCACTTCGTGCCGGATGAAGGCTTGACCGCCGACCTTTACGAGACTGCATGCGAGCGTCTGAACGCAGCGGGAATCCAGCAATACGAGATTTCGAACTTTGCACGGGAAGGGTCCGAGTCGCGACACAACTTGAAATACTGGACGCGGCAACCCTACTTGGGTTTCGGCGTCGATGCGCACTCGATGCTTTTGTCTGTGAGTGAGGAGTGCGAGGCGGTGCGTTTCTCGACCTCGGATGCACTCGAAGAGTATGTAGCTGGGGCAGCGATGCGTCGAACGGAAGTGTCGCGGCAGGCTGCACTGGAAGAAACGTTCTTTCTCGGTTTGCGACTCGCGCGCGGCGTGGACCTGGAACAGGTGCGGGAGAAATTCGGTACATCCGTCGTGACCGCGCTCGCGCCCGTTCTTGTCGATCTGGCCGGCGTTGGTCTCATCGACTGGGTGGGGGATTCCGTTCGCCTCACGCCTCGCGGACGGCTGCTCTCCAATGAGGTCTTCGAACGGTTTCTTAGCGCCCCTTCTCACGCGAGCACCTGACTGGTGTCCCGCGACCTATGGATGTCCCAACGGCGAGAGCGAGACGCTCTCGCGACATCCGGCGGGATCCTGGCGCTACTTCTTTAGTGCGACAGCCGACTTTACTCAACCGTTCGGTCGGTCGGAGAAACCTCGTTCATGTGCTTCGGGACCTCTGTTCATGCGGTCTGGAGCGATTCCGCGAATCCACTCCTGCGGTAACTTTTCCTGCTTCCCTCGTCATGCTCTAATCAGAGTTTCTCGCGATGCAATATCGCCAACATCGTTCCCTCGATCAAACGCGAGAGCCGTGTCCCGGGAGGGGAATTTGGATTTTCAGCTCAACGAAGAGCAACTTCATCTGAAGAAAAGCGTGCGCGAGTTTGCCGAGCGCGAGATTCTGCCGAACGTCATGAAGTGGGACGAGGCCGGAGAGTTCCCGCTCGGCACCATCAAGGAACTCGGCAAGCTCGGGTTGCTGGGCATGGTTTTTCCCGCCGAGTATGGCGGAGCTGGAATGGGCTACGTCGAGTACGTAACCGCGATTGAGGAACTCTCGCGCGTGGACGGGTCGGTGGGCATCATCGTCGCGGCGCATACTTCGCTGTGCTCGAACCACATTTTTCTGGCGGGAAATGAAGCGCAGAAAAAGAAGTACGTTTCGAAGCTCGCGACCGGGGAATACATCGGCGCCTGGGGGCTGACCGAGCCGTCTTCCGGATCGGACGCCGGCAGCGCGCGCATGACCGCTGCGAAGAGAAAAGGCGGCTGGGTCCTGAACGGCACCAAGACGTTCTGCACCAACGGCCACTATGCCGATGTGCTGGTGGTGATCGCCGTGACCGACCGCGCCGCGCATACGCACGGTCTGTCGGCATTCGTCGTAGAAAAAGATGCGAAGGGATTCCGGCCGGGCAAAAAAGAAAACAAGCTCGGGCTGCGCGCCAGCGACACGGCAGAACTGATCTTCGAAGACTGCTTCGTTCCCACCGAAAACCTGCTGGGCCTCGAAGGCGACGGATTCATCGACGCCATGCGTATTCTCGACGGCGGGCGCATCTCGATTGCAGCATTATCCCTCGGCATGGCGGAGGGCGCGTATGAAGCGGCGCTGAAATATTCGAAAGAGCGCAAACAATTCGGCAAGGCGATCAGCGACTTTCAGGCGATCCAGTGGAAGCTGGCCGACATGGCGACCGAAATCGAAGCCGCGAAACTGCTGACCCTGCGCGCTGCCGCCATGAAAGATGCGGGCATGAAGACGACGCTCGAATCGTCGATGGCTAAGCTCTATGCGAGCGAAGTGGCGGTGCGCTGCGCCAACGAAGGCGTACAAATCCACGGGGGCTACGGCTTCATCAAGGATTACCCGGCGGAGAAGTTCTACCGCGACGTAAAGCTGTGCACGATTGGAGAAGGGACCAGCGAGATTCAGCGGCTGGTGATTGCGCGGCAACTGTTAAAAGACTAGGTAAATCAGGTGTTTTAGGTCTTAAGAAGGCAAAATCACATATTGTAGCCGTGGTTTTAAAGGACTGAGCTCATCTATGGAGATCCGTAACAAAAGCAGAGATCTTCTCCATGAAGCCGAGAACCTTCGCGGTCTCAGTGATCTCGACCTTCGGGACGCCGTGCTCGAGGGCTTGACTTTAGAGGGCGCTCATTTCGACCACGCAAATCTCGAAGGGGCCACTCTCCGAGGATGCGATCTCTACTGGGCGAGTTTCTTTGGAGCAAGCTTGGCAGGGGCTGGCGTTCAGGGTGCGCAACTTCAAGGCGTTGATTTCAAGAAAGCAAACCTGGTTGGTGCGAATCTGCGTGGAGCAAATCTCGGTCGCGACAATCTAGGGGGACCGAGCCAACTTCAGGATGCGACGCTAGAAGGTGCGATTCTCGACCTGGCCAACTTAGAAGGAGCCGAATACAGCGAACGAACGATCTTTCCGAAAGGCTTCGATCCCGAGAAACACAAAATGACTCTGCGGGTCCCCAAGTCCGGCCGCTGACTTCCTGAGACCTAGCACCTAAGACCCAAGACCTAACACCAGACCCAAGACCCAACACCCGACTCACTCATACCTTAACGCCTCAATCGGATCCAGTCTTGCCGCCTTGATCGCCGGCAGCATGCCACTCACGATGCCGACGAAGCTCAGAATCATCGTGGACAGGAGCAGGGTGCCGACTTCGATCTTCAGGTGAATATCGCCTTCGCTGGCATTTTCTTCAAAGGCGCTCCACAGCGTGAGCGATCCGACTCCCCATGAGACCAGGTACGCGAGGGCCACTCCAGCCAGGCCGCCCAGGAAGGTGATCACCAGTGCTTCCGACAAGAACTGGAACAGGATGTGCCAGCGGCGGGCGCCGAGGGCCTTTTCCACGCCGATTTCACGGGTGCGCTGGGTTACCGACACTAGCATGATGTTCATCAGGCCCACGCCGCCGATGCCCAGCGTCAGCAAGCCGATGAAGCCGAGCAGGATCTTGATGCCGGTCGTGATCACGCGCAGGTCGAGCAGGTCGGCGAAGACGTCGAAGACGAAGACGGCACGCTTGTCCTTGGGATCGAAGTTGTGGTGGAAGGCCATCGAATCGCGCAAGGCTTTCACTACCTTTTCGTTGCTACCCTCGTACTCCATGACGATGGAGTTCAGATAGTAATTGTTCTTCACGTCGGTGATGCCAGTGAAGGGCACGTACACGTGTTCGTTGAGGTTGTCGTCGCTGTTGTTGATGACGTGTTTCAGCACTCCGACCACCTGGTAGGAAACACCGTCCACGCGGATGCTTTCGCCGATCGCATTCAGCCCGGAGAAAAGTTTCTGCTTCAGGTCAGCGCCGATGAAAGCTACGCGGGTGTGGGTGAAGTCGTCGGCTTCGCTGAAGGCGCTGCCCTCGGCGAACTCCATGCGGCGCATGCGGGGATAGTTGGCGTGGACGCCGCTCACGGCGTAGTTCCCGCTGCGCGCGCCGTAGGCCACGGTGCACTGTTTGAAGACTTCGGGGGACATCCGCTTCAGCAGTGGTACTTCCGCCTGGATGTGCTCGAAATCTTTCATGGTCAGCCGTATTTCGCTGCCCGCCTTCGTACCGCCAGCCTGCATCGAGGTGCGGCCGGGAAAGACAAACACGAGATTCGTTCCGAATGACCGGAATGCCGACCACAAGCCCCGCTCGAACCCTGATCCGTAGGCCAGCAGCAGGACGACGGTGGCAATGCCCCAGGCCATGCCCAGCATCGTGAGGACGCTCCGCCGCCGGTTGTGACGGAGGGCTTCGTAAGCCTGCCGGAAAAGGTTGGGGATCATGGCTACTCCTGCCGCAGGGCTTCCACGGGAGGAAGCAACGCCGCTTTGCGCGCGGGGTAGAGTCCGGCGCTCACACCGGCGATGGTCAACGATGCGATAGCGGCGAGCGCCGAGAGCGGCACGATGCGCGGGGTGTCAAAACCTTCGGGTGCCGGCAACATCGCCAGCACCGTGACAAAGGCAATCGTGATCGCAAGCCCAATCCCGCCGCTGAAGGCCGTCAGGAACGCGCCTTCGACGAAGAACTGGGTCATGATGTTCTGGTGAGTGGCGCCCAACGCCTTGCGCAGCCCGATTTCTTTGGTCCGCTCGGCCACGGATACGAGCATGATGTTGATGATGCCAATCGCGCCCAGTCCTAGAGTCACTAATCCGACTACGCCCAGGAAGTAGTCCATGGCGTTGAAAATCTTGTCGACGCGCTGAGAGTTTTCTATTGTGTCCCAGTCCTCGAAGGCATCTTCCAGCTTGGGATTGAAGTTGTGGCGCCGGGCGATGATCTCGTGGACTTCGGTCTTCGACGCCAGGTGCTCGGCCTTGTTCAGCGGCCGGTAGTTGATGAACGAGACCGCGTTCTCGACGTTATCGCCCTTTAGCGGAAACAACTCGCGCATGGTCTCGATGGGCACGAAGATGCGGGCGTTGGTGCCATTGTTGCCGTCTTGCCCAACCTTGGCGAGAACGCCGATGACGTCAAAACGCACGCCGTTGAGGAGGATCGTGGCGCCAACGGCGGGGCGTCCGGGGAATACGTTCTTGAGCAACTCCCAACCGACCACAGCGACCCGTCGATGCTCGACGTTATCCTGATCGTTCAACCAACGGCCGGTGCCGACCGGGACGTTGCGAATCTGGTTATATTCGGGCGCGATGCCGAAGACCTGGCCGTTGGTCGATCCGTAGTCGCTGACGGCACGAATATCTTCGCGGTTGATGACGGCGGAGACGGTTTTGAGCGTGCGGGCCTGATTGCGCAACGCGAGGTAGTCGTCGTAAGTGAAGTGGTAGGTCAAACCGGACTGCAGACTTCCTTCCACGGCAGGAATGCGTCCGGGGAAGATGAACATGATGTCTTGTCCCAGGTTGGCCAATTGCTTGGTCTGGCCGCTGCGGAAACCTTCGCCCAGGCCGACCAACAACAAGAGCGACCCGACACCCCAGGCAATCCCGAACATGGTCAGGAAAGAACGCAGCTTGTGCGCCCACAACGTGGCCATGGACTGGCGGATGATGTCGAGGAGCATTCTCATAGAGGCATGCCCCCAGGCCACCTGGGGGGTGGTCCGGGGGCTCGGTTCAAGCTTGGGCGGGGGGTCTCATGTCCCGCCCCGGTTGTCTGCTAGAGATACGTTATGTGGGGCGGCGAAGTTCCCGCGAATGCGCAACATCGCCTGCTCGTTAGACTGTTTGTTTCGCGAAAGGGTTAGCCGGGGAAGGCTGCGAAATCAGCGGGTTACCGGCGTCCATTTTGGGAATCGCAGCCCGATCTGTGGCTTCGCTTACGTTCTCACACCCTGAGGCGTCTAAGGCCCTTGTATTGGGTTCCCTGAGGACTGGCCATCGCCCTCACACAACATTCCTTAACACCTTCAGAAGCTCACAGGAGGATTTCCGTGCCCAGACATCGTCTCCCCGTTGTGCTCGGACTCGTGCTGCTGTTCACCGGCGCCTGCTTCGCGCAATCGACCCAATTGAATCTCCCCCGCGATAGTCAGCGTGCCTCGGTGACGCAGCGCATTGGCGTTACCGATATCACCGTCAACTACCATCGCCCGCTGGTCAAAGGGCGCACCATTTGGGGCAAGGTCGTCCCCTATGGACAGGTCTGGCGCGCCGGCGCGAATGAAAATACGACCGTCACGTTCACCGACCCGGTGAGTGTGGAAGGCCAGGCGCTTGACAAGGGAACGTATGGACTGCACATGATCCCGAATCAGGATCAGTGGACGGTCATCTTTTCGAAAGTAAATACGGCCTGGGGCAGCTTCACGTATAAGGAGTCCGAAGACGCTCTCCGCATTGCCGTCAAGCCCGAGGCCACGGAATTCCGGGAAGCGCTGGCCTACGACATCGACCAGCCTACGGAGAATTCTGCCGTGGTTACGATGCGCTGGGAGAAAGTAGCGGTGCCTTTCAAGGTAAGGCTCGACGTCAACAGCATCGTGCAAGACAGCCTGCGCAAGCAGCTGCGCGGGCTCTCGCAATACACCTGGGATGGCTGGGATGATGCCGCCAACTATCTGCTTGCCCACAAAGACCTGGACGAAGCTCTTGAGTACGAGAATCGGTCGATCGGGACCGAGGAACGGTTCGAGAACTACAACACCAAGTCGCAGATCCTTGAGGCCATGGGCAAGAAAGACGAGGCCAAGGCTGCGCACGACAAATCCCTTGCAATCGCGACACCCGTGCAGCTCCACCAGTACGCGTTTCAGTTGAAGGGTGAGAAGAAAGATGATGAGGCTTACGCCGTGTGGCGGAAGAACGCGAAGGATCATCCGGATTTGTGGTTCACGCACTCGGGGCTGGCGCGGGTCTACTCAGCGCAAGGAGATTTTTCGAATGCGGTCAAGGAGATGAAAATTGCCGAGGCGGGCGCTCCTGAGCAGAACAAGGTATTCATCGACGCTGCCATCAAACGCCTGGAAGCGAAGGACGATATCAACAAGTAGGCAGGCGCCGCATCGAAGAAAGGGGCGGCCTCTAAACCGAGAGGCCGCCCTGGTCTTTTTGCTGAACTCCAACGCTCCCCGGACTTGTTATTCGATCGTCACCGAAAAGGGCAAGGGACTGGTCGTGCCCTGGCTCACGGTGAGCACCTTGTTGACAAAGAAGCTTGCGTCCACCACGGCCAACCGCTCTTCGCCGCCCGGAACCACGACAACATAGGAGGTGGGCAGCCCGCATGGGTTGCTCGCGGGGCCAATGCAGAAGTTGAACGCGTACGCTCCAGCCGCAGGCGCTGAAAACTTGAACTTCAGTACGCCGCTCGACTTCGGCTGCTTGTTCGCCTGGATGACTACGAGCCCAGCTTGCCCGGTTGGCACCGTCCCGTTCAGGGTGATGGAAGCAAATGCGTACTGGACGCTGAGTGTGGCCAGTACTGCCACAGTGACCAAGGAGGCCCGGATTCCGTTTTTCATTTTCGCTCCTCCACATGACTTGCTGGAAGATGGTGCGGCGATCGGAGGAAACGTTTCAGGAGCCTGCGGCGTACTAGGTTCCGAACCGCTCGGCGGCGCGCGCTTTCGCCTTCGCTGCCTCTTCTTCACGGTTCTTCGGAGCAGCTGTGGTTTCGAGCGAATGCAAGAGACGGCTGGAGATCGCAGAGATTTCGTCGATGGCCGATTGGAACGCCGCTTCATTGGCCTTCGACGGCTTGTTGAAGCCGCTGATCTTGCGCACGAACTGCAGCGAGGCGGCGCGGACCTCTTCGTCGGTGACCGGCGGATCGAAGTTGAAAAGAATTCTGATGTTTCTGCACATAGGAATGAAGCCCTCTCTAGTCGGGCACAGTGAAATCGTAGATTCGCCCAGCGGCCGCACCGCCCGAAGAACTGGCGACCGTGCTATTGGACATCATGGCCTGCTGGCCGGTGCCCATAAAGAACGCGTACTCTCCTGGCTTGAGATCGGCGTGGAGCGTGATCCGGTAGGTTCGCATGGCGACGTGCTCGGACTTGAACTCGACCTCCTTGTCGCGCTTCACCCCGGACTTCCCCGCGGTTACGCCGCCGAAGGAGCCGATCTGGAACTCGCGGCGGTTCCCTTTTTTCTCCAGCTTGATCAGGAGGTAATCGGAGGCGCTGGCCCCGTCGGGCACATAGAAAAAGAACGTGGGCCGGCGTTCCTTCACCCGGTTCTTCGAGGTGGGATTATTAATGTAGGCGTCCCAATGCTGCGAGCGGAGGCCGTAGGTGAAGTAGCTGCCAGCCCGCCCTCCCACTTTTGCCTGACTGATAATCTCGCCTTCCACGCGGACGAACGTGTAGCCGTCTTTCCAGTACACACCCACCTCCGGCGGTGGAAGGTTCGGGTCTGCGGGCGCAGGCGTGCTGGTTGCATTCGCCGCAGCTGCCGCGGGCGGTGGCGCCGGAGCGGGGTTGATCATCACCTTGATAACCGCGTCGGAAACCTTCGCCGCTTTCAGGGCCTTGAGGCCCGCGACGCTGGTGTCGAAGCTCAAATCTTCCGGACGGCTCGCGCTGCGAATCTTCGTGATGATGACATCGTCGGAAAGGCCGAGTCCGGCCATATCGATGATGTCCTGGTTATTGAGCCGGTGCGACATCTGCTGAGCCCAGCCGGAACAGGCCAGCAGCACGCTCAAGAGCACGACTCGGGTTCTCATCGGCAGCCTCCAGACTCAATGCAGGTTGGATGCAAACGAAGCGCCATAAGGGGTACAACTTGGCGCCATTGTAATCAAAGCCTCGACACAACGGAATCTTGCCCCGGCGGCGCTCACCACAAGTGGAAGTAGCCGTCGCGACGCTCGATCTTAACCTCGGTCCCGAACAGCGGCGAGAGGGAGGCGGGTTGGAGCATCGCTTCCTTCGGACCATCCGCCAAGATCCGGCCGTTTCTCATCAGCAGGACGCGGTTGATTTCGGGAATGATGTCGGAGAGGTCGTGGGTCACCAGAATGATCCCGATTCCGGAAGCGGCCAGGGAGCGCATCGACTGGCGGAGAGAGGCGTGCGCCGTGAAGTCGAGCGAGTTGCTGGGCTCGTCGAAGAGCAAGGTTTTAGGCTCGTGCACCAGGGCGCGAGCGATCAGGACCCGCTTGGCCTCTCCCGAGGACATTTCGCATACCGGACGCTCGGCGAGGTCCTGGACCTCCAACTGTGCCAGCGCCGCCCTAGCGGCCGATTCCTGAGTCGAGGTGACACGGTGATGCGGCAAAACCGCGGAACTGCTGAAAAAGCCAGAGAGCACAACGTCAAGGCCAGTCGCCTCGGTGGTCAGGAACGACATCAGGTCGTTCGAGACGATACCCAGCAGGCTGCGGAGTTCGAAGACGTTCCAGCGTTCCTCGCCCAGAATGGTCATGCGGGAATTTTCACGGACCAACGGATAGCACTCACGCGTGATGGTTTTCACCAGGGTGGACTTGCCGCACCCGTTGGGGCCCAGGATGGCGACTTTCTCGTCAGCGTGAATCTGCAGGGTAAGGTCTTTCAGGACCACGTTCGACCCGCGCATGACGCGGACATTCTGGAGATCCAAGAGCGGGGGCTGGGACAATGGCGGTGTCTCTCCCGGTGTCTGCCATCCTGATAACGGGCGGCTGGAACGGCTGGTGCCATAGTAATGATGCCTAGGCAAAAGGAAAAGGCGGCGGCCGACTGAATCTAAACGCCCAGGAAGGCTTCGCGGAAAGTGCGGCCAGAGGCTTGCCAGAGTTTACACGCTTCGAAAAGAATGACGGTTGCGTATGTAACTGCCATCCACACCAGGACCGCTTCGAAGGGTAAACCCGACCAGGCTCGAATCGAAATTCCCGTCATTCCTTCCGAGGGCAGGAACCACCCGGCGATCACGGCGATCGGAATGATGAAGAGCAGCAGGCTCCAGGTATAACCGTGCAGCGTGGGATCGGGAGGAACGGTGAGGATAGCGGGCGCGCGGACCTGGTGCAGCGTGATGGCGGCAGGGACGGCAACCGTCGCGAGCATGGTGAAGACGATCCAGCCCGTCAGGCGAGGGGAGATCGAGCGCGTGGAGAGGGACACATGCAACTACTCCGGAATCCAGCTTAATCGGACGAGTCGAGTCTGTCACAGATCCGGAATTCCACCGGTGTTATCAGGACTTAACCACGATGCCCCGTCGCCCCGCGAGGCTCTCAAGTTTTCCGCTACGCCGGCGATAGGCAAGACGGGGGTTATCAACACCGTGAAGATTTTGCTGGTGGAAGACAGCCGCAGCCTCCGGCTGGAGAACGAGCGGGCCCCGTAGCGAGCCGGCTATGAAGTCATTTGCGCGGAGGATGGGGAAGAGGCGCTGCAACGGGCGCGCGAAGAGTTTCCTAACGTCATTCTGCTCGACCTGCTGTTGCCGCGGATCAGCGGCCTCGAAGTGCTGCGCTCCTGAGGCGCACGACGGAAACGTCCGAAATCCCGGTCGTGGTCGTCAGCGGACTATCGGGAAAGAACCGGGCGCAGCTCATCGAGGAAGGCGCCGACGACTACCTGGAAAAAAATGCCATCCTCCCCGACAAGGGAGTGAATCTGTTGCCCAAGGTTCTGGAAGACGTGATGTGCAGGATCGGCCGCAAGCACGGAGTGAACTTCAAGCAGACGCCGACTTTGAAGTAGCGCCAGTCCAGACTGCAATTGCCGGTCCCGGGCTTGGTGTTAGGCTTGGTGCTAGGCCTGTTGCGCCTCGGAACATCCCAGCCGAGATGACCTCATCCGGCGAAGTGAGCATTCGACCGCCTCAGTTTGCGCATCCGTGGCTTCTGAGTTGGGCGGTCCTTTCGGTACAATCGCCGACAACATTCATACGAGAAAGCAGCTTCACCCTATTTCCACTGGATGTGAGCGAGAATGAAGATCTGGAAGGCGCTCCTGGCGGCGCTCGTCATCATTGTGGTCATCGGAGCGACTGTTGGGGGCCTTTTGATTTGGCGAGGGTTCCGCGCCTCGGCAACGCCTCCGGCTTGGGAAGCGTCCTTAGCGAGAACGGTGCGGAACCTGGCCATTCCTCGTCACGAACGCGGCGAGAAAATTCCATTTGAGGGAACTCCCGAAGTCATCCAGCAGGGCCGCACATTGTTTCTGACCCAATGCGCCACCTGTCACGGCACCGATGGCAGCGGAAAGACGGCGGTGGGCCTGAATCTTTATCCACGGGTGCCGGACCTACGAGGGGCAGCCACGCAAAACCTGAGTGATGGCGAAATCCACTACATCATCGAAAACGGAGTCCAGTTGACCGGAATGCCTGCCTGGGGCACTCAGCACGCGGAGTCGTCGGCCAACAGCTGGAAGCTGGTTCTTTACCTTCGCAGTCTGCGTTCGGCGGGCAGGCAAGAGAGGTTGCAAGAGGCAGCGACCGCGAGTTCCGCGCACTATGTTGGCTCGCACTCGTGCGAAAAGTGCCACGCGGAGATCTATGCGCGCTGGAAGAAGACGCCGATGGCAAACGTGGTGCGTGATCCGCGCACTTATCCCGATGCCGTTATCCCCGACCTCACGACCAATACCGTCGCGAAGTTCACTAAGGACCAAGTGGCGTTCGTTTACGGCGGCCTGTGGAAGCAGCGCTATTTCACCAGAATCGGCGATGACTACTTTCCCCTGCCGGTGCAGTGGGACGTGGCCAATCGCACGTGGCGCCCCTACATGGTTCCCGTGAAGGGTGGGGACTGGTGGGGGGCGGTGTATCCGCCGGATAACATGCAGCGGCCTACCGGCCCGACGTGCGACGGCTGCCACTCGGTGGACTACAACATTCACAACAAGCAGGTGGCGGAGTGGAACGTCGGCTGCGAGCGTTGCCACGGGCCGGGCAGCGAGCATATCGCGCATCCCGCATCTGGCAACATTCTCAATCCGGATCAAATGGACCCTGCCGCTGAAACCGACACGTGCGTCCAGTGCCACTCACAGGGCCAACCTCTGACGAATCCGATCGAGGGTCGCTACTACGATTGGCCGGTCGACTACCACGTGGGGTTACGTCTGCAGGACTTCTGGAAGCTCGAGGACTGCATGCTCGGGCAGACAACCTTCTATTACTTCCCCGACTGTACCGCGCACAAGAATCGCATGCAGGGCAACGACTTTGTGCAGAGCGTCATGTACCGGCACGGAATCACATGTTCTTCCTGCCATGATGTGCATGGCACGAGCAATTACGCGCAGCTGAGAAAACCTGCGAACCAGATCTGCCTCGATTGTCATGGTCCATCGTCTCCGAATGGGCCTCGGACGGCCACTCTCGAAGAACACACACACCACAAAGACGGTAGTCCCGGCAGCGTTTGCGTTGCTTGCCACATGCCCGCGGTCGAGACGGAAGGAGTTCCCGGCACTTTTGTTCATGCTCACACCTTCCGCTTCATCTCCCCTGCCATGACGGACAAGTACGGAATTCCCAATCCCTGCACTTCCTGTCACAAGGACAAACCGACGGCCTGGGCCGAGGAGGCTGTCAGTCACTGGCCTGAGCAATCCAGCTGGCGAGAGCGGTTCTAATTGGGATGGATCTGCTTGAATATGGCGCCCTTGGATTCATAGCCGGTCTGACCTAACATAGCTGTGGGTCTTACACCCGGCCCTATGGACGAAGAGGTCTGGCGTACGACTTATTCTATGTCGGGCAGCTGTGGTCTTTGGTTGAATCGGCGTTTGATCGGCCCAGCATTCCAGAGGACTTATATGTTCCGATGTCCGCCCTTCGCTAGCCACTTGCGGCGGGCTCACACGCGCAGTGGTTGCTTCTCCTTCCGGCTGAAGATGGCGACATTGCTATTCTGCCTGACCGGAACGGCTATGTTGCACGCGCAGACCATTTCCGGCACCGTCGAGGACCCCTCGGGCGCCGTGATTGCCGGGGCCCACATCGAGATCACAGGCGGAGATCTGGCCCAGCCCATCTTGCTTGAGACGGACGGCGTGGGTAAGTTCGTGACGCCTGACCTGAAGCCCGGGACTTACTCAATCCGCGTCACCCGGAACGGATTCGAGCCCCTGGCCAGAACGGTGGAACTAAAAGAAGCGGTCCAGCTGCAGCTGCAGCTGGCGATTGCCCAGCAGCAGGTAAGCATCTCCGTTCCCGGCAAGAGTCTCGCCTTTGCCAATTCCGACCCCGTCTACCGTCAACTTCGCGGAGTCGGGCTGGGCGTTACCTTTCGTCTCGAAAACTTCACGTTGATCTGGGACGTCGGTACGTTTCAATTTCAGAAGGGCACCCTCACGTTCCTCAACCCGGTCGATGGCATAGTCGCGGGCGCCGTCTTCATTGGGGAAGGTCATTTCAGCCTCAAACCCGTGCTTCCCCTCGATGCCCGCGAACTTGAACGCAGAACCGGCGAAGCTGAGGTGAATGAGGACTTCACCGAGGCCGTATTCCGGTTCACTGGATCCGCACGCATCAACTTTCTCAAGGGACTCGGGGAGCGCGTAGAGCCTGTTGCCGAGGCCGCCAATGTCTTCAACCACTGGAAGGAACGCGTACGTCACCGGCGCGAATATGCCCTCGGTTTCACCCAAGGCCTGCTGGAAGGCGAAACCATGGACAACGTGGATGCGGACCTCCTGGCCGCCTCCTACAATCCCTCGCATCCGGACTTCTTTAACGCCTACATCCGTGGCAAGAAGCATAAGGATCTGCGATTCTTCGTCCGGAGCCGCGTGGGTGCAGTCCCGCAGCTGGATTCTCCCGAGGAAGTTGCGCTCATCAACTGCAATCCCGAAGGGATGGACGACGGTGTCTGGTATCTGGCCCATTTGAAGGCGGAGTATGTGAACCGCACCGCCAGTTCCCAGGAAGACCGTCGTCTCTTTGCCACCCGTCGCTACAAAATCGAAACCGTCATCGCCAAGAACCAACACTTGTTCAGCACGGCCACCATCACCTTCGCGCCCCTGCTGGCCGGCGAGCGCGTGCTGAAGTTTGGCTTGCTGCCGAATCTGCGGGTCACCCGCGTCACCGACGATCAGGGGCAGGATCTCTACTTCATTCAGGAGAGCCGAAAGGAGGATGGCTCTTTCTACGCCATACTTCCCAAGGCTCCGCCCGTGGGGCAAGATGCGTTGATCAACGTCGAGTACGCCGGCGACAAGGTGCTCGAGGAGGCGGGTGATGGGAGCTTCTATGTAAGCGCTCGCACATCGTGGTATCCGAACCTGAACGGCTTCGGGGAACGCGCTCTCTACGACCTTACCTTCAAGGCGCCGCGCCGGTACAAGGTTGTAAGTGTCGGCGAATTGCGGGGAGAGTCAACCGAGCAGGACTTATCCGTCACCCACTGGACTACGCCCAGCCCCGTGGCCGTGGCTGGTTTCAATTATGGCGACTATAAGAAGGTCGAATTGCCCGATGAGATTACCGGGTACAAGATTTCTGGATATTACCTGACCGAGTTACCCGATAATTTGCGGCGGTACGGCGCTCTGCAGTCAATGGCCCCGGGCAGCATGACGAAATATGCTCTGGAGCAAACCCGGGCGCAAATGCAATTATGCACCTATTACTTCGGCAAGAGTCCCTATAACGAGATCTACATCACCGAACAACCAAACTTTAATTTCGGACAGTCCTGGCCCAACCTCGTCTACCTCCCTATTTCCGCCTACACGGATTCTACCCAGCGCTGGATGCTGTTCGGAAATATCGATAACAAATTCACCGGGTTCGTGCAGGAGGTCACCCCTCACGAAGTCGCCCACCAGTGGTGGGGGCACGCCGTAGGCTGGGCCTCCTATCACGATCAGTGGCTCTCGGAAGGATTCGCCGAATTTTCCGCTGGGCTGTTTCTCCAAGAAGCCGTCGGAAAAGACTGGCGCAAGGACTACCTCGAATTCTGGGATCGCCTGCGCAAGCGCATCCTGGAAAAGAATGAGTTCGGGGTATCACCCAACGACGCGGGCCCGCTCTGGATGGGCCTGCGGCTGATTTCACCTCGTACCGAAAGCGCCTACCAGAACGTGACTTATCCGAAGGGCGCCTACGTCCTCCAGATGCTGCGGTCGATCATGCGCAGCACCGACGAAAAAGAGCCGGACAAGGCCTTCATCGACATGATGCACGATTTTGTCGAGAGCCACCGCGAGAGGTCAGCTTCCACCGAATCGTTCAAAGCGGTCGCCGAGAAACACATGAGCAAGTTGATGGACATGGAAGCAAATGGCCGCCTGGACTGGTTCTTCAACGAGTGGGTATACGGGACGCAGGTGCCGCGCTACCACTTCGAGTATCAGGTCACGGCCGCGGACGGCGGGAAGTTCAAGCTCCATATGACCTTGACCCAAAGCGACGTGGACGACAAGTTCGCCATGCTCGTCCCCGTATTTGTCGATTTTGGCAAAGGCATGGGCCGCATCGGACAGATGGGAGTCCGCGGCAACAGCACCCGCACCGGCGATGTCCTGTTGCCGGCCCAGCCTAAGAAAGTTGTGGTGAACGCGTACAAGGAAATCCTGGAACGATGAGGCCTTTCGAGGTTCAGCATTTTCGCATCGCTGGGTGGCCCGCTCCTTCGCGTTCGGTGCAAATGAGCGGAGTCACCTCACTTTTTCCTCGTCACGCCGTCTCATTCCCCGGGGTGTCGCGTGAGGCTGACTTGGGTTTGTGCTCTTCTATTGTGCGTGGCGGCGGTCGCGCCGGCCCGGACACCGGCTGCCTCGGGACGCGCTGACGCGTCGATCCGCAAGCTGTTGGGACGTTATCGCGGTGCATGGCTGGCGAACGATCCCGAGGCGATCCGCAGTTGCTTCACCCCGAATGCAGTGCTCATGCCCCATCATGGCCTGGAGCCAGTGGTGGGGATGAAGGCCATCAACGATTTCTGGTTCCCGGCCACCAGCACCAAAACGACCGTCCTCAAGTTTGATCGGACGATTGACGAGATCGGGGTTGAAGGCAGCCTCGCGTATGCGCGCGGTCATAGTGAAGTCGCGTGGAGAGTGGAGGACCCCGGCAAGCGAGAAGACTGGCGCACCGCTGGGACGTACGTGGCGATCCTGAAGAAGCAAGCCGGCGGGGGATGGCTCATTGCGCGGTTGATTTGGGACGATGGGACGAATGAGCGGAAGTGAGGAGACGTCGGCAGCATCTTCGACACCACTCAATCCCAAAGTGTGCCCCAGGTTCGCGCCCGCTTTCGGCGCTAACCTGGGAGATAAGGGTGGGCCAGCTCCCAGCACGATCGCTTCCGCCGGGAAACATAGACAGCTGCGGTAATCACCCCCGTCCCAACCAAAGCTGCCTCCCCTCCGGGGCTGCAGCTAGACTAGGGGGCTGCGGAAAAAGTGATTTCATTGTTGCCAGCGAACCTCAGCGGCTAAAAGCCGGTATTGAGCGCAAGGGCCTGATGGCCCGGCTAGAAGCCGGGCCCCTTCAAACCGAGGCGAGGCCGACAGAGTTTTTCCGCGGGCTGCTAGACTAGAGGGAATCACATGACGACCAATGGGCAGATCCCGGATAGAACCCAAAGGCAGAGTAAACCCTAGTGTTGCTGAGACTCGGAGCTACTTGTAAACACTCCGTTACAATTCGTGCGTAGCGATTCCCCCTTGACTTGCCTGCAGAATATTGCAATAACTATCCGGTCCATCGGGACGAGTTTGGGGGTGCAGTTCGTTTTGGCGGAAGTCAGGATTCAAGAGGGAGAATCCCTCGAAAATGCGCTGCTCTGCTTCAAGCGCAAGGTGCAACAGGAAGACATCATTAAGGAGGTCAAGCGCCACTCCTTTTACCTGAAGCCCGGCGAAGAAGAACGTGTCAGAGAAGCTTTGGCACGGAGACGAAGCCGCAAGAAAGCTCGCAAGGAACAAAACTGACGTCCCCCATTGGGCCGCCGCCCTCCAGGCGACTGGCCCATTGCTTTTCCCCCCGACCGTTTCGCGTTCGGAAGCGCCGGACTTCTCCCACGGTCCTCCTCTGGCGTTTCTGTTCAGATGCTGTAAACCTGCGTGACCCGCGGGTGGGCCGAACCCGGGTAGCAAACTTCGAGGGGGGGTGCTAACGACTGTGCGCGCACCCGCGCGCATGGGGAAGCCTCGTGCGTTCCCCACGCGACGGGATGCGATCGGGGAATGGGGTGAGGGATGGAATTCCAGGACAAGGTTCTCAAGTGTATCGACTGCGGTGCCGACTTTATCTTCACCGCGGGCGAACAACTCTTCTTTTTCGACAAGCAGTTCAAGAACGAACCCAAGCGCTGTAAGGCCTGCAAAGCGAAACGTGTTTCCGTTTTGGGTGCTCCCGTGCCGGGGCAAGTGCCCAATAAGACCGAAACCCGGACAACCTGTTCGCAGTGTGGCAAGGAGACGACCGTCCCCTTTAAACCTACGCAAGGTCGTCCAGTGTTCTGCCGCGAATGTTTCATGCAGAAACGGCAGACGGCGGCGTCGGCTTAAGATCCGGGTTCCGGATGACGGTGGGCTAGCAGGTTTTCGAGTTGTTGTACCAGCTGCCGGGTAGCGATGGGCTTGACGAGGAAAGACTCGACGAAGTCTTTCCGCCACGCATCCTGGAGCGGGTAAGCGGTGAGGATCGCGGTTACGGGGCGATAGCTCTGGGCGCGCGCCTCGCGCAAAACTTCCAATCCGGCGTCATCGGTTTCCATGCTGACGTCGGTGATGACCATGTCGTATTCGTGTGTCCGCAACTTCTTGCGCGCCTCCGCGCCGGAAAAAGCGGTGTCCACGTCGAAGTGGTTCAGCTCAAGCACCGCTTTCAGGGTCAACAGAACCGCCTGATCGTCGTCGACCAGAAGCAGCCGCCGTTTCATCCGAGAAACCCTCACAAAACTTTAAGACGCGAAATGACGGGTTTGCAGCACGCTTGGGGGGCGTGTCAGCAGAATTGAAGACACACATTCCCTATTCTTCGGAGTCTGAATTGGCCTGGGTTGCGCTGCTAATATATTACCGTGGCGAGTTTTCACGTACAGAATTTTGGCTGCCGTGCGACGCAAGCCGATGGGGCGGCGATCGAACGGCAGTTCGAAGAGCGCGGGTGGGCGCGCGCCGCCCAAGCGGGGGACGCCGAGGTCGTCGTCCTCAATACATGCACGGTAACGGCGTCGGCAGACCAGGACGCTCGCGCGGCCATACGACGCGTCCATCGGGAGAACCCCCAGGCGCGGATCGTGGTGACCGGATGCTATGCGCAACGGTCCCCGGAGGAACTCGCGGCGCTGCCGGGCGTTGCGCTTGTAATCGGAAACTCACACAAGCATCGACTGGCTGAGATTACGACCGGGCAGAGGTATCCCATTTCCGAGTGCTCCCAGAGTATCGATGGTAGTCGTGGATTCTTGCCCTTGGCACGCCTGGCCGGTGTTTCGGCCGAGGAGCCGACGGTCGAGGACCAGCGGCCGATCTTTGTCTCCGATATTTTTGCGCACACGGAACTGCTGGCTGCGCCGGTGTACGATGCGGCGAACGAGCGGACGCGCCCTAACCTTAAGGTGCAGGATGGATGCGATAACCGGTGTTCGTTCTGCGTGATTCCGTACGTGCGGGGACGAAGCCGGTCGATGAAGCTGGAGCAGATTCTTCGTGAGGTGGACGCGCTGCTTGCCTCCGGATACCGCGAACTGGTGATTTCCGGAATCAATCTGGGGAGATGGGGAAGGGATCTCGAAGATAGCCATCAGCTGTCAGACGCCAGCTTTCAGCGAAACCATCCTCATGCGGAGTCCATTGGAACAAGTACCGGCTCGGGCGCGGAGAACCTGGGGGGAGTGGACGAGGAGTTCGCGGTTGGGCAACGACCAAAGCCGAACGACCGACGACCGGTTTTTGAAGATCTCATTCGAGCGATCCTGGACCACACTGATCTCGAAAAGCTCCGCATCAGCTCGGTCGAGCCCATGGATTGGAGCGACGAGTTGATTGCGCTCGTAACTGGTTCTCCCCGGATCGCGAAGCATGCGCACGTGCCCATGCAGTCCGGCAGCGACGCGGTGTTGCGACGGATGCACCGCAAATATCGTCCATGGCATTACCGGGAGAAGGTCGAAAAGATTCGAGCGGCCATGCCGACTGCCGCGATTGGGGCGGACGTGATGGTGGGATTCCCGGGCGAGACCGACGCGGAGTTTGAAGAAACCCGGCGTTTGGTCGAGGAGCTTCCCTTTACCTATCTGCACGTGTTCACGTATTCGGCGCGGCCAGGAACGCCAGCAGCAGCGATGAAGGGGCAGGTTCCGGTACGGGTAGCGCGCGAGCGCAACCGTGTGCTGCGGGAATTGGCGGCAGAAAAGAGGCAGGCATTCATGCAGGAGTTCGTCGGGAAGACCCTCGAGGCGATTACGCTCAACGCGTTCGACGGGGAGTGGACGGAAGCGCTGACGGAGAATTATCTGCCTTTGCGTCTGCGGGGAAAGAGCAGCCCCAACCGCTGGCTGCAGGCACGGGTCGAGGATGTGACGAACGGGAACTTGGTGGGAGCGGAGGATTCGGGGACGCCGGATAACGGAGCCTTTGCCGTCGATGGTATGAGCTCACGTCCAGTCAGCTCTTGATCGGTGCAACGGAGAATCATGGTGGTCAAGTTCGAGGTGCACGCTCCAGTGCAACGGAGTTTGTTGAATCGAACGATCCCAGCTTGTGGGTTCGGAGCGCACAGCGGCCTCTCAATGCAATCGTCTCCAAGAATCCACTGCGCTTCCCTGTCAGCCTGGAGGGAGCCCCCTCGCCGGCTACGGATGATTGGCCTTACGTGTATCACCAGGCCCGCTCCATTCCCCGAACGTATGTGACCGTCTCCCTCATTCTGCTGGCGATCACTCTTTCCCTTGTGCGAGGAACCGTGGAAGCCGGGAAGCTCTCGACCTGGCATTTTGCTTTTCTGGGAGCAGGCTTCCTGCGGCTGGAAACTCAATTGGTCAGGCGACTGACGCTCTACTTCGTACAACCTGGTTGGTGAATTGTGTCGCAATTACGGCGATCTTGATCGTACTTGTGATCGCAAATTACTACGTCGACCGGAGAAGACCAGAGCGACTTGAGCCATACCTCGGGGCGCTTATCTTGCTCTTGCCTGAAAACTATTCCTTCCCGTGGAACTCACTTCCTCTTCCGGCTCGAACGATTGGGACTCTACTCAGCGTTGCCTCGCGGGAATTATCTTCACCGAATCTTTCCGACGGCACACGGGAAAGGCGGCGGCTTTTGGGTCGAACATCGTGGGCGCAGTAGCGGGCGGATTGGCCCAAAAAATGCCTCGTTCATCGTTGGGATGAAGGCACTGCTGATCATCGCTGCCGCGTTCTATGCCTTGGCGGGTCTTTTTGTTGTGCTTGGCCGGAGGGACGCAGTTCGGGACTTGCGAGTACAAGCTGAGGCAGGCGCGCGGGTTTAACTGGAAGTGGATGCGGGGCAATTTGCGAAACGGGCTTTCAGCGAAAGGAAGTAGCGCTCCGCGATGAAGTAAGACGCTGACGCGGCCAGTATCGCTAACACCACCGTCGCCGCCAATCGAACCATAACAGGATAGTGAGCGGTGAACTTATTCGCGATCCCTACGGTCAGTTGTTGGTAGAGGTAGATGGAATAGGAGATTCGTCCCAGGTATCGCATGCACTTCCAATCAAGCGCTCGCCAGAGACCTCGTCTGCTACGGGCGAGCGCGGCTCCACCTAAGAGCACAGGGCTAACCCCAGGACAGTCAGGGGCTCCGGGCAGCCAGGTCTGACCTTCAACTCCCAAAAACATTTCTCTCTAGGAACGCATTGCGGAATTTGCCCTGTGGGTCGTATTTCCTGCTCAGTTCGATGAACTCGGGCAATTTCTCATAACTGGACTTCAGTTGCGACGGGGACATCGTGAACAGCTTGCCCCAATGCGGGCGTGCTTTGAAGGGTGCCAGTTCCCTTTCGATCACCGGCAACAACTGGCTCACGGCGGGCCAATCCTGTTTCCATGTGAAATGGATGGCGACGCTGGGTTGCTGGTAACAGGGACTCATCCAGAAATGGTCGGCGGCGATGGTGCGGATTTCGGAGATCATCAGGTGCGGCGTCACCTGGTCACGCAGGCGCTCGACGGCCAGGATGGCTTCGACGGCGTGCTGCCGAGGTACGAAGAATTCCGACTGCAATTCTTTGCCAGCGCTGGGAGTAAAGCCCATTCGGAAGTGCGGCAGACGCTCGTACCACGGGCCGGGCACGCCCATTTGCTCAGTACAGTTCTCGGCAGAGAGTTCGGCGATGGGGTGAAGATTCTTGGTCGCGCGTTTTGCGCCGAAGAATTCCGGCTGCGAGTCAAATGCCTGACCGGGCTCGGTACGGCTCTTCAACCAGACTTCGTTGAGGCGTTGCTTCTGCCAGTCGGTGAACAGGCTGACGCTGTAGGCGCTGGACTCGATGGCGTCGAAATGGTCCTTAAGTTGGCTGAGCGGCAGATTTTCGTAAACGTATTGCCGCATGAGATAGGTTGGCTGGAGGTCGAGCGTGATCTTGGTGATAACGCCGAGCGCGCCCAGGCCGACCACGGCTCCGTGAAAAGTACCGGCGTTATCGTGGCGGGACAGTTTGACGACTTCCGCGGAGGCGGTGACCAGTTCGAGTGCAGAGACTGCCGTGGGCAGGTTGCCGTTCTTCTCTCCTGAGCCATGGGTGGCAGTAGCGCAGGCGCCGGCGACCGAGATGTGAGGCAGGCTGGCCAAATTGTGGAGCGCGAATCCCTTTTCGTGGAGGTAGGGGCAGAGTTGGCCGTAGGTGATGCCGGCGGCGACGGTAACGGTGCGGGCCTCGGGGTCGAGTGCGACGACCTGGTCCATGGGCTTCAACGAGAGAAAACTGCTGGTGCTGTCGACGATATTGTTAAAGCAGTGGCGGGTGCCGAGAACTTTCAGATGGGGCTGCTGCTTGACGAATTCGCGGATCTGATCGAGTGAAGTGGCGGAAATCAAGTGGTCGGTACTGTATTCGAGATTGCCGGCCCAGTTCTTCAATCTCTCGCCTGCGGCGGAAGCAAAGAGAGGGGCAAGAGCGGGGGCTGTGATCAGGGCAGAAAGAAGCTTGAGGAACGTTCGTTTGTCCATGTCTAATACCCTCTGCCTTGTCGGCAAACCGGAATCTGTGTTTCATTCGAGAAGCGGCGGACATTGTACAACCACAGAGCCGCTCAGGACTCTATCGTGGCAAAATCTGCTTTCTTTCTCTTCCCTGGAAAGTCGATATGCAGGGTAGTCGTCTGAACTAGAATGTGCGGTCGCACCCTCCGTGAAACCGATCCGCAGGAGTGAACGTAGCTTATGCGCAGTTTAAGAGCCTTGGTTGTGATCTTTCTGCTTGCCCCGGCAGGGTTGTCGCAAAACGCCCGACTGCACGGGGTCAACATTGACGACCTCGACCGCAAGGTGGATCCATGCACGGACTTCGCGGAGTTTGCCAACGGCGCCTGGCACGCGCGGAATCCAATTCCGGCGTCGATGGACCGCTGGAGCCGGCGCTGGCAGGCGGGGGAAACTGCAAAAGATAAGTTGAAGGACATTCTGGAAAGTCTGCCGAAGGAAAGCGCGAAAGGAAGCACGGAGCAGATCATCGGAGACTACTACGGCGCGTGCATGGACGAGTCGCGGATCAACGCTCGCGGGATTGAGCCGCTGAAGGTCTGGCTTGCCAAGATTGAAGGCGCGAAGGATATGTCTGAGTTGCAACGGGTCATGATTGAGTTGCAGGACATCCAGGTCACAGCGCCTTTCAATCTGGGCGGCTCACAGGACCTGCACAAGCCGACGCAAGTGCTGGCCGATGTCGGGGCATCGGGCTACAGCATGCCGGACCGCGACTACTACCTGAAGCCCGACGATCGCTTCAAAGAAGCGCGCTCGAAGTATGTGGAGCATGTCGCGAAGATGTTCAAGCTGGCTGGCTGGAACGATACGACCGCCGCTGCGGCAGCCCAGACGGTCATGACGATGGAGACGAAGTTCGCGGAAGCAACGCTCGACCGGGTAGCGCTGCGCGATCCGAGCGCGACCGATCACAACTCGACATTTTCGCAACTGCAGGCCATGACCCCCCACTTCGACTGGGCCTGGTTCTTTCAGCACAAGCAACTTCCCCAGGAGGTCGACCTGAATGTGGATCAGCCCAAGTTCATGCAGGAGGTAGACCGGCAACTGCAGCAGACATCGCTGGGCGATTGGAAGATCTACCTGGAGTGGAACCTGCTGAACTCCACCGCCGAGGCGCTGCCGGCGGCCATCGAGCAGGAAGACTACGGGTTCTTCGGGAAATATCTGCGCGGCACTAGTGAAATGAAGCCGCGCTGGAAGCGTTGCGCGGAACAGACCGACCGCTACCTGGGCGAGGCCCTGGGCAAGAAGTATGTGGAGAAGTATTTTCCGCCCGAGGCCAAAGCGCGCATGCAGGAACTGGTCCGCAACCTGCTGCTGGCGATGCGCGACGACATCCTCACCCGGCCGTGGATGAGTGATGAGACCAAGGAACGGGCCATGGCGAAGATCGCGACCTTCAATCCGAAGATCGGGTATCCCGACAAGTGGAAGGATTATAGCCAGGTGGAGATACGTCGGGAAACGTTCTTCGAAGACAATCTGGCCGGCCGGCGGTTTGTGGTCGAAGATGACCGCCTGACGATTGGAAAGCCAGTGGATCCGGGCCGCTGGGGCATGACGCCGCCGACCTCCGACGCATATTACAACCCTCAGTTGAACGAGATCGTCTTCCCGGCTGGCATTCTGCAACCGCCGGCATTCGACGTCACGGCAGTTGACGCAGTGAACTATGGTGCCATCGGTGTTGTCATCGGGCACGAGATTTCTCACGGGTTTGACGACCAGGGAGCACAGTTCGACTACCTGGGACGATTGCGAAACTGGTGGACCGACGAAGACCTGAAGCAGTTCCAGGCACGTGGGGCGTGCGTGGTCAACCAGTTTGACAATTACTTCATCGAGCCCGGAATTCATCACCAGGGGAAGCTGGTTCTTGGGGAGAGCATTGGCGACCTGGGCGGAGCCAAGATTGCTTTTCTGGCCTACCAGAAATCTCTGGTGGGCAAGCCACGCCCGGTGGACATCGACGGTTTCACGCCCGAACAGCAGTTCTTCATTGCGTGGGGCCAGTTCCGGGGAGATCACATTCGGCCCGAGCAGCAGCGCTTGATGGTACAGACCGATCCGCACCCGATCGCGAAGTACCGCGTGATCGGACCGCTGGGGAATTTGGCAGAGTTTGGAAAGGCATTTCAGTGCAGGTCCGACGCGGCGATGATACCGCCAGCGGGCAAAATCTGCGAGGTCTGGTAGGGCGGTGTTTACTGGACCATGTGCTGCCAGTTGAGAACCAGATTCATGGGGGACTCGCCATGATGGCCGACGATCCTGGTGGCCAAGGTGCGCTTGCCGTCGGGAAGGATAGAGAGAATGTCGATGTCGTGAGGAACAGCCATAAGCTCTTTCGGAGCCGAGAATTCTGGTTTGCCACCCACCCCGCGGAATTCGACGCTATAGATTTTGTCGCCCTGAATGTAGCGCAAGCTTTTGCCGTCAGGAGACCAGTCGGACGCAGTAGTCCGATTGTCGGCGGTAAAGGCCACTGAGCCGGTGGAGACTTGCCACTTGGAGCCGCCGCTGGGAAAGGGTGTTACATAGAGTTCTTGCGTGCCGTTTTCATCGGAAGTGAAGGCCAGCCACTTGTCGTCGGGAGAGATTTTGCCGTCAGCCTCGGAGTAGGGGCTGTTGGCCACCGGCATCAATTTGCGGTCGCCAGCCAGGTCGATGGCATAGAGATCGAAGCTGGTCTTGGGATCCTGAATCGAGACGATGGCGTAACGACCATCGCGGGATTGGCTGGCAACCCCCATCCAATGGCTGATTTCCGCCAGCTTTTCTTCCTTGCCCGACGCCACTAGCGAACGCTGCACTAAAACGCTGTTGAAACCGGTCGTAGCGGAGGTCAACACGCTCCGGCCGTCTGCTGAAACAACCCCCCGCTGGTCTGCCGCAGAATCCGGGGACAGGCGCGTGATCGTTTTGCGTTCGGTGTCGGCCAGCCACAAGCTGTCTCCGTGGCCGTCGGGGTTGTCGCGAAACAAAACTGCCGTGTGACTGGAAGGAGAGAAAATTGCACCACTGAAGGGAGCAGGGTCCCCCCAATGCTCCAGTTCCTTGCCCGCCGGGTCCAGCCAAATCAATTCGCGATTTTCCTGGGTTGCTTGCCGATATACCAGAATGTTCTGAGAAACTGAAAAGCTCCCGAGATTGCGCGGGTCGTAGTATTCAATCGACTGTGCGATCGGGGTGGGTTTGCCACTGAAAGTTCGTGAGGCCGCATCGAAGGGCTGCCCCATGAGAGTCCCATCCTTCAAATAGAACAAGTAGCCGTTGCTGAACGCGAGGTTGGAACCAACGGACAGAATCTGCGAGGGTACGCCGCCGTCCAGCGAACCCGCGTACACGGTACCCTGCGAATCTTTTCCAGCTCGTTGTACGAAGAGAAAGTGCTTTCCGTCGGGCAGGAAGTAGGGATTGCGGTTGGTGAAATCCTTGTCGCCTTTATGATCAGGAGTTGCCTGCTCCGGGGTACCGCCACCGTCAGATACGCGCTGCAGAGGACCGTTGATAGCGGGCGCGAAAATGATAGCCCCTTGCTGGCTCCAAGAGCCGCCGCGTCCTTCTGGGGCGTCGCATAACACCTGCACGGGTCCGCCGGCGGCCTCGATCTTCCGCAACTTACCGTTGGCGAAGAAACCCAGGTACCTCCCGTCAGGCGACCAGAAGGGGAAGGAGCCGTCCTCAGTGCCGGCCAGAAGGGAGGCCTTGCCCGCGCTCAGCCGTTGCACGAGGATCGCGGTCTTTTTGTCCTTGAACACAACAAATGCAAGTTGTTGGGCGTCGGGGGAAAGCACCGGCGCTCCGTAGACGACAAGCGCGAATTGGGAACTTGCAGGTTGCTCAATTTGCGCTTGCAGCAATTGCTGCGCGGAGGTGAACCGGTGTGCGTAGGTAGCGGCGAAGGCGAGAGCGGTCACGGCTGCCAGCCATCCTAGAACCGTCGCCGCGGCCAGTATCTTCTGTCGGTTCTTGCGCTGGGAAACCACAACGGCCGGGGCTCCCACCTGGCTGCCCGCGGCCGTCATCCACTGCAACTGCAGTTTCAGGTCGTGCGCGCTCTGAAAGCGCTGATCGGGTTCCTTGGCGATACACGTCCGCACCAGGTGCTCGAGTGCCGGCGGAGTCAGCGGCTGCACGCCCGAGATCGGATCAGGATCTTTCTCCAAGACGGCGCTGGCCACCGATAGCTGGCTCTTGCCTTCAAAGGCGCGTTTTCCGGTAAGCATTTCGTAGAGCATGGCGCCGAAGGCAAAGATGTCGCTGCGCGCGTCGGCGTCCTTCCCCTGAATCTGCTCGGGACTCATATACTGCACGGTGCCCACCACTGTCCCGGCGACCGTAATCGGAGACGCCATGCTGGGGACGGTGGCGATCGCGGAGAACGCTGGAGTGCCCGACTGC
>Ga0307479_10000789_pt1 | contig 28792 bp, 23 predicted proteins | sample atmos_gasesECM4C_FD_203743 | JGI IMG/M metagenome (GOLD analysis project Ga0307479, IMG submission 203743) | Hardwood forest soil microbial communities from Morgan-Monroe State Forest, Indiana, United States - atmos_gasesECM4C_515 | ecosystem: Environmental > Terrestrial > Soil > Temperate... | reverse complement strand
CCTGCTGGTGCCGCTGGCCAATGCCGGCGACGACGGCACCGCCGCCGTTGCCGCCGCCGGCGTCATCGCGGCCGGCGGCCCGCCTCCCGCCGGCGCCCCCGGCACCGCCGCCGCCGTCGCCGAGGCCGCCGGCGACTTCCGGGGCTGGCCCTTCCGCTCGCCGCTGCCCGCGGGCTCGCCTTCCCCGCCGCGCCCTCATGCGGGCGGCAGCGCCTCGCCGGCCGGCTCGCAGGCCACCTCGGAGGCCGGCGCGCCGGCTGGCTCGGCGCCTGGCTCGGTGGCTGTCTCGCCGGCTGCCGCCGCGGGCTACTTGCAGGCGGACCTGCTCGCCGACATGGGCCGGCGGGCCGCGCTCGCATGCCTGGTCGTCGCCCACTCCGGCCTCGGCACGATCAATCACACGCTGCTCACCCTCGAAGCGCTGCGCGCGCGCCGCCTCGCCATCGCCGGCGTGGTGCTCGACGGCCCGCCGAACCGCGAGAACCGGCTCGCGGTGCAGCGCTTCGGCGGCGTCGAGCCGGTCTTCGAGCTGCCGCACCTCTCGCCCATCGACCGCGAGGAGATCGTGGCGGCGGCGCGCTACTTCGACCCCCGCGGACACCTCGCCACGCTGCTGCGGCCAGGGCCCCCCTCGCCCGCCCCGGCCGCTCGGCCGCGGCGGGGGAGCCGCATCGTCCACCATCGCCGCGGGTCAACGGTATGAGGAGCCGTCGCGCCGCCACCGCCGCCGCGGCGCCCCCCTCCTGGCTCGAGGCCGATCGCCGCCACGTCTGGCATCCCTACACGCAGATGCAGACCGCGCCGCCGCCGCTGCCGGTGGTGCGCGCCGAGGGCGTCTACCTCTATACCGCCGACGGCCGCCGCCTGCTCGACGGCATCTCCTCGTGGTGGGTGAACATCCACGGCCACAACCATCCCCGCCTCAACCGCGCCCTGGCCGCGCAGGCCGAGCGCCTGGCGCAGGTGACCTTCGCCGGCCTCACCCATGAGCCGGCCGCCCGCCTGGCGGCCGCGCTCTCGGCGCGCGCCCCCGGCGGGCTCCCCCGGGTGTTCTACTCCGACGACGGCTCGACCGCCGTCGAGGTGGCGCTCAAGATGGCCTACCAGCACTGGCGCCACCGCGGCGAGCCCGGCCGCACCCTGTTCGTCGCCTTCGACGATGCCTACCATGGCGACACCTTCGGCGCCATGGCGGCCGGCGGCGTCGCCGTCTTCCATGCCGCCTTTCGCGACCTGTTCTTCGCCGTGCGCCGCGCGTCGACACCGCACTCCGCGGCGCGCTGCTCCGCCTCGCCGCCGCTCGCCGACCTCCTCGACCGCGAAGGAGACCGCGTGGCGGCGGTGATCCTCGAGCCCATGCTGCAGGGCGCGGGCGGCATGCTGGTGCAGCCGCCGGCCTTCCTGCGTGAGGTGCGCGAGCTCACCCGCCGCCACGGTCTGCCGCTCATCGCCGACGAGGTGCTCACCGGCTTCGGCCGCACCGGCCTCCTGTTCGCCTGCGAGCACGGCCCCATCGTCCCCGACCTCCTCTGCCTGTCGAAGGCGCTGACCGGCGGCTACCTCCCTCTCGCGGCGACGCTGGCGAGCGAGGACATCTACAGCTCGTTCCTCTCCGCGGACCGCTCCCGCACGCTGTTCCATGGCCACTCCTACACCGGCAACGCCCTGGCCTGCGCGGTGGCGCTCGAGAGCCTGGCGCTCTTCGAGGAGGAGGACCGCCTCGGCCGCGTCGCCCGCCTCGAGCGGCTGTTCGCCGGCCGCCTGGCGGCTCTCGCCTCCCATCCGGCGGTCGCCGCCGTCCGCCACCTTGGCGGCATGGCGGCGCTCGAGCTCGTCCCCGCGCCCGCCGCCGCCCCGGCCCCCGCCGCCGCCGCGCCGAGGTCCGCCCCGGCCGTCCCCGCGCCCGCCGCCGCCCCCGTGTCCACCCCCGCCGGCGGCTATCTCGACGACATCGGCCCGCTCCTCGCCGGCCGCCTGCTCGACCGCGGCCTGCTGCTGCGCCCGCTCGGCAACGTCCTCTACCTGCTGCCCCCCTACGTCATCACCGACAGCGAGGCGGACGCGGCGTTCGACGCCATCGCCGCCGCCCTCGACGACCTGTGTCATCCGGGCCAGGAGGCACGCGCTTGAAGATCCATCCCGGCAGCGCCTATCCGCTGGGCGCCACCTACGACGGCGCCGGCACCAACTTCGCCGTCTTCTCGGAGGTCGCCGAGCGCGTCGAGCTCTGCCTGTTCGACGAGGACGACGACGAGACCCGCGTCGAGCTGCCCGAGGTGACCGCCTTCTGCTGGCACGGCTACCTGCCGCAGGTGGGGCCCGGCCAGCGCTACGGCTTTCGCGCCCACGGGCCCTGGGCCCCCGCCGAAGGCCACCGCTGCCTCCCCGAGAAGCTGCTGCTCGATCCCTACGCCAAGGCGATCGCCGGCCAGGTGCTGTGGCACGAGGCGGTCTTTTCCTACCACGCCGCCGATCCCGACGGCGAGCCCAACCGTCTCGACAGCGCCCCGTTCGTGCCCAAGTCCGTGGTGGTCAACCCCTTCTTCGATTGGGGCGACGACCACCCCCCGCGCACCCCCCCGCACGAGTCGGTGATCTACGAGACCCACGTCAAGGGGTTCACCGTCCGCCACCCCGAGGTCCCCGCCGAGCTGCGCGGCTCCTATGCCGGCCTCGCCCATCCGGCCGCGATCGCGCACCTGAAGCGCCTGGGGGTGACCGCCGTCGAGCTGATGCCGGTCCACCAGTTCATCCACGACCAGCGCCTGGTCGAGCGCGGCCTGCGCAACTACTGGGGCTACAACTCGATCGGCTATCTCGCGCCGCACAACGAGTACGCGACTGTCGTGACCGCCGCCGGCCCCGGCGTCGACGCCGCCGTAGGCCAGCAGGTGCAGGAGTGGAAGCAGCTGGTCAAGGCGCTGCACCGCGAGGGCATCGAGGTCATCCTGGACGTGGTCTACAACCACACCGCCGAGGGCAACCACCTCGGCCCGACGCTCTGCTTCAGGGGCCTCGACAACGCCGCCTACTACCGCTTGATGCCGGAGGAGCGCCGGCGCTACATGGACTACACCGGCACCGGCAACAGCCTCAACATGCGCCACCCCAACGTGCTGCAGCTGATCATGGACTCGCTGCGCTACTGGGTGGAGGAGATGCGCGTCGACGGCTTCCGCTTCGATCTCGCCGCCACGCTCGCCCGCGAGCTGCACGACGTCGACCGCCTGTCGGCTTTCTTCGACATCATCCAGCAGGACCCGGTGGTGCGCCGCGTCAAGCTCATCGCCGAGCCCTGGGACGTCGGCGAGGGCGGCTACCAGGTGGGGAACTTCCCGCCGCTCTGGTCGGAATGGAACGGCAAGTACCGCGACACGGTGCGCGACTACTGGCGCGGCGCGGACCAGACGCTCGGCGACTTCGCCAACCGCTTCACCGGCAGCTCCGATCTCTACGCGGTGACCGGCCGGGTGCCCTCCGCGAGCATCAATTTCGTCACCGCCCACGACGGCTTCACGCTCGCCGACCTGGTGTCGTACAACGACAAGCACAACGAGGCCAACGGCGAGGACAACCGCGACGGTGAGAGCTACAACCGCTCCTGGAACTGCGGCGTCGAGGGGCCTGCCGCCGATCCCCAGGTGCTGGCGCTGCGCCGCTGCCAGCAGCGCAACTTCCTGGCGGCGCTGCTGCTGTCGCAGGGCATCCCGATGCTGCTCGGCGGCGACGAGCTCGGGCGCACCCAGCGCGGCAACAACAACGCCTACTGCCAGGACAACGAGGTCTCCTGGTTCGACTGGGAGGCCGCCGACGACCAGCTGCTGGCGTTCACCGCCGAGCTCATCGCCCTGCGCCGCCGCCACCCGATCTTCAGGCGCCGGCGCTGGTTCCTCGGCAGGCCCATCCACGGCGCCGGCGTCAAGGACATCGGCTGGTTCAGGCCCGACGGCGGCGAGATGAGCGAGGCCGACTGGCGCGAAGGCTTCGCCAAGTCGCTCGGCGTCTTCCTGAACGGCCGCGCCATCGAGACCCTGGACGTCCGCGGCGAGCCGGTCCTGGACGCGAGCTTCTACCTGGCCTTCAACGCCTTCGAGCAACCGCTGCCGTTCCGCCTCGTGGACGGTGGCGGCGGCGGCAGCGGCGGCGCCGGCGCCGACCTCGGCCGCCGCTCGCCGGGCTGGATCGGCGTGCTCGACACCTCGACCGGCGAGGTTGACGCCGACGGCGGCGGCCAGGAGGTCGCCTCGGGCGACGTGGTGCAGGTCGCCGGCCGCTCGCTCAGGGTGTGGCGCCGCCTCGAGCCGGCGCGCGCGAAAAAGCCGCGATGACCGCTGCCGGTTGACGGCTGCGCTCGACGCGATCGTACGCCGGCAGCCCTGCATCTCGTCGCCCCCCGCCGCTCCTGACCCGCCGGCCCATCGCGCACCCGGTCGCCCCCCGCCACTCCTGACCCGCCGGCCCCGACTCCTGACCCGCCGCCCCATCGCGCACCCGGCCGAGGCGGCGCCGGAAGCATCTCGGCGCCGCGGATGTCCCTCCGCGGGCGCCTCCAGCTACCAATTCTTATTAGGAATTAGTACGTAGTAGCCAGCTGATGGCCTAAGGAGACTCGCAATGAAGAGCATGGTTGACGAAGTCAAGTTCTACTCCCACCTGCTGCTGTTCCGCATCCGCGGCGGCAGCCCGCGCCACTACCGCCGCCAATGGGAGAACTACTGGCGGACGATCCACGCGACCGGCGCCGGCGGCGAGGTGCTGTGGGACAACGTGCCAGAGAAGGCATCGGCCCAGGACCTGGCGCGCTTCGCCGCCCATATGCGCCCTGACCTGCCGCTGGTGGACGTGGGCTGCGGCAACGGGCGCCAGGCCCGGTTCCTGGCCGGCCACTTCCCGCGGGTCATCGGCGTCGACGTCTCGCCGGCCGCCATCTCGCTGGCGCAGCGGGAGACGCGCGGCACGCCGTTCGAGTCGAGGATCGCCTACCGGGTGTGGAACGGCGCCAACCCTGGCGAGGCCGAGGCGCTGCACCACGAGATCGGCGACGCCAACGTGTACATGCGCACCGTCTTCCACTGCGTGCAGAGCTCCGACCGCGAGAGCTTCGTGGCCAGCCTGGCGACCCTGCTCGGCGAGCGTGGCACCCTCTACCAGATCGAGCTCACGGACGGCGCGCTCGAGACCTTGCGCAAGCTGCCTGGCAACAGCCCGTCGGGCCTGCCACACCTGGTCCACAACGTGGTCAAGAACGGCATCCATCCGATCGGCTTCAGCCAGGACGACCGCCTGAGGTACTACCCGGACGACCGCTGGGTCATCCTGGGCGAGGGCGACACGGTCGCGATCAGGACGGTGCGCCTCGCTCATGGCGAGGAGGCCCTGGTGCCGGCCAACTACCTGGTGATGCGCCCTCGTCACCACGTCGCCGGAGGCAGAGCGGCGGCGTCAGCCCCGGCCGCCTGAGGCGGAAACGGAGGGCACGGCAGGCGCCGGCGGCTGGAACTGGTCGTGCTGGCGGCCATGGCGCGCAAGCCGGGGCCGGGACCGGGAGGAGGCCGGACGCCGGCGGTTGGACGACCCGCCGCCGGCCGGCCGCTCGGGGTGGTCATGCGCCCGCCGCCCGCCGGCCGCCCGGGGTGGTCATGCGCGTTGGTCGGTCCGCGCCAGGGTGGCGATGATCTGCTTGCCGCCTGGCTCCTGACGCACCTCGACGCTGTCGGCGAGGCGCATCACCGCGCCCAGGCCGGTGCCCAGGCCGCCCCGCCGCGCCAGCGCCGCGGCGTCGAGCGGACCGCGGTCGTCGTAACCGTCGCGCAGCGCGGTCGCGACGTCATGGATCGGTGGCCCGACGTCCCGCGCCACCACGGTCAGCGCCACTCCGCCGGCGGCGGTGGTCGCGACGTGCAGCGTGATCTCGCCGCGCACTCCATACTTGACGATGTTGGAAGCGAGCTCCGAGACCACGATCGCCACCTCGCCGGCCCGCCGCGGCGAGGTGCCGTGCTCGCGCGCCAGCCGCCGCGCCTGGTGGCGTGCGATCGCCACGTCGTTCCATCCGTCGACCGCGAAGACCCGGTGCGTCGCGGCCGTCGCCGTGCCAAGGCCGGGCTCTGCAGGCTCGGCGCTGGCACTGGTTGCTGCGCCGGGCTCGTGCTGCTGGATGAGCGTACCCATGGTGGCGATCTCCTGGCCTCAGTGCCCCGCTTCGAGGCGGCGGGTGGGATGCAGTTGCTCGGTTTCCCGCAGGTGCACCTGCAGCGCGTCGCGCAGGCTGCGCAGCGTGCGGATGCCGGTCAGGTCGACGCCGATGTGGGTCAGCGTCTGCGCGATGCCCGGGTTGATGCCGCTGATGATGCAGTCGGCCCCCAGCAGGCGCACGGCCTTGGCCATCTTGATGAAGTGATCGGCGGTCTTGGTGTCCATGACGTCGATGCCGGTGATGTCGACGATGGCGGTGCGCGCCTGCTTGGCGATGATCGTTTCGAGCAGGGTCTCGGTCATGTCGGCGCTGCGCTGGCTGTCGACGATCCCCACCACAGGCAGGCACAGCACCCCCGACCACACCTCGATGATCGGCGTCGAGAGGTCGCGGATGGCGGCCTGCTGCATCTCGATGGTGGCGAGCTTCGCCGCCAGCTCGCGGTTGGCCACCTCGGTCGACAGCAGCGCCTCGCGCAGCTGGCGCTTGGCCTCGGCGAGCTCCTCGATGAAGATGGTGAAGGCGGTCTCGAGCTCCGCGAACTCGTCGGTCGTGCCGAGGCTGCGCAGCAGGTTGAGGCAGGAGTCGTAGTCCTCGATCGAGGCGTAGGAGAGCGCCTCGATGACGCGCATGAGACGGGCCTCCTTGATGGCGATCACTCCCTCGCCGTCATTGGCCATGAGCGCCTCCGGCGGCGGCGGCCTCGGCATCGAGCTCGCGGCGCCGCTCTTCGATCCACGCGCGGGCCTCCTCCTCGGTGTCGGTGAAGTGGAGCGGTATGCGGTCGGCCTTGTTGGAGAACAGGTTCAACGCGGTGAAGATCAGCTTGGCGATCACCCGCGCCTTGATCGGCGCGTTGAAGCCGACCATGCCTCGCGTAGGCACCTGTGCCAGGGTCGAGGTCGCGTCTTTGCGCACCTCGGGGTCGATGCGGTCGAGCTCCGAGAGATCCACCAGGAAGAAGATCCGCTCGGCGGTCTTGCCCCATTCCCGCTGCCGGCGGTTGATCTCGGAGCCCTCCTCCCAGGTGCAGGTGCCGCTCAACTTGAGAAAGATGATGTCCGGCGGCTCGAAGAAGGTGGTCTGGTTGCCGATGTTCGGCTCGTACGGCATGAGTTCCTCCCTATGAGAAAGAAAGAGCGATCCATTGCTGCGCCACCTCGCCGCCCTCAGCCCGCTGCGGTTGCCCGCGTTTCCGGCGCCGCCGGCGGCAGCTGCTGGCCGGCGCCATACCCCAGCACGACGGCGGTGGCGTCGTCGTGCGGCCGGCCCCACCCCTCGACGATGCGCCGCGCCACCGTCTCCGCGACGCCGGGCAGGCAGCCGCGCAGGTTGCCGCGGCCCGACACCCCGTCCGTGTGCAGGCAGTAGATGTCGCCGCTCTGCATGGTGAACGGCATGCTGCGCAGCGCGCGCGGGCGGTGGCCGACGATGCCCGGCAGGCAGAACACCCCCGGCGCCACGCCGACGAGACTCTGCACCTCGACGTTGCCGATGCCGCAGAACTCGCCGCGGCCGTCCGCCTCGAGCCGCAGCAGCCCGATGGCGGCGCCGCGGGTCGGTTGCAGCTCGCGATCGCAGTGCCGGAGGATCTCGGCCACCGGCAGGGCGCGGTGCGCGAGGACCGTCAGCGTGGCCGCCCGCGCCGCCACGCCGGCTTCCTGGCCGTGCCCGAGGCCGTCCACGACCGCCACCAGCAGCGCGCCGCCGTCCCGCCCGAGCTCGACGTGCGTGATGACGAAGGCGTCGCCGCACTCGGCAAAGCCCGCCAGCGCGCGGCTGTACCCGCCGGCCGTCCGCAGGGGCGCCGCCGGCCGCGCCGGCCCCGCTGGCCCCGGCGATCCCGCCGGCCGCGCCGGCCCCGGCGATCCCGCCGGCCGCGCCGGCCCCGGCGATCCCGCTGGCCCCGCCGACCCCACCGGCCCCGCCGGCTTCCCCGCCGCGTCCGGGAGCCCCGCGCTCATCGCGCCCCTCGGAAGACGCAGGACACCCGGGTGCCGCGCCCGGGCCGGGTGTCGATCTGGAACTCGTCGACCAGCCGCCGCACCGCCACCAGCCCCTTGCCCATGCCGCGCTCCGAGCGGAAGGTGCCGGCGAAGATCGACTCGAGCGTCTCCGCCGCGATGCCGGCGCCCTGGTCGGCGGCCACGATCTCGAGCCGCGTCTCGTGGGCGTCGAGGCGGGCGTGCAGCTCGATGGAGCCCTGGCCGGCGTAGAAGACGATGTTGCGCGCCAGCTCGGAGACCGCCGTCGCCACCTTGACCGAGGTGAACTTGGACAGGCCGATGCGCACCGCCTCCGACCAGGCTTCGAGACGCGCCGCGGCGATGTCCTTCTCGCTCGTGACGGCGATCCGCTTGTCGCTGCCGCCCGCCGCGGCCCCCGGGAAGGCGCTGCCGCCCGCCGCGCCCCCCGGGAAGGCGCCGGCGACCGCCCGGCGGAAGACGCCGCCCGCCGGCCCGCCGGCCGCGCCGGCCGCCACCGCCGCGCCGGCCAGCCCAGCTGCTCCGGCCGCCCCCGCCGCCGCCGCGGGCGCGCCGAGCAACGCCAGGGCCCGCGCGCAGGAGGCGATCAGCTCGGCGCTCCTGGCCGGCGCGAACAGCCGCACCGAGCTCTCGAGCTCGGCCTGGACCGCCTGCCGGTCGTGGGCGCTCAGATGCTGCAGCGGCGTGCGCGCCACCCCGCCCAGGCGGCGGAAGATGCTGCGCTGGGTGATCTCGGAGATGGCGCCCTGCAGGATGGCGCCGATCTCGCTCTCGACCGTCCTCACGACAGCAGCTCCAGCTTCTCGAGCGCGGCGTCGAGGTTGAGGGCGGTCGAGACCGCGTCTAGCTCGACCCCCATCTCGACCAGGGTCATCGCCACCGCCGGGCGGATGCCGACCATGTAGCAGTCCGCGCCCATGAACCGCACCGACTTGCCGATGTCGTTGAGGATGCGGGTGATGTAGCTGTCGATGACCTCCACCGACGAGACGTCCAGGATGACGCCCTGAATGCCGAGCGCGCGCACCCGCTCCATCAGCGCCGTCTGCAGCTCGAGCGCGAGCCGGTCGTGGAGCTCGGCCTGGATGCTCACCAGCAGGCAGCTGCGGATCTGGATGATCGGCAGCTCCTGCTCACCCCTCAGCTTCATCGCCTGCGCACGCTCCTCCCATGACCGACGGATGCCTGCGGCGGACCTGCCTCATGCCGTCGCCCGCGCGTTCGAACGAGCTGAACGGACTCGACTTTTAGCATCTTCAACGCTGCGAGTCCAACTACCTGCCTTTTGTGCGGCTCTGCTAAGAAGGTGCTCGCCGGGCCTCGGAACGCGCCAATCCGCCCCACCGCGCCCGGTTGGGGGTAATCTTCAGGCCGCAAGGGGCGCCGGAGGGAAAGAAAGATGAGGACGCCGCGATCGGTCGCGCGCCTGGTCGCTTGGGGCGCGCTCACCCTGGGGTCGAGCGCCGTCGCCGCTGTCGCCGCCGGCCCTCCAGGCGGTCAACCAGCCGCCGCCGCGTCCACCCCTGCCGCCACCGTCGCCGCGCCCGCCGGCGCCCCGGCCGCCGCCGCCGCGTCCGCCACCCCAGCCTCCGCCGCTCCGGCCGCCGCGTCCGCCACCGGCGCCCCGGCCACCGCCGCCCCGGCCGGCGCGTCCGCCACCGCCGCCCCGACCGCCGCCCCGTCCGCCGCCGGGCGCTTCGACCCGGTTGCCGCCACCGACGCCTACCTGGCGCGCGTGCCGCCGGCGCAGCGGGCTCGCTCCGACGCCTATTTCGAGGGCGGCTACTGGCTGCAGCTGTGGGACTTCCTCTACGGCGCCGCCATCGCCCTGGTGCTGCTCGCGACCGGCTTCTCGGCGCGCCTGCGCGACCTGGCCGAGCGCTGGTTCGTGGCGCGGCCGGCCTCGACCTTCACCTACGCGGCGCTCTACCTGCTGGCGAGCGCCGTGCTGGCCTTGCCGCTGTCCGTGTACAAGGACTTCGTGCGCGAGCACCAGTACGGCCTGGCCACCCAGGCCTTCGGCGCCTGGTTCGGCGAGCAGCTCGAGGCGCTCGCCCTCGGCATGGTACTGGGCGGCCTCGCCATCGCCGTCCTCTACGGCGTGCTGCGGCGGGCGCCGCGCACCTGGTGGATCTGGGGCGCGGTGGTGACCGTGGTGCTGCTGGCGCTGCTGATGACCGTGCAGCCGGTGTTCATCGAGCCGATCTTCAACCGCTACACCGAGCTGCGCGACCCCGCCGTGCGCGGCCCCATCGTGTCGCTCGCCCGCGCCAACGGCGTCCCCGCCGAGCACGTCTACGCGGTCGACGCCTCACGCCAGACGACGCGGGTCAGCGCCAACATCGCCGGCCTGCTCGGCACCACCCGCATCGCCCTCAACGACAACCTGCTGCGGCGCTGCACGCTGCCCGAGATCGAGGCGGTGATGGGCCACGAGATGGGCCACTACGTGCTGCATCACATGTGGAAGGGGCTGCTCTTCCTGGGCGTCATGGCCGTCGCCGCGTTCGCTTTCCTCAAAACGAGCTTCGGCCGGGTGCTGGCGCGCTTCGGCCTGCGCTGGCGCGTGCGCAACATCGGCGATCCCGCCGGCCTGCCCCTCCTGGCGCTCCTGCTGTCGATTTTCCTGTTCGTGATGACCCCGGTGCTCAACAGCTTCACCCGCACCCTCGAGGCGGAGGCCGACATCTTCGGCCTCAACGCCGCGCGCCAGCCGGACGGCGAGGCCGAGGTGGCCCTCAAGCTCGGCGAGTACCGCAAGCTCTCTCCCGGACCGCTCGAGGAGTGGATCTTCTTCGACCACCCGAGCGGCCGCGCCCGCATCCTGATGGCCATGCGCTGGAAGGCCGAGCACCTGCGCGAGCCGCCGGTCTGCCGCCCGTAGCCCCTCGGCCAACCCGGCGCATCGTGGCAGTCCGTACAGCCTCTTTTCTTTTTCTTTCTTGCCGGGGAAGGGGGCGCTGGCGTCGAGCGTGGGCCGCGCTCTCGACCCGCCACGGCCGTCGAGCCACCGGGGCCGGGCCCGCCGCCGCGCCGCCGGGCGCGAGAGCGCCCTACTCGAGCCAGTAGCCGCGCGCCAGCTCGCCGTAGGCGGCGACCTGCCGCCGCTGCCAGGCCTCGTCGCGGCCCAGCTCGGCGGCGAGCAGCGCCGCCACCCGCGGCGCCGCCTCGACGCTCGCCCGCGCGTCGAGCAGCAGGGCGCGGGTGCGGCGCGCCAGCACGTCCTCGACGCTGCGCGCCATCTCGTGGCGGGCGGCCCGCACCACCTCGGCGGCGTGGTAGGGGAGCCGCGGGTGCAGCGGCTCGCCCAGCTCCGGGCGCTCGGCCGCCAGGCGCGCCAGCTCCGGGTCCTCCTGGCCGCCGTGGAGGCGCAGGGTGGCGGTGACCGAGGGGCGGTCGGGCAGCCCGGCCACCCTCGCGGCGGCGTCCACCGCGTCCTCGCCCATGCGGCGGTAGGTGGTCCACTTGCCGCCGGTGATGGTCACCAGGCCCGACGGCGAGACCTCGAGCCGGTGGTCGCGGCGCAACGCGGCGGTGTCGCTCCCGGCGACACCGCCGCCGCCGGCGCCGGCGATCAGCGGCCGCAGCCCGGCAAAGCACGACAGCACGTCCGCGGGCCGCGGGTGGCCGGTCAGGTAGCGCCCCGCGTGGGCGAGCAGGAACTCGATCTCCTGGGGCAGCGGCCGCGGCTCGAGCGCGGCGGCGTCCACCGGCGTATCGGTGGTGCCGACCACCACCCGCCCCAGCCAGGGCACCGCGAACAGCACCCGGCCGTCGTCGGTGTGCGGCACCAGGATCGCGCTGTCGCCGGGGAGGAAGCGCTGGTCGAGCACCAGGTGCACTCCCTGGCTGGGGGCGAGCAGGGGCGGCGCCTGCGGCTCGTCGAGCCGGCGCACCTCGTCGGCGAAGACGCCGGTGGCGTTGATCACCACCCGCGCGGCGATCTCGAGCGCCTCGCCGCTCTCCTCGTCGCGCGCCGCCACCCCGGTGACCAGGCCGCGCGGGCCGCCGCCGCTCTTGAGCAGCCCCACCACCCGCACCGCGTTCGCCGGCGCGCCGCCGAGCTGGTCGAAGGTGCGGGCGAGGGCCACGGCCAGGCGGGCGTCGTCGAACTGCGCGTCGTGATAGACCACGCCGCCCCGCAGGCCGACCGGCTCGACGGTCGGCAGCAGCGCCAACGTCTCCTCGCGCGACAGGTGGCGCGACGGCCCCAGGCCCAGGCGCCCGGCGAGCAGGTCGTAGACCTTGAGCCCGGCGCCGTAGAAGGGGCCCTCCCACCACTCGTAGCTCGGCACCACGAAGCGCAGGTGGTGCACCAGGTGGGGCGCGTTGCGCAGCAGCAGGCCGCGCTCGTGCAGCGCCTCGATCACCAGCGAGACATCGCCCTGCCGCAAGTAGCGCACGCCGCCGTGCGCCAGCTTGGTGCTGCGGCTCGAGGTCCCCTTGGCGAAGTCGTAGCCCTCGACCAGCGCCGTGCGGTAGCCGCGCGCCGCCGCCTCCACCGCCGCCCCGAGGCCGGTGGCGCCGCCGCCCACGACCAGCACGTCCCACGGCCGCCGCTCGGCGTCCTTGCCGGCCAGCCGCGCCAGCGACCGCTCACGATTCATGGGACCGGCAATCTATCATCCGGCGGCGCCGGCCGTTCCGCGTCACCGCCGTCGAGCGCGCTCCAAGTCAGGCGAGCCCGGCCAGCTGCTCGCGGGCGGCGACCAGGTCGGGCGTGTCGAAACCTTCGGTGAAAGCCCCGTAGCTTCCCGCGAGCAGCCGCCTTGCCTCGTCGCGGCGGCCCTGCTCGGCCCACAGCCGGGTCAGGCTCATCGCCGACCGCAGCTCGAGCGACCGCGCGGACTGCTGGCGCGCGATCTCGAGCGAGCGCTGGAGCGGCTCCTCGACCTCCGCCGCCGGCGCCCCGCCGAGGCGCAGGAGATCGCCCTTCAGGCGGTGAAGCTCCGACCAGTGATTGCGGTCGCCCGTGCCGCCAGCGCCTGCCAGCGCGCGTTCCACTACGTCTCGCGCCTCGTCGTAGCGTCCTGCCAGCAGCAAGTTCTCGGCGAGGGCGCAGCGAAAGAGGCAGAAGAAGATCCCACCACCCATTCCGGACCATTCTTCAGTGCCGCTTCGCATCATGGCGAGCCCCTCCTCGGAGCGCCCCTGGGAGCTTGCCGCCCAACCTTTGAAGACCTTCCCCGCTGCGGCGAGCGGAGGGAACTCGTGCCAGATCTCGATGACCTCCGCCAGGCACTCGTCGATGAGCCGTCTCACGTCGCGCATCAGCAGGTGGCGCCATGCGATGACGCTCCGCAGCAAGGCACGGCTGAAGCGGTGGTCCGCCGCCTCTGCCACGCGCAGCACCTCGCCGGCAACCGCGAGCGACTGATCGGGGTAGCCGAGCTGCCACAGGGCCAGGGACCCCCACACGCAGCCGGTCACCGGGTCCTGCCCGCAACGCCGCGACAGGTCGGCGTGGTGCCTTGCCGTGTCGTAGGCAGCCAGGCACAGCCGGCCCTGGTCGTAGGCGGCCGTGAGGTTCACCAGCCAGAATTGGGTGGCGCAGAGGGCGTGCCGCGCCATCACCAGGATGCCGTCGTCTCCTGTCGCTTCCGCGGTCGCCAGCAGCTCGCTGGCGAGCTCGAGTGCCTCTTGCAGGCGGCCGCGAAAACACAGATTGTTCCAAAGCGCGAACTGGATCGGCGAGAGCTCGGCGGAGCCGCCCACCCGCCGGCAGAGATCGATCGCACGGCTGACGCAGGCTTCGGTCTCGAGGGCAGGCCAGCCCTTGAGCACGAGCAAGGCCGGTACCTGGGTGGCCTCGAGCACCAGCTCGGAACGGGTGCGCTCCATCCCATCCGGCAACTCTCGCAGCAGGTCGAGGCCGCTCCGCGCATGCTGTAACGCCTCGGCATAGGCATAGGCGCCGGCGGCGCGTTGGGCCGCGCGCAGCCAGTAGCCGACGGCCTCCGCGGCGCGGCCGGCCTCGGTCAGGTGAAAGGCCACCAGCTCCGGCTGGGTCTCGGCGACCTCCGGGAAGCTATGCTCCAGCACCTCGGCGATGCGCTCATGGACTTGGCGCCGCCGGCGCTTGACCATCGACTGCACCAGCGCCTCCTGGACCAACGCGTGCTTCCAGACGTAGCGGGCGCGGCGCAGCAGGCCGCGGCGGAACAGCAGGCCCGCCGCGATCAGCCGCTCGAGCTCCGGGGCCAGCGCCGCGTCGTCCAGCGCGGCAACCTCCCGCAGCATCTCGAAGCTGAACTCGCGCCCGATGACGGCGCCGAGCTGCGCCACCGGCCGGGCGGTGGCCAGCCGGGAGAGGCGCGCCGCCAGCACCTCTTGCAGGTTGTCGGGGATGGCCAGCGGGAGGAAGGCGCCTTTCAATACCAGGGCGCCGGCCTTCTCCTCGACCATCCCGGACTCGAGCACCATCCGGGTCAGGTCTTCGACGAAGAGCGGCAGTCCTTCGGTCTTCTGGAAGATCTCCGCCTCGACCTCCGCCGGCAGCTCCTTGCCGCCCGTGATCTTGGCGATCATCTCGGCGACCTGCCCGCGGTCGAGGCGGCCCAGCGTCAGGTGGCTGGCGTCGCTGCGCTGCAACCAGGCGGCCGGCGGCGCGAACGCGGGGCGGAAGGCGAGCAGGACCAGGATGGGGTAGCCGGAGAGCTGCTCGAGCAGCAGCCCCAGCCATTCCACGGTCGAGGGGTCGGCCCAGTGGAGGTCTTCGATGGCCAGAACCGCCGGCAGGTCCAGGGCGCGCTCGACCACCATCCCGGCAGTGAGCTCCAAGGTCAGCCGCCGGCGCTCTCGGGGGTCGAGCTCGACCGCCGGGTAGCGCCCATTGCAAGGGATCGCAAGCAGCGCCGCGAACAACGGGAAATGCTCGCGTGCGATCCCGAGCTCCGGTAGGTGGCTCTCGAGCTGGAGCAGGCGGTCCTCGATCGAGGCTTCGCGGTCCAGGCGCATCCAGGCCGAGAGCTTGGCGATGACCGGGTGGAGCGCGCTCCCCTGGTGATGCGGCGAGCAGTGGCACTCGATCCAGTGACACGGGCTCTGGCAGACCCGGGCGCGGACCTCCTCGAGCAGCCGCGATTTGCCGGTCCCCGCCTCGGCACAGATCATCACCAGCCGTCCCAGCCCGGCCTTCGCCTCGGCCCAGCGGTCGAGCGCCAACGCGATCTCCTGCTCCCGCCCGACCAGCGGCGTCAACCCCTTCTTCAGCTCCACCTGGAAACGGGTCTCGGCGCCGCTGTCCCGGAGCACCTGGAACACGGGTTCTTCGCACGCGCCGCCCGGTAGCCGCACCGGCGCGAGCCTCTCGGTCTCGAAAAAGCCCGCGACCCGCCGATGGGCGACGTCGCTCAGCACCACTGAGTCCGGCGCCGCCACGCCATACAGGTACTCGGCGACGGCAGGCGTCTCGCCCTGCGCGATCCGCTCCGCCGCCTCGGCCTCGCCTGCCGCGGCGAGCCCGACCACCTGGCCGGCATGGATGCCCGCGCGCAGGCTCAGCCGCACCTGCATCTCCCGTGCGCAGCGGGCGGAGAGGGCGCGGACGCCGGCACGGATCTCGAGCGCGGCGCGCACCGCTCTCTGGCTGTCGTCCTCGTGCGCCTCGGGATGGCCGAACCAGGCCAGCACGCCGTTGACCAGCCGGCGGGCGAGATAGCCGTCGAAGCGCTCGACGACCTCCTCGCTCAGGCGATGGAGCTCGGGCATCACCTCCTGCAGCACCTCCGGCAGGTCGCCCGGGTCGAGCGGCTGGCCGTCGAGCTCGCTTGGCAGCAGCCCGCAGCGCAGGGCGACGATGCGCCGGCGCTCGGTGACCCCCTGTCCTGTCGCTCGGGGGAGCGGCGCCGGCCCCAAAGGCGCCGGCTCGGGCGTCGCCATTGGCACGGGCCGCGCCTCGCGGGACCTGCGCACGCCGTCGACCGCCGCCCGCAGCTCCTGGCGGACGCGCAGGAACAGCCGCTTGCGGCTGCCGGGGTCCGCATAGTGCTCTTCGATGGTCTCGTTGCCGCCGGGCAGGAACTGGCGGCTGGCGAGCCACTCGTGCCGCTCCCACTCGCAAGGCGAGAGGATGATGGGCAGCATGACCATGCCGTCCGCGCGGCAGCGCTCGAGGAAGCTGACAATCTCTACCCGCGTGCAGTAGGGCGAGTCGAGGAAGCTCTGGCTGACCAGCACCAGCGCGACGTCGGTCGCGCGCAGCCGCTCCTGGATCTCCTGGTCCCAGGAGGCGCCGGTGGCAATCCTCTCGTCAGTCCACAGATCGACCCCCTCGCCGTTCAAGCCTTTCAAGAAGCCGAGCAGGGAGTCGTCGGACAGGTAGGCGGAATCGCGATGGCTGTAGCTGACGAAGACCTTGACGCTGCTGGTTTCCAGACTCATGGACCTGCCTCACCTCGGTGGGTTCTGGACCTCAGCTTAAGCAGGAGTCAAGTAGTCGTCAAGTAAAGAAGTTGAATATAGCCAACAGCGTATGAGGCGGCACCTTCCCGCTACCCGCCCGTCATGCCTTCGGGCTTCGGGCGGGTGGGTGCTTTCACCACGGGTTGATAGACTCACGGCCCGTGAGCCGCGCCGTCGAGGAGAGCAACCGCCGATCGACTGCGGCCTGCGCGACCCGTTCGGCAACCAGATCCGCATCCTGCAGCCGAAGGCCTGGCAGGGCTAGCTACTGAAACCCAACGCGAATAGAAGCGCGGTGCGGATCTCCTCCATGCGGTGGGAGGGGAGGATAGTGATCAACCCGGCCAGGCGCTCGCGGGAGATAGTCTGAAGGTGGTCGAGATTGACCACGGAGGCACGGGGCATTCCGTCCTCCTCGGTCAAGAGAACCTCGGATGGAATGTCGCGGATCGTGGAGGTGATGGGAGCTATGGTGACCTCGCCGAGAAACTCCAATGCAGAGTCCCGAGTCAGCACCAGGACCGGCCGCCTCTTGTCAGGCGCTCCAAAGCGATACCAACGAATCTCGCCGCGCTGCATCAGTCCGGCCAGACTTGCTCGTCCTCCCAGGCATCCAGCTCACCCGCGGCTACAGGCTTGGCTTCATAGCCGGCACGATGCCGGCGCTCCAGCTCCATCTCGCGCCGTCGCGCCAATGCAGCTCGCAATGCCTCCCGGGTGAAAGCGGAGCGGCTGGTCCCCAATGCCTCGACCGTACGATCGACTTCATCGACCAGGGCTTCGTCCAGGGTCATCTGCACCGTTTTCATCTCGCGAGGCTCCTCATATCGCTAGCTATTATGATCCACAGGCCAGGTAGTGGCAAGCCTTCGACCGCTGCGCCGGAGAGGATCGCTACAGAGCAGCGCGCGGGCGAGCTGACGCGGGCCGGCCCCAGCACCCTTGCCGACCACCTCAAGAAGGCCCGGCTCGACCCAGCGGGGGAGGCGGGGGTAGCCGCTAGGGCGGGGAATCCGGCCCTGCAAGCGGATCACAAAAGGGCCACGCATCCTCAGGGGTGTGTTGCCATTTTGCCGTCTCATTCTGAGGACGGCCTTCCCCCGTGCGGGCTGCCACGCAGAACCCCGGCCCTTGGGCGAGCACCTCCTCGGACGGCGGCTGGACCTCAAGTTGACACAGCGCGCCGTGGCCGAGCGCTCGACGCGAACTCCGGCGCCATTACGACCTGGGAAACGAACCGCTAAGAGAGAGCGGTAGTGATGATCGGGTGGTTCGCGGGGTCGGCCTGGGCGGGGTCCATCTCGTCGAGCCCCGGGCCGAAGAAGGTTCTCACTACGGCGTCAGACTACCTGGCAGGCGGCCTCAGTGTAGGTGTTCAAGTCGATGCGCTTCGAGTCGGGGGCATCTTTAGATTTAGACTTCGCCGCCCCTCCGGTCCCAGCCCGTATTGCCCCTTGAGCGATACCGGCAACGTGGTACAGTTGCATGGCGAACGACAAGGCTGTCCCGTCCAGGTCACTCAAGCGGACAACTGTGTCTGGTTTCGGCTATAGCGGCGTCGTTTTGTCCTCGTGACCTCACCGTATCCTCTGCCGGCTGCACCGTGAGGTCGCTGCCCCGCTTAGGCGGCGGAGAACCCATGTTTCACTTCGTGCTGGCCGTACTTCTCGGAGCCGCACAACCCATGGACTTACCGGTAAGCGACGCCGCGAGATCGGTCGTCATGCTTCATGCGCCACAGAACGCGTCCAATCCGCAAGCTGGCACAGGTTTTCTCGTCCAGCTACCGGGCGCACTCTTCCTGGTGACCGCCGAGCACGTCGCACGAGGCATCGGGGCCAACGCACAGGTAACGTTCGGTGCCGCAGGTGATGTCGCGCAAACCGTGAGCCTAGCCGATCTAGCAGGCTCGGCGCCTCCAGCTTGGGTCTTCCATGGTCAAGCAGATGTCGCCGTTATCGCGCTGCACGGCCGCACGAACCTCTTGAGCAACCTTGCCTCGCGGGGGCTTCAGCCAGCTCATCTTGTCTCTAGCCTCGAAGCTCCCGCTCGCGATCGGCCGCTGACGGTCTTTGGTTTCCCACTCGGTCTCGGAGGTCTCACTCTCGGCCCGGACCACCGTATATCACCGCTGTCTCGTGAATCAAGGGCCGCAAGCGGTCTCCTTACCCTTCAGCGAGCTGACACGCACACCCCGGCCAACTTTTATCTCTTGGCGGACCCCAGCGTAGGAGGGTATAGCGGCGCTCCAGTGTTCATGCTCTCGGCGCCATACTTTACCGGTCAATCAATCGGCTTTGGACCGCCTGTCGGATTCTGCATGGGGTTGGTCCACGGGACCGTCAGCGATGGCACCGGGGGTAAACTGGCTGCTATCGTACCTGTCGCCTACATCACCGAAACCATCCAAGAGGCTTTTCGGCATTGATGACTGGGTACATCGCGTTGGCCGGCTGGCTTTCCCGTCTACCGGGGTCGCAGCCGATCTCTCTCGGGGCGTCCTACTGCCGGATGCCGCGGTCGAGTCTGGCCTTCTTCAGGTTGGCGCGCTCTGGAAGCGCTCAACGCGGGGTCGGCTACGCGCCTCACCGGCATGAGCGGCGGTGCCGTCTGGTCCCTTCGAGGACATCTCCGCGCGGGGCCGCGCCTCGCGGGCATATCCATCGAGGACCGGCAGAACCGGGGTGTCTTGGTAGGCGTGAGGATAAGCTCTTCGCCGCCGCGATAGCCGACCGCTTCCCCGAGCTGGCAGTCGCCCTGCCGCCAATCAGCGATGTCTCGGTGATCTTATCATTGTGAGGCCAAGCAACGCATGCACATCTTTCTCAGTCACAGCAGCAAACAAAAACCACTAGTCCGGGAAATCAAGCATCACCTTCCGGAGTATCTAGGTTCCTGGATTGACGAAGACAAGCTGCTCTTCGGTGATAATGTATCGGATTCGATCGAAGCATCCATCAGATCTGATATGGACTACGTACTTCTCTTTATCGACGAGCATGCTGCTCAATCGCCTTGGGTTACAAAGGAACTGGCATGGACGCTTCAGACGGAGAAGATCACTGGGAGAACCATATTGTTGCCTATAGTGATTGATGAGCATGCGCTGCGCTCAATTGGAAATATAGAACTTCAGAACCGCAAGCACCTTCGACTCAGGGATTTTTTGGAATCTTCCGTGCGCGCACTCGCAGATTCGATTGCGTCCGAACTTTTCGCTCTCGTCTGCCGCGACATGGACCGTCTTAGAGCGCCCAAGCCCAAGAGTGCCTCAGCGACTATTTCCGAAGCGGATTCACTCCTCAAGGCACAGGCAACATTAATTCAAAAGGCCGTCTTTCCCCATCGACGGGAGAACCCTATCTCTCGCGAGACTCTTCGGACAGTCGTAAACTCTCAGACGCCAAACCAGATTGAGGAGGCAGATTTTGAGGCGCTTCTTTCTGTGGTGGCGGGCCGCAATATGATTCCTGGACTTCTTTACGATGGGTTCGAGTTGTTTCTCGTCGAGGAGCACGCGAGCTGGAAGGCGGAGATTCAGCACAGCAAGAAAGAGCGGATCGGCCGCAGGGCAACCAGCCTAATACAAAATGGTATGCGCATTATTTTGGACGCCGGCTCGACCGTTGAGGAGATCGCGCGCGTGTTGTGCAAGAGACTCGAGACGCGCTCACTGACGAGCATAACGATCGCAACTACCTCCATCAATATAGCTGACATGATCTCAGGTTGTTGCGTGAGGATGGGCTTTGACGACGACTTTTCCGCGGTGCGCCTCTTCGTTCCCGGCGGTCGCGTGCGCCCCAATACGCAAGCGATCGTACCTACATCGGAACGCGATGCTGGTCAGTTGGGCCGCCTCTCCGTAGAGCTGGGCAAGTTCAGCCTTGCATTTGTGGGAGTAAATGGCATTGGCATGGATGGCACTTTCACGACTCATGGCAATGCCGAAGCTATTAACAAAAAGGATATCTTGGCCGCAGCCCTAGAAAGCATTGTTGTTGGTGACAGCTCAAAACTTGGCTTATCTTTGGAATGTAACTTCGGTGAGCTTAGCGACGGAACGAGGCTCATCATCGACGATGACGAAACTAGCCGAGGCTGGCGCTCGACTCTTGGAGCTAAAGCCTCGCTCGTGGTGCTCGCATGATTCCCGCCTGAGCTGCGCTCCCGAGTAGTCGTGGTCAACAAGATTGCGCCAAGCGCAGTTCACCGGCATAATGGAGCCATAAGAAATGCAATACCAAGCCGTCGTCTTCGACTTCTTCGGAGTAGTGTGCTCGGAGGTGGCGCCCTTTTGGCTACGCCGGCACTTTGCTGAAGGTGATGCAGGGCATTTAAAGGCGAGTCTAGTCCGCGCAGCAGACGCCGGAATGATTTCTCAAGCGCAAATGTTTACGCAGCTGAGCAGTATGACAGGTGTCTCGGCGAGCAAGATCGAATCGGAATGGTTTGACTTGGCCCACGTCGATCGGAAAACAGTGGCGCTCTGCAAGAGGTTGAAAGCGAGGGTCAAACTTGGACTGCTGACTAACTCGCCGGCAGATTTCGTCCGAGGGCTTCTCGCGCGCGATCGCCTTGATGTAATTTTCGATTCGGTAGTGGTATCGAGCGAGGTGCACTGCACAAAGCCCGATCCTAGAACCTACTCGTTAATCTTGGAGAAGTTGATGGTAGAGGCGCAGGACGCACTGATGATCGATGATAACTCTGACAACGTGCATGGTGCAGTTCAGGTTGGCATGAAGGGTATTCTTTTCCACTCGGCTGAGGAGTTAGAAGTGACGCTTTGTGATCTGCTCTGACGTGCAATGGCGGCAAGACCTTTCTACTGCGATTGTGTCGCGTGCGGGAACTCGGTCGCGCACGGGCCCATGCTTCGCTACGGAGCCGGGGTGCCGGCTGTCCACACATCGCCGGCTCTGCCTACCCGACCCGTAGCCAAGTACCGCTCGAAGACAGCTCGGATGTGCGCGCGGGGCCGCACCGCGGAGCCCCTCTCCCACGCGGCCACCGTAGACGGCTTGAGGCCGAGCCGACAGGCTAGCTCCCACTCGGAGAGTCCCTCGGCTTCCCTCGCGGTCCGGAGCTGCCGCCAAAGGCTGCGCGCTCGGGTCGGGGGTCGCGCCCAGGAAGGTACGAATTTTCGGCACGAAGGGCGCCGCTGGCTCCGCCGGGCCCTTCTCCCAACTGATGAGAGTGCTAGAGCAGCACCCGATCTCGCGGGCAACGGCTTTCTGCCGCAGACCGCGATCAAGGCGAGCCTTCTTCAAGTGCTCGCGCAGGGTCCGGGGCCCGGCGGGTAGTGAAGACGGGGAACCGGGCTTTGAGGATGAGACGGCAGATCGGCAACACACCCCCAGGGATGCGTTGCTGAGTTGCCGTGTCGCCCGAAGGGGAGCCGTGACGGCTGCGCGCGACGTGGTACTTTGAGTGCCTGCCGCCGGAGGCGGCGATTGGCGAGACTGTGAGTGCAATCATGACCAGGCTGCGCGTCAACTCCTTCTCCCTCTCCTTGGACGGCTATGGGGCCGGTCCCAACCAGAGCCTCGACCAGCCGCTGGGCGAGGGCGGCGAGGCCCTGCACCGGTGGGTTTTCGCGACCCGTACCTTCCGCCGGAGGCACGGCGGCGGTGACGGGGGCAGCGAGGGCGTCGACGACGATTTTGTGGCGCGCGGCTTCGCCAACATCGGGGCCTGGATCATTGGCCGCAACATGTTCGGCCCGGTCCGCGGCCCCTGGCCGGATCACGGCTGGCGGGGGTGGTGGGGCGACGACCCGCCCTACCACACCCCGGTCTTCGTGCTCACCCACCACCCCCGGCCGCCCCTTGCCATGCAAGGCGGCACGACCTTCCATTTCGTCGGCGGGGTCGAGGAAGCCCTGGCGAGCGCCAGGCAAGCCGCGGGCGACCAGGACATTCGCCTGGGAGGGGGCGTGGCGACCCTCCAGCAGTTCCTGCGCGCTCGGTTGGTCGACGAGATGCACCTCGCGGTCGCTCCGGTGCTCCTCGGCGCCGGCGAAAACCTCTTCGCCGGCCTCAACCTGGCCGATCTCGGCTATCGCTGCAGCGACGTCATCGGCGGCGCCGGAGCTACCCACATCCGCATCGCGCGAACCGCCTGAACCGCGCTCTCGACCTCGATCTCCCTTATTTGTCCGCGAGGGCGCTGGCAGGGCCGGAGACGCCGCGAGCCGCCGGGCGTCCACGAGGCCGAGGAGCCGGCCGGCGGTCGCGCCTCGCGGCCGCGTCTGGGGCACTGCTGGTATGCTTGATGCCCAGCCTGGCGGCCCCGGCAGGCGCGCTCCCGCGGCGGCTGCCGCCGCGCCCGCAGCGCCCGCCGCCAGGGCAACCTTCTCGAGCTCGGCGCGAGGCGCGCGCGCCGAGACCCTCAGGAGCTTCAGGAGAGCGACGTTGGCGACGGCGACGGAAGCGCGGCCGGTGAACTACCGGCGGCTGATGAAGAAGGTCGAGCACCTGGTGGCGACCCTGGACCGCGCCGAGGACGAGGGCTCGACCATCCAGTCGCTGATCGAGAGCATCATCGCCAACTTCCGCGACGAGCTGGGGATCTACGGCGGCCGCCTCTATCGCCGCCGCGGCGCCTTCTACGTCCTCTCGGGGATCTTCGGCGACGCCAAGGAGGTGCCGCGCGGCCTCAAGGTGCCGGCCACCTATCCGCCGCTCGAGCTGGCGCGGGAAGCCGGCGCGGTGTTCATGGACGCCGACGACCCGCGCATCGACAAGAGCCTCGAGGACCTGCTCGGCGTCGAGCGCTTCGCCGCCATCGAGGTCGGCGACGAGGAGTACATCCTGGCCTTCAACGTCGCCCCCGGCCACAACCGCGACGACATCCTGTTCTCGCTCGGCATCGTGCGCCACAGCGTCAACCAGCAGCTGCGGCGCGAGCGCATGGAGAGCATCTTCGAGGAGGCGCGCAAGATCCAGGCGTCCATCCTGCCGCGGCGCGCGCCGGTTTACGGCGACTTCGACATGTACGGGCGTTCCGAGCCGATGGAGACCGTCGGCGGCGACTTCTTCGACTACATCCCGGTGACCGACAAGATCCTCGGCCTGACCATCGCCGACGTGTCGGGCCACGGCCTGCCCGCGGCGCTGCAGGTGCGCGACATCTACATGGGCCTGCGCATGGGCCTGGCGCGCGACTTCAAGATCGTGCGCACCGTCGAGCGCATGAACCGGATCATCCACCGCAGCACCCTGACCAGCCGTTTCGTCTCGATGTTCTACGGCGAGCTCGAGCTCAACGGCGTCTTCATCTACGTCAACGCCGGCCACCCGCCGCCCTTCCACCTCACCGCCGACGGCGCCGTCACCCACCTCGAGGCGGGCGGCCCGGTGCTGGGGCCGCTGCAGGAGGCGAGCTACGAGCGCGGCTTCGTGATCATGAAGCCCGGCGACATGCTGGTCCTCTACACCGACGGCATCGTCGAGGCCCGCGGCCGCCCGAAGCGCGCGCAGCGCGCGTCCCAGGATGATCGCGCGCAGCGCGCGCCTCAGGAGGATCGCGCGCAGCGCGCGCCCCGGGATGATGGCGCGCCGCAAGCGGATCGCGCGGCGCGTGCCGGCCGCGCGACGCCCCCGGCCGGCGCCGCGGCGGACGCCGGCGCGCTCGACGAATATGGCTTGGAGCGGCTGCTCGAGGCGGTCCGCCGGCACCAGGGCAAGCCCTCGCAGGCGGTGGTCGAGGCCGTCTTCGCCGACGTCGACGAGTGGAGCGAGGGGGCGCCGCCCGCAGACGACCGCACGCTCGTGGTCGTCAGCTCGCCGGCCGCGGACAAGAGCATCACCGCCGCCTTCCCGCGGCCCATCGGCCTGATCTGAGCCGGCTCGATTACGTCCGCGCCACCACCTCGAGGTCCTGGCGCAGCTTGACGACGCTGCGCGCGGGGTAGACCCCCGAGCGCAGCTGCACGCCCGGGTAGAGGTGGGTCTCCCGGCCCACCACCACCCCCGGATGCAGGACGCAGTTGCAGCCGGTCAGCACGCCGTCGCCGAGCACCGCGCCGAGCTTGCGGCGGCCGCTCGGGATGGCGTCGCCCCTGCCGTCGCCCGCCGGGGCCGCGCCGATGCGCACCTCGCGCCCGTCGTGGCGGAAGTTGGAGAGGACGGTGCCGGCGCCGAGGTTGACGCCGGCGCCGAGGATGGAGTCGCCGACGTAGTTGAGGTGCGGCGCCCTGGCGCCCGGCAGCAGGATGGCGCGCTTGATCTCGGTGCTCGCTCCCACCACGCAGCCGTCGCCGATCCACACGCCGCCGCGCACGTAGGCCCCGGGCCGGATCTCGACGTCCTCGCCGAGGAAGAGCGGGCCCTCGAGCACCGCGCCGGGATGGATGCGAGCGCCGCGGCCGATGACGATGCGGTCGCCCGCGAGGTGGACCTCGGGAGGCAGGCGCACCGCGATGGCGGCCGACGGCAGCCCCGCGAGCACCTCGTCCAGCGCCTCGCCGAGCAGCGCCCAGGGGGCGTCCGGCTCGAAGCCGGCGACGAACGGTTCCGGCAGCGCGGCGAACAGCGCGGGAAGGGTGCGGGAGAGGGCGGACGTCATCGGGGCGGCGCTCATGTCGAGGCGCGAGTATATCCCTCCCGCTGGCGCCGACGCCGTGCGCCCGGCATTCGCGCAGGCGTTCCAGCTGGCGCCGCCTGCTATGAAATCAGCAATATAGAGATCCGCTTTTAGCCATATATCGGGATCGCCCCTCATCCGCTCGGTCCCCTTCCCATCCGCCAGCGGGTACTGGGTCAGACCCAGTACCCAGCATCGAGGCGGCAAGGAGAGCGCCTAAACAATCTCCCAACAGCGGTGTCTCAGGGCACAGAGAACAACCTGCATATAGGAGGTGGTCGTGGACACGGAATCCAAGATTGGTTGGGGCCTCGGACTCTGGATTGGCGGCAAGGTGGGCTTGCTGCTTGGCCTGCTACTGTCGCTCACCGGGATCGGGGCATGCCTGGGAATTCCCTTGGTCCTCGCCTGTGTGCCGTGCATCATCCTTGGGGTCGTGCTGTATTTCCAGGGCCGGTCGCAGAAGGCCCAGGAGGTGATCGCAGCGGGGGTACGACAGGGCATCATCGAGGCCCAAGCCCATAACGTCGAGCCGCAACCCCGACAAGATCAGCTTGCCGCGCTTGCATCTCGAACTCAGCCAGCGGCTGGCGAGCTGCCCGTCGCACCGGCGGAGGTCGTGCCTCTCCATCTCCCAGAGCCCACGACCCTCGACAGCCGCGCGCCAGCGCCGAACAGCGATCCCGCCAGGCCGGAGCCTCCTGATCCTTCGAGCCTGCCGATCGTTCCGGAGGTGTGAGTCGCACACGACCTGTTGCTCTGCTAGCTCTGGAACGCGTGGGTACTGTCGCCCGCACGTGAGCCTCAAGGGTAAGACGCCCGCCCAGGTGGCCGGCGTGGCCAAGCGGCGCTGGACCGGCGAGGCACTGATTCGGGTCCTCGAAGAGGCGCAGATCCAAAATCCTGAAACTGAGCCACTACCCGCCAACGAGCAAGGAAAGGCCTCAGGGGATGCCGTGATATAATCAAGTAAACAAAGGCAAGTAGGGAGCGCGTCGAGACATGGCAGCGGGCAAGATCTTCGTCTGTTACCGTCGTGAGGACTCGTCGGGCCACGCCGGGCGCCTCTACGATCGATTGAACCAACGATTTCCGGGCCGCGTCTTCATGGACGTGACCGGCATCGGCGTCGGCACCCGCTGGGCAGAGGTGATCGAGGAGACGCTGCGTTCCTGTGAGGTGGCGGTCATCCTGATCGGCAGGCGATGGCTCGAACGGGACCCCGCCGGCGCCCGCCGCATCGACGATCCGGAGGACCCGCTCCGCGCCGAGATCGCCACCGCGTTGCGCCTCGAGCTCAAGATCGTGCCGCTGCTCGTCGGCGGCGCCGCCGTCCCCGAGCACCACGACCTGCCGCCGGAGGTGGCCCCGATCGTCGGCTGGCAGGCGCTGCGCGTCGACGACGACGACTTCGATCACGATGCGTCGCGGCTGGTCAAGGCGCTCGAAAGGCACCTGCAGGACGAGGGCGCCGACCCCCATCTCGAGTCTGCCGGCGCGAAGGAGTCCGAGGTCCGGCGGCTCATGGACCATGCCGAAGCGTCGATCGGCAGCAGCGACTGGGTCACGGCGGCGCAGACCCTGCTCGCCGTGCTGTCGCTCGACAAGGCGAACACGGCGGCCGCGGCCCGTCTCCGCTTCGTCCAGGAGCAATCGGCGCGGCTTCACCCACCGCCGCCGCCGGCCCCCGCGAAGGGGCGCGCCGGGCGCTGGGCGGCCTTCGGCATCCTTGGCGTCATTGGCGGGATCGTGGCCGCCGCCGCGGCGGTGATCGCGGTCGCGCTGATCGTGCTGGCGAACCGGGACAACGGCGGTGGCGGGGGCGGCGCGAACAATCCCGGTCCCAATCCCGGTCCCGACCCGCCGGCGTCCGCCGCGGCACCAGCCGCCCAACAGCTGGCTGGCGACTACGAGCTGGCCTCGTACGCGCTGCAGGGTGTGGCGTACCCCTTGAATGGCGTCATGCGCCTGATGCCCGTGGGCGCTGGCCGCTTCCAGTTCGAGTCCTCCTTCACCAACCGGCTCTCGGGCGCCCTCTTCCAGTATCGCGGCTACCTCGAGGGTCAGGGATCCAGCTGGACGACCACGACCGTGCAAACCAACGATCCGTCGGCCGTCCTGGTGCCGATCCCGACGCAGGTCAACTTCGACGGGTCGAGGCTGATGATGCAGAACACCTACGGTCAGGCAGCCGTCTGGCAGAAGCGCTGACCGCCCGCAACCTGCCGGCGATGTCGCGGGCCCGGGCGCCTGGACACCGTGCCGGCCAGGCGCCCGATCGCCGCCCGTCGCCCGACCTCGACGCCTTGCCACGGCCGCCGCGGGCGCCTTTGGTATCCTGGCGCGCCGTGAAGAGCCGCCCTCCGAGACCCCGCCGCCCGGCGCCGGGTCCGCTGACCCCCCTGCCGCCCGCCTTCTACCGCCGCCCCGCCGAGGCGGTCGCCCGCGACCTGCTGGGCCGCTACCTGGTGCGCCGCCTTGCCGGCGAGGTGCTGGTGCTGCGGCTGGTCGAGGTCGAGGCCTACCTCGGCGCGCCGGACCGCGCCAGCCACGCCTGGGGCGGCCGGCGCACGCCGCGCAACGCCAGCCTCTACCTGGCGGGCGGCCACGCCTACGTCTACTTCATCTACGGCATGCACTGGTGCCTCAATGCGGTCACCGGCGAGGCGGGCGTCGGCGCCGCCGTGCTGCTGCGCGCCGGCGAGCCGGTGGCCGGCGAGGAGCGGATGCGGGCGCACCGCGGCCTGCCGGCGCCGCCGCCGCCGCCGCGCCCCGGCGACCTGGCCGGCGGCCCCGGCAAGCTCTGCCAGGCCCTCGCCGTCGACCGCGCCTTCGACGGCCTGCGCCTCGATCAGGGGCCGTTGCAGCTGGCGGCGGGCGAGCCGGCGGCGGCGGCGCAGGTGTTGGCCGGGCCGCGGATCGGCGTCGCCTATGCCGGCGAGGCGGCCGGCTGGCCGCTGCGCTTCGCCATCGCCGGCAATCCGCACGTCTCCCGCCCGCGCCCCGCGGCCGTCCTCGCTGCGCCGCACGCGGGGCACGGCGAGGGATGATCTCGGCGCGTGGGCGAGGCCCGCAGGGAGACTCCTCAGGGAGATGCCGCATGGCCGTCACCGGCCGTGCGGCCTTCGCCGCCGCCTACCGCGCGCGCTTCTCGGCGATGCGGATGTGGCCGGCCTTGGCCAGCTTCCAGAACACCATCAGGGCGTCGAGCTGCGGCATCGGCGTGATCTTGACGATCGAGTGGATGTCGTAGGTGCCGTTGATGCGGGTGAGCATGAAGCCTTCCTGGGGCGAGATCTTGGCCGAGGTCAGCTGCTCCATGCTGGCCGCCAGCTGCGGGATCGAGGTGAGCTTGACGCCGTCGCGCTCGATCTCCTCCCGGATCTGCTTCTCGCCCCGGCTGAGCGCGTCCTGCACCTCGGGGCTGTCGGGCTCCAGGCTGCGGGCGGCGCGCAGGTGACGCAGGGCGGACTCGAAGCTCTTCTGGTCGAGGTAGGAGCGGGCGGCCTCGAGCAGCGCCGTGGCGGAGGTCGCCGCGGCGATGGCGCCGGTGGTGCTGCGGCCGCCGCCTTCCGCGGCAGCGCCGCCGCCGGCGCCGTCGTCGGCCGGCGGCAGGCTC
>Ga0307479_10000788_pt1 | contig 28814 bp, 37 predicted proteins | sample atmos_gasesECM4C_FD_203743 | JGI IMG/M metagenome (GOLD analysis project Ga0307479, IMG submission 203743) | Hardwood forest soil microbial communities from Morgan-Monroe State Forest, Indiana, United States - atmos_gasesECM4C_515 | ecosystem: Environmental > Terrestrial > Soil > Temperate... | reverse complement strand
CGCCGACTACATCAAGAACATGATCACGGGCGCGGCGCAGATGGATGGCGCAATCTTAGTCGTGGCGGCGACCGACGGTCCGATGCCGCAGACGCGCGAGCACGTGCTTTTGGCGCGGCAGGTCGGCGTGCCTTACATCGTGGTCGCGCTGAACAAGTGCGATGCGGTGGACGATCCCGAGTTGCTTGACCTGGTGGAACTCGAAGTGCGTGAGTTGCTGAAGAGCTACAAGTTTCCGGGCGATGACGTGCCGGTGATCCGGCTATCTGCTTTAGGAGCTTTAAACGGAGAAGAAAAGTGGGAGAAGCAGATCGATGCGCTGATGGAGGCGGTCGACAAGAGCGTGCCGCAGCCGGCGCGCGAACTGGACAAGCCGTTCCTGATGCCGATTGAAGACATTTTTTCGATTCAGGGCCGCGGCACGGTGGTTACGGGACGTATTGAGCGGGGCAAGGTGAAGGTCGGCGAAGAAGTTGAAATCGTCGGCTTCCGCGACACGCGCAAGACGGTGGTGACCGGCGTCGAAATGTTCAAGAAGCAGCTCGACGAAGGCATGGCGGGTGACAATGCCGGCCTGCTGCTGCGCGGTATTGCGAAAGAAGATGTCGAGCGCGGCATGGTGCTGGCGAAAGGTGGGTCGATCACGCCGCACACGAAGTTCAAGGCGGAAGTCTACATCCTGACGAAGGAAGAAGGTGGGAGGCATACGCCGTTCTTCAAGGGATACCGTCCGCAGTTTTATCTGCGCACGACGGACGTGACCGGAGTGGCCGAACTCCCCGCAGGCACGGAGATGGTGATGCCGGGTGACAACGTGAGCCTGGTGATCGAGTTGATTACGCCGGTGGCAATGGAGAAGGGCTTGCGGTTTGCCATTCGCGAAGGCGGGCACACTGTAGGAGCTGGAACGATTGCGGAGATTGTGCAGTAGGAAAGTCAGAAGTAAGAAGTAAGAATGCAGAAGTGAGAAACGAAACGGATTTAACTTCTGCATTCTGAATTCTTACTTCTGAAATTGAAAAAAGCGGCTTGCTTCCTGCCGCAAGTTCTTTCCTCCCGCGGATAGCGGGAGGGGTTAGAGAGAGTGACACGTGATTGGAAAAGAAAGAATTCGCATCCGGTTGAAGGCTTACGACTACCGCATTCTGGACCAGTCGACGGGCGAGATTGTGGAAACCGCGCGGCGTACCGGGGCACAGATTGCGGGGCCGATTCCACTGCCCACGATGAAGAACAAGTACTGCGTGCTGCGGTCGCCGCATGTGGACAAGAAATCGCGGGAGCAGTTTGAGATCCGCACGCATAAGCGGTTGCTCGATATTCTCGAGCCGACACAGCAGACCGTGGACGCTCTGATGAAGCTCGATCTGCCGGCCGGCGTGGATGTGGAGATTAAGGCATTCGGCAAGGAACATAAGTAAGACGCGGGCTTCGCCCGCGGAACGGACGAATGCGTCCGTTCCCACACGAGCTTAGAAGCTCCCCGGCCAATAGCTGTCGTAAATAATCGACGAGCCATGCCGGGCATGGAGACGAAGATGGCAACTCGAGTTACTGGAATTCTGGGCAAAAAGGTCGGCATGACGCAACTGTTTGACTCGAAGGGCGACGTGCGTCCGGTCACAGTGCTGCAGGCTGGTCCTTGCGTGGTCACGCAGCACAAGCTGGCCATTAAAGATGGTTACGAGGCGGCCCAGATTGGCCTGGTTGAATTTGTGAAGGAGTCGCGATTGACCAAGCCGGCGCGCGGACATCTGGCGAAGAACAATCTTCCGCCGGTGAAGTTCATGCGCGAAGTGGCGCTTGAGTCAGATGGCGACGGCGACGGAGCTGTGAAGGTTGGAGACCGCGTGCTGGTCGAAATTTTTGAAGGCGAGAAATTTGTAGACATCGTGGGAGTCAGCAAAGGCAAAGGCTTCCAGGGCGTGGTGAAGCGGCATCACTTTGGCGGCGGTCCGAAGTCGCACGGATCGATGTTTCAAATTACGGGTTCGATTGGGTCGTCGGCATTTCCTTCACGCGTGTTCAAAGGAATGCGCATGTCGGGACACATGGGCCATGCTCGCGTGACGCAGCGTAACCTGCGCGTGCTGGGCGTCGATAAGGATGAGAATCTGCTGGTGGTCGAAGGCAGTGTGCCGGGGCCGCAGGGCGGGTACATCGTCATCACGAAGGCGAAAAAGCCACCCAGAGAGCGCCGCGGATTTGCGGGTTCGGCTACGGTGGATCCGTTGAAGGCGGCGAAGAGAGCGGCGAAGAAAGCGTAAGGCAGTACCTAGTACCGAGTACCGAGAAGCAATATGGCAACGATTGACATACACGATTTGAGCGGAAAGAAGGTCGGGACGTTCGATCTCGCCGATGAAATCTTCGGCGCGGTGAATGAAGACTTGCTGTGGGAAGCGGTGAAACATTACCGTGCCGGGCAGCACCGCGGCACGCACGCCACCAAGGCTCGCTGGCAGGTTTCCGGTTCGGGCAAAAAGCTGTGGAAGCAGAAGGGCACGGGACGCGCGCGTATCGGTTCGATCCGCTCGCCGCTGTGGCGGCATGGCGGCACGGTGCACGGGCCGGTTCCGCGGTCTTACGATTACGCCTTTCCACGCAAGAAATTGCTGGGCGCGCTGCGTTCGGCGCTGGCGTCGAAGTTTGCCGATGGCAAGCTGACGATCGTGAATGCGTTCGAACTGAAAGACGCAAAGACGAAGGCGTTTCGTGCGGCTCTCGATGCGCTCAAAGTCGAGTCTACGGTGCTGATTGTGGACGTTCCAAACTCGGGAAATAACAATCTGGCGTTGAGCTCGCGAAATATCAAGGGGCTGGAGTTGGTTCCGGGCAACGAGGTTCATCCTTATCACCTGCTGCGATATGATCGCGTAATTTTTTCGCATCCGGCGATTGAGAAGTTGCAGCTTACCCTGAAAGATACATTGCCCAAGCGGCAGCGCAAGGCGGCGAAGGAAGAAGACGAAGGCGCGAAAAAGGCGTCACCTTCTCCCCGCAAGCGCGTACGTCATGAAAAAGCGGCGGAGGTGGCCTAGGGCCTAATAAATATGAAATCCGCATACCAGATTATTCGCCGTCCGGTGATCACCGAAAAAGGTTTGGCGATCAAGGAAAACCAGAACACGCTGGTCTTCCAGGTTGCGCCAGGAGCGACGAAGACGGAAGTGAAACAAGCGGTGCAGACGATTTTCAAAGTCAAGGTTCTTTCCGTTCGCACGGCGATGTATCCCGGAAAAGAGCGGCGGCGCGGGAAGTTTGCCGGCTACCGTCCGGACTGGAAGAAGGCGTATGTGCGGCTGCGGGCTGGCGAGAAGATGCCCGAGTACGCCGCGAATCTGTAAGACGCAGGAAGCAGATTCCTCACCCGCGCTTTGCGCGTGTTCGGAATGACAAGAGATTATTATGGCGATCAAAACATACCGACCCACAACCCAGACGTTGCGCTATCGCACGACGATCGTCAACGACGACATTACGACGCGGCATCCGCACAAACCGCTGCTTGAGCCCAAGCCCCGGACCGGCGGCCGCCGCAACTCGGGCGACATGACGATGCGGTTCATCGGCGGCGGGCATAAGCGCAAGTTGCGCATCGTTGACTTCAAGCGCGACAAGACTGGAATTCCGGCGACCGTGATCACCATCGAATACGATCCCAACCGGTCGTCGCGCATTGCGCTGCTGGCATATGCCGATGGGGAGAAGCGCTACATCATCCAGCCCGAAGGGCTGAAGGTGGGACAGAAGGTGGTCAGCGGTCCCGAGGCCGACATCCTGGTTGGCAACGCGCTGCCGCTGCGGAATATTCCTCCCGGCACGCAGATTCACAATCTGGAACTGAAGCCCGGCAAGGGCGGCCAGATGGTGCGCTCCGCGGGCGGTTCGGCGCAGCTTGTAGCTAAAGAAGAAGAGTATGCGCTGGTCAAGCTGCCTTCGGGTGAGACGCGTAAGATTTCGCAGGACTGCATGGCTACGATCGGGCAGGTTGGAAATCTCGATCACGAGAACGTTACGATCGGCAAAGCGGGGCGCTCGCGCTGGCTGGGCAAGCGTCCGCACAATCGCGGCGTTTCGATGAATCCCGTGGACCATCCGCATGGTGGTGGTGAAGGCAAGACGTCGGGCGGACGGCATCCGGTTACGCCGTGGGGACAGCCGACGCGCGGGTACAAGACGCGGAATAACAAGCGGACGGATAAGTTTATTGTGAATCGCAGAAGTAAGTAGCGCTGCAAGCGAAACCAAGATTCCTCGCTGCGCTCGGAATGACAAGGTGTGGGGGTAGAACAAATTTATGGCACGTTCAACTAAAAAGGGCGCGTTCGTGGATGCCTTCCTGATGTCGCGGGTCGAAGGCATGAATTCGCGCAACGAAAAGAAGGTTCTGCGCACCTGGTCACGGCGATCTACCGTGGTTCCCGAGATGGTGGGCCACACCATCGCGGTGCACAACGGCAAAAAGTTTATACCGGTGTACGTCACGGAAAATATGGTGGGGCACAAGCTGGGCGAGTTCAGCTTCACGCGCAACTTCAAAGGCCACTCCATGCGGGCGGCGACGGAAGTGGCAGCGAAGCCGGCCGGCATTCCCGGAGGTCCGGGAGCGATTACGCCATCGGCACCACCGGCGGCGCCGAAGGCATAGAACAGCAGCTTCTAGCTACTAGCTTCTAGCTATTAGCTAGGACGGTTTGAAGTGTTGACGTTGACACGAGAGGTTCTCAGCTCCTGGTCTTAGCTAGGAGCTAGCAGCTAGGAGCTAGTGGCTAATATGGAATTCCGAGCGGAAATGCGTTACTTGCGAGTCTCGCCGCAGAAGGCGCGCCTGGTGCTGGAGCTGATCAAAGGGCGCAAGGTGGAAGAAGCGCGCAACACGCTGCTGTTCACCAAGAAGCGGGTGGCCGCACACGTGGGCAAGCTGTTGCAGTCGGCGCTCGACAATGCGAATTTTCTCAGCGCCGAGAAGAATCTGGATATCGAGCTCGACAATTTGTATGTAAAGAGCGCGATTGCGAATGACGGTCCGCGCATGAAAAGAATTCGTCCGGCGCCGCAGGGACGGGCGTTCCGCTATCAACGGCGCATTTCGCATATCACGCTGGTGTTGGCGGAGCGCGGGAATGGCGCTGCTCATGTTTCCGGGGAGACTCGGGCGGCGTCGGCTGGGGCTCCGGCGGCGAAGAAGGCTGCGGGGAAGACGAGTAAGAAGAAGGTGGCTGCTAAGTAGAGCAACAGCAGGTTCCTCACCCGCGCTTTGCACGTGTTCGGAATGACAAAGTTTTCGTTGTGATTGGCGCGCTGTCGGAATGACAAGTGTTTTGGGATTTGATTAGGAGAAGCAATGGGACAAAAAGTCCATCCTTATGGTTTTCGGCTCGGCTACACCAAGCCGTGGAAGTCGCGCTGGTTCGTGGAGCGGGACTACGACAAGCTGCTGCTTGAGGATGTCAAGCTGAAGAATGAGCTGAAGGAAAAACTGAAGTCGGCAGGCGTGAGTTCGATTGAGATCGAGCGTCCCGGCAACAAGCTGCGCATCATTATCAAGACGGCGCGCCCCGGAATCATTATTGGACGCAAGGGCGCGGAGATCGACAAGCTAAAGGCCGATCTGCAGAAGCGCACTTCGCGCGAGATGTTTGTCGACATCCAGGAAGTGCACAAGCCCGAACTGGACGCGCAACTGGTTTCCGAGGCGATCGCGTTGCAACTGGAAAAGCGGGTTGGCTTCCGGCGGGCGATGCGGAAAGCCGTGGATTCCGCACTGCGTTTTGGGTGCAAGGGAATTAAAGTTCGAGTGAGCGGGCGGTTGAATGGCAACGAAATCGCGCGCTCCGAGTGGTATCTCCAGGGACGTTTGCCACTGCACACGCTGCGCGCCGACATCGAGTATGGCTTCTCCGAAGCGAGGACGACTTACGGCGTCATCGGGGTGAAGTGCTGGGTTTACAAGGGCGAGATTCTTCCGACCAAGAAGAAAGAACAGTCGACAGGCGTAGGAGCGTTTTAAGGGCAGTGGTCGGTGGTCAGTGATCAGTTAGATCACGGCGACGAAAAGGTTTGGCTAAGAGCCAGAAGCTAGAAGCTGATTTATTACGAGCTGACTTATGTTGATGCCAAAGAAAGTGAAGTACCGCAAGCAGCAGCGCGGCCGGATGACCGGCAAGGCCTGGCGCGGAAGCACACTGGCGTTCGGAGATTTCGGGCTGAAGGTGCTCGAGCCCGGCTGGATTACCGATCGTCAGATTGAAGCCAGCCGCGTGGCCATGACGCGCTTCGTGAAGCGCGGCGGCAAGATCTGGATTCGGGTGTTTCCAGACAAGCCGGTAACCAAGAAGCCGGCTGAAACTCGTATGGGCAAGGGCAAGGGCGCGCCCGATCATTGGGTCGCGGTGGTGCGGCCAGGGAAGATTTTATTCGAGATGGAAGGGGTCACGATTGTGGATGCGACCGAGGCCATGCGCCTGGCGTCCCACAAGCTGCCGCTGCGCACGACTTTGGTCAAGCGGGAGACAGCACACTAAAGACAGCTATCAGCTTTCAGCCGTCAGCTGTCAGGAAAAACGGCGGAGGAGAGAGCTGAGAGCTGAGAGCTGAGAGCTATTTTATGAAGGCAGATAAAGTCAGAAATCTAACCGACGACGAATTGCAGCACCAGGGGCGGGATCTCGCGGACCAGCTGTTCAAACTGAAGTTTCAGTTGAACATGGGGCAGAGCGAGAGCCTGAAGAAAATTCGCGGTTTGCGCAAGGATATCGCACGCGTCAAAACGATCCTGGGCGAGCGCACGCGCGCCGCGGCAACGGAGAAACGATAATGGCGGAAACCGCAACGGGAAAAGCAACGCCCCAGGCTGAGCACGTGCAAGGGCGGCGCAAGGAAGTGGTTGGAGAAGTGGTCGCCAACCGCATGCAGAAAACGATTGTGGTTAAGGTAACGCGCAAGAAGGCGCATCCTTTCTACGGCCGCGTGGTGGCGCGCAATAAGAAGTTTTACGCGCATGACGAAAAGAATGAAGCGCACGTGGGCGATGTGGTGAGGATCGAGGAGACGCGTCCCCTGTCCAAGTTGAAGCGCTGGAAACTGAAAGACATTGTGCGCAAGACCGCCCTGGTGCCGGAGATCGCGCTGGAGCCCGAAAGCAAGTAGCCGCATCGAGAGCGAAGGAGACTGAAGCCATGGCTGTGATGATGAGAAGCATGCTCGAGGTCGCCGATAATTCCGGCGCGCGCAAGCTGCAGATGATTCTGCCGCTGGGCGGTTCCACCGGACTGAATGCCGGCCTCGGCGACATAATCACCGCCGCCGTGAAAGAAGCTTCACCGGATGGCCAGGTGCAGAAGGGCAAAGTGGTGAAGGCGGTGATCGTGCGCACGCGCAAAGAACACCGGCGCCGTGACGGCACCTACATCCGCTTTGACCAGAATGCCGCGGTGCTGATCAACGATGCGGGCGAGCCGGTGGGAACGCGTGTCTTTGGTCCTGTGGCGCGCGAGTTGCGCGATAAAAGGTTTTTGAAGATTGTTTCACTGGCGCCAGAAGTAATTTAGTACCGAGTACCCAGTACCGAGAAAAGAAGCAGGAACTGAGAATGCGAACAGTCAGCACCGTACAAAAGCGAGTGGATATCCGCCGCAACGACAACGTGAAGGTCATCACGGGGCGGGATAAGGGCAAGGAAGGGCGCGTGTTGCGCGTGTTTCCGAACGACAACAAGCTGCTGGTGGAGCACGTGATGATGGTGAAAAAACACGTGCGCCCGAATCCGCAGCGCAACATTAAGGGTGGGATCGCGGAGCAGGAGAGCCGGATCGCGCTCTCCAACGTGCAACTGGTGTGCCCGACCTGCGGCCCGGTGCGCATCGGACATGAAGTGCGCGGAGACCGCAAAGTGCGGGTATGCAAGAAGTGCGGAACGACGCTGGATAAGTGAAATTTGGTAATTGGGTAATTTAGTAATTTGGTAATTGAAAATCTAAGGCTGCACCGCGGCCTTAAGTTACTCAATTACTGAATTTCACAATTGCTCAATTCGGGGAAACAGACGATGGCAAAAGAAAAAGATAAGAAGGGCTCGAAGGAATCGGCGCAGGAGCAGAAGGCTCCGGCCCAGGCGCATCACAGCGCCAAAGAGCGTCCGCGGCTGCGTTCCAAGTTCGAGAAGGAAGTGGCGCAGGCGCTGTTGAAGGAACTCGACTTGAAGAACTCGATGGCGGTTCCGCGCCTGAATAAGATTGTGGTCAACATGGGTATGGGCGAGGCCACGCAGAACTCGAAGATTCTCGACCCGGCGGTTAACGAGTTGGGGCAGATCACGGGGCAGAAGCCGATCATTACCAAAGCCAAGAAGTCGATTGCAGCCTTCAAGGTGCGGGAAGGGCAGGCTATCGGAACCATGGTGACGCTGCGCGGCGACCGCATGTACGAGTTTTTCGACCGTCTGGTGAATATTGTGCTGCCGCGTGTGCGCGATTTCAAGGGAGTTTCCACCAAGTCGTTCGACGGCCGCGGAAACTATACTCTGGGCCTGCACGACCAGTTGATCTTTCCGGAGATTTCCTACGAGAAGGTCGACAAGATGAAGGGCATGAACGTCACTATCGTGACCACGGCGGCAAACGATAATCAGGCGCGCAGCCTCTTGAAGCATCTGGGCATGCCGTTCCGGACGCAATAAGGATTTTTGCCTTCGATTTCAGGAATACGGATTTTTCTAAGGATTTCATGACAACAGCAAAACGAGTAAAAGACGCGAAGATCGAAAAGAAGTTTGAGCTGGCGCGCGATAAGAAAGAGGCAACACCGAAATTCTCCACGCGCCGGCACAACCGCTGCAAGATTTGCGGGCGGCCGCGCGCGTACTTGCGCAAGTTCGGGCTGTGCCGCTTGTGCTTCCGCGGGCTGGCGCTGCGGGGGGAGATTCCTGGAGTTTCAAAGTCTTCGTGGTAGTGAAGCAAGTGCAATCAGATTCCTCACCCGCGCTTTGCGCGTGTTCGGAATGACAAAGAGTGGCAAGCCGCTGCAGGTTCTCCGCGGAACGCGGAGCGAACGGGTGGCTAGAGGAGAAGCAAACGATGAGGTTGACCGATCCGGTCGCAGATATGCTGACGAGGGTGCGCAATGCGCTGCAGGCGCGGCACCAGAAAGTGGACGTTCCCGCCTCCCGGCTGAAAGTGGAGATCGCGCGCATTTTGAAAGAAGAGGGCTACATCTCAAATTTCAAGGCCACGGAAGAGGAAGGTCACAAGGTCATCCGGATTTACCTGAAATATGGCGCCCACAACGAGGCCGCGATTTCGAAGGCGGAGCGCGTGTCGCGCCCCGGATGTCGCGTCTACGTCCGGCGCAGCGAGATTCCGCGCGTGCTCGGCGGCATGGGGATTAACATCCTCACCACTCCGCGCGGGGTGATGACGGGACGCCAGGCGCGCAAAGAAGGCGTTGGCGGCGAGTTGTTGTGCGAGATCTGGTAGAGAAGCAGCTATCAGCCGTCAGCCGTCAGCCTTCAGCAAAGGCGCGGTTATGAATAAGCTGAGAGCTGAAAGCTGAGAGCCGAAACCTTATGTCACGAATTGGAAAAAAGCCGATCCCGATCCCCAAAGGGGTGACGGTCAAAATTGAAGGCAACACCGTGCTGGTCCAGGGGCCGAAGGGCAAGCTGGACACGGCTCTGCCTGCCGGCATCATGGTCGAACAGAAAGACGGAAACCTCGTCGCAGTCCGCGAGAACGATTCGCAGGCTGCCTTGCACGGACTGGCACGCGCTCTGGTCAACAACGCCGTTGAAGGCGTCACTAAGGGCTGGACGCGCGAACTGGAAATCGTCGGCATCGGCTATCGCGCCGAGATGAAGGGTAAAGGCATGGTTGTGTTTAGCCTCGGTTACTCGCATCCGATTGAATACCCCTTGCCAACCGGCGTGGACGCGACCGTCGATCCCAAGCAGACCAAGATTGCGCTCACTGGAATCGACCGGCAGCAGGTGGGACAGGTGGCGGCAGAAATGCGTTCACTGCGTCCGCCCGATCCTTACAAGAACAAGGGTGTGCGTTACGCGGGCGAGCGATTGAAGAAGAAAGTTGGAAAGACCGGAGCGAAGTAGGGAAAGCCGTCGTTAGTCGTTGGTCCCTTCGCAGGGCTCAGGGCAGGCTAAGAACAGTCGTTGGCCAGAGCAATGATGGCGGCAGTTGTTATGAAGTGTCGGGTCTTTGGCTAACGACCAACGACGAACGACCAAGGACGGGTTTTATGTTTACGAAGAAATCGAAGAATCAGAAGCGCGGGCACATTCACGACCGCATCCGCAAGAAGATGCAGGGAACGGCGGAGCGTCCGCGGCTGAATGTTTATCGTTCGCTGAATCACATCTATGTGCAGGTGATCGACGACTTGCACGGCCAGACGCTGGTTTCGGCGAGTTCCGCCGAGGGCGAGAAGGCAAGCCGGCGCACCGGCGGCAACGTCGCAGCGGCGAAGGATGTAGGCAAGGTGATAGCGGAGCGCGCCAAAGCCAAGGGTGTGAGCAAGGTGGTGTTTGACCGCGGCGGCTACATCTATCACGGGCGAGTGAAGGCCCTGGCGGATGCGGCTCGCGAGGCGGGATTGAAATTCTAGGAAAAGCAGCTTCTAGCTTCTAGCTACTAGCCACACCCGGACGGGGCAGCTAGGAGCTAGAAGCTAGGAGCTAGAAGCTAGGTTTAATAATGCCAACAGTAATTAAGAAGCTCGATGCGAATTCGTTCCAGTTGAAGGACCAGGTGGTGGCCATTAACCGCGTCACCAAAGTGGTGAAGGGCGGCAAGAATCTTTCGTTTGCCGCGCTGGTAGTGGTGGGCGATCCTTCGGCGGCGGTAGTGGGCCATGGCGCGGGCAAAGCTAAAGAAGTTCCACAGGCCATTCGTAAGGCGATTGAGGCGGCGAAAAAGAATCTGATCAAGGTGAACCTGACGCAGACCAGCATTCCGCATCTGGTGCTGGGACGCTACGGCGCAGGTAAAGTGCTCTTGAAGCCGGCTCCGGAAGGAACCGGTGTAATTGCCGGTGGCGCGGTGCGAGCGGTGATGACTTCGGTGGGAATTCAGAACGTCCTGACCAAGTCGATTGGCACCACCAATCCGCATAACGTGATCAAGGCGACCTTCGCGGCGCTGAGAGCTTTGAAGAGCCGCGAGAGCGTGGCGGCGATGCGCGGCAAGACCATGCAGGAACTGTAGCTAGTACCTGGTAGCGAGAGAAGCGGCACTCAGGGTGAGATTGAGGATTTATCGATGACAACGAAAAAACCGAAGGCGGTTGCGGGAAAGATTCACCTGAAGTGGGTGGTTTCCGCCATTTGCGCCCCGGTGAAACAGAAGTTGGTAGTGAAGGGGCTGGGATTCACGCGGCTGAATCAGGTGATTGAGCGTCCAGACAATGCGGCGATTCGCGGCATGGTAGCCAAGGTTCCGCATCTCGTGGAGATATTGAAGTAGGCGCTATCGGTTTTCAGCAATCAGCCTTCCGCGTACACCGCGTTGGCTGAAAGCTGACGGCTGATGGCTGAGAGCTTATTTATGAATTTATCCAACATTCGAGCACCGAAGAAGGCGTCTGAAAAGCGCAAGCGTGTGGGGCGCGGTATGGGCTCCGGTATGGGCAAGACGTCCACCCGGGGGCATAAAGGCCAGCGCTCACGCACCGGTTCGCGCATGATCCGCGGTTTTGAAGGCGGCCAGATGCCGCTGCACCGCCGCATGCCGAAGCGCGGCTTCACTAACATCTTCCGCAAGGAATTCAACATAGTCAGCCTGGAGCGGCTCGTAGCCCTCGGCGAGGAACTGCATAGCGCGCCAATCACTCCCGACGTGCTGCGCAAAGCGGGCGTGATTAAGGCCAAGCATCCGGTTAAAATTCTGGGTGACGGGGAGCTTACCATTGCGCTCACCGTACACGCGCACAAGTTTTCCAAGTCAGCACAGGAAAAAATTACCAAGGCAGGCGGCAAGGTTGAGGTCTTGCAGTAATGTTTGAAAAGCTGGCGAACATCTTCCGGATCCCCGACCTGCGCAAGCGGGTTCTGTTTACGCTGGCCATGCTCGCGATTTACCGGCTGGGCGGACATCTCCCCAGTCCGGGAGTGAACTTCCTCAAACTGGAAGAGGCCTTCAAGCAGAATGCGGGATCCCTGCTTGGTTTTGTGGACCTGTTTTCCGGCGGCAACCTGCGACGGATGACCATCTTTGCCCTGGGCATCATGCCGTACATCACGGCATCGATCATTTTGCAACTCCTGACAGTGGTCTATGAACCTCTGGCCAAGCTGCAAAAAGAAGGTGAAATGGGCCGCAAGAAGATTACGATGTGGACCCGTTACATCACCGTCATGCTCAGTGCGGTGCAGTCGTTTGGCATCGCCATCGGCCTGGAAAAGGCTGGAGATTTCGTCCTTCATCCTGGCTGGGGCTTCCGGCTTATGACCATGCTCACCCTGACCACGGGCAGCGCGTTCATCATGTGGCTGGGCGAACAGATTACCGACCGCGGAATCGGCAACGGCATGTCGCTGCTGATCTTTGCCGGCATTGTAGTGGGCTTGCCGCGCGGTGTGCAGGATCTGGTGCAAAAGGCTATGAACACAACCTGGGGAACTATCACGCCGGTACTGATGGTTGGCTTGGTGGTCTTCATGATCGCGGTGGTGGCGTTCATCGTCTACGTCGAGCGGTGCGAACGGCGAATTCCGGTGCAGTACGCGAAGCGCGTGGTGGGACGCAAAGTGATGGGCGGTCAGTCTACTCACTTGCCATTGCGCGTCAACGCGGGCGGAGTGATGCCGGTCATCTTCGCGTCTTCGATTCTTACCTTGCCGCAAACTGTAGGCTACGGCCTGCGCAACAGCCGTTACATCGGCGATTTGATGCGCATGCTGGGATGGGGCGAGCCGCTCTATACGTTGTTGTATGCCGTGGGCATTATTTTCTTCGCCTACTTCTACGTGTCCATCGTTTTCAATCCGAGCGAAGTAGCCGACAACATGAGGAAATATGGGGGCTTCATTCCCGGCATTCGTCCGGGCAAGCGCACGGCGGATTACATCAACGAAGTTCTGACCCGCATCACCCTGGTGGGCGCACTCTACCTGATCATCATCTCGTTCATCCCAGAGTGGATGATTACGGGTATTCACCTGAACCATTTGCCCTTCTGGCTGGGAGGATCGTTGTTTGAGCGGCTTCCGGTGTGGGTGACCAACGGATTGGGAGTGAATTTCTATTTTGGCGGAACGTCGCTGTTGATTGTGGTAGGCGTGGCGATGGATACGGTGACGCAGATCGAAGCGCAGCTTATCATGCGTCACTACGATGGATTTACGCCGCGCAGCGGCCGCATTCGCGGCCGCAGAAACTGGTCGTAGATAGTGAGAGCGATTGTGCGATCGGGTGATTGTGCGATTGCGAGGTTGGTTGATTGAGGAGGGTTGGATTTGTGATCTCTACGGGAGATTTTCAATCACTCAATGGCTCAATCGCCCAATGACTCAATTTCGAACTCGATGGCGCAGGAAACCACACGCGATGTAGGTCCGGTGGTATTGCTTGGTCCACCGGGCGCCGGTAAAGGAACGCAGGCCAAGCGCATCATGGAACACTACCTGGTGCCGCAGGTTTCCACCGGAGACCTGCTGCGGTACAACGTGGCCCAGGGCACGGAACTCGGTCACGCTGCCAAGGCAGTAATGGCCCGAGGCGAGTTGGTTTCCGACGACCTGGTTTGTGAGATGGTTCGGCAAAGGCTGAGCCAGCCGGACTGCAAGCGCGGCTATGTTCTCGACGGTTTTCCCCGGACCGCATCCCAAGCCGGATGGCTGGATGCGTTGCTTGATGACAGGCTCTTTGACAATTCGCGCCCGACACGGGCATGGCCAATTGTGATCCAACTGGACGTGGACTATAATCAATTGTTGCTCCGGATTACTGGACGCCGTTCTTGTCCCACCTGTGGGCGGATCTATAACGTCCACTTCCAGCCGCCCCGCTTCGATGAAGTATGCGATTGTGACGGTTCGAAGCTGGTAACCCGCAATGACGACCGGTTGGAAGTAATTCAACCCCGTTTAGCGGCCTACCAGGAGCAGACTCGTCCCGTGGCTGATTATTATCAGCGGACTGGAAGGCTGATCTCAGTGAACGGCGATCAGCCCATGGATGTTGTCACGGAGCAGATTTTCCGCATCCTTGAGGATCATCACGCGTAAGTTAATGGCGATTGTTTGCAAATCGACGGCTGAGATTGAACGGATGCGGCAGAGTGGCCACATCGTGCGTCAGGTTCTCGATCAGGTGCGCTCCATCGTGGCGCCCGGCATAACCACGATGGATTTGGAACGGGCCGCCGAAAAGAAGATCGCGGAACTCGGAGCCAAGCCGGCGTTCAAGGGATATTACGATTATCCCTGCGTGTTGTGTACCTCGGTGAATGAAGAAATTGTGCATGGCATTCCGTCGGAAAAGCGGATGCTGAAAGATGGCGACATTGTTTCCATCGATTGCGGGGTGGTGCTGGATGGTTATTATGGCGATGCCGCGATCACGGTTCCGGTCAGCGACACAGTGAAGCCGGAGTTGCGCAAGCTTTTGACCGTGACCGAGGAATCGCTTTACCGCGGCATCGATCAGGCGGTCATTGGGAATTCGGTGGGCGATGTAGGGGCAGCAGTGCAAGAGCATGTGGAGGCCGCCGGCTTCAGCGTAGTCCGCGAATTTGTCGGGCACGGGATTGGGACGCACTTGCACGAAGAGCCGCAGGTGCCGAACTACGGAGCCCGCGGTCACGGCGCCAAGTTGCGCGAAGGCATGGTGCTCGCCATCGAACCGATGGTGAATTTTGGCAAGCCGGAAACGCGCGTGCTGGGCGACAAGTGGACTGCGGTAACCGCAGACGGCAGTTTCAGCGCCCACTTCGAGCATTGCGTAGCGGTGACGAAAGACGGGCCGGTGATTTTGACGAAGTAAACAAGCTCTCAGCCGTCAGCTCTCAGCTTTCATCAAAAACGAAAAGCTGATGGCTGAAAGCTGATAGCTGAAAGCTCTGAGAGGTGCATGAGTAAAGAAGACGCGATTGAAGTGATGGCAGTGGTTTTGGAACCCCTGCCCAACGCCATGTTCAAGGTGGAACTTGAGAATAAGCACCAAGTGCTGGCGCATGTGTCCGGCAAGATGCGCAAGAATTTTATCCGCATTCTGCCCGGCGACAAGGTTGCGGTGGAGCTTTCGCCCTACGACTTAAATCGCGGCCGAATTGTTTATCGCTATAAATGAACGTCGTTTTCTCCGTGGAAGGATTTTGCTGACGGCTGAAAGCTGACGGCTGAAAGCTGGTTTATGAAAGTACGAGCATCGGTAAAGAAGATCTGTGACAAGTGCAAGGTCATCCACCGCAAGGGTGTGGTGCGGGTGATCTGCGTCAACACGAAACATAAACAGCGCCAGGGATAGGAGCTTCTAGCTCCTAGCTTCTAGCCACTAGCTAAACCCTGATTTGCTAGTAGCTAGCAGCTAGAAGCTAAAAAGCCGAAAAGCTGGCCGGAGGCGTAAAGATTTATGGCACGTATCGCAGGCGTAGATTTACCGCGCCAGAAGCACATCAATATCGCGCTGACTTACATCTACGGTATCGGACATCCCCGTGCCGGAGCCATTCTTGATGAGGCCAAAGTGGACCCCATGAAGAAGGTTCAGGATCTCAGCGAAGAAGAAGTCAACCGTATCCGCACTGTGATTGAGGCGCAAGGCATGGTGGAAGGCGATCTGCGCAAGGAAGTTTCGATGAACATCAAGCGGCTCATCGAAATCGGCTCCTATCGCGGATTCCGCCACCGCCGCAACCTGCCGGTCCGCGGACAGCGTACCCATACCAACGCTCGCACCCGCAAAGGCCCGCGTAAGGGAACGGTATCGACCAAGAAGAAGGCGACGTCGAAAACGTAAGAACAGCTTCTAGCTTCTAGCTCCTGGCTAGAAGCTAAAAGCTAGGAGCTAGAAGCGATATGGCAAAACCAGCAGCAGCGGGCGGCACAGCCGCACCGGATAAAAAAGGCAAGAAGAAAACGTTCAAGAAGAAGGAGCGCAAGCACGTTCCGCACGGGTTGTGCTACGTGCAGGCGTCCTTCAACAACACGATCGTGACCATCACCGATATGAACGGCAACGTTCTGTCGTGGAAGAGTTCTGGATCGCTTGGCTTCCGCGGATCGCGTAAAGGAACGCCGTTCGCAGCGCAGCAGGCAGCCTCGAACGCCGCCAGCATGGCGCGCGATCACGGCGTGCGCAGCGTGGACGTGCGCGTCAGCGGCCCCGGTTCCGGTCGCGAATCGGCGGTGCGTGCGTTGGCGTCGTCCGGTATTGAAGTTCGCTCGATTCGTGACGTGACTCCCATCCCGCACAACGGATGCCGTCCGCCGAAGCGAAGACGCGTATAAAAGGTTTCCAGTTTCTGGTTTCTAGTTTCCAGTTACTTACGATAGAAGCGGAACTGGAAACTAGAAACCGGAAACTAGAAACCGATTTTCGTCCGGGACGAAGGGTGAAGCCAAACCTGTAAACCGGTCATCTAAAAGGAGAATAAACTTGGCCCGTTATACCGATGCAGTCTGCCGTCTATGCCGCCGCGAGGGCATGAAGCTGTTCCTCAAAGGCGCAAAGTGTTTCAGCGATAAGTGTCCCATCGAGAAGCGCAACTTCGCTCCCGGACAACATGGGAAGGACCGCAAGGCCAAAATTGTTGGCTACGGCCTGCAGTTGCGCGAGAAGCAGAAAGCCAAGCGCATCTACTTCACGCTGGAAGGCCAGTTCCGCAACTACTTCGAGAAGGCCGCGCGCACCCAGGGCGTGACCGGCGAACTGCTCCTGCAGCAGCTTGAGCGTCGTTTGGACAATGTGGTGTTCCGTCTGGGTTTTGCGCAATCGCGGCGCCAGGCGCGGCAATTGGTGCGGCACGGACACGTCGCCGTCAATGGCAAGAAGGTGAACATTCCTTCCTACCAGGTGAGTGCGGGCGAAGAAGTTTCCATCCGCGAGAACAGCAAGAAGCTAACCGTGCTCGAGTTGGCCAAGGAATTCGCCAGCCACGGCACGCTGCCGAACTGGCTGGAAGTGAATCGCGACAATTACACGGCGCGCGTGCTGTCGTTGCCCAAGCGCGAGGATATTCAGTTGCCGGTCAATGAGCAGCTGATCGTTGAGTTGTATAGCAAGTAGAAGGGCGTCGTTAGTCGATGGTCGTTAGTCGTTAGCCGATTTGGCCAACGACCAGCGACAAACGACCAACGACGATTCTCGGTCCACATTTCGAGCCAGATCAGCCTTTGCTGACGCCCGACCTGAATCCGGACCGATTCAGGGAGCCGGCACTGAGCCAAACGGCCGAAGGAGAGAAACAAAATGCTTTGGAGAGGTTTTCAGAAACCCAAACGTCTCGCAGTCGACACTTCCACCCTCACCGACAAGTACGGAATTTTCTGGGCGCAGCCCTTTGAGCGCGGCTTCGGCACCACTGTCGGCAATGCTTTGCGGCGCGTCCTGCTGAGTTCGATTGAAGGCGCTGCCGTCACCGCGGTGAAGATGGAAGGCGTGCTTCACGAATTCCAGTCGATCCCCGGCGTGGTGGAGGACGCGACCGACATCATCCTTAACCTGAAACAGATTCCTTTCAAGCTGAGCGGCGATGCGCCAAAGGCGATCTATCTGCGCGCCGATCAGCCCGGTGTAGTAACCAGCGGTATGATCGAAGCCGACGGCGACGTCGAGGTTCTCGACAAGGATGTTTATATCGCCACCGTCAGCGAGGGCGGCAAGCTTGACATGGAAATGCGGCTGAAGCGAGGCCGCGGCTACACTTCCGCCGACAAGAACTTCGACGAGGATCTCGGCATCGGATTCATTCCCATCGATTCCGTACACTCGCCGGTGCGCAAGTGCAACTACACAGTCGAAGCCGCGCGTCTTGGACAAATCACCGACTATGACAAGCTGACTCTCGAAGTGTGGACCAACGGTTCGATCACGCCCGCCGATTCCATCGGTCTGGCCGCGAAGCTGATGAAGGACCACATGAACATCTTCATCAACTTCGAAGAAGAGATCGAGACCGGCACATCGTCTTCGGACGATCGCAAGCCTGAGATCCACAACGAAAACCTGAACCGCTCCGTTGAAGAACTCGAGCTTTCCGTGCGCAGTTACAACTGCCTGAAGAATGCGAACATTCAGACTATCGGTGAACTCGTCCAGAAAACAGAGTCCGAAATGCTCAAGACCAAGAATTTCGGCCGCAAGTCGCTGAACGAGATCAAGGAGATTCTCTCCACGATGGGACTGAGCCTGGGCATGAAGATCGACGAGCACGGCAACGCCGTACCGGGCCCGACATCGAACATGGTTCTGCCGGCTTCGGCGTACGGACCGGACGATCAGCTTTAAGAACAGTGGTCAGTGGCTAGCGGGCGGTGGTCAGAAAAACAAACCGCTAGCCTCTGACTTTCTACTTCGAAATTGAATACTGGCCACTGACCACTGGCCACTGACCACTGAGGTCCATCACCATGCGTCACAAAGTTGCTGGATATAAACTCGGACGGAACACCTCGCACCGGCGCTCGTTGCTGCGCAACCTGGTCACCTCCGTGATCGTCGAAGAACGCGTCGAGACGACCGTTCCCAAGGCCAAGGCTGCGAAGCCCATCGTCGAGAAGATGATTACGCTCGGCAAGCGCGGCGACCTCGCTGCGCGACGCCTCGCCTCGGCTTACCTGATGACCGATGCCGCCGTGGTCAAGCTGTTCGACACCGTCGGCCCGCGCTTCGGCGATCGCAATGGCGGCTACACGCGCGTCATTCGTACCGGATGGAATAAAGGCGACGGCGCCGACAAGGCCTTCCTCGAACTACTGGGCAGCGAAAAGGTGCTGGACGAAAAGCGTGAAAAACGCGCCGAAGCCCGCGCCAAAAAAGCCGCCGAAACCAGGAAGGCGATGGAAGAGGCCGAAGCGCAAGCGCAGCACGATGGCGGCGTCGAGCCGGTCAAGGAAGAAGAAGACAAGAAAGAGTAAAGCGATTTGTCTCAAAGGGCATGGCGAAAGCCGTGCCCTTTTTCTTTGGCCACCGCTAAGGTTTTGTCATTCCGACCTGGGCGACAGCCCAGGGAGGAACCTGCTTTGGGCAGCGTCTCGAACTCTCCACTCGTACATGTCCCCTCGCGCCTCCCGCCGGTAATCTTGCGGTAAGTTGCCGTCCAGATAAACTTTCTCTCAGGATGGGGTTCACTCGCACACAGATCGCAATTGCCGTCAGCGCAGGTGCGCTGCTGGTGTTTGGATTTCTTGGCTACATCTGGTGGCTGAGCAATCAGGGACCAGTGCTGGCGCGCTCCGAAGACCACGATCCCCTCACCGGCTTGCCGGTCAGCATCCGGATGAATCCGCTGCGCGATCGAACGATTGAGCACAGCGCCAACAAATTTTTATACGAGATGCGGGACGGCCACTGCGACCAACTGCTTTACGAGTGGGAGCACGACTACCGCAAGAAGTACGCTCACTTTATCTGCGACTCCGAGGCCAAGCATCCGCTTCTTTCCTGGGAGTTGGCGGAGTGGGAGAGCGCGCCGCCGTTGACTATTCTTCACTACCGCGGCAAGCGTCAGTACGGCAACGGCCAGGCTGGAACGTATAGGGAACTCTTCACCGTCACTACTGAGCATAAAGACGGCCAGTGGGTGGTGACTAAGTACGACGCGATGTATTGAGGGCGGTCGTTAGTTTTCAGCCCATTTCCTGCCTCTTTGCTTTCTCCGCGCCCTCGTATCTCCGTGGTAAAAATAGTAATGCTCGACCGCTCCTCCGAGCGCGAGGCTTCTGCTGCGCGCAACATCTATGCCTTCGGCATTACTTCGTTTTTAAACGATGCAGCCACGGAGATGGCGTATTGGGTGTTGCCGGCGTTTTTGGTGACGTTGGGCGCGGGTCCGGCGCAGTTGGGGTTGATCGAAGGCATCGCCGAAAGCGTGGCGTCGTTTGCTCAGCTTTTTTCTGGCTATCTCGCCGACCGCATCGAACGCCGCAAGCCAGTTGTTGTGGCAGGCTATTTTATTGCGAATGCGGTTAAGCCGCTGCTTGCCTTAGTCACAGCGTGGCCGCAGATTTTATTGATTCGCTTTAGCGACCGGCTCTCCAAAGGCTTTCGCGCCGCGCCGCGCGATGTGATGGTGGCTGAATCGGTTCCGGGAAATCGTCTGGGATCGGCTTACGGACTGATTCAGGCGATGGATTCTGCCGGAGCGATTGCGGGCCCGTTGACTGCGCTGGCGATGCTCTCGCGGTTCGGCATTCGCAGCGTCTTCTGGGCGGCGGCAGTACCGGGCGCACTTTGTGTGCTGGTGGCATGGGCCGGCATACGCGAAATAAGAAGGGACAGCAAAGATTCCACCCCGAACGCTGCCGGAAAATCCGATACTCAAAGAAATAGCGTCAATCCGCTCGCCTCGTTAACCAAAGGAGTAAAGCTTCCCGCGAGTTTCTATTACGTGCTTGTGGCAGTGACGCTTTTTTCCCTGGGCAATTCGAGCGACATGTTTTTGGTGTTGCGAGCGCAGAACGTGGGGATACGGGTGGCGCTGGCGCCGCTGTTCGGATTGGTTTTCAACGTTACATATACTCTTGCATCATGGCCTGCAGGATGGTTTAGCGATCGCGTCTCACGCCCGATCGTGGCTTCCGCAGGCTATGTCATCTTTGCCGCAGTGTATTTGGTGTTTGGCCGAGCTCCCTCCAGACTGGCGATCTGGATGGCGATGGCGGCGTATGGCTTCTATTACGCGTTGACGCAGCCGGTGTTGAAAGCTCTTGTGGTTGAAACTGCGGGCGAGCAGGTCCGCGGTCGCGCTCTCGGAATATATTTCTTTGTGACCAGCCTGGCTACATTGGCGGCGAGCTTGCTCACGGGCGAGTTGTGGAAGCATTATGGAGCGGGGATACCGTTTTATCTGTCTGCGGTGCTGGCGTTGGTATCTGCGGGGTTGTTGCAAGCTGTGCCACGCGGAAGCGGAAATCCTCTCAGGGGCTAAGGCCCTGGATTTATCGCGCTTGAGCGGCACGGCTGGAAGCCGTGCCCTTCCAAAGAACCTTCCACCACAAGAGAATTATTACCTGCGCTGCGATGCCCGCGCAGGTATCCAGAACTACATCCTGCCAGCGGCCTGTGCGTGAGGGGATGAAACTCTGGTGCCACTCGTCGAGGCTCGCGACGAAAACCGTCATCAACACAGCGATACTTGCCCAGCGTATGGTCCACCGCGGATTGCCCCGTGCGGGAAAAGTTTCACGCCAGGCGCGAAATGCCAGGATACTCAAAATGGCGTAGCCGACTACGTGACCTCCCTTGCGAATGTAGAAGTGCCATTGATGAAAATGTTCCCAATCCAAGCCGAAGAGGTAATGTAGTAGGGGATAGAGAATTCGGCTGGTATTGCTGGCGGAGAGCAGCGCCGTGGATTCAATGGCGATGACGATCAGCCAGAGTACGGCGGCGATCCATGCCTTGAGAAGATTGTGACGGCCGGGGTTCAAGCGGCAGCGGCTGAAGCCGGGTTTGTCCCCACCGATTTGCGGCATCCCTTCGGAAGCCTCAGAGCAAGCTGCTGAAGCGATGCCCTGATACGAAGCTGTGAGGCGCTACTCGATGGCATAGTTGGGAGCCTCCCGGGTGATCATGACGTCGTGGACGTGGCTCTCGCGGAGTCCAGCGCCGCTGATGCGCACGAAGCGCGTTTTCTGCAGCAGTTCGGCGATGGTGGCGCAGCCGCAATAACCCATGCCGGACTTCAATCCGCCAACCATTTGGTGCACGATCATCGCGACCGAGCCGCGATACGGCACGCGTCCTTCGATGCCTTCGGGAACGAGTTTTCCCAGGCGGTTGGAGTCTCCGTCATTGGCCGAGACCGCGGCGGAGGAATCGCCTTCGGTTGACTGGAAATAACGTTCACTCGATCCTTGCGCCATGGCGCCGATCGAGCCCATGCCCCGGTATGACTTGAAGGAGCGGCCTTGATACAGGATGAGTTCGCCAGGACTTTCATCGGTGCCGGCGAAAAGCGATCCGATCATGACTGCACTGGCACCGGCGGCCAGAGCCTTGGTGATGTCGCCGGAATACTTGATGCCACCATCGGCGATGATGGGAACGCCGGCATCTTTCGTGGCGCGGTAGGCTTCGGCGATCGCAGTGATTTGCGGCACGCCGGCGCCGGTAACCACGCGCGTAGTGCAGATGGAACCGGGCCCGATGCCGACCTTGATGCCGTCGGCTCCGGCGCGAGCCAATTCGCAGGCGCCATCAAAGGTAGCGACGTTGCCGGCCAGCAGTTGCATCTCGGGCAGCTTTGACTTCACCAGCTTCACGGCATCCAGCACTTTTGTGGAATGGCCGTGAGCGCTGTCGATGGCTAGTACATCGACTTTGGCTGCCGCCAGTTCCTGGGCGCGCTCCAGAAAGTCTCCAGTGGCGCCGATCGCCGCGCCTACGCGCAGGCGTCCTTGAAAATCCTTGGCGGCATTGGGATACTTCAGTTTCTTCTGGATGTCTTTTACGGTGATGAGTCCCTTGAGGTTGTACTTGTCGTCGACGACGAGAAGTTTTTCAACGCGATGCTCGTGGAGAATCTCTTCGGCATCTTCGAGTGTGGTGCCCACGGGCACTGTGATGAGATTCTTTTTGGTCATCACGCGATCGATCGGGATGTCGAAGCGAGTCTCGAAGCGGAGGTCGCGGTTGGTGAGAATGCCAACGAGACGGCCCTGCAGGGTGATGGGCACGCCAGATATTTTGTATTTACGCATGACCTCGAGAGCGTCACTGACTTTGTCGGTGGGCGACATGGTGACCGGGTCAACGATCATGCCGCTTTCCGACCGCTTCACTTTATCCACTTCATTCGCCTGCTGCTCGATGGTGAGGTTGCGATGGATGATGCCGAGACCGCCCTGCTGGGCGAGCGCAATGGCCATGTGCGATTCGGTTACGGTGTCCATAGCAGCGCTGGCGATAGGAATGTTCAGACTGATGTTGCGGGTTAGCTGAGTCTGGGTACTGGCGGTCGCGGGAACTACATCGGAGCGCGCGGGTAAGAGAAGGACATCGTCGAAGGTGAGCGCTTCGGGAACTGGAAAATGAATCATAGAAGTCTCGGAAATTCTCCCAGGTTGTGGGTGAATCTTCATTCTAGAGAGGGTGCGGGGATTCAGGCAAATGTCCGGTAGGGACCTGGCCCACGAGGAATGTTGCGAGTAGAGCGAGAGCGGCTTATCCTCGGGGCGGCGGGCGAGGACGCCCGCCCCCTCGACTTTGCTCGGGGCAGGCTCACAGCCGCCGGGACGGCGGCGCTACGGAGAACTATGCGCAGCACTTTCTTCTATTTTTACATTTTAGTTTTCTTAACGACTGTCGTTGTGGCGCAGCAATACGACCTTGTGATCGAAGGTGGCCGCGCCATGGATCCCGAGACCGGCCTGGATGCGGTTCGCAATGTGGGCATTCGCGACGGGAAGATTGTCCGCATTTCGTCAGAGGTGCTGAACGGACGGCGCGTCATTCATGCCGGAGGACTCGTGGTCGCTCCGGGTTTCATCGATCTGCACCAGCACGGACAGGAGATGGAAAGCCAGCGCGTCAAGGCCCTTGACGGGGTGACGACGGCGCTGGAACTGGAGATTGGCGCGCCCGACGTCGCTCAGTTCTTGAAATCTAAAGAAGGCCACTCGCTGATTCACTATGGCACTTCGGCCAGCCATGTGGCGGCGCGGGCTGCGGTTTTCGGCGCACCATTGCCGGCGGAAGTCATCGGACCCCATGCCGGTATTCCGGAGATTCTGCCTAAGAGCGGGCCCGCGACCGATAAGCCCGCGACACCAGAACAGATCGAAGCTATGCGAGATCGCCTGCGTGCGGAATTGGACGCCGGTGGCTTGGCCATCGGCATGGGGATTCAATACACCCCTGGCACCACGCGGCTGGAGGTGATTGACATGTTCCACCTCGCCGCTGAAAGGAGGCTGCCGGTTTACACGCACATGCGCAGCGCAGGGCGAGTGGAACCCGGTTCTGCGATTGAGGCGGTGAGTGAAGTGATCGGGGCGGCTGCCATCAGTGGTGCTTCGCTGCACATCGTTCACATCAATAGCACTTGCCTGCGCGACTCACTGGAGTGTCTTTCAATGATCGAAGGAGCGCGTGCCCGTGGCCTCGACGTGACCACCGAAGCTTATCCCTACATCGCGGGCATGACGGCGGTGAATTCGGCGCTGTTCAACCCAGGCTGGCGAGAGCAGCTCGGAATCGAGTATAGCGACCTTGTGCTTCCCGATACTGGAGAGCACCTGAGCAAGCAGCGCTTCGAGCAGTTGCGCAATTCCAGCACGACACACTGGGTGCTGATTTTCGCCAACACCCAGGAAGTGGTGGACAAAGTGATTCCTCATCCGCTGGTGATGATCGCGAGTGATGGCGCGGTTGGCCATCCTCGCAACGCCGGAACTTACTCGCGTGTGCTGGCGCAGTACGTGCGCGAAAAGGGAACCGTCACGCTGATGGATGCGATCCGCAAGATGAGCCTGATGCCAGCGCAGATGCTGGAGCGATCGACGCCCGTGGCGCGCCAAAAAGGCAGATTGCAGGAGGGCGCTGACGCTGACATCGTAGTGTTCGACGCCAACACGATCAGCGACCGTTCGACTTTCGCGAAGCCTATGGAGCCCAGTGTCGGTGTGCGCTATTTGGTGGTGGGAGGAACTGTTGCGGTGGACGAAGGCAAGATTGTTCCAGACGTTTTTCCCGGGCGGGCGCTACTGGGTCCGGGCAAGACTTCCGGCAATGGACGATGATCGAGGATGATCGAGAATGAAAGCGGTTCAGAATCGCTAGTTCACGGTCAACGGCGCTGTCACGCTGCCCACTTTGCCCGTAACGTTGTCGCGGACGACCACGCGGACTGTGTACTGTCCCGGACCAAGCTGCAGCGAATCTTTCATGGCAAGCCCGCTGGCGCGCAAAGAGGCTATCTGGGCATCGCTGAGGGACGCATTCACGGTCTTGCTCGAGGTAACAGCCGGTTCGCCTTTCTTGCTTTTATCCAAAAACGCCGCTGACGCGACATCGAAGTTGACGTGATTCTTCCCTTCGCTGGCTTGAATCGTGACGCTGTTGAGGGGCACATTGAGCAGGAAGTCGGTTCGTTTCTTGTCACCATCGCCCGAAGTGGCCAGCCACTTCATTGTCATGGGCACACCAGTTCCTTCAATCGGCGAGGTCAGAGCGTAGGTCAGGTCTGAGGTTTTCGTCAGTTCGAGGTGGATGGTTGCATTGGTGACAAAGAAACCTTTGCGGGCGCGGACTTCAGTATCCTTCTTGTCCACCTTGACCTTCAGCTGCCGCCATCCTGCGTGATTGTTGCTCTTATCGAGGTAATAACCGGCGAGATAGTAGGAAGAAGAATCATCCGCGGCGCGTTTGAAGCTCGAGGCCAGATCGTTGGTGTTGTAAAAAGCTTTGCCCCCGGTCATGTCCGCGAATTCGTTGAGCGTGTCGATGGAAGACTGCAGCAGCCACGAGCGGTTTGTGAGTTGCTGCATTGCCGCTGGTCCGGTGCGCACGCGAGACTGGCTGGCGTCGGGGACGGAATTGACTACCAACCCTCGAACATCCACGGGATAAACGGAAATCTGAGCCGCGGTCAACGCAGCCATGGTCCTCTCATAAAGTTGCGAAAGATATCCGCCGGGAACGGCTGCTGGGTAGGAGATCGTAAAGGGGAATCCGCCAGTCGCCCAAATCACGGACTTGCGGCCGGGGACGCCAGAAAGAGACCAGGCGATTCCCAGGAATGCATTCATGGTAGTTTCGATGGCGTTTTGTTGTTGGAACTGCGAATAGATTGCATCTCCACGTTCCAGGAAGTCGTCGATGGCAGCGCTGGGATCAGAGCCGGGCGCTATAGCAGAAGCGTCGGGAATATTTCCGGTCGCGGCGTCGGCTTGCGCGTCTATGTCGATGCCGTGCAAGGCCGGCATTTCTCCGCTGGCTTTTTTCAGCGCCTGAAGGAGTTGTTCGGGATCGCCAGTGAGTCCCTGAACAATCTTGAGCCCATGGCTGGTGATGATCATGAGCGCCAGCACCTGTCCAGAGTCGAGGCTGCTGGCCAGGTACTTTACTAGTTCGCGGCGGCCGGCGGACTGGTCAAGGAACGGCGTGTTCACCGTGTCGAGCACGATTACGGCAACGGAGCGCGGCTGCTGCTCCGAGAGCGTTAAGTTGGTGAACTCGCCCGGTTTGGGTGCGACCACAGGGAGCTTTGTGCTGCTGGAGACAATCTCCTCGAAGGTTGCAATTTTCTGTTCCTTGCCATTCTCGAAAACATGCAAATCTTCTTTAGTCAGGCCATGTATATGTTTGCCGGACTTGTCGGTGACGACCACAGGAACTTGAACCAGGATCGTCTCCGTACGGAATTCGATTTTGCCTTCTTCGTCGGCGGTATGAATCGGAACACTGCCCGGAAAACTGCCATTGGGATTCCCGGTCGAAGGCGATGGAGTGGTGCGGATTGGGGCGGGACCAGTAGGAGCGCGTCCGCCGCCACCGCCACGAGTTTGTGCCAGGGCGGTAAGCGAAAACAGAAGCGAAACGAGAAGCGGAACTAAGAGGCGGCGAGTGAACATAGTCCCTCCGACCGTGCGTGGGAATTGTAATTCATGCAGCGGAGCTTTGATGGAAATCCTGCCGGGATGCCAAGCCTCGCGTGAATCTAAAGAGGTCTCACCCCAATCTAAAACCGTAGGATCACAGACGCGGGTCTGCTCCTCCAAGGTTTGTCTTTTCCCCCCTCAGGGGCGTATATTAGAAAACTGAGAACTGTTGTGTAGTACCGGCATTTGGCGAAGCACACCAGTGGGCGCAAGCCCACTTTTTCGTTGCAGAGGAATCTGTTGGGTCGGCTGAGCTGCAAGTTATTGGATGCATGGCACTTGAGCTTGATCGAGTACGGGAAATTGCGGAGCGGGTCGCCGCCTCCAGCGGGCTTGAGGTGGTCGAAGTCGAGTTTCGCGGGAGTGGTAATGCCCGCATGCTGCGCGTGTTTTTAGACAAGCCCGGGGCTGCGGCGGGCGATCTCCTGGCCGGAGTTACGCACGGCGATTGCGCTAATTTCAGCCGCGAGTTTGGCACCATACTCGATGTTGAGGATGCGATGCCGGGCAGTTACACGCTGGAAGTTTCGTCGCCGGGGTTGGACCGGAAATTGACGAAAGCGGCGGAGTTTGAGCGCTTCGTCGGCAGCCGGGTGAAGGTGATGACCCGGAATCTGGTGGGCAATAACCGGTACTTCGAGGGCCGACTCGAAAGTTTTCGTGACGGACGATTGACGCTGGACTTGAGCGTGGCGAGCAAGAAGTCGCGCAAGAAGATGGGCGAGGCGGCAGAGCAGGGACAGAAGATCGGAATTGAATTCGCCAATGTGGAGAAGGCGAATCTGGTGCCGGAAATCTAGGGAGATTGGGGAATTTAGTAATTGAGTAATTTGAAGACCAATGCCGCCAAGTTGGATTCAGGTTTTCAATTACCAAATTACTAAATTACCAAATTACAAAATTGGTTTCTATGGCGAGCGAGCTTTACAACACGATCGACGCGTTGAGCCGGGAAAAGGGCATTGATCCGCAGATTGTGGTGACCGCGGTGGAAGACGCCATTGTGATGGCAACGCGCAAATACTACAAGACGCAGGAAAACCTGCGCGCGGAGCTGGATAAAGATACCGGCAAGATCAACGCCTACGCAGTGAAGACCGTGGTGGAGACGCCGGAGCAGGTGGAAGACCCGCTGTTGCAGATCACGCTGGAAGAGGCGCGCAAAGTCAATCCGAATCTGGAAGTTGGCGGAGAGTTGCGGACCCCGAAGGTAACGGAAGGCATTCTCGGGCGCATTGCGGCGCAGTTGGCGAAGCAGGTGATCTTCCAGAAAGTGCGCGAGGCGGAACGCGACACCGTCTACAACGAATATATCGGACGTGTGGGCGAAGTGGTAAATGCCACGGTGAAGCGCGTGGAAGGTCCGGACGTGATTTTCGACATCGGCAAGGCGGAAGCGCGCATGCCGCGCAAAGAGCAATCGCGGCTGGAGTCATTCGCGATCGGCGAGCGCGTGCGGGTGGTGATCGCGCGCGTGGAAAAAGCCTCGAAGGGTCCGGGCGTGGTAGCGTCTCGCGCCGTGCCGGATCTGGTGCAGCATTTGTTCCAGACGGAAGTGCCGGAGATTTATGACGGCACTGTGGTGATCCGCGCTATTGCCCGCGAAGCCGGTGAGCGCACGAAGATTGCGGTCATGTCCAAGGACAAGGACGTGGACGCTGTCGGCGCCTGCGTGGGCATGAAAGGGATGCGGGTGCAATCGATCATCCGCGAACTGCACGGAGAAAAGATTGACATTATTGAGTATCACGAAGATGCGGTGACTTTCGCCGAAAAAGCGCTGCAGCCGGCGAAAGTGAGCAAAGTCACCGTGGTCGATTCCGGGGGGAAGCACTTGGAGGTCGTAGTCGACGACAGCCAGTTGTCGCTTGCCATCGGCAAGAAAGGGCAGAACGTTCGCCTCGCCGCCAAGCTGCTGGGCTGGAAGATCGACATCAAGAGCGAAGAAGAAAAGCGGCAGGAAGTTGAACAGCAGATGGCGGACATGGTGCCGCAGACGGCTACGCCGCTGGAGAAAGTGCCCGGCTTGGGCGATGGGTTG
>Ga0307479_10000787_pt1 | contig 28824 bp, 23 predicted proteins | sample atmos_gasesECM4C_FD_203743 | JGI IMG/M metagenome (GOLD analysis project Ga0307479, IMG submission 203743) | Hardwood forest soil microbial communities from Morgan-Monroe State Forest, Indiana, United States - atmos_gasesECM4C_515 | ecosystem: Environmental > Terrestrial > Soil > Temperate... | reverse complement strand
TTCGGGCTGCTCCGCCGAGTTCGCGGCTGGCAACTACTTCGCGTTCGATTCCAACCTCGGCAATCTCACCCTTCACCAGAAGGACTGCGTGACCAACGCGCTCCAATACCAGTTCCGTACTCACATCTACTTCATCGCCAACGACGACAAGGCGGGCGACAACATTCCGACGCTCATGCGCGCCGAGCTCGGCCCGGGCGTTTTCACCGTCGTGCCTCTGGCCGAAGGTGTGCAGAACCTGCAGCTCGAGTACGGACTCGACACGGCGGTGCCGACCACCGGCGCGCCGGCCGTCTATACGGCAGATCCCAACGCGTATCTCGGCTGTGTCCCGGCCACCTGCGTCAGCTACTGGCGTAACACCGTGGCGGTCAAGGTCTACGTGCTGGCGCGCAATCTCACTCAGACGCAGGGATACAAGGACACCAAGACCTACACGCTGGGTGTCACCGCCGTGCCGGCATTCAACGACAGCTTCAAGCGGCACATGTATTCCACGGTCGCCGTGCTCTACAACATCGTAGGCAGGAACTCGCCATGAGCAGATTCCCCCGCCGCCAGCGCGGCGCAACCCTGATCGTGAGTCTCATCATGCTGGTGCTGATCACGCTGCTCGCGGTCAGCTCCTTCAGCCTGGGCAAAGGCAACGTGCAGATCGTCGGCAACATGCAGCAGCGCAGCCAGATCTTCGCCGCCGCGCAGCAGGCGGTAGCTACGACGATCAGCAACAGGCAATTCACCCTGACGCCGACCAACTTCATTCCCGCGCCCTGCACCGTCAACAACACCGTCTGCGTGGGCGTCAACGGCGACGGCAACCCGGACATCAACGTCCTGCTGACGGCCGCCTGCGACTCGATTCTGCCGATCACGGTGACGCAAGCCCTCAACGACCCGACCCTCACCAACTGCGTGATCGGGGCGGGGCAGAACACCGGCCAGGTCGGCGCCACCAACGGCAATTCGATGTGCTCCCACAGCGTGTGGGAAGTGCAGGCGTCCGCTACCGATACGCTGACCGGCGCCAACGCGGTCATCGATCAGGGTGTCGGCGTCCTCGTTCCGGCCACCACCGTTTGCCCCTGAACACCAACACACCTGGACCAACGTACGGGACCACCATGAGAACCTCACGCACCATCGCCCAGGCGCTATTCCTGATCCTCAGTGTCGTCGGGTTGACGGCCAGCATCCAGGCCGACGACGTCGACATCTTTCTCGGCACCTCGGCCGGGACTTCCGCTGCGCCCAACATCATCTTCCTCATCGACAACAGCCCCAACTGGTCGCGGGCCTCGCAGCACTGGCCCGACAACGGCGGCAACCAGGGGCAGGCGGAGCTCGCTGCGATCAGCTCGACTCTGAACCGGATCAACAGCACCCGGCCCGCGAACGTCGGGCTGGCGATGCTCACCGCCTATTCCGGCAGCAACGCCAACGGCGCCACCCCCGGCACCGGCGGCGGCTACATCCGTTTCGGCGTGCGCGACATGACCAACGGGCAGAACCGCACGGCGCTGCAGAATATTCTCGCGGGGATTTCCGCCAACATCACCGATCCTCAGGAGAAAGTCGCCGGCATGGCGAGTAAGGACGAGGACGCGGCGTTCTACGAGATCTACAAGTATCTCTCCGGCCTTACGCCCTACACCGGACTCTACAGTCAGAACGTCTACGCCGACGTGCAGAATAACCCGCTGGCCCTCTCGGGCAACGGTCAGGGATTGACCTCCGGCTGGGCACTCAGCAACCCCGGGCCCAACGCCAGCTACGTATCTCCCATCACGGTAAATAACTCGTGCGCGAGTACTTACATCATCTACATCGCCAACAATGCGAACCAGACCGGCTCCGCCGGTCAGGCAACCTATGAGCCCTCGATAGCCAACGCGAGTCCGGCGCTGGCCGCGACCGCGGGCCTCGACACCTGGACGGACGAGTGGACGTACTTTCTCAAGACCTACGGCGCCATCGTCCCTCCCGGTAACAACAACGGCGCCGTGACGACCTACGTACTGGACGCCTATAGCGCCCAGCAGAATGTGGGCTATTCAAACTCGCTGATGAACGCCGCCAAGATGGGCGGCGGCAAGTATTTTCAGGTCGGCACCCAGGCGGCTATCGCCAACGCGCTCGGGATGATTCTGGCTGAAATTCAGGCGGTCAACAGCTCGTTCGCGTCGGCGAGCCTGCCGGTGAATGCCACCAACCGCACGCAGAGCAAGAATCAGGTCTTCATCCCCGTGTTCCGTCCCGACCCGCAGGACCGGCCGCAGTGGATGGGTAATCTCAAGGAGTACCAGCTGGTCACCCTGAACGGCAACATCATCCTGGGGGATAACTCGAACCCACCGATCGACGCGATCAACACCCTGACCGGCTTCCTGACCCCCTGCGCCCAGAGTTTCTGGACCACGGACACGGGCAGGTGGTGGATCAATGACATCGCCGACACGCCGCCTGCCAAAGGAACCTGCCCGTTTTCCGTCTCAGGCTTCAGCTCGTGGTCGGACGATCCGGACGGCCCGCTCGTGGAGAAGGGCGGAACCGCCGAAGTGGTTCGCCAGGGCAACAACCCGCCGGCCACCTACACGGTCCCGACCTGGCAGGTCAATCGCACGGTTTACACCCTGCCGACCCTGATCTCGACCACGCTGGTGCCGTTCACCTCGGCGTCGCTCGGAGTTACGGCGATACCGCTGGCCAACTTCATGCTGGGTTGGGACATCAACGGCGAGGACCCTGCTCTCGCCGCGACCCTCGGGCACATGCCTACTCGCCCGTCGCTGCACGGGGATGAGATTCACTCGCGACCCCAGCCGATCGATTACGGCGGCACGACCGGTGTGACCGTCTACTACGGATCGAACGACGGCATGTTGCGGGCGGTCGACGCCAGCACGGGTAGAGAGCGCTGGGCCTTCATCGCTCCGGAGTTCTATAACCCCGCTCCGGTGCAGCCGCCGCTGACGCCCACCGGCTTCTCGCGCCTGATGAACGACAGCCCGCTGGTCAACTACCCCGGAATACCGTCGGGCATCACTCCGACACCGGTGCCGAAGGACTATTACTTCGACGGCTCGATCGGGGTCTACCAGGCCGCGAACAATTCCAGTGTCGTGATCTACCCCTCCATGCGCCGCGGCGGCCGGACGGTCTACGCGTTCGACGTCACGAACCCGGCAGCGCCGCAGGTCAAGTGGAAAACGGGCTGCCCCTACCCCCAGGGCAACAACGCCGGATGCACGGCGGGGATGACCGGCATCGGGCAGACCTGGTCAACGCCGGTCGTCGCTGCCTCCGTGCTCGGCTACAGCGGACCGGTGGTGATCATGGGCGGCGGTTATGACACCTGCGAGGATGCCAATACCTCCACCCCCGCCTGTGCGAGCCCACAGGGCGCCGCGGTCTACGTGCTCGATGCCATCACCGGTGCCGTTCTCGCCACGTTCCCCACGACCCGCAGCGTTGCGGCCGATGTGGCGGTGATCACGGTGATGACGCCCGGCGTGGTCGACCACGCCTACGCGGTCGACACGGGCGGCAACATTTACCGCCTGGACTTCGCCGCCAATCAGGCCCAGTGGGTGATGAACAAGGTCGCCTACACCAGCGGTGCCGGGCGCAAGTTCCTGTTCGAGCCGGCGCTGCTGCAGGCACCCGGAAACCAGGTGTACGTGGCGATCGGCTCGGGGGACCGGGAGCATCCGCTGCAGAGCGAATATACCTACGGAATCCTGAACCGCTTTTACGTGTTCAAGGACAGCCTGGCGAATTGTGCGGTGGGCACGCCGTGCAGCGCGCTGAACCTCGACGACACGACGAAGATGGACGACTTCACCTTCGACGGTCTCGATCCCGGGCCCAACAACTCCACCAATGGCACCACCTGCGGCACGCAGGGCGTTCTGCCGACCTCGCTGATGAGCGGCTGGTTCATCGATCTGAATGCCAACGGCACGGGTGAGCAGACGGTCACCTCTGCCGTCATCATCGCGGGCATGGTCGCCTTCAGCACCAACCGACCGGTGCCCGCCGCGGCAGGCAGCTGCTCGACGAACCTCGGCGCGGCGTATGGCTACGTGCTGAACCTGTTCAACGCCTCCGGCGCCATCGGCACGACCGGCAACGCTGTGTGTGGCGGGAGTCGCACCAGTCAGTTCACCGGCGGCGGCCTGCCTGCCTCGCCCGTGATCGCGACAGTGCCGGTCGGTGGCGACAACGGCGGCGGAACCTCGCTGATGACCGTCGTCATCGGCATGGGCTGCCTGAGCGGCTCCCCGCAGTGCAGCTCCATGAGCCCGCAGCAACCGCAGCCGGCGATCGTGCCCACCCGCAAGGGCCTCTGGTGGAAAGGATCGGGCGAGAACTAACGCCCGCTGACGCCCCTTGAGCTTGTGCCCCCGGCGGCGATCAGCCGCCGGCGGGCGCAGGGTCGTCAGGTCGACTTGAATCCGATCTTCGCGTGGGTGCCGTCGCAGAACGGCTTGGTCGCACTGCCGCCGCAGCGGCACAGGTTGGCCGACTGCAGGCGCGCGACCGGGCGGCCGGTGCCGCTCACGATCTCGAGATTGCCACGGACGCGGAGCGGTCCGTTCAGCTGTGGATCGATCGCCAGCACTCCATTGCGCGCGGGCAGCATGTCGGTCCTGCCGGCCGGCGGCTCCCCCGTCGCGCTGAAGCCGATCTCATGATGCGAGCCATCGCAGTAGGGCTTATTTCTGGAGGCACCACAGCGGCACAACGTCGCCCGAAAGCCCGCCGGCGCCCCGTCGATCGTCAGCTGCGCACGCAATGCGTACGGCCCCGCCTCGCGCACGGTGGCGAGGTTGACGGGCGGAGCCGACTCCTGCGGCTCACCGTCGAGGCGGCGGTAACGGATCGCGCCTGACGGGCAGGCATGCGCCACTTCGATGAGGCGCTCGACTGGCACCGCATCCGGATGGATCCACGGACCCTTCACGTTGGCGAGAAAGACCTGCGGCGCCCAGGTGACGCAGAAGCGCGAGTGGATGCAGCGCTTCGCCTCGAAGCTGAGCTCGAGTCTCTGGCCCTTCACCGTCTCTACGCCGTCGCTCACCTCCGCCATGGGCGCCGAAGCTGTAGAGGCAGGCGCCGGCGCGCTCTGCAGCGTGGCCGCGGGGGCGGGCGTCGCCGCGGACATTGCTGCGGCGGGGCGTGCCGCCGACAGATCGAATCCGCTGGCGGCGCGCGCGGCGAGCGCTGCGAGCTGATCGGCAGCCGCGAGCGCGCGCCGGTCGCCGCACGCACGCAGCGCCGCGGCACCCTCGGCGAGCTGCGCGAAGCGCTCGACGAACAGGCGCCGTGCGGCGCGCCCCGGCGGCAGCGCCGCCGCATCGCGTAGCGCAACGAAGGAGAGGCCGGCGTTGCAGTGCGGATTGGAGGGGCCCGCCGGCAGCCGAGCCGCGCGCTCGGCGAGAGGCGCGATCGCTTGCATGAGGCCGATCGCGAGGTCGACCACGAGCGACTTCTCGGCGCTCGGACCGCGCACGGCGTAGGCGTAGGCGAGGAGGCGCAGCATCAGCCCGTAGGAGGCGTTGCCGATATCGACGGCGGCCACCGCTTCCGGGTTCTCGAGCCACACGCGGCCTTCGGGCCGCGGCGGGCGCCGCAGCACCGGGTTGGTCGCTGCGGGGAAGGCAGGCGCAAAGGCAGGATTGCGGGCGGTGAGTGCGGCCAGCTCGCTCCTGATCGAGAGAAACCTCTGATAGTGAGAATCGGCCGAGTCGCGCGGAGCGCCCTCGCCCTGGGTCACGATCGCATCGAAGGCAGCGAGCGCGGTCTTGAGGCAAATGACGTGCTTTGCGCCCGCGAGATTCACCTCCTCGGGCGAGAGCTGCAGGCCGGGGTCGCCGTCGAACGTGTCAGCCTCGCCATAGCGCTCGACCAGGGCGCGCAATCCGCTGCCGACCGCTCCATAGAAGGTGCCGACCGTGTCGTAATCGACCCCGAGCGGAGTGAGCCGCGCGCCGCCCACGCCGCGGACGTAGCTCCTCTCGTAGGTGAATCCTTCGCCGTCGCGCTCGTTCGATCCGTGCGGGCGCTCGAGGAACACGAAGTGCTGGAGCGTCTGGGCATTGAAGGGAGCGAGCTTCACCACCACGCAGGCCGGCAGATAGCCGGGGTCGAGCGGAAAGTTGCCGCGCCCGACGCGGGGGCTCGCGCCGAGCGCCGAGGTGATGTTCCACACCGCGGCGAGGTGCCCCATCTCCTCGATCGCGACCGACAGGAGTACCTGGCGCCAGCGGCTCACCGCGGCGGCCTCCTCGGCCGCGAGTCCGTCGGCAACGCCGTCCTTCAGGCTGAAGGCGGCGTAGAGGTAGGTGCACATCAGGTTGTGCTCGAGCTCGGCCGCCTCGTAGAGCGCGCCGATCACGTGCTCGCGCTGCACGGGAAGGGGGGTCGCGGCGGTGACGTCGTTCATGGGGGGCCTCCGTGTCCGCGCCTATGTCGCACAAAACGCCCGATCGCGCCATCTCCCGGAAGTGCCGCTCGTGGCTGGCCGCTGGAGGCCCTCTATTGCCGCAGGCAATTTCGGCCCATCAACCAGCGTGTTCCCGGGTCTCGTGGAAGGCGATCCCCGGCCAGCGCTCGATCGTCAGCTCGAGATTGACGCGCGAGGGCGCCAGGTACACGAGCGCACCGGCGTGATCGAGCGCGAGATGATCGTGGGCGCGGGCGCGGAACTCCTCGAGGAGCTCTCCATCGGCGCTGTCGATCCAGCGCGCCGTATGGACCGTGACCGGCTCGAATACGCACTGCACGCCGTACTCGTCCGCGAGGCGAAAAGCCACCACCTCGAACTGCAGCTGCCCGACCGCTCCCAGGATCATCTCGTTGTTGCGCAGCGGCCGGAAGAGCTGCGTCGCCCCCTCCTCGCACAGCTGCGACAAGCCCTTCTGCAGCGCCTTCATGCGCAGCGGATCCTTGAGCACCGCACGGCGGAAGATCTCCGGTGCGAAGTTCGGCACTCCGGTGAAGGCGAGCTGCTCGCCCTGGGTGAAGCTGTCGCCGATGTTGATCGTGCCGTAGTTGTGCAGCCCGATGATGTCGCCGGCCCAGGCCTCCTCGGCCTGGGCGCGCTCGGCCGCCATGAACGTGAGCGCGTCGGCGACACGCACTTCCTTGGCCATACGCACGTGGTAGAGCCGCATGCCGCGCGCGTACTTGCCGGAGCACAGGCGCAGGAACGCGATCCGGTCGCGGTGCTGCGGATCCATGTTGGCCTGGATCTTGAAGACGAAGCCGGCGAGCGTCGGCTCCTCGGGGGCGACGGTGCGCTCGCGCGCCGCGCGCGGCAGCGGCCCCGGGGCATGCCGGACGAAGGCGCTGAGCAGCTCCTCGACGCCGAAGTTGTTGATGGCGGATCCGAAGAACACCGGGGTCTGCCTGCCCGCCCGGTAGGCCTCGCGGTCGAAGCCGTGGGTCGCCCCCTTCACGAGCTCGACCTCCTCGAGAAACGCCTCGGCGTGATCGCCGAGGAACTCGCGCGCGGCATCGCTCGCGAGTCCATCGATGGTGCGGTTCTCGCCGACCCGTCCGCGCTCGCCCGCCGTGTAGGCGTAGATGCGGTCCTCGGCGAGGTGATAAATGCCGCGCAGCTCCCGCCCCATTCCGATCGGCCAGGTCACGGGCGCGGTGCCGATGCGCAGGACGCTCTCAATCTCATCCAGCAGCTCGATCGGCGGGCGCCCGTCGCGGTCGAGCTTGTTGATGAAGGTCATGATCGGCGTGTCGCGCAGCCGGCAGACCTCCATCAGCTTGATGGTGCGCTCCTCGACCCCCTTGGCGCAGTCGATGACCATGAGCGCCGAATCGACCGCGGTGAGCGTGCGGTAGGTGTCTTCGGAGAAGTCCTCGTGCCCCGGCGTATCGAGCAGATTCACGATGCAGTCGCGATACGGGAACTGCATCACCGAGGAGGTCACGGAGATGCCGCGCTGCTGCTCGAGGCGCATCCAGTCGGAGGTCGCGTGGCGCGCGGCCTTGCGCCCCTTGACCGTGCCCGCCATCTGGATCGCACCGCCGAACAGCAACAGCTTCTCGGTGAGCGTGGTCTTGCCCGCGTCGGGGTGCGAGATGATCGCGAAGGTTCGTCGCCGATGGATTTCGGCAGCCGGATCGGCCATGGATGAGCGCCGCTCAGCTCGAGCGGGCGCGTGAGGCGCGCAAGGCGAGCCGCAGCACCGCCGCGTCCTCGCGCCCGCCGACGGCCTGGTAGTAGCCGCGCCGCATGCCGACCTGCTCGAAGCCGTGTGCCAGGTAGAGCCGGATAGCCGCGGTGTTGGAGGGGCGCACTTCGAGGAACGCCTCACCCATGCCGGCGGCCGCGGCCCGCTCGACGAGAAGCGTCAGCAGCCGCTTGCCGAGGCCGCGGCAGCGGAACGCCTCGCCGACGCACAGGTTGAGGATGTGCGCCTCGCCGGCGCCGACGCTCATCACCCCGTAGCCCGCAACCTGCCGCCCGAGTGCCGCCACGCGGCAGGTGTACCCGACCCGCAGGCAATCGCGGAAGATCCCCTCGCTCCAGGGAAACTGGTACGAGGCGCGCTCGATCGCGACGACCTCGGGAACGTCGGCGTCGCGCATCGCGCGGATCGCCTCCTGCCCGGAGCCGAAGAGCTCAGGTGCGGTGGCCATCGGTCACGGCCCCCTGCGTGAGCTGTTGATAGAGGTTGCGCGCAAACTTGAGATCCTCCCAGGCCTTGCGCTTGTCGGCGGGTGTGCGCAAGAGATAGGCGGGATGATACGTTACGACCAGCGGTGTATTCAGCTCGCCGAAGTAATGCACCCGGCCCCGCAGCCGGCCGAGGGGCGCATCGGTGCCGAGCAGGTTCTGCGCCGCGATCCGCCCCACCGCCAGCATGATTTTAGGCCGGAGGAGCGCGATCTGGCGCACCAGGTACGGCAGGCACGCCGCCACCTCCTCGGGCTTAGGGTCGCGGTTCCCGGGCGGCCGGCTCTTCAGCACATTGGCGATGTAGACGTTGCGGGCGCGATCGAGCCCGATGGCGCGCAGCATCGCATCGAGCAGCTGGCCCGCCGCGCCCACGAAGGGCTCACCGCGCCGGTCCTCCTCCGCGCCCGGCGCCTCCCCGATCACCAGCCAGTCGGTGCGGCTGGGTCCCACCCCGAGCACACCCTGGGTGCGGGTGAGATGCAGTGGACAACGGGTGCAGTGGAGCACTTCCTGGCGCAGCGCTTCCCAGCGCGCCGCGACCTCTGCGCTCGACTCGCCGGCCGTCGCAGCCGGCGCGGTGCGACTCAGCGCGGGCGCCACGCCCGCAGCCTCTGCCGCCGGCGCCGCTGGCGCCGCGCGCGGCACCCAGAGGTCGATACCGATCGCCTCGAGGTACTCGCGGCGCCGCTCGCCCTGAGCGCCCATGCTCAGCCGCCCGGGGCCGGCGCGCCGCGCACCAGGCGGCGGATGCGCCGCCCCGCCCACAACAACGGCGCCGACAGCGCGTACACGCCGAACATCGCGAGCAGGATGCTCGGCGGATCGATCGCGATCGCCACGAAGAACAGGAGCACGAACAGCATGTAGGCGAAGCGGATGCGCCGGTCGAGGTTGAACTGCTTGAAGCTCGGGTAGCCGAAGCGGCTCACCATCAGAGCGCCCGCGGTCGCGGTCACGACGAATGCCAGGATGAGCCCCGTGAGGCCCGGCTCATGCCACTCGCTGGAGAACCAGACGAAGGCGGCGACGATCGCCGCGGCCGACGGACTCGGCAGTCCCTCGAAATAGCGCTTGTCGGCGGTCGCCGCCCGCGCATTGAAGCGCGCCAGGCGCAGCCCCGCCGTGGCCGCATAGAAGAAGCAGGCGAGCCAGCCAAAGCGCCCCCAGTAGCCCCCGAACTCCATGATGCGCACGACGCCCCACTGGTAGGCGACGATTGCCGGCGCGAGCCCGAAGGCCACCATGTCGGCGAGGCTGTCGTACTCCTTGCCGAAAGAGCTCTCGGTGTGCGTGAGGCGCGCGATGCGCCCGTCGAGGGTGTCGAAGATCATGGCCGCGAACACGGCCATGCCGGCCGGCGCGAAGTGCTTGTCGATCGCCGCCACCACGGCGTAGAAGCCCGAGAAGAGGCACGCGGTCGTCAGCAGGTTCGGCAGCAGGTAAATCGCTCGGCTGCGCGGCCGGGGTGGGGGCTCGGTGTCCGTCTCGATAGCCAATCGGCGGGCATTTTATCAGGGGTGTCCTGTTAAGATGCCAAAACCCGATGCGTCTCTCGCAGTACCCCATCAACACCGTGAAAGAGACCCCCGCCGAGGCGGAGGTCGTCAGCCACCAGCTGATGCTGCGTGCGGGGCTCATCCGCCGCCTGGCGGCGGGCCTCTACAGCTGGCTGCCGCTCGGCCTGCGTGTCCTGCAGAAGGTCGAGCGCATCATCCGCGAGGAGATGAACCGCGCCGGGGCGTTCGAGATGGTCATGCCGGTGATTCAGCCGGCCGAGCTCTGGCAGGAGTCGGGGCGCTGGACCGAGTACGGGCCGGAGCTGTTGCGCGTCAAGGATCGCCACCAGCGCGATTTCGTGGCCGGCCCGACCCATGAGGAGGTCATCACCGACATCGCCCGGCGGGAGCTGAAGAGCTACCGGCAGCTGCCGGTGAACTTCTATCAGATCCAGACAAAGTTCCGCGACGAGGTGCGGCCGCGCTTCGGTGTCATGCGTGCGCGCGAGTTCATCATGAAGGACGCCTACTCGTTTCACCTCGACGAGGAGTCGCTGCGCGAAGGCTATCGCGCCATGTACGACGCCTACACGCGCATCTTCACGCGCACCGGGCTCACGTTCCGCGCGGTGCGCGCCGATTCGGGCGCGATCGGCGGGGACGTCAGCCAGGAATTCCACGTCCTCGCCGCCTCGGGCGAGGATGCGATCGTGTTCTCCGACGCCGACGACTACGCGGCGAACCTCGAAGCCGCCGCCGCGCTCCCTCCGGCCGAGCCGCGCCCGGCTCCGCGCGAGGAGCAGCGCAAGGTTCCGACGCCGGGTGCGCGCACCATCGAGGACCTGGCGCGCTTTCTCAAGGTCGACCCGGCGCGCTGCGTGAAGACCCTGATCGTCGAGGGCGCCGAAGGCGCCGTGGTGGCGCTCGCGGTGCGTGGCGACCACGAGCTGAACGCCGTGAAAGCGCAGAAGCTGCCGGGCGTGGCGAGCCCGCTGCAGCTCGCGAGCGCCGAGCGGGTGCGCGCGGCCACGGGCACCGAGCCCGGCTACGTGGGACTCGTCGGGCTCAAGTGCCCGATCTACGCCGATCACGCAGCGTTTGCGCTCGCTGACTTCGTGTGCGGCGCCAACGAGAAAGACCAGCACCTCACCGGCGTCAACTGGGACCGCGACGTTCGTGGCGCCACGGCCGCCGACCTGCGCAAGGTCGTCGCGGGCGACCCGAGCCCCTCGGGGCGCGGGCGCCTCAAGGTCGCGCGCGGCATCGAGGTCGGCCACATCTTCCAGCTCGGCCGCAAGTACTCGGAGCCGATGAAGGCGCTGGTGCTCGATGAGGGCGGGCGGGAGACCGCGCTCTACATGGGCTGTTACGGCATCGGTGTGACGCGCATCGTTGCCGCCGCCATCGAGCAGAATCACGATGACCGCGGCATCATCTGGCCGGAGCCGATCGCTCCTTTTCAGGCGGTGCTGGTTGCGATCAATCTGCAGAAGTCCGATCGTGTCCGCGCCGCCACCGACCGCCTCTACGCCGAGCTCACCGCCGCCGGGATCGAAGTCCTGCTCGATGACCGCGACGCGCGTCCCGGCGTCAAGTTCGCCGACGCGGAGCTCCTCGGCATTCCGCATCGGCTGGTGGTGGCGGAACGCGGCCTCGAGGCCGGCAAGCTCGAGTACCGGCACCGCCGCGACACCGAGAGCACCGAGTTCCCCGCCGGCGAGGCGCTCGCCTTCATGCGCTCGCGCCTCAAACCCCCGGGGTAAGGCGATGCGCCGGGCGGCGGCGGCTCCCGGGCGCGGCCGGCGCGCGGCGCGCGCCCTGCCCGCGCTGGCGCTCGCGGCCCTCGGCGCGCTCGGCGGCGCGAATGCCCGTGCCGATCAGCAGCTCGATCCGGCGCTGCGCGAGGTGGTCGGGCGCGCAATCGCCCAGGCGCAGTGCTTCATCGACCAGTACGACTCGGCCGTCTGGTACACGCTCATGGAGCCACGGCTGCGCGCGATCGTGAAGGATCGCTCCGAGCGGCTCGAGATCCTCAAGCAGGTCTATTGCGAGACGCACCGCCCGGGCGAAGCGCGCCTGCCGCCGGGCCTGGTGATGGCGCTGATCGCGGTCGAGAGCCGCTTCGACCGCTGGGCAGTCTCCTCCTCCGGAGCGGTGGGCCTCATGCAGGTGATGCCCTTCTGGCCGGAGAAGCTCGGCATGCGCCGTTACGAGCTCACCCATGTCGCGCCGAACGTGCACATGGGCTGCGCGATCCTGCGCTATTACATGGGGTACGAGCACAACGACGTGCGCAAGGCGCTCGCGCGCTACAACGGCAGCCCGGGCAAGCGCGACTACCCGGACCGCGTGCTCACGGCGTGGAGGCGTTGGAGCGGCGCAGACGACCTGGGCTTCCCCGCGACCGCCACGACCCGCTGATCGGCTAATGCACCGCGCCCTTATGTTTCGCCGAGCGCGGCTCGAGCATGCTCGCCACGCCCTCGCGGCGTGAATCTGCCGCCCCCTGGTAAGTGCCGTCGGGAAGGCGCACGACGCCGTGCAGCCCCGAGTTCTCCGCGCGCCCGAGCTTCAGCAGCATGCCGCGCTCACGCAGCCCCCCGAGCACCTCGGGCGTGAACTTGGCGAGCTCGCCGGTGAAGGTGTCGCCGCGGGCGATCAGATTCGGCAGCTCGATCGCCTGCTTGAGCGTCAGCTTCCAGGCGAGGAGCCCGACGAGCGCCTTGGCGTTGTACTCGGTGATGGCGGAGCCGCCCGGCGAGCCGAGTGCCGCCACGAAATTGCCGTCGTGATCGAGCACGATGACCGGCGCCATCGAGGAGCGCGGGCGCTTGCCGCCGTGCACGGCGTTGGCGACCGGCTGCCCCTCGTCGGTCGGGACGAAGGAAAAATCCGTGAGCTGATTGTTGAGCACGAAGCCGCCGATCGCGCGGCCCGAGCCGAACACCGATTCGATCGTGGTCGTCATCGACACGACGTTGCCGTCCCCGTCCACGACCACGAAATGACTGGTCCCCTGCGACTCCGTGGTGGCGTCGCGGCCGCGCGGCAGCGCGATCTCGCCCGGCGCCGGTGCCGGTCCGGCGTGCTCGCCGATCAGCTGCGCACGGAGCTTCAGGTACGCGGGGTCGAGCAGCCGCTCGACCGGCACGGAGACGTAATGCGGATCGGCCACGTAGCGGTCGCGGTCGGCGTAAGCGAGCCGGCTCGCCTGGGCGAGCAGGAACCACGCCTGAGGATCGTTCGGGCCGCGCGCGGCGATGTCGGTCTTCTCCAGCATGCCGAGGAGCTCGAGGAGTGAAACCCCGCCCGCGGGCGGCGGCGGCGTGCACACCGAGTAATGGCGGAAGGAACGGCACAGCGGCGGGTCCCACTCCGGACGGTAGGAGGCGAGATCCTGCAGCGTCATCGTGCCCGGCAGAGGCTCCTCGTGCGTCGCCTCAACGATCTCGCGCGCGACCGGCCCGGCATAGAAGCCGCGCGGACCCTCGCGCGCGATGTGCTCGAGAGTCCTGGCGTACTCCGGGTTGCGAAACACGTCGTCCGCCTCGATCGACTCGCCGTCGGGCCGCGAGAAGAGCTGGCGGATCTCGTTGGTCGGCGGGAAAGGCGATCCTTCACCGAGGAACATCGCGAGGCGCGCCGGCACGCGGAAGCCCTGGGTCGCGGCGTGGATCGCCGGCTGGAACAGCTCCTTCCAGCGCATCGAGCCGAATTTCGAATGCGCCGCGTACAGCATCGCGATCACGCCGGGCACGCCGGTGGAGCGGCCGCTGCGCACCGCCTCGAGAAACGGCAGCGGCTTGCCGTGCTCATCGAGGAACATGTTGGCGGGGGCGGCCGCCGGAGCCTTCTCGCGCCCGTCGAGCGCGCTCACCTCGCGGCTGCCCGCGTCGTAGTACATCATGAAGGCACCGCCGGCGATTCCTGAGCTCTGTGGCTCGACCAGGCCCAGCATGGTTTGCACCGCGACGGCGGCGTCGACGGCATCGCCCCCCTTGGCGAGAATCTCGAGTCCCGCCTGCACCGCGAGCGGATTGGCGGCGGCCACCCAGGCCTGCCCCTTCGGATGACGATGGAAGAGCCCGAGCTTGGGTGCCGGAGCCGGCGTCGCGGGCGCCAGTGTCTCGGTGGCCGGGGCCGTCTCGGAGGGGATGGGCGGCGCGACTACGGGCGCCGATGCGGCCGGCGTCGCGGGAGCTGCCGCGGGCGGCTCCGTCGCCGGCTGCTCTGGCGCGGGCGGTGTTACCGGGCCCTGCGCGCCCTGGGCCGGCTGCGCGGGGGGCGGTGGCGCTGCGGTCTGCGCACCCAGGGGCGCAGTGACGCCCCCAATCGCGGCGCAGGCGACGAGAGCCAGCAGCAGCAGACCGTGCCTGGAGCTCATCATCTCTCTCAGGCGGTGTTAAACCCGGACGGGAGCGGCGCGCTCACCGGGGCGTCATTGGCCTCGACCGAGGTCACCTTGGAGGCGGAGGAGCCGATCCACAGCCAGCTCACGAATACCTCGACCGCCTCGCGGTCGCCGCATGCCAGCACCTCCACCCGGCCATCGGGGAGATTGCGGGCGTGCCCGCGGACGCCCAGCTCCTGGGCGCGCCGCGCCGCGGTGGCGCGGTAGAACACGCCCTGCACACGCCCGCCCACTACGCACTTCTTGCAGATCACGCCCAGCTTGCGCCCCCCGTCCGCAGAATTCGTAATACTACTTGAGCTAAGTGACAATCGCCCACGGAGACTCCTTCCAACATGTCAGAGATCCTGGTGCTCTATTACTCCCGCGGCGGCGCGACTGCCGAGCTCGCCCGGCACGTCTGCCGGGGGGTCGAGACGGTTGCGGGCGCGAGCGCGCGGCTGCGCACCGTGCCGCCGGTCGCCGCGGCGAGCGAGGCGCCGCCCCGCGCGCTACCGGCGAGCGGGCCGCCCTACGCGACGCTCGAGGATCTGCGTGAGATGGCGGGGCTGGTGCTCGGAAGTCCGACGCGCTTCGGCAACATGGCGGCACCCCTAAAATATTTCCTCGACGGCACAGCGAGCCTGTGGCTGAGCGGAGCGCTCGCGGGCAAGCCCGCCGGCGTATTCACTTCGACGCAGACGATGCACGGCGGCCAGGAGACCACCCTCGTGTCGATGATGCTGCCACTCCTGCATCACGGCATGTATCTCGTGGGGCTCCCCTACACCGAGCGGGCGCTGAATGACACTGCGAGCGGCGGAACTCCTTACGGCGCCTCCCACGTTGGCCGCGACGAGCAGGCACCATCCCTCACCGCGGAAGAACGCTCGCTCGCCCAGGCGCTCGGCCGCAGAGTCGCTCAGCTCGCCGTACAGCTCAGTGCGGCACCGTCGCCGCCTGGCGCGCCAGCACGTCGCGGATAAAGGGCACGGTGAGGCGGCGCTGCGCGGCGAGCGCGGCCTCATCGAGCGTATCGAGCAGCTCATAGAGAAGCCGCATGTCGCGCGGATAGCGCCGCCGCAGCCACTGCCAGGTCTCATCCGGGAGCTCGAGGCCGCGCAGGCGCGCGCGCAGCTCGAGCGCGGCGTGCTGCTCGGCCTCATCGAGCGCGCGCAGCGCCAACACCGCGCCGGCCGCGCAGCGCGATCCCAGGTCCGGCAGCGCCCAGGACAGAAGCGCCGGCGGCGCACCAGCCGCGATGGTGAGCGCGCCGCCCGCCTCCTCGGTCTCGCGCAGCAGACCGAACAGCCGCCGCTCCCAGGCGAGCTCGCCCGCGACGGCGTCGAGGTCGTCGAGGCACAGGCTATCGAGCTGCGCGAGCCCATCGAGCACCCCGACTCCCAGATGCGCGACCTGCCTGAGCGGCACGTAGCCGGCGCGCGAGCGCTCGCTCGCCGCTGCACAGATCGCCTGCAGCAGGTGGGTCTTGCCGGCGCCGCCGGGACCTGAGAGCCAGGTCACGCCGCGCGCCTCGCCGGTGGCGATCGCACGCGCGTGCGCCAGCGGCTCGGCATTGGGTCCGGGGAGAAAGCTCCCGAACAGCGCACGGTCCGGCAGCCGCACCCCGAGTGGCAACTGTTGCATCGGCTTCAGGCGGGGCGCGCCGGCGTCCAGACCCGGCGCGTGTAGCTCACGACGTAGTGCAGTCCCGAGAGCACGGTGCTCGCGAGGGCGAGCACCGCCGCGGCATCGAGTATCTCGCGCATCGGCACGCCGTAGGCGGTGTTGAGCACCACCAGCATCACGTACAGCAGCTGCAGCGCCGTGTTGATCTTGCTCAGAATGGTCGGACGCCCCCGCAGCGGACCGAACCACAGCCGGTAGACCAGCGCGCCGAGAGCGATCAGGACGTCGCGCGCCACCACCGCCGCGGTCAGCCACCAGGGAACGAGTCCGAGCCACGCCGATTCGACGAACACCGTTATCAGCAGCAGCTTGTCGGCCAGCGGATCGAGAACCTTGCCGAGCTCGGAGGTCCAGTTGAAGCGCTTGGCGAGATAGCCGTCGAGGCCGTCGGACACCGCCGCCGCGAAGAACAGCGCCAGTGCCGTCGGCATCGCGCCGGCGGCGAGCGCCCGGGCGATCGGCCAGATGAGGGCGATGCGGACCAGGCAGATGAGGTTGGGAAGATTGCGCAGAGGCGGACCTCAACCCTGCGGCTGGTAGCGATACACGAGCGGCGCTGTGCCCAGGCCGCTGCGGACCAGGTGCGTCGAGCCCGAGAGCTCGTGCTCGAGGGCGGCGGAGCCGCCGCGCATATCCACCTCGAAGGTGGCGCTGCCGGCATCGACCTCGGCGACGTCCGCATGGCGCACACCGGGAAGGCTCTGCAGCAGCCGCTCGAGCGCGGCGTAATCGCCGAGCCCCCGGACGCCCTCGATGCGCACGCGCGAGGCGGCCTCCGGCTGGCCGGCAGCCCCCGCCGGCGGCGCCATCAGGTCGACCGCATGATCGATCCCCGCGCTCAGAGGGCCGGTCCAGCTCTCGCTCTGCGCGCGCGTGTAGAGCGTCCATTGCAGCTGCCCGGCCGCGAGCCCCGCCGCGTCGGCGCGGCCGACCAGCACCTCATCGGCGCCGTAGCGCTGCGCCGACTGCAGCAGCGCAGTCGCGCCGAGCGCATTGCCGCCGCCGTCGACCACCGCGAGCGGGATGACGCTGATCGGCAGCCCGCGCTCGGTAGCGGTGCGCTCGAGCTCGACACGCGCCGCATCGGCATCGCTGCGCCCGGGCGGCGGGTAGAGCACGACCAGCGTGAAGGGACGGTCGCGGTCCCAGACGCTGCGTCCGGCGGTGTCGATGGCGCGCCCGACGGCCTCGGCGTCGAACACGACCTGCGGCTCGCCGCGGGGGCCTGAGGCATAGCTCTTCACGAACCTGGCCGCATCCGCGATCACGCCGGCGAGCGCCGCGTCCTCGGCGGACTCGCGCCGACCGGTCGCGCGCACCAGAGCCTGGCGCATGGCGTTCTGCACTGCGGTGGCGGACTGCGCCTCGAGGTCGACCTCGTAGACCCGCACCGGGCGCAGCGCCCACGCAGCGAGCGGCAGCACGCCGAGGAGCGCGAGGAGCATCGCCGGAGCTGCGCGCACGCGGGCCCTGGCGGCGGTTGACTTTGGATAGGGTTGCGACATCGCGCGGATCGCACACGCGGGCGGTGGACGGAATGTACAATAGCATACGCGCCGCTCACCCCACGGCGCCGGGTGCGCCCGCCAGATCTTATGACTGAGCGTCCTGGCATTACTTATCGTGATGCCGGCGTCGACATCGACGCCGGCGACGAGTTGGTCGAGCGCATCAAGCCGCTGGTGCGGCGCGCGCAGCGCCGCGAAGTGCTCGCCGGAATCGGCGGCTTCGGCGCGCTGGTAGAGCTGCCGGCCGGCTACCGCAAACCGGTGCTGGTCTCGGGCACCGACGGCGTCGGCACGAAGCTGCGCCTCGCGATCGACTTAGGTCGGCACGACACGATCGGCATCGACCTCGTGGCGATGTGCGCCAACGACGTCGTGGTGCAAGGCGCGGAGCCGCTCTTCTTCCTCGACTACTACGCCACCGGGAAGCTGCGCGTCGGCGTCGCCGAGGCGGTGGTGCGCGGCATCGTCGAGGGGTGCGTGCAGGCAGGCGCGGCGCTCGTGGGCGGTGAGACCGCGGAGATGCCCGGGATGTACCACGGTGAGGACTACGACCTCGCCGGGTTCTGCGTCGGTGTCGTCGAGAAGGACGCCATCATCGACGGTACGCGCACCGCATCCGGCGATGCCATCGTCGGCCTCGCCTCCTCCGGACCCCATTCCAACGGCTACTCGCTCATCCGCAAGCTCCTGACGCATGCCAGGGCGACGCCCGACACGATGGTGAGCGGGCGAGCGCTGTTCGAGCGGCTGCTCGCGCCGACCAGGATCTACGTAAAGCCGCTGCTCGCGCTGATCAGGGCGCTGCCGGTGCACGCCCTCGCGCACATCACCGGCGGGGGACTCACCGACAACATCCCGCGGGTGCTGCCCGCGGGTCTCGAGGCGGTGCTCGAGCGCGGCCGCTGGCCGCGCGACCCGGTGTTCGACTGGCTGCAGCGAGCCGGCAACATCGAGCCGGGCGAGATGTACCGCACCTTCAACTGCGGCATCGGCATGGTGGCCGTGGTGCCGCACGAGCGCGCCGCCGCGGCGGTGGAGCTCCTCACCGCGCAGGGCGAGACCGCCGCCATCATCGGCGAGGTGCGCAGCGGCGGCCGCGGCGTGCACATCCGGGAATGAGCCTCGCCACGCCGCTCAAGATCGCGATCCTGATCTCCGGGCGCGGCTCCAACATGGAGGCGCTGGCAGGCGCCTGCGCGAGCGGCGCGCTCGCAGCCCGCGTCGCGGTGGTGATCGCCGATCGCGGCGGCGCCGCCGGACTCGACGCAGCGCGCTCGCGCGGCATCGAGACCGCCGCCGTGATGCACCGGGGCGAGCGGCGCGCCTTCGAGCGCGAGCTCGGCGCGGTGCTCGATCGCTACCGTCCGGACGCGGTGGCGCTCGCCGGCTTCATGCGCGTGCTGTCGCCGGAATTCGTCGCGGGCTACCTCGGCCGCATGTTCAACATCCATCCCTCGCTCCTGCCGAAGTACCGCGGGCTCGACACGCACCGCCGCGTGCTCGAGGCCGGGGACACCGTCCACGGCGCGAGCGTTCATTTCGTCACGCCGGAGCTCGATGCGGGACCGGTAGTGCTGCAGTCGCAGGTCGCGGTCCTGCCGGCCGATACCTCGGCAACGCTCGCCGCGCGCGTGCTCGCCACCGAGCACGTCATCTATCCGCGCGTCCTCGGCTGGTTTGCCGACGGGCGCCTCGCCTGGCGCGATGACGGCGCCTGGCTCGACGGACGGCGCCTCACGGGGCCGCTCACGGAGGACTTTCGTGCCGCGGCCCCGGCATGACGCGCCGCCGGTCGCCCGGCCGGCGCGGGTGCAAGGCTTGCGGCTCCTCCTCGCGCTCGCGGCCGCCGTGATCACGAGCGCCGCGGGCGCGGATGAGCTCGAGCCGTATCGGGCGAGCTACGAGGGCATCTGGCATGGGGTCACGGTCGCCGTGTCGGATCTCACGCTCGAGCACACCGGCGACACGTGGACCTACAGCTCGAGCAGCTCGCCGCGCGGCATCGGGCGCCTCGCCTCCGGGATCTTCCCGCCGCGCCAGGTGAGCGTCGTGCGCGTCACGGCCTCCGGAGTCGAGCCGCAGAGCTTCCGCTCCGAAGGCGGCGATCGCGACAAGTCCACCGACCTCGCCTACGACTGGCGTGCTGCCCGGGTCACCGGCACGGTCGACGGTGTCCGCGTGGACCAGTCGCTCACCCCGGGCGTGCAGGACGATGGCTCGGTGCAGCTCGCCCTGATGGTCGAGCTGCTCGCGGGCCGCACCCCGAAGAGCTTTCGCATGATCGACAGGAGCGGGACGCGCGAATACCAGTTCGCGCGCGAGAGCGAAGCCACCCTCGAGACCCCCATGGGGGCGATTGCGACGGTCGTATACCGCGCGCGCAAGGCCGGCTCGCCGCGCATCACGCGCTTCTGGTGCGCGCCCGGGCGCGGCTACGTGCCGCTCAAAGTGGAGCAGACCCGGGGCGAGGAGGTGCAGTGGACCATGGAGATCCGGAGCCTGACGCGCGAGTGAGGCCCCCACCCGCGCGGCCTCAGGTCTTCGGCAGCGTCACTCCCCGCTGACCCTGGTACTTGCCCCCGCGGTCCTTGTAGGAGGTCGCGCATACCTCGTCGGACTCGAAGAACAGCATCTGCGCAACGCCCTCGTTGGCGTAGATCTTCGCGGGCAGCGGCGTCGTGTTGGAGAACTCGAGCGTGACGTGGCCCTCCCACTCGGGCTCCAAAGGCGTTACGTTCACGATGCACCCGCAACGCGCGTAGGTCGATTTTCCGAGGGTTACCACCAACACATTGCGGGGAATTCTGAAGTACTCCACCGTGCGCGCGAGCGCGAACGAGTTCGGCGGAATGATGCAGACATCGCCGCGGAAATCGACGAAGCTCTTCTCGTCGAAATTCTTCGGATCGACGATGGTCGAGTTGATGTTGGTGAAGATCTTGAACTCGCTCGCGCAGCGCACGTCGTAGCCGTAGCTCGAGGTGCCGTAGGAGACGATCTTCTGGCCGTTGCTCTGGCGCACCTGTCCCGGCTCGAAGGGCTCGATCATGCCGTGCTCGCGCGCCATGCGGCGGATCCAGTTGTCGGACTTGATGCTCATGAGTTGCTTCAGGTCTCTTCGATGACGATCCTGGGAAACACGCTGCTGCGGTCGCGGGAGCGCACCGCGAGCGCGCCGGCGGTGCGGCGCGCCATCTCGAAATAACAGCGCGCGCGCGGCGAATCGGGGGCGGCGATCACGGTCGGCCGCCCGCCGTCGGCCTCCTCGCGGATGCGCCCATCGAGCGGCAGCTCGCCGAGGAGCTTCACCCCGTACTGGGCCGCCATGCGCGTCCCGCCGCCGGCGCCGAATATGTGGTCGGTGTGTCCACATTTCGGGCAGACGTGCACGCTCATGTTCTCGACCACGCCGAGCACCGGAACGGCGACCTTCTCGAACATCTTGAGCCCCTTGCGGGCGTCGGCGAGCGCGATGTCCTGGGGCGTGGTCACGATCACCGCTCCGGCCACCGGCACGCGCTGGGCGAGCGTGAGCTGAATGTCGCCGGTGCCGGGCGGCATGTCGACCACCAGATAATCGAGCGCGCCCCACTGGGTCTCGCCGAGCAGCTGCGTGAGTGCCTGCGTGACCATCGGCCCGCGCCACACCATCGGCTGCTCAGCATCCACCAGGAAGCCGATCGACATGGCGCTTACGCCGTGGGCCTCGAGGGGCAACAGTCGCTTGCCGTCGGCCGATACCGGCCGCTCGGCCGCGAGCCCCAGCATCAGGGGCTGGCTCGGCCCGTAGATATCTGCGTCGAGTACCCCGACCCGGGCGCCCTGGGCCGCCCAGGCGAGCGCCAGATTGACTGCGACCGTGGACTTGCCGACGCCCCCCTTGCCGGAAGCGACGGCGACGATGTTCTTGATCTCGCCGAGCGGCTTGAGGCCGCGCTGGACGGCATGAGCCGCGATTTCCGCCTCGAGCTCGATGGCAAGCGGCGCGTGAATGCCCGCGGCGGCGAGCGCCGTGGCGAGAGCGGCGGCAAGCTCGTCCCGATAGCCGCCGACGGGAAACCCCAGGACGATGTGCGCCGCGTACCCCGCGCCGACGGCGCGCACTTCCCGCACCGCCTGCGCGGAGCCGAGCGTCTCGCCGAGATAAGGATCGATGTACGCCTCGAGCGCGGCGCGCACGGCGTTTACGGGGAGCTCGGGGGTCATTTTGAAGTCCGGCAGGTCCGGTCGCGGATTGTAGAGGTTGGACGCGCAGCGCGCACCGGACCGTGAGCCAGACCCGGGCGGGGTCGCAGGCCTGTGGCATAATTGCCGGGCCGTCGCCATGTACGCTTGATTACATCCGCGCCCCACAACGGACCTGCCAGCGGCTGCGCGACCGCACGGGCTTTCTCTTGCCCGCGGATGCGCTCCGGGGCCGTGGCTTTGTGGCTCGGGACCACTGAATGAGCTTTTTCAGCAACCTGCGCGCCGACCGGCTGGTCTACGAGATCCGAACCTCGAGCGACCCGTCGAGCCCGGCTACGCAGAAGGCGGTGGCGGCGCTGAAACAGGTGGGTCCCGGCGCCCTCGAGACCATATTCGCCGCGCTCCCCGAGTCCGACAAGGGCGCGACCATGGGCCTGGTCGACGTGCTCGCGGCGCTCGTCACTCCCAAGACCTTTCCGCAGTTCATGCAGGGGCTGATCGAGGGCAGCCCGCGCGTCATCTCGGGCATCTCCTGGGCCCTCAGCAGCAATCGCAACTATCCCGCACATCTGCTGCTCGATGCGCTCAACACCCAGGGGATCTCGAAGTCGGCGCTGCTCGATGTGATCAACGCGCAGAAGTCGCGCTTCTCGGTGCGCGAGCTCCTCACCGCCGCCTATGCCCAGGAGCCGAACGAGAAGGCGGCGCTGTTCCGCATCATCGGCGAGATCGCCGACAAGAGCTCGCTCCCGGAGCTCATCGGCCGGGTGCAGGGCAAGGATCCGATCGCGCGCGTGCACATCATCAACACCCTCGGGCGCTTCAACACGCCGGAGGTGCAGAGCACGCTGATGGGCCTGCTCAAGGATCCCAACAAACTGATCCGCAGCGCCACGCTCTCGGCGCTGCAGCGCACCGATGGCCCCATCGACGTCGACCGGGTGTGCGCGCTGCTGCGCGACCCGGAGCTCGACGTGCTCAACAAAGCCGTCGACGTGGTCATCAAGGCCAACCACCCGGAGACCATCCGCCACCTGATCGAGGTGCTCAAGGACGAGAACGAGAACGCGCGCCGCGCCGCCGTCGAGGTGTTGAACGAGATCGGCGACGCCCGCTCGGTCAAGTACCTGCTGGAAGCGCTCAAGGACAGCGACTGGTGGGTGCGCAGCCGCGCCGCGGACGCGCTCGGCAAGATCGGCGGCCCGAAGGTGATCGACGCGGTGCTCGCGCTGGTGCGCGACAAGGACGAGGACATCCGCCGCGCCGCCATCGAGATCCTCAACCAGACCAAGGACGAGCGCGCCGTCGACTCGCTCATCCAGGCGACCCGGGACAGCGACTGGTGGGTGAGCGAGCGGGCCGTGGACGCGCTCGCCGAGATCGGCAGCAAGCGTGCGGTGCCGCGCCTGATGGAAATGCTGCACACCGGCAGCCACGGCAAGGCCATGCCGATCGTGGTGCGCGCGCTCGGCAAGCTCGGCGACAGCAAGCTGGTCGACACGCTGCTGCCGCTGGTCGCGCGCCCCGAGCGCGAGATCCGCATCGAGGCGATTCAGGCACTGTCGAAGGTGGCGGACGAGAGCCGCGCCGACCAGGTGCGCCAGGAGCTGCAGGCGCAGGCCGCCTCGGCGGATCAGACCATCTCGCGCCTGGCCGCGGCGGCCGTCACCGAGCTCGACAACCGCATCGCCGGCGTCGTCCCCACCATGATGCCGGTCACCGCCTCCGGCTCAGCGGCGGCCTCGTCTACCCTGCCGCCGCCCCTTGCGGGGCAGACCGCCATACGGCCGCCGCCCTCCGAGGCCAGCCGCACGGTGGTGATCAACGACCAGACACGCCGCCAGGTCGAGGCCGCCGCAGCCGCCGCCTCAAAGCTCGACATTCAGACGCTCAAGTCCGGCGACATCATCGAGGGCCGTTACAAGTACATCGACCGCATCGGGCGCGGCGCCTTCGGCACCGTGCTGCTGATGGAGGACACGGTGGTCGATGAGCGGCTGATCCTCAAGTTCCTCAACCCGAACGTCTCGCAGGACGAGGAAGTGATGAAGCGCTTCGTCCATGAGCTGCGCTACTCACGCAAGATCACCCACAAGAACGTCATCCGCATCTACGACTTCCTCTACATCCAGGGCAACTACGCCATCTCGATGGAGTACTTCCCCTCGCACACGCTCGGCAGCGAAGTCGTCAACGAGAAGCCGGTCGAATTGAAGCGCGCCATGCAGTTCGGCATCGACATCTGCACCGGCATGGCGGTAGCGCATCAGCAGGGCATCGTGCATCGCGACCTGAAGCCCGCCAACGTGCTGATCAACCAGGAGGGGTTGCTCAAGATCGTGGACTTCGGCGTCGCGGCAGCGCAGCGCGAGGGCGACACGCAGCTCACCAAGACCGGCTACGTCATCGGCTCGCCGAAGTACATGGCCCCCGAGCAGATCCTCGGCAAGAAGGTCGACGAGCGGGCCGATATCTACGCGCTCGGCGTCATGCTCTACGAAATGGTGACCGGCGTGCCGCCCTACTCGCGCGGCGATCACATGTCGGTGATGTACCAGCACGTCCAGGGCAAGGCGCGCACCCCGCAGGACCTCAATCCGAAGCTCCCGCCGGGCATGTCGGAGCTGGTGATGAAGTCGATGGCGGTCGACAAGACCAAGCGCTTCCAGAGCATGGACGAGCTGCGCGGCGCGCTCGAGCGGTTTCTTTAAGGCAGCGCGCCCTCGCGCGCCAGGCCCGCGCCCCCGCGCCGGCCTGCTGGAAAGCGGGTAAAAGCCCCGCGCCCCCTCACCAAATGGACAAACTTCGTGCGTTACGTCAAATTTCCGCGGTCAAGCTGTTGATCCTGCGGCCCACGGCGGGCTAAACAGCACCCATAGTGTCTATCTGGGCAGGGGTCGTCGCGTGGCGCGTATAGATGCGTTCCTGAAGCTCGGCACGCAGCAGGGGTGCTCGGACGTGCACCTCGCGGTCGGCGTGCCGCCGATGCTGCGTCTGTACGGCGACCTGCTGCCGATCAAGTTCCGCGACCTGCGCCCCGGGGAGCTCGAGGGCTACATCGGCGAGATCCTGACCAACACTCAGACCGAGCATTTCGCCAAGGGCAACGACCTCGACTTCTCCTACGTGTCCGCCGAGGGCGGCCGCTTCCGCGTCAACGTCTATCGCAAGGACACCGGCGTCGGCGCCACCTTCCGCGCCATCCCCTCGACCGTGCCGACGCTCGCGAGCCTGAACCTTCCGCCGATCGTCACCAAGCTCTGCGACTTCCACCAGGGCATGGTGCTCGTCACCGGCTCCACCGGCACCGGCAAGTCGACCACGCTCGCGGCGATGATCGATCACCTGAACACAACGCGTAAGCTCAACATCATCAGCCTCGAGGATCCGATCGAGTTCGTGCACACGAGCAAGAACAGCCAGGTCATCCAGCGCGAGCTCAACACCCACGTCCCGAGCTTTGCCGAAGGGGTGCGAGCGGCCATGCGCGAGGACCCGGACGTGATCCTGGTGGGCGAGCTGCGCGACGCCGAGACCATCCGCATGGCGATGACCGCGGCCGAGACCGGGCACCTGGTGCTCGGCACGCTGCACACGACCGGCGCGGTCAAGACCATCGACCGCGTGATCGACGCGCTGCCGGTCGAGGAGCGCGAGCAGACCAAGAGCTTCCTCGCGCAGAGCCTCCTCGCGGTGGTGACGCAGGTGCTGGTCAAGACCGCCGACGGCCACGGCCGCCGCGCAGTCTGCGAGATCCTGATGATGACCAAGGCGATCGCCAAGCTCATCCAGACCGAGCAGAGTCACCAGATCCCGAGCCAGCTGCAGATGGGCCGCGACCTCGGCATGCAGCTGCTCGACCAGGCGCTGCTCGCCGCCATCACCGCGCGCAGCGTCGATCCCGACGACGCCTACAACTACGCCAGCGAGAAGCGCAACTTCCAGAAGTACGTCACCGACACGTCCATGCTGCCGAAGATGGACAGCGCCCCGCCGGCGCCCGCCTCTGCCTCCGGATAGGCCGCCCGAGGAGTCGCCGTGGCGCAGATCGATTCATTCCTCAACGAGATCCTGGAGAAGCGCGGCTCCGACCTGCATTTCATCGCGGGCGACCCGCCCCGCATCCGGGTGTACGGCGACCTGATGCCGCTCCGGCCGGACAAGCTCAGCCCTGATTACGTCAAGACGGCGCTTTACGAGATCATGCCGAAGACCGCCGTCGACCGCTTCGAGAAGAAGGAGGGGGCCGACTTCGCCTACTCGCTCGAGGGCAAGGGCCGCTTCCGCGTCAACATCATGCGGCAGCTGAACGGCATGGGCGGGGTGTTCCGGGCGATTCCCTCCAAGGCGCTTACACTCGATGAGCTCAAGCTCCCGGACGCGGTGCGGCAGCTGTGCCGGGCCAACAGCGGGCTGATCCTCGTGACCGGCAAGACCGGGTCGGGCAAGTCCACCACGCTCGCCGCGATGATCGACGACATCAACCAGCGCGTGAAGGGCCACATCCTCACGGTCGAAGACCCCATCGAGTTCGTGCACGAGAGGAAGAGCTGCCTCATCAGCCAGCGAGAGATCGGCGTGCACAGCCCGAGCTTCGCGGCCGCGGTCCTCTCGGCCCTGCGCGAGGATCCCGACGTCGTGCTGGTCGGCGAGTTGCGCGACCTCGAGACCATGAGCATCGCGGTCACCGCGGCCGAGATGGGCATTCTGGTGATGGGGACGCTGCATACCAACGGCGCGGCGGCCACCGTCGACCGCATGGTGAACGTGTTCCCCTCCGACAAGCAGGGGCACGTACGCACCATGCTGTCCACCTCGCTCCGCGGCGTGCTCTCGCAGCAGCTGCTGCAGCGTGCCGACAAGCAGGGCCGGGTGGCGGCGCTCGAGATCCTGGTCAACGTTCCGGCGGCGGCCAACCTCATCCGCCAGGGCAAGCTCGATCAGCTCGAAAACGTCATGCAGGCCGGCGGCCAGTTCGGCATGCGCACCATGGACACGGCGATCCAACAGCTGCTCGATTCGCGGCAGGTCACCGGTAAAGAGGCCTACAAGAAAGCGTTCAACAAGGCGAAGTTCGAGGAGTTCCGCGACCCGGGCTGACCCCGCCGGCCAGGATGGCCAGCACAGGAATGGCCGCGGGCCATTTTTCCAATAGACTAGCGGAATGACCCGGCGGATCTTCGTCACCACGGCGCTGCCCTACGCCAACGGCCCGTTTCACATCGGGCACATCATGGAGTACATCCAGGCGGACATCTGGGTGCGCTTCCAGCGCCTGCAGGGACACCAGGCGCATTTCGTCTGCGCCGACGACGCGCACGGCGCGCCGATCATGCTGAAAGCCGAGGCCGAGGGCGTGACTCCGCAGCAGCTGGTGGCGCGCATCGCCGCCGGGCGGCCGCGCTATCTCACGGGCTTTCATCTGAGCTTCGACCACTGGTATTCGACCGACTCGCCCGAGAACACCCGACTGTCGCAGGACGTCTACGGGCGCCTCAAGGCCGCCGGGCTCATCTACAGGAAGGACGTCGAGCAGTTCTTCGATCCGGTCAAGGGCATGTTCCTGCCCGACCGCTACATCAAGGGCGAGTGCCCCAACTGCCACTCGCCGGATCAGTTCGGCGACGCCTGCGAGGTGTGCGGGACGGTGTACGCGCCCACCGACCTTCTGAACCCCTACTCGGCGCTCTCGGGCGCCAAACCGGTGCTGAAGAGCTCGGAGCATTTCTTCTTCCGGCTGTCGGACCCGAAGTGCGTGGCGTTCCTCGACACCTGGCTGGCCGCGCCCGGGCGGCTGCAGCCGCAGGTCGCCAACAAGGCGCGCGAATGGCTCTCGGGCCGTGGCGACCGCGCGCTCGGTGACTGGGACATCTCGCGCGACGCCCCCTACTTCGGTATCCCGATCCCGGATGCGCCGGGAAAATATTTCTACGTGTGGCTGGATGCGCCGATCGGCTATCTCGCCGCGCTGCAGAGCTACTTCACCAGCGGCAAGGCCGCGGCCCGTGGCGAGCCGCGCGGCTTCGAGGAGTTCCTGGCCGCGCCCGACACCGAGCAGATCCACTTCATCGGCAAGGACATCATCTATTTCCACACGCTGTTCTGGCCGGCGATGCTCGCCTTTGCGGGCCCGCCGTACAAGGTGCCGAACCACGTGTACGTACACGGCTTCATCACCGTCTCGGGCGAGAAGATGTCGAAGTCGCGCGGCACCGGCATCAGCCCGCTGCGCTATCTCGACGTCGGCATGAACGCCGAGTGGCTGCGCTACTACATCGCCGCCAAGCTCAACGCCAGCGTCGAGGACCTCGACTTCAACCCCGAGGACTTCCTGGCGCGCGTCAACAGCGATCTCATCGGCAAGTACGTCAACATCGCGAGCCGCGCGGCCAACTTCATCACCCGACACTTCGGCGGCGCGCTGCGCTACGGCGGTGACACCGGGCAGCTCGCCGCGCGCGCGGCGGCGCAGGCGGAGCTGGTAAGGGAGAGCTACGAGAGCCGCGAGTTCGGCAAGGCGATGCGCGACATCATGGGGGTCGCCGACCACATCAACCAGGAGTTCGATGCGCGGCAGCCCTGGGTGCTGGCGCGCGATGACAAGCGCGCCGCGGAGCTGCAGGACGTGTGCTCGCGCGCGCTCGCCGGATTCAAGCTCCTCAGCGTGTTGCTCGCGCCGGTGCTGCCCGCGGTCGCCGAGCGCGTCGCGCGGCAGCTCTTCGGGCTCGACCGCACATTCCGCTGGAGCGACGCCGCGGTCCTCCCCGAGCGCGTCAACCCTTACGAGCACCTCATGACGCGGGTCGAGCCACGGCAGCTCGAGGCGTTGTTCGAGAGCGATGCACCGTCTCC
>Ga0307479_10000786_pt1 | contig 28861 bp, 35 predicted proteins | sample atmos_gasesECM4C_FD_203743 | JGI IMG/M metagenome (GOLD analysis project Ga0307479, IMG submission 203743) | Hardwood forest soil microbial communities from Morgan-Monroe State Forest, Indiana, United States - atmos_gasesECM4C_515 | ecosystem: Environmental > Terrestrial > Soil > Temperate... | reverse complement strand
CGATCCACGCCGGCTTCTGCTGCCTGCTCGCACCCGAGTCCGATCCATTCCAGCTGACCGGGGGCGTGGGCGTCGGTGTCGATGGTGACGTAGCAGCCCGCGCCCACCGCCAGACGGAGCAGCTCGGTGGGTGGGTCGCGCCGCTCGGGGCGGGAGTTGATCTCGACCGCCGTTCCAGTCCTCACGCATGCCGCGAAAACCTGCTCCGGATCGAACGTCGAGGGCTTGCGACCCCGTCCGACGATCATCCGGCCGGTGCAGTGCCCGAGGATGTCGGAATGGGGGTTCTCGATCGCCCGCACCATCCGCCGGGTCATCTCGGGAGACTCCATTCGCAGCTTGGAGTGGACGCTCGCGACCACCACGTCGAGGCGGCTCAGCAGATGAGCGTCCTGGTCCAGAGTGCCGTCCTCGAGAATGTCGACTTCGATCCCGGTCAGGATCCGGAAAGGAGCGAGCTCGGCATTGAGCTGGTCGACCAGTTCGAGCTGCTGGCGGAGCCTCGGTGCGCTCAGGCCGTTGGCGACGGTCAGGCGGGGGCTGTGGTCCGTCATCGCCAGGTAGGCATGTCCGAGCGATGCGGGCACTTCCGCCATTACCCTCACGGGGCTGCCGCCGTCGGACCAGTCGGAGTGACTGTGGCAATCTCCCCGCACGGCGGAGCGCAGCTCGGTCGCCAGCGGGCTCAGAGCCGGCCCGTCTCGGCGCTCGAGCTCCAGCAGGTACCCCGGCGTCTCTCCGGAGAGTGCTTCCGAGATGATCTTGGCAGTGGTCTCACCGACCGACGGGATCTGTGCCAGCCTCCCCGATTTGTGCAGCGCTTGTAACTGCTCGGGTTCGAGCGCTGCCACCGCCCGAGCCGCGCGCCGGAACGCGCGCACTTTGTAGGACTCGGCACGCCCCCGCTCCAACAGGTACGCGATCCTCTCGAGAGTCTCAACCGGACCGGGCGCTCGGGTCACGGGCCTATCGGTAGGGGAGACGCAATTAAGCGTTGGAAAAGAGTGGAATGTTGGCGCCGCTTGCCGGAGCAAAGGGTCCATCGAGCAGGCTCACGATCAAGTCCGCGACCTGCGCCGGCGTCAAGCCGGCCCTGAGTTCCGGGTTCGCGCGCCGCAGCATCTCGGTGTCGACCGCTCCCGGGCTGATACAGATGGCGCTAATGCCATGCGCTCTACCCTCGACCGCGATCGCCTCCGTCAATCCGACGACGCCAAATTTCGAAACGTTGTAGGCGGCCAGGCCGGGGAATTTTTCCGTGGCGTAAATCCCCGAGAGCGAGGCCAGGTTCACAATCCGGCCACCCCCGGAGCGGCGCATTGGCCCAAAGGCAGCGCGGCAACAAAGGAACGTGCCGGTGAGATTGATGCGAAGGGTTTCCTCCCACGTTTGCGGTGTCGTTGCTTCGATCGGGACCTTGTGCAGAACAGCCGCGGCACAGACCAAGGCAGTTGGCGGGCCCACGCGCTCGGCCACGGCAAAGAGCCGGCTGACACCGCCAGCATCGCCGACGTCGGTCGGGGCAACCGTCACCCCGCCCCCCTTCTTGCGGATCGCCTCGGCGACGTTTTCGAGCTGCGACGCGGTGCGCGCGGCAAGTACGACATGAGCGCCTGCCTGGGCCAAGGCCTCGGCGGTGGCGCGCCCGATCCCCCGGCCGGCTCCGGTGACGATCGCGACTCGTCCCTGCAACCAGCCGGGCGTGTCAGGCATGGCGTTTCGTCTCCGCGGGAGCTTGCAGCTTTCGGTACAGGCGTTCGTGAGCGGCGAGACTGGTGTCCAGGCCGAGGTGTTCAACCGCGTGCGACCGGCAGTCCTGGCGATCGATTGTCCTGACGGACCGGAGCGCGCGCGCCGCCGCGGCCACGTCGTCAGGTCGGACCAGGAAACCGGTACGACCGTCGATGACGACATCCGGCAGCGCGCCGCGACGGTAGGCAATCACCGGCGTCCCGGCCGCCTGCGCCTCGGCGGCGACCATGCCAAACGGCTCATCCCATTTGGCCGGACAGAGAACCGCGCACGCGTTCGCCATGATCCGCCACAAGTCCGATCGCGTCACGCCACCATGAATCGTGACGCCGGGCTCGCCACGGTGTGAGGCCACATGAGCTCCTGCATAGTCGGGGTCATAGGCCTCGCCGTAGAGATCGATGCGCAGGCCGGCCTCGCGCGCGATGGCGATCGCGTCTTCCGCCCCTTTTTCTGGACTGAACCGGCCGGCAAAGACGACGCCGCCTCCACCGGTCGCGGACCAGGGAATGCGCTCGACGGGCACGCCATCGGGCAGGATCACGTCCACCGGTGCGAGGGCACGCCAGGCCGCAGCCTGCGAGGCGGAGACGGCGGCGATCGTCGGCGGGTTGGGCGATCGGCGGGCCTCGGCGAGCGCGGCCGCCATCACCGAGTCGGGAGGCAGATGCAGGGTGTGCACCACTGGCGGCTCGAGGGCAGCGGCGAGGCGCACGGCGGGTGCGTCGAAGGCGTGGTTATGGATGACGTCATACGACGTGCGGCGAACCGATTTGTAGACCGCGGCGAAGGCCCGGTCGGCAGCCCGGGCATCGATGGTCGGCGATCGGCCGTGACGGTAGAGGAGGCCGGCCAGGGAGGCGGCGTCAACCCCCGTGTCAACGACCGTGACGTCGGCAATCGCCGAGCCTGAGGCGGCGTAAACATGAACGGCATGCCCGCGGTTCTGCAAACCGGTGGCGAGGTCGGCCACCAGTGCCTGCGAACCGCCGAGCTGCGGCTCTCGGATCGGCGTCACCAGCGGCGCGATGATGGCAATCCGCATTACGGAAGGATTTTGTAGGCGAGGTCGCACGGAGGGTTGACGCCGAGGATGTCGTACGGAACCTGGCGCCTGCCGCGAGCCCGGATCTCGGCGACGGCATGTGGATAAAAGATCTGGGCCATCTCGGCCGCTTCCATAGGGCTGGCGAAAGTCATCGTCATCGGACCGGGAAACGATAGGTAGCGATAGCCGCGGCGAACCAGCCAGTCGGGCTCGTTCGGCCAGACGATCACCACTACGCCGCCCGGGGCACAGACGCGCTCCATCTCCGTGAGCCCACGGTCGCCCCCATGGGCGGGCTCGGGCGTCAGCGCGGAGCAGGCGGTGACCAGCTCGGCGGATCGGTCCGGCGCGGGAAGGGCATCGAAGAACCCGCCCATGATTCGAACGTTCGCTGCCGTCGGCGGCAGCCTGCCACGAAGTCGTTCCCGCAGCGGTTGAGCCGGCTCGATAGCGGTGAGCTCGTCAGCGCGAGCGACCAGGTCAAGGGTGAGCCGCCCGGTTCCAGCACCGACCTCGATGATCCGGGGCACGTGCCGGGGCAGCCATTCGAGGATGCCCGGGTGGAGGGGCTCGGCAGCGACGAGCCGATCGTAGAGGTCTGGCTCGAGGCGGTAGAGGAGCTCCCAGGCCAGCGAGGGATTGCGTTGCGGGTCGGCGATGGTGCCCTCGAGAAAACGGTCGGACTCTTCAGCCGAGAAGATGCCCAGGTCCGCGGTGGAATATCGCTGCGTCAGGGGGATGGCGGTAATCGAGGACAAATCAATCGTCATCGCTGCACTCCGCCCAGTTCTTGTCCGTTTCATGGACCCGCACGGTGCGCAGCGCTCCCTGGGGAAGGTGCGGCCGTAGCCGCGCCCAGAAGGCGAGTGCGAGGGTTTCCGCGGTCGGAATCCGTCCTCGCAGCCAGTCGACGTCCGTGTTCAGGTTGCGGTGATCGACATGCTGGATGATCTCCGCCGTCATCAGGTCCGACAGCCGCTTCAGATCCATCACATATCCGGTCGTCGGGTCGACGGCGCCGCTGACGACCACTTCGAGGACGTAATTGTGCCCGTGAAGGCCGACGCACTTACCGTAGAGGCGGCGGTTTTCCTCCTCGCTCAGGGCCGCATCGCGCAACTGGTGCGCGGCGTTGAATCCCTCCCGACGGCTGATCCGGACATGGCCGGGGGACGTCATACGGACAGCTTAGGGATTGCTCACGGCGCTGGTCCTGCGCAGACTGGCGACCTCCCAGAAGAAGCTTGTCTGGTTGGAGACCGTCTTCAGCCCGTGCCGCTCCGCTGTCGCGATGATCTCGTCCGGCGGGTGGAGGAAGACCTGGAACTGCTGGCGCGCGACCCGGAGTACAAAGTCCCCCATGCCTACCACGGCCCTGGTCCACCAACGCTCCTTCGGGAAGCTCATGACGAGGAGTTCTCGTGTATGGTCGGCGGCGACGCCGGCCAGCTTCGGCATGTCGGGGTAACAACAGATGACGCGGTTCATGATGACGATGTCCGCGACTTCCACCTCACCGGTCGCCTCGGCAAAGTCCATAAGACGGCGCTCAACGCGAGCCTCGAATCCGGCCTCGCGCAGAAGCGCCCGGGCAGCCTCCTCATAGGTAGGGATCAACTCGATGTTCACGGCTCGGGTCATCCCGGCCTTTAGGAGTTCGATCTGGATGGCGCCAATGCCGCCGCCCACCTCGAGCAGAGTGCGGCCCTGGATGCCCTGCCGCTTCAAAAACTCGGCGATGCGCCGTGAGGTCGGATCGAGGCCACGACGGCGATAGCGCCGTGCCTCGGCGCGTGCTCGCTTCTCGCTGAAGACCGAACGGTAGCCCTTCGGTGAACAGCAGTCGGCCATCTTCGGATTATCGGCCCACGACTCCTGGGGGCGAGTATCGGCGGCAGTCGCGGGCACCGGCACCGGAGCACGAGTTCTTCGAGGTACGCTCGAGTCATGCACGTCGCCGCACAGTTCGGGGCTGAGTCGGCGCTGCTGCCGAGCCGCATCCAGATGGCGTTCACCCTCGCCTACCACGTCATCCTGGTGCCGCTGGGCGTAGCGCTTCCGGCGTACACACTCTTGATGGAAGGCATCGGCATCTTCAAGAAGGATCCGGCCGCGATCCGGATTGCGCGGCGCTGGTCGGTTGTCATGGCGGTGCAATTCGCCATCGGCGCCGTAACCGGCACCATCCTTTCTTTCGAGTTTGGCATTCTCTGGCCCAAGTTGATGGGCCGCTTTGGCGCCGCCCTGGGCATGGGCTTCGCCATCGAGGGTCTCGCCTTCTTCCTCGAGGCGATCTTCATCGGTATCTATCTCTATGGCTGGACGCGCCTTCGGCCACGTACCCATTTCCTGCTCGGATTGGCGCTACCGCCGGCGGGCGTGCTTGGGACCGTCAGCGTGCTCGCCACGAACTCCTTCATGAACACACCCGGCGGTGTGACCCTTGGGCCCTCGGGGCAGGTGGTCAGTGTCGACGTGCTGGGCGCCCTGTTCACCCGCGCGCTCAGCTACGAGTTCTGGCATTTCCTGATCGCGATCTACATCACGACCGGCTTCATCGTCGCATCGATCTATGCGGTGGCCTGGCTTCGAGGACGGCGCGACCACTATCAACGTCTGGCGTTCGCGATTCCGTTCACGGTCGCGGCACTCCTGACGCCGGTCGAGCTGGTGGTCGGCGACCTATCGGCGCGGGCCCTGGTTTCTGATCAGCCGGCCAAGTTTGCGGCCATTGAGGTCACGTGGAAAACCCGATCCCATAATCCCGAGGTCGTTGGCGGGCTGCTTGACAGCTCCGGACAGGTCAACTTCGGTATTTCCATCCCGTCCTTCGACTCCATCCTCATCGGCCTATCGCCGGATACCGTCGCCCCCGGTCTGACCAGTGTTCCCGCCACGGCCCGACCGACGATCGCGGAAGCCAACATCGCCCATCTCGCGTTCGACGCGATGGTCGGTCTGGGCTCTGCCGGGGTGGCACTCACGGTTTGGTACTTCGTCGTGGTGCTGTACCGACGGCGGCTTCCCCAGTCGCGATGGTTCTACCGAGCCGCGTCACTCGCCGGCGTCGGGTCCTACGTTGCCGTTGAGGCGGGCTGGGTGACAACGGAAGTCGGCCGGCAACCCTGGATCGTCTACAACCTGATGCGAGTATCCGATGCGGTGACGAGTGCGCCCGCCGCCTTCGTCTGGACCATGCTCTCGGTGCTCGTTGCCGTCTACGCGGTGATCGCGGTCATCGCCCTCACCCTCCTGCGCACGCTGAGCGCACGCTGGCAGCGAGAGGATGCGATCCAGGGCCCGACGGCTCCGGAGCAGGGGGCGCCCTATGGGCCGCCGAGCCGGATCGCCTCTGCAGCCGTACCAGGTCAAACCAGGCCAGGGGATTCCGGTCCGATCCACATCATTGCAACAACCATCGTGCTGGGCGCTTTCGGACTTGTTGTCGCCGTCGTTCTCGCAATCGTGTTTTCATTCATCGGATTAGGGGCAGTAGCGTTACGAACGATTCGCGGCACAAGGAGTTCGTCCAGTTGACAACAGCACTCGCGAACGTCAGCGCCTTCGTTCTGCTGCTGACGATCACCGCCTACAGCGTGGCCGGCGGGGTCGACTATGGCGTTGGAATCTGGGATCTGCTCGCCGGTGGCGGCCCAAAGGCCGTAAGGGCCCGGCAGCTCATCGACCATGCCATGGCGCCGGTCTGGGAGGCGAACAACGTCTGGCTCGTCCTGGCGATCGTGGTGTGCTGGACGGGATTCCCTCTCCTGTTCCAGTCGGTCTTTGCGAGCCTGTATCCGCTTTTTGCTGTGGCCCTCCTGGCCCTCATCCTGCGGGGAGCGTTCTTCGCCTTTCGCCACGTCCAGACCGGACCGCAGGCCCAGCGCCGGACGGGCGTCGTGTTCGGCATCTCGTCGGTGCTGGCCCCCTTCTTCTTTGCCGCGGCACTGGGCGCCATCGCATCCGGGCGGGTCGCGCTCGGCGAGCCCAACATCTCGGTCTGGCAGGCCTGCGTCAACCCAACGTCGATCTCGTTCGGTCTGGTGTCGCTGTCCGCGACCGCGTTCATTGGCGCCTGCTTCCTTATCGGTGACGCGCGGCGTTTCGGGATGCCGGATATGGTCGAGTACTTCCGGCGGCGGGCGCTGATCGCCACGGTGGTGCTGATCGTCATCGGAACGATCGCGATTATCGTGCTCGGACTCGAGAATCGGCCATTGTTCGACGCGATGCTCACGCGTCTGGGAACACCGTTCGCCGCGGCCGCCGTTATCCTGACGCCCGTCGTTGGGTTCCTGTTGTGGCGGGGCATCTTTCGGTGGTATCGGCTGCTGAGCGTGGCGGTCGTGGGCTCCCTTGTCTTCGCGTGGGGATTTGGCCAGGCGCCGTACCTCCTGCCTGGGCAGTTGACCATCGCGCAGTCGGCGGCGCCGCTTGGAAGCGAGGTCCTGTTGTCGATTGTGACCCTGGCCGTGGTCGTGCTGGTTCTGCCGAGCCTCGCGTTGCTCGTCTACCTCGACCAGCGGGGTGCCCTCGAGTCCCCAGAGGCCTGACGACCTCGAGTTCGCGCTGCTACCTTTTGGCAGAGTCCTCGAGAAACTCGCGCAGGGCGACGGCCTCGTTGTGCTCCTCGTCGCGGGCACCGTAGAGCAACGTGACGGGACCCTTCCGTGCTAACGCCAGCAGTTGATGGAGTTGCTCCTGGCGCTCAGGTCGTCGAAGCTCCGAGTGGTAACGCCGCTTAAACTCCTCCCAGCGCCGCGGATCATGCCCGAACCACTTACGCAGCTCATTGGAGGGCGCAAGCTCTCGGAGCCAGAAGTCGAGCTTGAGGGCGTCCTTCCTGACGCCGCGGGGCCAGATTCGGTCAACCAGGATTCGCTTGCCACTTGCCTTGGCTTTAGCGCCGTAGACGCGCTCGAGTTGGATATGGAGCAACAGACCTGGAGTTATAGACCTCGGTCTGATGCCAGGTCAACTGCCGCGAGGCGGCCTCGGGCTTCCTGATACACGTTGATCATCCGGAGGTAGTTGTCCGCGATCGCGCGAGTGGCGGCTCCGCGGTCGAGCTTGCGCGCCAGCCAGTCTTCCAGCGGTTGGTGCCAGATCGTGCGACCGATTGCAAAGCCGATGAAGCCCGGCACACCCGCCTCCTGCCGCAACCAGTGCTCGACCCTGGCGTGGCTGGAGCCACGGCCGAGAATGATGCAGGCGACCTGGTCACGACCGGCGCTCTGGGCCTGTCGAGCGACGCTTGCGTAGTCTTCGCGACGGTCGAGGCCTTCGACCTTCCATATCTCGGGCTCGACACGGGCCGCCTGGAACTCGGCGATGCTCCGAACCGTCAGCTCCGGACGGATTTCCAGGTCATAGCGATCGCGGTCGCCGCCGACCCTGCCGAGCTGAGCCGGCTCCGCTGGGACGAGCAGCTCGAAGAGGAGCCGACGACCATGTCCCTTTAACCAACTCGAGAGTCGCGCCAGCCGCGTCCGTTGCGCGAGGTTTGTCGCGGCGTTGCCGTCAGGGTTGTAGCGGACGAGCACCTTGGCGAAGGTGGGATCGAAGGCCTCGATGTGTTCGCCGAAAGCGGCTCCGTACTCGAAATCAAACTCGGCGAGGCCGCTCTTCTCGACCGGCATCGCGAGGACATAGCCGCCTTCCTTCGCATCCCGCGCCACTTCCGAACCGAACTGCTCGTCGACCAGCAGTCCGGCGCTGGCCATCGGCGCGCCATCGACCACGGCCAGCTGCAGACCTTCGAAGATGACACGTTTCGCATCGGCGATCCGAACGACCTCGTCCGCGGTAGGCGTGCCCTCGATGCCGAACAGACCCGCGGTGAAGGAGCCGCGCTGGTCGAACGCGAGCATGAAGAGCGTCGTATCCGAGCCGCGGGACACGGTCTCCTAAGCCACTGTGGCCTGGATCTTCATCGCGGCCAGGAGCTCACGACACGCACGCTCGCAGCGCCGGCAGGCCTCGGTGCACACTCGGCAGTGCTCGTGCATCCGGGCATGGCGCTCGCACTCGTCGCCGCAACTCTTGCAGATGGCGACGCAGGCCTCGAGCAACGGCACGGTGACTCTGGCGTCGTACTCGGCGAGGCGGCTGATGACCGCGACGGTAGCGCCGCAGACGTCGGTGCACTCCAGGCAAAGCCGGATGCACTTGACCAGCTCGGCGACGTTCCGTTCGCTCAAGTCGGCGTCGGTGTCGGCCGCGCAAGCCTGCGTGCAGTCGTTAAGCGCGTCGATGGTGGCGGCCAGCACCCCAGCGTCGACGTTGAAGTCGCGTGCGTAGGTGTCCAGCATCTGCCTGGCATAGCTCATAGCTTCCTCCTTGCGCGGGGCCGGGGGCCAGCGCCCAAACTCCGCTTCATCGCGCTGATGGACGGCGGGAATGCTGCGTGACGCTAGAGGCTAGTCTAGCCTCCATAGGTATGCGTCGGCTTATCTAACGCTCGCCAGCATCATCCATGAGTCGCGTTCGCGGCTCTGGCTCAGCGCAGTTCGTTGATCCGGATCAGGTTGCCTGCGGGATCGCGGAATGCGCAGTCGCGAACCCCGTACGGCTGCTCGGTCGGCTCCTGGACCACTTCGGCGCCGCCGGCCTGCAGCCGCGCGAAGGTGCCCTCGAGGTCGGCGGTGGCTAGGATGAGTGCCGCGTAGCTACCCTTCGCCATCATCTCGACGATGGTGTGGCGCTCGTCGTCGGTGACGGGGCCGGGGCCGAGGCCCGGCGGGTGCAGAACGATGGACGTGCCGGGCTGGTTGGCGGGGCCAACCGTGATCCAGCGCTTGCCGCCGTATCCGACGTCATTGCGGACCTCGAAGCCGAGGGTGTCGCGATAGAAGGCCAGGGATGCGTCCGGGTCGTCGTGCGGCAGGAAGGTCGCGTGAATGGTGAGGTCCATGGCAGTCATGCGAGTTGCGGCTCAGTGACCGGCGCTTCGCGATTCCGGATCGGTCTGGTCACCTGTTTCGCCACGCACGCCGGCATCCCTGCCGTCGCGCGCCCCGCCTGGCGCCGGTAGGTGCTGGGCGGTATACGAATTAGTTCGGTGAAGCGACTGCTGAAAGTGCCCAGCGACGAGCAGCCGACCGTGAAGCAGACCTCGGTGACGCTGAGGTCGCCACGACGCAGCAGCGCCATGGCGCGCTCAATGCGCCGCGTCATCAGGTAGCTGTAGGGCGACTCGCCATAGGCGAGCCGGAACTCGCGGCTGAGGTGCCCAGCCGACATGTGCGCGCCGCGAGCGAGCACCTCGACGTCCAACGGCTGCGCGTACTCCCGGTCGATCCGGTCGCGGACGCGGCGCAGACGCGCGAGGTCGCGCCGGCGCTGCGCCGAGACAGAACCGACTTCTCGATGTGCGGTCGCGCGGACATCGTTGCCGTTCGGGTTGAAGCCGACCTCCATGTGCTTCAGCTTAAAGCCTACGTAATACAGCCCGATACACATAACGCTCAACGTCTTCTGTCGGCTGTAGAGGCGCCGGTGCGGTCGTGGTCGCGGACGGCTATGAAACAGCGCGAGGCTTTCAATTCCATATCCCGTACGTTAGACGGGTCGCGTTGGCGAAGGCTTCTCCATTCCTGACCGATGTGGGGCCTATTCCTGAGACCCGTCAGAAATCAAGAAGCAATCGCGGAGCGCGGGGCCTAGGCTGACCCTATGACGCGGCGAACACCGCGAACTTGACAGGAGGAAAGCAATGAAGATCGGACTGACCAGCATTTACGTCGACGACCAGGAGAAGGCCTTGCGCTTCTACACCCAGGTGGTTGGCTTCGTGAAAAAGGCGGACGTTTCGCAAGGGGGGTATCGGTGGCTCACCGTGGCGTCGCCCGAAGACCCGGATGGAACCGAGCTGCAACTCGCGCGCAATGACAACCCCGCGGGCAAGGCCTACCAGGAGGCGCTCTTCCAGCAGGGCCAGCCGGCGGCCATGTTCTTCACGGACGACGTCCAGGGTGACTATAAGCGGATGAAAGCCGCCGGCGCCGAATTCAAGATGCCGCCCACCAAGGTGACGGGCTCGACCATCGCCCAGGTGAATGACACCGCTGGCAACTTGATCCAGATCGCGCAGTTAGACCGCGCACGTAGCGGAGCGGGGCGCCGGTAAGCCGGTCGACGTCAGCGGGTCGCGCCACGACGTGTCCACGTCCCGGAGGCGCGACCCGTTCCCTGTTGAGGCTGCTGTCCGTGCGTTAAGTCGAAAAGGCGCGGTTCGCTCTCAGCGAAGAGTTCATAACGAACGGTCCAGAAGACTTACCCAGCCGGCGCACGCGCCAGGAGCTAACGCGATGAGGCGTAGTCGGACCTTGGGCGTGTTTTAGCTGCGCCGACTCGAGGTTGCGTTGCGCATGACGTGTTCGGGATCGACCGTGGACTTTACGTATTCCGGACGCCCGAGAGGCCGATAGGTCTGGATGGTGATGCCCCGGGAAGTGGTCCGCGAGTTGACCAGGTCGAGCGCGACGTCCGGACCGGAATCGGGAAATAGCCGCGTGCCCTGGCCGATGACAACGGGATAGGTGAGCAGGTCGAGTTGGTCGACCAGGCCGTTGGCGAGCAGCCATCGGACGAGTGCACCGCTGCCGGGCACCAGCAGTGTGCCGTCTTGATGCGCCTTTAGATCACCGAGGGCCATGGCGAGGTCGCCGCGTAGCACAGTCGTGCCTGCCCACTGCGGATCGACGAGGCTGGTCGATGCCACGTACTTGGGCCGGCTGTTCAGCGCGGCGGCGATCGGGCCCGTGCTCGGATCGGACATCGCTCCCCAGGAGCCGGCGAAGATCTCGTACGTCCGCCGGCCAAAGAGGAACGCGGCCGCGCCGCCGTAGACCTGGTTGAGGTAGTCCCCGGTTTCGTTGTCGAGAAGTGGTATGGCCCATCCACCGCGCTCGAAGCCGCCGCTGCGATCCTCGTCAGGTCCGCCCAACCCCTGCATCACTCCGTCCACCGAGACGTTGGTCGTGGTCGTCAACCTCATGTCGCCGTCACCTCCACGTGTGGATGCCTGGTGCGCTCAGGAGGCGAGAATAGCAAGCCGCAGACGGGGAGTCTTGTGGGAAAAAGTGCCGCGCGCACTCTCGCGACCCCCCGGAACCTGCGCCTCCGATCGCGCCACGCTGATCTGAGCTGCGAGCCGTTCTTGACGGCGGGGCCTGCTGCACATAGTATTCAAGTAATCTATGAAAGACTTGAATACGGCGTCCGACAGCCGAAGAGCCAAGGTCGCCCTCTTTGACGAGTTCGCTCGCCTCGCCCAAGCGTTGGCCAACGGCCGGCGGCTCGAGATCGTCGACGTCCTTGCCAATGGCGAGCGCGCCGTCGATCGGCTGGCTGCTGAAACCGGGCTGTCCGTCGCGAATGCGAGTCAGCATCTTCAGGTGCTGCGAGAGGTCGGTGTGGTGCGACGCCGGCGAGATGGGACTCGCATCTACTACGAGCTTCGTGATCCGGCGGTGTTCGACCTGTGGCGAAACCTGCGCAGCGTGGCAGCCCAGCACCGGGCGGAGGTCGGACAGCTGGCGGATGCCTACCTCGGAGCCCGGGATAGTCTTGAGCCGGTCACTCGAGCGGAACTGCTTCGGCGGCTAAAGCGGGGCGAAGAGGTGGTCGTGCTGGACGTGCGGCCAGCTGAAGAATTTGCTGCCGGCCACTTGCCGGCTGCGATCTCGATCCCACTTGCCGAACTTCGCCGCCGGCTCCGCGAGTTGCCCCGTGACAAGGAAGTCGTGGCGTACTGCCGCGGCCCTTACTGTGCGTTCGCCCATAAGGCGGTCCGTGTCCTTCAGCAGGCCGGCTTTCGTGCCAGACGGCTGGAAGATGGGTTGCCGGAGTGGAAGGCAGCAGGTCTTCCCGTTTTCGCCACGGGGGAAAGGAGGGTGTGATGCCGGCTACGACGACCCGTTCAGAACTCGACGTCAGGTCGTTGGATCCGTATACGTTTTTGGCCGTGCTTGGCAAGCGCGTGATCCACCCAGGCGGCCGGCGCTCGACCGAGGAACTCTTTAGCCTCGCCCGCTTGCAGGAGGGTCAGAAGGTTGTCGACGTCGGCTGCGGCGTCGGGACCACGGCGATACAGATGGCGCGCCGCTTCGGAGCCGCCGTTACCGCGATCGACATCTCGCCGATCATGCTCGAGCGGGCCCGCCGCAATTTCCGGCGTGCCGGTCTCGAGCGAAACATTGAGATCGACCAAGGGGACATCCTCGCGCTGCGATTCGCAGACAACACGTTCGATCGGGTGATTGCCGAGGCGGTCACGATGTTTGTCGACCGCCAGCGCGCGGCAAAAGAATTGGTCCGGGTGTGCCAAGCGGGTGGGATGGTGCTTGCGACCGAGTTTTTCTGGCGTCAGCCCCCGACCGAAGAAGCGCGTGAAATCTTTCTCGGGCAGGTGTGTCCGGGCATGCAGCTCGACAAGCTCGACGGCTGGGTGCGCATTTACAAAGATGCGGGCCTTTCTGCCATCGAGGTGCGATCCGGGCCCTTCGAAATGATGACGCCGCGCGGCTTCGTCCAGGACGAAGGTTTCGTCAATGCCTTCTCCTGCATGCTTCGTGGTTTGTCAAGCGTGACCAACCTACGCAAGATGGCCTGGTTGATGCCACGCATCACCAGCGCGGTCCCGTATCTAGGCTACATCCTGATCGGGGGCCTCAAGCCGGCGTCCCAATGACGGGGCTTGCCGTCGAGGTCGAGAGCTCGAGGATCGTGCCGATTGTCGACGAGGGCCTCGGAAACTCGTCCTATCTGGTGCCGCTCGGCGACGGCCGAGCTCTGGTCGTTGACCCCAGTCGGAATCCGTCCCCTTACGTGGAGCTCGCGGAACGTCTCAACCTACGGATTGCGTTTGCGGTGGAGACGCACCTTCATGCCGATTTTGTCTCGGGCAGCCGCGAGCTGGCCGCCTTCGGAGCCGTCATCCTGGCACCGGCGGCATCGCAGCTCGCCACTGAGTACCGAGGACTCGAAGATGGTGAGGGGGTCGACCTTGGCGGACTGACGCTTCGAGCGCTCGCAACCCCGGGCCACACACCCGAGCACCTGGCCTATCTCCTGCTTGACGGCTTAAACCCGCTGGCGCTTTTCAGTGGAGGAGCTGTCCTCCCTGGCGGCGCTGCCCGTCCCGACCTGATCGGGCCGGAGCAGACGGATCCGCTCGCGCGTGACCTCTACCGATCCGCCCAGCGTCTGAGCGGGCTTCCTGACGACCTCGCTGTCTACCCAACCCACGGAGTGGGCTCGTTCTGCTCAGCCGGCGCCGGTGCGCAGCGGACGACGACCCTCGGGAGTGAACGGCACGGGAGCCCGCTGTTCACCACGGTTACCGAGGATGCCTTCGTCCATGCATTCCTTGGCGGCCTGGGCACCTATCCACCCTATTTCCTCCGGCTGCGGAGCGTGAACCAGCGGGGCGCGCGTCTGTATGGCGAGAAGCCACCGGAGCTCGCCATGCTCACGGTCGACGAATTTCGCCGCCAGCAGGCAGCCGGGGCGATCGTGATCGACGTTCGCCCGTTTGTGGATTTTGCGCGCGGTCACGTCCCCGCCGCCCTTGCGATTGCACTGCGCCCCGCCTTTGCCTCGTGGCTCGGCTGGATCGTGCCGGCGTCGCGGCCACTAGTTTTCGTCCGGGCGCCGCACCAGGACAGCCGGGATCTCGTCGAGCAGTGCTTGAAGATTGGATACGAAAACCTGGTTGGTGAGTTGGAGGGCGGCATGGACGCCTGGCGGACGGCAGAGTTGCCCGTGTCGACGATTGCGATTCGCCAGGTCAACGATGAGCCGCAAGGCACGCCCCTGGATGTCCGTCAGGCGAGCGAGTGGGCGAGGGGGCACATTCCGGGTGCCCAGCATGTGGAGCTGGGAAGCGTCATGGCCTCGGCCGGCGCTATTCCACCTGGGCGACTGACTATCTACTGCGGTCATGGCGAGCGGGCGATGACCGCTGCGAGTCTGCTCGAGGGACAGGGTCGCGGGAGCCTGGCGGTGTTGGACGGAGGTTTCGACGCCTGGCGGAGCGCGAATCGTCCGATCAGCATCGGATGACCGCCGCCGCACCGAGCCCGCGAGCGATCGCGCTTGGACTCCGGGCGAACCTCGCTCAGTTCAGCCTCCTGGTCGGCGTCAATGCGCTGGTTGGCGGCGTGCTAGGGCAGGAACGCACGGTTCTCCCACTGCTCGCCACCCAGGTCTTTCACTTCACCGCCGTCACGGCGGCCCTCACCTTCATCGTCGCCTTTGGCGCGACCAAGGCCCTCACCAACTTCGTCGCCGGGCCACTCTCTGATCGTGTTGGCCGCAAACCGGTCCTCGTCGCGGGTTGGGCGGCGGCGTTGCCTGTGCCAGTACTGCTCATCTGGGCCCCGAATTGGGGCTGGGTGATCCTGGCTAACGTCCTGCTCGGCATCAATCAGGGCCTTGCCTGGTCGATGACCGTCAACATGAAGATCGACCTCGTCGGTCCGATACGCCGAGGTATGGCCATGGGCCTCAACGAAGCGGCGGGCTATGGTGCCCTGGCCGCGACGGCTTACCTGACCGGGTTCGTCGCGCAACATGCCGGTCTTCGTCCGCAACCCTTCTTCTTCGGTCTGGCGTACGCGGGGCTCGGACTGGGTCTCTCGGTTTTCTTTGTGCGCGAGACGCGCGGCCACGCCCGTTTCGAGGGTGCTGCGCGACTGCCTGTTAATCAGCAGCCTGCGGTCACGATGCGCCGCGTCTTCATCGACACGAGTTTCCGTGAGCGGGCGCTCTCCGCGAGTTGTGCGGCTGGTTTGGCGAACAACCTCAATGACGGCGTGGCGTGGGGACTGTTTCCGCTCTTCTTCGCTCGTCATGGGTTGTCGCTCACGGGAATCGGCGTCCTCGTCGCGCTGTACCCGCTCGTCTGGGGCGTGGGTCAGTTGGGCACCGGCGCGCTCTCCGATCGAATCGGCCGAAAGGGACTGATCGCCGGAGGGCTGGTCGTCCAGGCGGTTTCCCTTGCTCTGATCGCCATCGGGCAGGGCTTTGCCATCTGGGCCCTGGGAGCGATCGGCCTCGGCATTGGGACGGCCATGGCATATCCGACCTTGCTCGCAGCGATCGGCGACGTCGCCCATCCAGCGTGGCGGGCGTCGGCAGTCGGCGTCTACCGACTGTGGCGCGATGCTGGATTCGTGGTGGGCGCGCTGCTGTCCGGCGTCATCGCGGACCTCTTCGGGTTCGTCGCGGCGATCTGGGTGGTGGCGGGCATCACGGCGGTCGGGGCGGCCATCGTCGCAGTCCGCATGTACGAAACGCACCCTCGTTCTCGCGTACCGGCGACCGGGGTGGAATGGCTTACTTCGTGATCGGTCGCCAGAGTGAGGTAACAACAGACCCGGTCGGAGCATCTAGCATGGTGCTCGACTAAACAGCGGAGGCTGTGACGCATGGCAGACATCCTCGACCTCGTCGATGTGCACGAACTCCGCAACGAAGTCCAGAAGAAGTACCGGGACGTCGCGGAGAACCCCGGAGGAACGTACCATTTCCATACCGGCCGAACGCACGCCATCCGGCTTGGCTATGACCGAGCCATCCTCGAGCAGCTCCCCGACGAAGCCTGTGAAGCGTTCGCGGGCATGGCCAACCCTTTTTATTGGGAGGCGCCAGCTGCTGACGAGCGAGTGGTTGACCTGGGTTCAGGCGGCGGAATGGATTCCTTCTTCGCCGCCCTCTGCATCGGTAAAGAAGGTCGGGTCATCGGCGTCGACATGACGCCCCAGATGGTCGAGCGCAGTCGTCACCTGGCGAAGCAGCTCGGTTTCGACAACGTCGAGTTTCGCGAGGGTTACATCGAAAAGGCTCCGGTCGAAGATGGCTGGGCTGATGTTGTGATCAGCAATGGTGTGTTCAACCTGTGCCCGGACAAAGTCGGGATCTGCCGCGAGGTGGCCCGGATTCTGCGGCCCGGGGGCCGGATGATGATTGCCGATATGTGCATCGAGAAGCCGATTCCGGAGAGCGCGCTCCGTGACATCGACCTCTGGACCGGTTGAATTGCCGGTGCCCTGCCGTGTGCAGGATGGGAGACGGTGATCCGAGGCGCTGGGCTCGTTGACGTGGAGCTTGGTCCTCGCGTCGACTCCTTCGCCGGTGCTGGTGGAGAGGACAAAGCACGGCAATTTGGGACATATGGCTATCCGATTCGCGCACGCAAGCCAGAGTAGGAACCGAAAAGGCAGAGAGTTATCTTTTGCATTTCAACCTTGTCATCGGGTTCGACGCCCCCGAGCGAGAAAGAGCCCTCGCAGTTGAACACCCATAGCCGGCAGGCCGCCAGCTCCTCCCTTCGAGGCGCCCATATGTATATAGGTATATAGGTATCACCCCGGGTCGTACTTGCAGTTTGGCGGGAATGACCGGGGCGACGACGTCGCCGTTGTGGGCAAGGCGGTTATGGTGATACAGCCCATCGGTGGCTAGGTTGTTTCCGAGTCTGCCAGGGTTGTGAGCCACTGCTGCATGAGCTGGCGCTCGGCGGCCGTGAGCGGGTTTGGATCCGTCTCCAGCTTGCCACTGAGTGTCGCTGCGACCGACGCGATGGTGGCTTCCCGTGCCGCCCCTCGCCGGGAGCGGCCCTTACCGGCAGCTGTATCGCTGACCGTGACCGATGCGATCACGGCCTCGCGTAGCTGCTTGGCGAAGGCAGCGTCAGAGTACCGCTCGGGCTGCGAGATCAGCATCAGCGCCGCTCCGACGGTTGCGGACATGACCGTCCGCGCTGCCAGGGCTGGCGAAACCCGGAGCTGGCCTCGCGATGCGCCGAGTTTGAGGCGGTCGTAAAGCATCTGGTGCGCCTCTCGCAACGCTGCGCTGTTCTGCGCGACCCCGGGCGACCACATCAGCCGGTAGAAATTGGGATTCTTCTGCGCGAACTCGACGTGGTTGTCCCAGCCGGCTCGAATATCGTCGGCCACGTGTTCGTGAACGACGGCCGCTACAGCGCGCTTCGTCTCCAGGAACTGGGCCCAGCCGAAGTCCACGACGGCACGCAGCAGGCTCTCCTTGTCGGCGAAATAGTGATACAGGGTTGGCGCCGTCACCCCGGCCGCGTCGCAGATCGATCGGGTCGACACATCACCGTCGACCGACTTAGCCAGGAGCTCGGCAGCGGCTTCGAGGATTCGGGTCTGAACGCTCATGGTCGGAATGATGGCAGTTGCTCTAGCGACAATATAGCTGGTAGTATAGCGCCGTTATACCACCAACCTGGATTCGCGAGGAGGAAATCCAATGATCGTGGTTACGACGCCTACCGGAAACATCGGATCGCAGGTCCTTAGGGAGTTGATCTCCAGCGACGAACCGATTCGGGTGATCGCCCGCGATCCGGGCCGGCTCACGCCGGAGACGCGGGAGCGAGTTGAGGTCGTGCCTGGCTCCCACAGCGACAGGGGGGTCGTCAACAAGGCTTTCGCGGGGGCCGACTCCGTCTTCTGGCTGGTGCCGCCTGATCCTCGGGCGGTGAGCGTGGAGGCAGCTTACGTCGACTTCACCCGGCCTGCGAGCCAAGCGCTTCGGTCACACGGGGTCAAGCGAGTGGTTGGGATCTCGGCCCTGGGACGTGGAACGCCGTGGGACTCTAAGGCTGGCCTCGCCACCGCAGCCCTGGCAATGGACGATCTCATCGCCAGTTCTGGAGTGAGCTACCGGCCGTTGACCATGCCGTCATTCATGGACAACCTACTTCGGCAGGCCGAGTCCATTACCAAAGATGGCGTGTTCTCGCTGCCTATCAACGGCGATCGGAAGCTCCCGAGCGTTGCCACGCGCGACATCGCCAGCGCGGCGGCAATGCGTCTGCGCGACCACGGTTGGAAGGGAGTCGCCAGTGTCCCGGTCCTGGGACCCGAGGACCTGTCCTACAACGACATGGCCCGGATCCTGAGCGACGTTCTTGGAAGGCCCGTCCGGTTCGAGCAGATCTCAAGCGGGGCATACAAAGCGCGGCTCCTCGCCCGCGGAATGTCGGATGCCATGGCCCAGGGCAATGTTGATATGTGGATCGCCAAGGATCACGGCCTCGACAATGCCGCCACGCGCACTGCCGACTCATCAAGTCCGACAAGCTTCCGCGATTGGGCGCAGCAGGCGTTCAGGCCTCGCGTTGCGGCCTGACAGACTACGTCAGCAGCGTCGCCCAAAACTGGATCGAATCGAGCAGAAAGCCGATCAATATCAGGGCGAGCCCGAAGAGCCCGAGTCTTCTTGCGGGTAGCGCGTCCGCCCAAGCCTCCACCCGAGGCGAGCCGCTGACCACAACTAATCCGGTGATGAAGGTCGTCAACACAAAGCGTCCAACGAGGAACAGCGCATCTCCGACCGCCCATCGTGCGATGAGTGCAGAGACGAGAAGGGCCACGCCCAGAATCCCGATTCGAACCGCCTGGTTGCGCACGACAATCAGTCGGACGATGGATGTTGGCCCATAGGCATATTCGTCGGAGACCGAATATCCAAGTCTGTACACGGAGGCCGGGCCGATGGAGCCCAATAGCGCGGCTGCGATGCCAAAGGTAAGACCGAATGCTAGAAAGGAAGCCAAACCGAGATTCAACCCACGGAGCAGCGCGAAGCCGTACGTGGTGTAAGCGGAGTGCTGATTCTGTTGATGCAGGCGATACTCCAGGCCAAGCAGGACGCCCAATCCCACGCCTGCAACCGTGCCGAAAGGAAAGCCGAGCCCGATCGTGAGACCGATCGTGAAGACGAGGCCGTAGGTTGCCGCCCTGGTCACGACGCCAAGTGGCCCGCGAGCTCCTCCGAGCAGGTCGTAAGCCAGGTATAGGCCGCCGAAGAGATCAAAGCCGAGGCCGGTCAGGCTGACCGCGGCAAGAAACCGCGGACTCATCTCGTCGGAAACGACCTAGCCAACTGGTTGGTCGCGTGGCCGCCTCGAGCTAGTGGACCCATCTGCTGAATTGAAGCAGGCCGTAGCTAGCTAGGCATGGGTCCTTGACAGTGTTGCCGGCTCGGACGATATTGGAAATCGTGGAGAGCGGCACTGGCTCTCGTGAGCTAAGGCAACACATGATCAACTCCGTCACCTAGATTCGAGGCAAGAAAAATGGCAGAGCAAACCACGACCACGCGAGGATTCATCGGCAGGCGTCGCCCGCAGCAGGATTCCCGGGTTCCGCCTGGGCAGTATGTCGTCGATCCGGAGTGGCCGGTGCTATCGGCCGGGTCCACACCCCGAATTCCGCTCGACAAGTGGACGTTCACAATCGAGGGGCTGGTCAAGGAACCCATGAGCTGGTCGTGGGACGACTTCCTCAAGTTGCCCTCGAAGACGTATGTCGTCGACATCAGCTGCGTCACGCACTGGACCAAGCTGGGGATGAAGTGGCAGGGCGTCAGCGTGGACACACTGTTCAAATCCGTCGAGTTGGATCCCAAGGCGGCGTTCATCACCGCCTACTCCTACGGGCTCTATTCGACGAACGTACCGATCGCCGACCTGGTCAACGACCAGGCGTTCATCGCCTACCAGGCTTTCGACAAGCCCCTGGAATCCGAACATGGCGCGCCCGCCCGGCTCGTTGTGCCGCATCTCTATTTCTGGAAGAGCGCGAAGTGGCTGATGGGGTTTCGGGTCGAGGAACAGGAGCGACTGGGTTTCTGGGAGACCCTGGGCTATCACCGGCATGGCGATCCCTGGAAGGAGGAGCGTTACCGGGGCGATTGACTAGGAGCGAAGCCGACCTGAAAGCCGCAGCTTACGTATCGGGTTTGTTTCAATTGAGAGGGGATGGAAGAAAGGGGCGATCTGCAGCAGCGCTTGGCGGTGCTGCTCCGTGAGGCGGAGCGGGCGCATGGCGACTACGAGAAGTCACTTGGTCATTCCGATGCCGATTGGCCTGACTGGTACGCCGCTTTTATCGCGAAGCGCCTCAGCAGCGACATCCGGTAGCAAAGCACCTCAGCAGCCCGCCCTAGCCATTTCGTATTCAGAACCTGGAGCCGACGGCCGGATTCGGACCGGCGACCCGCTGTTTACAAAACAGCTGCTCTACCAGCTGAGCTACGTCGGCGTGCGCCCCGATTATATGAGGGCTACGAGGTGGCGACGGTTGTGTGCGCCGGCTCGAGCGGGTTGATCGTCACCTGATTGACCGGGACGTTATCGCTCAGGAAGGTGGTCACGAACGTTTTGCGTGTGGGATCCCACCAGGTGATCAGGTAGTTCTGGCCGGGTGGCATCATGACTTTGAAGTTCCCGTTGGCGTCGGTTGAGGTCGAGTAGATGGTGCCGCCCGAGTCGTCATAGGTATGAGCCTTGACAATCTTCCAGTGGGTCGCGATGCGCACCAGGCGGTTGGCGACCGGCGTCGGGGTCTGGTCGCTCACGATCAGCTGCCCGGTTAGAGGTTGGTTCGCATGCAGCGCCGTATTCGCCTGAGCCGCCCAAGTGGTTTTCGGATAGTTGGTGACCAGTTCCGTCATCGCGTCGCGGGCTTGCTGGAAGCGCATTTGCTGGACGAAGGCGAGCCCGGCGTTGTACAAGGTCTCCGGCAGTGACGACGCCTGCGCCAACTTGGCCTCCGGACTATCAGGGAATTCCCTGACGAGGTTCTCGTACCAGGTAAGGGCGTTTGGATAGTCCGCGGGCTGTTGCTGCGTGTACCACAAGGCAAACCCGGCGTAGGCGGTGGCCAGGCCCGCATTGGTCGAGGCGGTCAGGTTGCCGGTGGAATCGACCGTGGCCACCAGCCGATATTTGTCGATGCCGGCCTGGAATTGCTTGTTCGTCACCAGGGATTGGCCCCAGGCGGTGAAGAGGTCGGCGAGCGCGGCGTTGGCCCGGGTCGCCCAATCGGCAAGGCCGACCTTGATCGCCGCCCGGAGCTGCGCTTCGCTGTCGGCGAATTTCCCGTCCTTCGTAAGCTGAACGCCCCAGAGGAAATGGGTTTCGGCTGTGCCAGTTTGGGCGCGGTCCGCGAGCTCGCCCAGCAGAAGGCGCGACGCGGGGTTGCCGGCCACCGTCTGGACCGTCGCGAACTGGTTGAGCGCCTGGCTGTAGGCGCCGCGCGACTCCGACGCCTGCGCCTGCGAGAGCTGATTCTGGGAAAAGGCGTATACCCCTCCCGGAATCGCCAGGAGAAGTAGCACGATGCCGACCGGCACGAGGAAGAGCCGGGTTCTGCCCGGTCGTTTGACCGGCTGGTCCGGCCCAGCGGGCGCGTATTGAGCTGCCTGGCTCATCTCGACTGGCTCGAATAACGAGTTGACCTTTGCGAGCCTGCGCCCGTAGACTAAAGCGCCTGAATTTGTTGAGTTTGTGAATTCAGTTAGTCAACTTTACGAGAGGAGAGGCAGCATGGCTACATCCGCAACCGAACTGAAGGGAACCAACTACGCGCACCCGGAGGTCCTGGTCGACACCCAGTGGGTCGCCGATCACCTCAACGACCCGAAGGTGAAGATCGTCGAGGTCGATGTCGACACCAGCGCCTACGACACCGGCCATATCAAGGGAGCCATCGGGCTCGACTGGCGCAAGGACCTGCAGGCGCGGCCGATCCGCGACCTTCTCTCCAAGGACAAGCTCGAGGAGCTGCTCTCGTCCAAGGGCGTCAGCAACGGTGACACGGTGCTGGTCTACGGGGACAACAACAACTGGTTTGCCGCCTGGTTCGTCTGGAACCTCAAGTACTACGGCCACCAGGACGTGCGCTTGATCAACGGCGGACGCAAGAAGTGGCAAGACGAAGGCCGCGAGCTGGTGACGGACGCGCCCACGATCAAACCGGCGACCTACAGGGCAGGTCAGCCCGACAAGTCGATTCGGGCGCTGCGCGATGAGGTCCTGGCTGACCTGGGCAAGGCCGGCGTGGCGCTGGTCGACGTCCGTTCGCCGAAGGAGTACAGCGGCGAGCTGCTGGCACCCGAAAACCTTCCGCAAGAGGGGGCGCAGCGCGGCGGCCACATCCCGGGCGCCGCGAACATCCCGTGGGGCCAGGCGGTCCGCGAAGACGGGACGTTCAAGGCGGCCGACGAGTTGCGTGAGCTCTACGGATCCAAGGGCGTGACCGCCGACAAGGAAGTGATCGCGTACTGCCGGATCGGGGAGCGCTCATCGCACACCTGGTTCGTCCTGCACTACCTGCTCGGCTACCCCAACGTGCGGAACTACGACGGTTCCTGGACGGAGTGGGGGAGCCTGATCGGCGCACCGATCGAACGATAAGTCGCTTATAGCGCCGGAAGGAAGGATCAGCCGCCGCTCGGCCGAAGCGCAGCGAAGGCTCGGGTTTCCCGACGGCGGCGCCAAGGGAGGAAACCGGCTGGGTTTCCTCCCTTGGTTATGACAGCGGGATGACGGCCGTAACGGTTTGCCACTTGGCGTGACCTCCGCGTCGGCGTAACGTTATGGCTGACGGCGAGAGCGAGTGGCCGGCGGCCTGAGGAGGAGTGCCAGCCCAGACGCTGCCTAACGAAAGAGGGGTGCGTTTCGGTGAGGGGTCTACGTCGTCTGATCTTCGTTCTCGTTGTGGTCGGCCTGCTGGCCGGCATTCCGCTCTCCGCGGTCGCAAGCGAGAGCATCCTGTCGAGCGACGTCCGGCAGGCTGATACGGCGTTCAACCAATCGTTAGTGGCGGCCGTTCGGGGTGGCCTGGATCAGGGCGCGGCCGACACCATGATGTGGCGCTACACGCAGGTCAGCGCCATCAAGTCGTCGGCCTGGTGGCAGGCTCCCATCGCCGACCACAACAAGCTGGACGAGCTGAACCAGCTCAGCGCCGAGCTCGATGCGACCTATCAGCAACAGGTCACCGACAGCCGCGACGCCCTTCAGCGTGAGCTGCACCACTGGAACCAGATGCTGGCCGACGCGCAGAATGCCGGCGTCTCCGCCGACGGACTCGATGCCAGCACCGCTCGTTTTGCCAATTACGCCGCGCTCGCGACCACGCCGAATTCCCTGGTCGCACTGTCGTCCGTCGTCAGCCATCAATACACGATCCTCGACGGCCGCATGGCCGCCTACCGAACCGCGCGCGATCAGGTCGATGCCGCGGCCCAAAACGCGAAGACCTTGCTGGCCGGCGCCGGCCAGTACCCGCAGCTGAGCCTCACCGGTTTTGCGGCGCAGATCGGCGCCGCCACCGACAACCTGCCGTCCGTGCACAGCGCCGAAGCCTTCGGGCCGATTCTCGCGCAGCTGCAGCAGACGGCGGCCGGCATTCAGGGATTACTCGATGCCCGTACCAACGCCTACAACCAGCTGGCCGACACCCGGTCGACGCTCGCTTCGGCGCAGTCGATCGGGGCGGCGCTCGGCAACCATCCGAGCACGATCAGCTACCTCGCCGGCCAGCTTCCAAGCGCAGCGGACCAGGCGACCTTCGAATCGATCAGCTCGCGCCTCTACCAGGAAAAGCAGGCGCTGGCCGGCGCCATCTACCTCAAGCAGCAGGTTCCGGTTTCCTATAACGCGGGGGTCGGCAAGGTGATCGTGATCTCGCTCTCCCGCCAGGTGCTGACCGCCTACCAGGACGGCAACGCGATCCTGACCACCTTCGTCGCAACAGGCCGCCCGCAGCTGCCGACCCCGCCCGGCGTGTACCACATCTTCGCCCGCTACTCGCCCTACAAGATGATCTCCCCGTGGCCCTACGGCAGCCCCTGGTGGTACCCACCCTCCTGGACCAACTTCGCGATGGAGTTCATCGGGGGCGGCTATTTCATCCACGATGCGCCCTGGCGCTCCTGGTACGGCCCCGGCGCGAACCTCTACAACGGCACGCACGGTTGCGTCAACGTGCCCTACAGTCCGATGGCCACCCTCTGGAACTGGGCGCCGATCGGGACAACCGTCGTGGTCCAGTACTAGCCGCGCAACCTTATATATATATGGCGCGGGGGCCCTGGGCCCCCGCCCTTCGTTTAGGCGATGACTGCATTGACGGTTGAGCCAAACTCTGCTATTATTTCGTTCTGCCTAGCAGCCGCTAGGTCTTTTTTGTGTCTGGACCCTTTTACCTCCTGGAGATTCAATGCCTGCCCTAGCTTCGACCATCACCCTGCAGTGTCAGACCTGTAAGGAGCGCAACTACACGACCGTCAAGAATAAGAAGAACGATCCCGACCGGCTGGAGATCCAGAAGTTCTGCCCCCGGTGCCGGAAACATACCGCCCACAAGGAAACCAAGTAGGGGTGGCAACCTTCTTATACTGTTCGCGCCGACCGGCACAGGGGTGTAGCTCAGTTGGTAGAGCAGCGGTCTCCAAAACCGCGGGTCGGGCGTTCGAGTCGCTCCACCCCTGCCAGACTCAGGTATAACTACATGGCCAACAGCGTCCCAACCGAACCAAGGTCGAACAGAGTGCTGCAACGCCCGACTCCCGCGCCGCGTCGCGGCATCGTCCGCAACTTCGAGGACATCCTCGGCGAGCTCCGCAAGGTCATCTGGCCCAGCTGGGGTGAGCTCCGAACGATGACGTTTGTCGTCATCGTCACGGTGGTAGTGGTATCGATCATGCTCGGATTAATCGACTACGTGCTGAGCCAGACGTTGGTCAAGCTGGAGTTCCCGAAAGTTGGCTGAGTCCCAGAACGGCAAACCGTTGGAGGCGAAAGGCGCCGACGCGCCTGCGGCAGCCAAGCCGCGCGGTCGTCGCCCGGCGCCCAAGGAGGCGGCTGAAGCCGGCCGCGTCTGGACCGGCGACCGCGTGACCGTCGGCGAAGGTCATCCCGCGCCACCCGAGACCCCATCGTCGCCCCCGACCGCGATCGTTCCCGGCGAGGCCGCAAAGCCGATCGCTGCCGAGGGTGAGGCGCACTGGTACGTCGTCCACGCGTATTCGGGCCACGAAGAGAAGGTGCGCAACAACCTGATGAAGCGCGTCGACTCGATGGATATGCACGACCGCATCTTCGAGGTGCTGGTGCCGACCGAAGACGTGATCGAAATCAAGGATGGGCAGCGTCGCCACGTGGCCAAGCGGACGTTCCCCGGCTACATCCTGGTCAACATGATCATGTCCGACGAGTCGTGGTACGTGGTGCGCAACACGCCCGGCGTCACGAGCTTTGTCGGCTCGGGCAACAAGCCGGTGCCCCTTCAGGAGAAGGAGATCAAGTCGATCCAGAAACAAATCAAGGCCGAGGCCCCCAAGGTGCGGGTCGAGTACCAGGTGGGCGAGAACGTGCGCGTCATCGACGGACCGTTCTCGGACTTCCACGGCAAGGTCGACGAGATCAATGCCGACAAGGGCAAGCTCAAGGTGCTGGTCAACATGTTCGGCCGGGAGACTCCCGTCGAACTCGACCTCCTCCAGGTGGAGCGGTTGAAGTAATGGCAAAGAAGAAAGTCAAGGCGATCGTCAAGATCCAGATGGAGGCGGCAAAGGCTACGCCGGCGCCGCCGGTCGGTACCGCGCTCGGTCCCCACGGCGTCAACATCATGGAGTTCGTCAAGACCTACAACGACCGCACCGCCTCGATGGCCGGCCAGGTGATTCCGGTGGAGATCACGATCTTTGAAGATCGGACGTTTACCTTTGTCACCAAGACCCCGCCGGCGGCCGCCTTGCTGAAGAAAGCGGCGGGCGTGGAGAAGGGCTCGGCCAAGCCGAACAAGGAGAAGGTCGGCAAGGTCAGCAAGCAGCAGGTGCGCGAGATCGCGCAGCTCAAGCTCAAGGACCTCAACGCCTACGACGTCGAGGCGGCAATGAAGATGGTCGAAGGCACCGCGCGCTCGCTCGGCATCGAGGTGTCGGCCTGATGCCGCAGGCGCGAGGCAAGAAGTACAAGGAAGCCGCCAAGGCGATCTCGCGCACCGAGCAGTACCCGCCGGATGAGGCGGTCCGCCTGGTGCTCAAAAGCTCGACCTCGAAGTTCGACGGCTCGATCGAGGCCCACCTCCGGCTGGGGGTCGATCCGCGGCATGCCGACCAGATGGTCCGCGGCTCGGTCGTCCTGCCGCACGGTACCGGCAAGAAGCGCCGGGTGCTGGTCTTTGCCACCGGCGAGAAGGCGCGCGAGGCGACCGAGGCCGGGGCCGATTACGTCGGCGCCGACGACCTGGTCAAGCGTATCCAGGAAGGCTGGCTCGATTTCGACGTGGCGCTGGCGACCCCCGACCTGATGGGACAGGTCGGCCGGCTGGGCAAGATCCTCGGGCCGCGTGGCCTGATGCCCAACCCGCGTGCCGGCACGGTCACCTTCGATATCGGGCGGGCGGTCAAGGATATCCAGGGTGGCCGCATCGAGTATCGCGTCGACAAGACCGGCATCATCCACACCAACATCGGCAAGGCCTCCTATAGCGAGGCGCAGTTGAAAGACAATTTCGCCGCGCTGATGGACGCCGTCGTCCGCGCCAAGCCGAGCTCCGCGAAGGGCCAGTACCTGAAGTCGGTCTACCTGTCGCCGACGATGGGGCCCAGCGTGCCCGTCGACCCCGCCCTCGCCGGCCGGATGAGCTAACCAGACCTCGCGGCCGATGGCGAACACGAAGACCGGCGATCCCGCGGTCGACACCTTCCTCAAGGGCTACCCCCCGCCCGTACGGGAAATCGCCGTCAAGGCACGCGAGGTGATCTTTTCCGTCATGCCGGATGCAACCGAGAAGGTCTATCCCGGCTGGAAGGTGATCCAGTACGGACTGGGCGCCGATATGAAGTCCGTCTTCGCCGCGATCTCACCGCAGCGGGAGCGGGTCAACCTGGGCCTGGCGAACGGCGCCACGTTGCCCGATCCGGAAGGCTTGCTCGAAGGCACCGGGGTCGGCATCCGGCACGTCAAATTGACGTCGCCCGAGGCGGCGGCGGCGCCTGCCGTGCGCACGCTGGTCCAGGGCGCGTTGACGGCGACCAAGAACGGCAGCTGATATACTCTCACTTCGCGACAACTTAATAGCCGAAGACCGCTGGTGCCGGCCGAGCCGGCTTAATGGTCCAGCGCAGGCGAGCAGGATGCACTAACGGCCTCCCTCGCCTTTTGGAGCGAAGGAGGTTTTTTTATTGGCGACCGGGCTCAAGAAAACCGAGAAGATCGATAAGAAGGCGGAGAAAGCCGCGACCGTCGCGGACCTGACCGCCCGGCTCAAGGCATCGTCGACGGCCGTGTTGGCGGACTACCGCGGCATGACGGTCGGCCAGATGCGTGACCTGCGCACCAAGCTGCGCGGCGGCGGGATCGAGATGGTGGTGGTGAAGAACACGCTGGCTCGGCGCGCCGCCAAAGCCGCCGGTTACGAGCCGCTCAACGCCGAGCTGGTCGGACCGATCGCGATGCTGTTCGCGGTCGACGACGTGTCCGCCCCTGCCCGGATCCTCAACGACTACATCCGGGCCAACCGCAAGATGGTCATCAAGGGCGGCCTCCTCGAAGGCCAGGTCATCAATGCCGACGCCGTCACCGAGCTGGCGGACCTGCCCTCGCGCGAGGTGCTGCTCAGCCGGCTGCTGGGCGCCATGCAGGCCCCGCTCGGCAATCTCGCCAGCGTGCTGCAGGCCCCGATCACGAAGCTCGCCCGTACGCTCGACGCCGTTCGCAGTCAGAAAGAATCACAGGCACCGGCCGCCGCGGCCGCAAGTTAGGAGGAACCAATGTCAAAAGTAAGCGTTGACGATTTCGTATCGGCGTTGAAGGAGTGGACCGTGGTGGACGTGATGAACGCCATCAAGGCCATCGAGACCGAGTTTGGCGTGACGGCGGCGGCCCCGGTCGCGGTGGCGGCGGCGCCGGCCGGCGGCGGTAGCGCGGCGGCGGCACCCGAAGCCGAGCAGACCGAGTTCCAGGTGGTGCTGACCTCGGCAGGCGACGCCAAGATCGGTGTGATCAAGGTCGTCCGCGAGATTACCGGCCTCGGTCTCAAGGAAGCCAAGGACCTGGTCGACCAGGCGCCCAAGCCGGTCAAGCAGGGCATCAACCGCGAGGAAGCCGAGGGCGTGCTCAAGAAGCTCAAGGACGCGGGCGCCGGCGCCGAAATCAAGTAGGAGACTTTGTTTGAGACCCGCCCGATGAGCCCCTCCCCCGTTCGCGGGGGAGGGGAGGGTGGGGGC
>Ga0307479_10000785_pt1 | contig 28872 bp, 20 predicted proteins | sample atmos_gasesECM4C_FD_203743 | JGI IMG/M metagenome (GOLD analysis project Ga0307479, IMG submission 203743) | Hardwood forest soil microbial communities from Morgan-Monroe State Forest, Indiana, United States - atmos_gasesECM4C_515 | ecosystem: Environmental > Terrestrial > Soil > Temperate... | reverse complement strand
GGATTCGGTGCTGTATTGGCCAGTGAGCAAGACCACCTCAGTGCCGGGATCGAACCGAAGGACCTCCTCGAGGAGCTCGATTCCCGTCGTTCCGGGCATCATCAAGTCCACCAGAACGAGATGCGGTCGCACCTTTCGAACCAACTCCAGTCCGGCTCCTGGATCTGCGGCCGTTGAAACTACAATCTGTTTAGAGGAGAGTACCGTCGAGATGAATTTGAGATGCTGAACGTCATCGTCGATCGCGACGACACGAAGCGCAAGGTTAGCGGAGGAAGTCATGTAAGTCTGGATGAAATTTAACGAAACTTCTTTGTTCAACAGTTAATATTGTACCGGAATGTCCATTATCTGTGGAGAAGCTCGTCATCCGAATTTCCTGGAGGGGAAAATGAGTGCCGAGCGCGTTTCCCGGTACCGATCTGGTGAGACTTCCTACAACGGAACTCGCTTGGTGAGATTTACTTAACAGGGATGCTCGTCATACGGACAACTCATCCGAACCCCACCTGTGGAGCCGATCAGTTGACTGGCGTGTAGCGGTCCACTATTGCAAGCGACGGACGGCAATTTGTGGACCACTGCCATCTATAACGTTTCTGGATATTTAAATAATTACGGGGAGGTCTTGGCGCTAAGCCCCAGCGGCGTTGCGGTGCACCAGTTGCCGCTCAGCGGAACGAATGGCGCCACCCCTGTGGCTGGCGTCCTCCAGGCTACGGACGGCACGCTTTACGGAACCGCGAGTGCCCAAGGCACGGACGCAAATGGCAATCCGACCTATGGCACGGTCTTTACCATAGCCGGTCTTCCTGCCAAGTGACTCACTAACGCCTACCGGCCTTCGTCGCAGGGCGAAGACCATCAGACTGGCAAAATTCTCTATGCGCTTGTGCCAGCAGGCACGATCCAAGAGCCATGGTGTGCAGGTATAAGATAGGCAATCATGAGGAAACTTCTCGTTTGGCTTATCTGTTTTTCTCCTTTGCCGCTGTATGGCTCGCAGCCTGACAACCTTTCAGCATGGTGCGTTGATTCGCTCGTGAAGGTTTTTCCCGACAGCCCCGCAGCCTCATCAAAACTCGAAGTGACACTGCTGTCGGCCCGCAATGGCCACACGAGCCTGCAGGTTGTGTTGCGGTCCCAAGAGCACCGAGTGGTACGCGTGCGCGTCGTTGCTCCGCACTTGGGGAACGCAGCACTTAAGGTCCAAACCTACCGAGTAGGAATGGTGAAGGTGAATTCTCACCCTACCGACACACCTCTGGCCGAAGTAGTGCGATCAGAAGTGGGTCCCTATCCAGATCCTTTGTTTCCGCTAACGAAGGAAATCTCATTGGAAGGGTCCCGCACCGAGACCATATGGATTTCCGTGTTCACGCCGGAAGACACCCGGCCGGGAATTTACGCGGGCGCGATAGAGATCGACGCCGGGGAGCGGAAGTTAAGGCTGCCCTTTCGCGTGGAAGTCTTCCTAGCAACCGTACCAAAAGAACAAAAGCTCTGGGTGACGAATTGGCTCTGGTTTGAACAAGAGTTGATGGCGAAACACTATCCGCAATTCAAGTCCGATCCCGATCGCTACTGGAGAATACTGGAGAACATAGGGCGGACGATGGCGGAGTACAAACAGAATGTTGTGTTTGTTCCCGTGCGAACGCTGGCTAAAGCGCATCTGGCAGACAGCGGCGTCGAATACGATTTCGCGTTGGTGGACCGCTGGATTGAGGTTTTTGACAAAGCCGGTATGGCACGCATGATCGAGGGCGGCCACCTGAGCGGACGGCTCGGCGGTGGATATGACTCGCCGTATGTCCTCGCGACGGATCTGGTAGAGAGCGGTCAAATTGTAAGGAAGGAACTGCCGGCAGACGATCCGCGTGCAGAACAGAATCTCCGAGAGTTTTTGCGGCAACTTCGCAATCACTTGCAAGTGAAAGGCTGGCTCAGCCGCTATGTCCAGCACGTTCACGATGAGCCGCATGGAGCCGAGATGCCTATCTACCGGCGCTTTGTGCACATCGTCAGCGAGGAACTGCCGGGAGTGCCGACCCTGGACGCCCTGAGCTTGAGTGAAGATATTTCCGCTCAGGAAGAGACCACGATCTGGGTGCCTAAACTCGGCACATTCGATGAAAGGTTGGATGCAATTGCAGCGCATAAGGCGCGTGGCGGTCAAAGTTGGTACTACATTTGTCTGGATCCGCGCGGCAAATATCTGAACCGGTTTACGGACTTCCCGACGCTCAAGGTGCGACTCCTGCCCTGGGTCAACTTTCGGTACGGGCTTACCGGGTACCTACACTGGGGCGGGAATTTCTGGACGGACCGGCCGTTCGAGAACGTGCAACCCGATTGGGGTGGAGGGTTCTTTCTGCCGGCCGGTGATAACGCTATCGTTTACCCCGACCCAGAGCACGATGGGGTGTTCGTGTCGGAGCGACTCGAAGTGATGCGAGAGGGTATCGAAGATTACGAACTGCTAATGGAATCTGCTCGACGCGCGCCGGAACGCACAGACGCTTTGGCCCGACTGGTGATGCCTACATTCACCGAGTACGTACGCGATGTAACTCAGTTCCGAAAGTTCGAGCGCGAGCTGCTTGTAGTGGCGGCCGAAGCGCAGAGGGAATGATAAGGTAGCCGATACTTCTGTATCGCGAGATACCGCTTGAAGCGTAGACAGAGGTATCGGTGGGCCGGGCTATTGAGCTTCGAAAAGCCGATGGAACAGGACGCCGATTCCGTTCCGAGAGGAGGAAGGCAACACCGCAACCACGCAAATCGCAAGTGGATTGCTCGGTCCTGCGTAGTCTAAGAACCCGCGCACGCTGAGAAACACCATGTACGAGAACCGGGGTTAATGTTCCCCTATTGTTCCCCGCTCGCCGACTTTGTGCGAAGATGCCATTTTGAGTTAAACGACCCATTTGGGCATGATGCCACCTTCACGATCCAACCCACATTGCTGCTTTCTCCGGGCAACGGCATTAGAAGCCATTTGTGCGACTTTACTTCTCAGCTCTGGGCCGGCCCAACAAAACCCTGCGGAAAAGGAGGCCGCTCAAGGGCAGCAGAGTGGCATGAGCACTGGCGCAGCACATGCTCCGGTCAAAGATGCGCTTTCGCGGCCCATTACCGCCGGGGGCTTCGTCGACGGCGCGCCGGTCGTATTCGCGGATGTCACGCATATTGCGGGGCTCGACAAGTTTCATCACCGTTCCGGAGACCCCGAGAAACGGACCATTCTGGAGACGCCGGGTTCAGGCGTGGCGGTTTTGGATTACGACAACGACGGCTGGCTGGACATTTACCTGTTGAATGGCTCGACTTTCCGCGCGCTGAAGGGCAAGGAAGCGGCGCCGCGCGCCATGCTTCTGCACAACAACCATGACGGCACATTCACGGACGTTACGGAAAAGGCCGGCGTCGCAAACGAGCGCTGGGGCTTCGGGGTAGCCGTGGGAGACTACGACAACGACGGGTGGCCAGACATTTATGTATCGAACTTCGGCAAAAACCGGCTGTACCACAATAACCACGATGGGACATTCACAGATGTAGCCGAGAAAGCAGGAGTCACACTCGGCGGCTGGTCGACCGGAGCGACGTGGGGAGACTACGATCACGACGGCTTCCTCGATCTCTTTGTTCCGGGCTACGTGAAATTTGATCCCGACCATCCGCCCATTGCCGGCCAGGGCAGGCTTCCCGCGGGGTTCTGTAGTTTTCGTGGAATCGAAGTGATGTGCGGGCCGCGAGGCCTGCCGGGGGAAGGTGATCACTTGTTCCATAACAACGGAGACGGGACATTCACGGATGTAAGCGTAAAGGCCGGTGTCTCGGACCCCAAGGGTTACTATGGCTTCGCGTCGGTATTTGTTGATGTGGACGATGACGGCTGGCTCGACCTGGCGGTTGCCAACGACTCGGTGCCCAAGTACCTCTACCGCAACAAACACGACGGCACATTCGAGGACGTGAGCTATATCTCCGGGTTCGCGTTGAATGACGAAGGGCGGGAGCAGGCTTCCATGGGCATCGCGGTGGGCGACTACAACCGCGATGGCAAAGTTGATTTTTACATAACGAATTTCTCCGACGACTACAACGCTTTGTATCGTAACGACGGCGATGGCAACTTTTCCGATGTGACGGCTCGCGCGGGAATCGCCAACATCACGCTTCCATTCCTGGGTTGGGGAACCGGATTCCTCGACTATGACAACGACGGGCTGCTTGATATTTTCGCCGCCAATGGCCATGTCTATCCCGGAGTGGACAAGCAGGATTGGGGAACGACCTGGGCGCAGCGTCCGTTGCTATTTCGAAACTTGGACGGAGCGAAATTTCAAGAGATTCCGCCAGCGACGGGTAGCGGGCTCGCCGTGGTGATAACCGCGCGGGGAGCCGCGTTCGGAGACTTGTTCAATGATGGCCACATCGACGTGGTGATCAACAATATGGATGCAACGCCGACGCTGCTCAGAAATGTAGTCAAAAATTCGAACCATTGGGTGACGCTGAAATTGGTCGGTGGCCCTAAGAGCCCGCGTGATGCCATCGGAGCGAAGGTCTTTGTAACGACGGGGGTAATCCGCCAGCGGAGTGACCTGTTCAGCGGTGGAAGCTACGGCTCAAATTCCGATCAACGGTTGCATTTTGGCTTGGGGGCGGCCACGAGCGTGGATAAAGTGGAAATCCACTGGCCCAGCGGGGCCAAGGAACAAATCACCGTGCCGGCGGTGGACCGCATTTACACTGTTATGGAAGGAAAAGGAATCGTCGAACGGTGAAGCCGCCCTTCGTAATTCTATCCCACACCAGAAACGCAGCGTTCTTTGTCTTTCCCGTCCTTGTTGCGATTGTTTTTGTGGCTTCCATGTCCTTGATCAGTGAGGCAGATAAATCGTGGGGGACAAACACCGTGGATTCCACGGCGCCCGGAAGATTTACGGAAATCAGCAAGAGTCTCGGCGTCAATTTTCAACATCAGGCCTCCCACACATCGAAAAAATACTTGCCGGAGACCATGGGTTCAGGGGTCGCAGTTTTTGATTACGACAACGATGGACGCTTGGATATTTTCTTTGTAAACGGTGCGCCTCTGAGCGATCCCACTCCGAAAGGCACAATTCCTCAGAAGAGCGGAGCAAAATACTGGAACCGCTTGTATCACCAAAAGACCGATGGAACGTTCGAAGATGTGACCGAAAGAGCGGGCTTGCAGGGAGTCGGGTATGGCATGGGTGTCGCCGCGGGCGACTACGACAACGACGGGTACGAAGATCTTTACGTGACCGCTTACGGAGGCAATAAGCTGTATCACAACAACGGCGACGGAACATTTTCCGACGTGACCGCGAAAGCCGGAGTTGGCGGCAGCGGGTGGTCCACCAGCGCGGCGTGGGTGGATCTGGATGGGGACGGCTTTCTCGATCTGGTGGTGCTGCGTTACGTCGAGTGGGATTTCGACGACATCTGGTGCGGCGAACACCGAGAAGGTTATCGAGCGTATTGCCACCCGGACTACTTTAAACCGGCGCGGCCGCTGGTGTATCACAACAATCGGGACGGTACGTTTACGGAAGTGGCGGAAAAGCTGGGTCTTTCCAAACTGGCCAAAGGCCTTGGAGTGGCTCTGGCAGACTACGACCGCGACGGCCACATCGATCTGTTTTTTGCGAATGATTCGATGGTGGAATTCCTGTATCACAACAAAGGCGACGGGACGTTTGAAGAGGTCGGATTGGTTTCAGAAGTCGCCGTTGATATTGATGGCCGCACCTATGCCGGCATGGGAGTCGATTTCGCGGACTACAACAATGATGGATGGCCGGACATCGTGGTCACGGACCTGGCCAATCAGCGGTATGCGCTTTATGAGAACAACGGCGACGGCGCATTTACCTATGTGAGCACGCGATCTGGGCTTGCGGGGATGACGCTGGCGCATTCAGGATGGGGCGTGCGATTCATGGATTTTGACAATGACGGCTGGAAAGATCTGCTGATTGCGCAGAGCCACGATCTCGACACCATTGAACTGACAAATCCTAGTCTGCACTATCGCGAACCAATGCTTCTGTTGCGCAATACCGGCAAAGGATTCCTGGATGTGTCTCAAAGTTCGGGCGAGGTTTTCAAGCAGTCCTGGGTGGCGCGCGGAATGGCCATCGGGGATCTCGATAACGACGGGCGGCTGGACGCCGTAGTGACGACCAACGACGGGCTGGCATATGTTTTGCACAACGAAACGCCTACAACGAATCATTGGTTGCTGTTGAGACTCGTGGGACACAAGAGCAATCGCGATGCGATCGGCGCCACGTTGAAGTTGTTTACCGCCAGCGGGCAGCAGTTCGCTACCGTTACCACCGCGAGCAGTTATCTTTCTTCCGGCGATAAACGCGTGCACTTCGGTTTGGCAAAAGAAAAGAGTGTGGAATCCATCGAAATTCGATGGCCGAGTGGGATTGTACAAACGCTTCAGAACATTCCGGCGGACCAGATCCTCGAGATTGATGAGCCGCCAGCGCCAGCGAAGCCCATGGTGAAATGATGCCTGAGCCCGGCAGCGCTCGATCGGGAATACTCTGCGGAGCTTTGACGCTCTTTTTACTGGTCCCTTTTATGTGCGCGGGGCAAATCAGCAGCGAATATGAGAGAGGAGTGGCCGCGTTCCGCGCAGGAGACTACTTTACAGCAGCGGATTTGTTTGCCAAGGCTGACGCCGTCGCTCCGGGGGCTACCGACGCTCTTATTTACCAAGCGAAATCGCTCGTGCATCTGCAAAACTTCAGCTCGTCAGAAATCGCGCTTCGCCACTATGTCGCGCTGCACGCGGACTCGGACGAAGCTTTCTATCTTCTTGGGTTTGTATTGAACCGTGAAAACAGACCTAAAGAGTCGCTCGAAATCTATACCCGGGCCGCGGCACTGAAAACTCCCACTGGAGATGATTTAAAAATCGTGGGCCTGAACTATGTACTCCTGGACGACTACGCCGACGCGATCAAGTGGCTCGAAAAGGCTGTGGAACTCGAGCCCAAGAACAAGGATGCGTGGTATTACCTGGGCCGCGCGTATTACACGCGAGGCTTGCTGCCAGAATCCCGGAGAGCATTCCTGGCCACGTTGCAATTGGACTCGCGGGATGCCCGGGCGGAGAACAATCTCGGTTTGATCCTGGAGTCGGAAGCCAAACCGAACGAAGCGCTGGACGCTTATCGTAATGCGATTGCATGGGAGAAAGAAGCTGCACACCAAAGCGAGCAGCCGTACTTAAATCTTGGAAGCCTTTTGCTGGAGTTAGACCGCGCCGGAGAGGCCATTGCGCTACTTGAGAAGGCCGTGGAACTTGGGGCAAACAATGCGAGCTGTCACCTGAAACTGGGGACGGCGTACCTGCGGACGAACCAACTCCGGGAAGCGCAGCGCCAATTGGAAAAGGCAGAACGGCTAGATCCGGAGAACGCGGCAATTCACTACCAGTTAGGAAAGTTTTTCAAGCAAACGCACCAGATGGACAAAGCCAAAATCGAGTTTCAGCGCACGGAGGAACTACAGAGCCGGGCAGCGAAAACGCCGCTGTCGAGCCCTCCCCAGCCGTGATTCATCGACCTGCTAGCCAAAGTTGCCGGTTAGGCGAGCCTTTGCTTGTCGGGACCAACGGAAGGTTACGACCGCGGCGGGCTCGAGATGGTAGGACGCATACTTGCCCTTGCAACTCAAATTAACCGTGGCAGCCGTAGTGCCGCCATTCAACACAATCAGGACATGGCCGACAAGAACATTTCTGTCTTGATTTCCATTCATCGGTCATCGGGATTCTCTGGCGAGGTTGGAGGCTGGGCAGGGTTGGGATGCTGTTGGGATTCGTAGCGCTTCAGCGCTTTTTGGCTATTCTCCGCCTCTTGGTCTTTCAGCTTCTGGAACGTGGCCATAGCTTTTTGTGCGTCTTCCATGCGATGAAGATGGCGGTAGACGATTCCGAGCTGATACCAGGCTTGCTCCAGAATATCTGGATCGGAATCAGCTTTTGTCGCTCGCTGGAAATGCTCAGCAGCAGAGGCATCATTACCAAGCAGCATTTCCGCGCGGCCCCAATTGTAGTCCCCATTGCGAAGGCCGGGCCGGACTTTCAGCGCTGCTTCCAGCAGTTGTTTGCCCTGGGCGGCGTCGCCTTTCTCCGTTAGCAATACGCCAAGCTTGTACTTTGCAACCACGTTGTCGGGGTCGATTTCGAGCTCCTTGCGAAAAGCTTCCTCCGCTTCCGGCATTTTACCGGCGGTTCGGAATTCCGAACCGAGTTCTTCGTGCAGGCGAGGTTCATTCGGCGCAAGCTGGATGGCGGCTTGATACTCGGCAATCGCATCCATGTGGCGGTCGGCGTCTGCGTTGGCCTCCGCGAGAATCTGCCGGACGCGCCATGATTTGGGATCGGCTTTGAACATGCGGGCATAGCTGTCTTTCGAGACGAAGAGGTGCGCGCGGCCACGGTGGTAGAGAATGTCCACGTTATCAGGAGAGAGTTTCGAAGCTTCGTCAAGCGCGCGGACGGCTTCTTCGCCGTCGCCTTTCTCCAGCGCGGCGATTCCCAACCACATCCAGGCGGTAGGGTCCTTTGGACTGGCGGTGGTTTCCTTGCGCAGGGCCGCCACGGAGGCGTCCAGCCGGCTCGCTCGATATTCCGCGATTCCGAGAAAGAGATTGGCGCCGCGCAGCTTGGGTTTGAGTTCGAGAGCTTTCTCGAAGCCCGCGATCGCCTCATCGTGGCGGCCTTGTTCTTCCCGAACGAGACCAAGGTTCAAGAATGCTTCTGCAAAGGTTGGAGCTTCCTTGACGACAGCGGCAAAACCCTCACTGGCTTGATCGAGATTTCCCTGGCGCATGGCCTCAGATGCTTGTTGGAACTTCTCTACGACATTGGCTGGGATGGGCGTTTGTGCCGAGCAAGGCAGGACCGTAAGAAGCAGGATAACACCAAGGTTTAAGAAAGGAGAGCGGGAACCCGAGAGCGCCCCAAAAAAGTGCGCAAGTTGAGGTACTTCAGAAGTTCGGAAAGAAGGGCTCTCCATATGCTGGCTCACCGGATAAGTCTACACCCAACTGGAAAGGTCATCCGGAACATGCCGCATCGAAGAAAAATCCTCCTGCCTCGTGCGAAGCAGGAGGATTTCGCCAAACGTCAGAATTGGTAACGCAAAGTAAGCTGGATTTGCCTCGTCGGGCTAACGACGGAAATTCCTTTGGGAGCCCCGAAACCGGTGTCCCCAACACCTCCGTCCAAAGTTCCAAAGACATGGCGGTTGAAGGCGTTCGGTATGTCCACTTTGAATACGATTGCTTGATTCTCGTGGAATGTTGTTCGTTTTTGGATCGCGAAGTCCTCATTGAAGTAAGCTTGGCTGCGGACGTTGCCGAGTACCAGTGGAGCCGTTCCGTACACGTATCCACGTTGCGCGACCAAGCCCGAGGCGTTGGGGTCGAAGAAGGCGGCGCAGTTGAAGTAGTTGTTTGTGCTGGGGATGCCCAAATCCTGGCCGCTGGGAGACATTGCGTCCAGAATACTAAATGTGCCGTTCGCGTTTTCGTGGCAGCCGCCAGGCTCAATGTTATGTTGAGGTTGTCCAGCTTGGGCTGGAACCGTAAGAGCGGGGTTGAAGGAGCCGTGATTCGGCGCCAAAATCGGCGCACCAGGAAGAATGTTGTAGCGGAATGCTCCGTCGGTGCCCGTCGGCGATTCTGCGTTTGCGTTAAAGACCGTCGGCGTGCCGCTCTGGTAGCGCTGCACGGCGCCGACTTGCCATCCACCCAGGACCTTGCCGCCGACGCCGTGATTGAGGTACTTCTTCCCCGGCCCCGCGGGAAGTTCATAAAGATAGCTGAGCACCAGCGTATGGGGCGTGTCCTGATAGCTCAAAGCCTTCTGCGAAAGCGGATTAAAGGGATTCTGGGCGGCAAATTCGTTTGAAGAAAAGCCGGAGAACACCGGGATGGCGCTGTCGGCATTGGTCAGTGTCTTTGAGTAGGTGTAGGAGGCAAGGACGTTTAGGCCGTTGCGGAAACGGCGCTCCAGTTTGGCTTGAAATGAGTTATAGGTCGAAACTCCTAGATTCTCGAGGCAAGAACACATGCTGTTGTTGCTGCCGCCGATATCCAGATATTGCGGGAAGGGCCGCAGCACCTGAGCCACGTTATTGTTGGAACCTCCAGTGGGCCCCGAGGGACCGTAGAGAGGCTCAAACCAAGAGGGCAAGGTCACTCCAGCAGAAGCCAGAGCAGCTTGGCCTGCCGGGCTTGTTGGATCAGCCCCCAAAGCAGTTCCCAAACTGTAGTATTTCGGATTGAGGGCATTGACCTGGGCGATGTTCGTGTGAAGGTGGTCGCCTTTGATACCCACGTAACCCACGCTCAAAATCAGGTCTGTAGCCAGTTGTTTCTGAATCTCGAAGCTCCAGTTCTGCGTCATCGCCGGCCGGCCATAGCTAGCGGCCATATAGCCGACATTCTTGCCATTTAGGAGAGCGGGGTCGGTGCTGTTCTGAGGAAGCGTAAAGGTCGGAAAGCCGGCAGAGAGCGCCTGAACCGGCGTGAAGTTGTTGGCGGAGGTAAAAGTAGGTTGCACGGTGCTGCCACTACTGAATTGAATGGTGCCTGTAGGCAGGTCGTCGTAGAAAAGCGCCGCGTAATAAATGGCATACCCACCTCGGAACACGATGTTGCGGATGCGGCCGAACAATTGATCCGGAGCGTAGGCCAAGCCAATGCGCGGTCCAAAATCCTTGAAATAGGTCTTGGCGCCCGTGGCATCGTGGCCGTAGATCAAAGCACCGGGAACGGAGGGAGAAATGGGGATAGCGGAGTTCCCGTTGTTGGCCAGCGCGAGATCCAAAGCGGACACGGCATTATGAGCCTCGTGGCGAGGGGTATCGACATCATAACGGAGCCCCAGGTTCAGAGTGAGGTCTCGGCGAATCTTGTAGTCATCCTGAACGGAGGCGGCAAAATAGTTGGAGTTCAAGCGAGGATTGACCGAAGTGATGGACAATTGCTCCGACTGCGGAAGCCCGAGCAGGAAGCTGGCGAAGGGATCGCCGGTGGTGGCGTCGTTGGGAGCGAACGCAGTCTGAAAGTTATTAAACCCGTAGTTGGGTGAGGTATCCCCCGCGGCAACGAACGTATATTGGTAGGCCCTCCATTCAAAGCCGAAATGGAAGTAGTGTCGACCCTTAACCCAACTCACGTTGTCCGCCGTTACAAGACTATTGGGGATGTGACCATTGTCGCTTTCGGTGCTGAATCCCGTATAGCCGATGCCCACCGGGCTGCCGTTGAAGCTGATCTGAGGAAAAACAGTACCACTAGCATTGCCAATTCCGAGCACCGCCGGCCAATTAGAGCCGTTAACACTGTTCGCTTGGCTCTGGTTGTTGAGACGATTGAGCCCGATGGTGAAGCTGTTCAGCCAATTGGTGGTCGGCGTGTAATCCCAGCCGAAGCGCAGGTAGTGGGTGAAATTGATATTGTGAAAATTGCCGTCCAAGGGGCCTGGGAGATCGTCCACACCAGCAGGAGTGCCCTGGTCGCGGGCACTGTAGGAGAAGAAGAATTTGTCCTTGGTTCCCCAGTTTTGGTCAATTCGGAAACTCATCGTGGTGTCCCGAACCTTCTGGCTGGAGAGAAAGACAAAGTTGGACGTCAAACCGGCAGTGGTGGGAAGGACCGTCAAGTAGGTGAGAATCTTCTTGGCGACGGGGTCCCACATCGACGGGGGAACGATATTCCCCGGGAAGGCGACGCGTCCACCTACAAAACCGGTCGGGCAGGAAGTCGTCGCCGGGTTAAAAATCTGCCCCGTCAGAACCGGACTGTTGTCACAGGGGTTGGTCGCTCCGGTCGGAGCCCCTAACAAGGCGGAGAAGTCGCCGTTCTGCAACTCATTCTTGGTGGGAAGAGTGTCCGGGGACGAAGTTCCCGGGTTGTTCCGGTATTGTTCCCAGGAAAAGAAGAAAAAGGCTTTGTTCCGACCGTCGTACAGTTTGGGGATGCGTACAGGCCCACCCAAGCTGCCGCCAAAGTCATTTTGGTGATCGGCAGGCCTGGGGCTCTTGAAGAAATTATTATCCCAGGAATTGGCGTCCAGAGCGGTGTTACGGAACAAGTCAAAAGCCGTGCCGTGATACTCGCTTGTTCCGGACTTCGTGGCGAAACTCTCGATACCGCCCGAAGTCCTGCCGAATTGCGCCGAAAAAGTGGAGGTCAGCACTTTGAATTCGCTCAACGCTTCCACGGAAGGCGCTGTTTGATCGAAAGCCGACCCGCTGTCCGAGCGCGTGGTGCTGACGCCGTCGAGTAGAACCTCCGTGCTGAAATTCTGGCCCCCGCTCAGTTTCGATTGAAAAATGCCGGAGGAGCCGTTGCCGTTCTGGTTGGTTCCGGGTCCCTGGGTTCCAGGCGTAAGGAAGACGAAGGTTTCCGGTGATCTCAGAAAACTCTGACCGGAAGAATTCAAGGACAACGGCAGTTCCACAATCTCTTTCGCATCAACGACTGTGCCTATTTCGGAAGTTTCCGTTTGAATACGGGGAGCATCAGCCACGACCGTCAAGGATTCCTTGACCTCGCCGGGTTGCAGCGTAATGTCCAAGGATGCGACCGTATTGATTTCGACAACAACACCTGTCACGTTGGCGGTCTTGAAACCCTTGGCTGTGACGGAGATGTTGTAAGTTCCCAAGACCAGGTTTGAAAAACGGTAGGCACCCGCGGACGTGGATGTTGTTGGGTACACGGTGTGAGTTTCAACGCCCGTGGCAACGACTTCCGCATCAGCAATAGCGGCACCGGAACTATCTAGAATAGACCCGGTAATTCCGCCATTGTTGGTTTGCGCCCAGAGCGAATAGCACGCAAAGAAGGCGAGCCCTGCAACAACGAGGAACCGGCTGGCTGATATGTAGAAGAAACGCATTTCCTTCCTCCTGCTCAGTCAAAGCCTCGACGCCCTGCACCATCAAGAATGACTTCCTGCCTGTCATAGCACCGTCAAAACGCAGATGAAGCGTTTGTGCAATCGGTTTCAGAAACCGGTTCCTTACTATCCGTTTATCAGTGCTGTCTGAGCCTTGTCAAGTTCTTTTTCTTTTGTGCATCTTGTTTTTCGATGCTCGTAGTCTGCGCCTCCGAATCGTGATAGGTTGGGCCCACGAGTGACCATTGTCGGGGGAAAGGGCAATCCAGGACCGCTTTTCATTTAGACAAACTAGCTCGCGCAGCACCAGCTTCCGAGCAGAGACCATTTTTCGCGGAGGAAACTTATGGGCCACACAATGAGGGAAGTGGCCAAACGCGCCGGAGTCTCTCCCGCCACAGTTTCCCGCGTCCTTAACAAGACCCGCTACATCTCGGTGGAGACGGAGAGGCGCGTTCTAGAAGTCGTCGGGCAAATGAAATACTTCAAGAATGTGCACGCTCGCCGGTTGGCCACTGGCCGGAGCGATTTGTTCGGGCTGGTGATTTCCGAGATTGCCAACCCGTATTTTCCCGAGATCATTCGTGGATTCCAGGCTGCCGCTTGGGATCGTGGGTTCGACGTCCTTCTTTGCAACACGCAATACGACCAAGCTCGGACGAAATCCATCTTGCGCAAGCTGATCGAAAGTGACGTGCGCGGCGTCGCGGTGATGACCTCTTCGATCGACAAGAGCATGACTTCCGAACTCCTCGAAGCGGGAATTGGCGTGGTGTTCTGCAACGTGAGCCCGGCCGAGAAACTGGTGAGTACCATTTCGATAGACTATCAGCGGGGCATCGAGCAAGCCATCGAGCATATCGTAGGACTGGGTCACCGCCGCACCGCAGTCATTGCCGGGCCGGACGACAACCGGACGGCCATTACCATCAAGGAAGCGCTGGTTGCCGGACTGAAAAAGAGAGACCTGCATCCATTCCCAGTGATCAGCAGTAACTACCGCATCGATGCAGGGGCCTCGGCGGTAGGTTCCATACTTTCAACGCCGAATAAGCCCACGGCTATCTTCTGCGGCAGCGATCTGATCGCCCTAGGGGCGATGAGCGCTCTCGAAGAAGCGGGAGCGGGGATTCCGGAAGACATCTCCGTTATCGGCATCGATGACATCTCCTTTGCTTTCCTGGCACGCCCACCGCTGACCACCATCCGTGTTCCTCGCGAGCAGGTGGGGACGACCGCCTTCGAGGCATTGGATAGGATGCTGAAACTGAAACGGCGAAAAGGTGCGGACTACTATTTGGAAACAGAACTCGTCATGCGCAGGTCGACCGCGACTGCTCGGTAGTGCCGTGCTAAACGGATGGACTACTGCTCGTGCGCCTGAGTTTGTGCCCATGACTGGAACTTCGGTTTTGGCGTCTTCACGGTGCTCCTGGCCGCCCACTCCACGCCTCGTAGGAAAGTGCTGGAAAAGCCGGGCATCTCCATCGCTCGAACGTCATGGCCTAGAGTTGTGTAGAAGGTTCTGCCTTTTCCGTAAGGCGTCGTCCAAAGCATCGGTTCATCTCTCCCTGTCGGATTCATGTCAAGATGCGGCCAGTTCGCCTCGCTCGGCCTGTCGGCCGTTTGCTGTTTGCTTGGGTTGGAAGTCTTGGTGGCTGCAGGTTGCGGTTTATTTTTAGGATCGTCATAGGCGGTTGCCAGAATGTGTACGTTCGGCGCCATATGCATATTGTGGTACAGCTCGTCGTCGGCCTCGAACGACGAGGGTAGTCCTTCGGTGATCGGATGATGGGCATCTACAATCTTCACTTGAAACTTATGGCGCGGAGCATGTCCCGATACTGGATGCTGGTCCGACCATACCCCGCCAATCATGAGCTTGTACTCCGTCCAAGGCGGCTCCAATATGCCAGTGGGAACGCTGCCATCGCCGAGTACAACTAGGCCACTAAACGCCCAGTTCGCACCATGCACTCCCACCAAGCCTTTACCCGAGCGAACAAAGCTTTCGAGTGCCTTTTCAGACTGTTGGCCCCACCGTGGTCCGTTGTAATTGAGAACCACGACGTCGTACTGGGCTAGCGTCTCCGACGTCATGCCAGTTGGTGACTCATTCACTCCGACATCGAAGCGCCCCGTGTTGAGGAGCATTGCTCTAAGCAACGGGGTTGTCGCGCGCCAGTCGTGATTGTTCTGACCCGTTAAGATCAAAACGCGGATGGTATCCTTTTTGAATGGAGAGGTTCTGTCTGCTCCGGTGCGCTGAGCAACTGAAAGCACTACTGAGAATATGCAGAGAACGATAAAAGCGCCGATCTCCGTAAGTGGTCGCCCCCAGCTTGCTTGCATCACGGCTCCGGCAGCGCAAAGGCGAACAGCTTCCCTCCGGCCGCGAACAGTAGGTATTGTCGGGCGTCGAGTTCATACGTGACGGGCCCGTTAAACATGATTTCGTTTAGATTTACGTGCCAGAGAGTCTGGCCGGTGAAAGGGTCGAGAGCCAACGCGTTGCCTGATCCATCGCCACCGAAGAGCAGCTTGCCCGCGGTAGTGAGAATGCCAGAAATCGCGCCTTGACCGGTGGGATGGTCCCAAACGATCTTCCCAGTTTTGCAATCGATAGCCTCGATCGAAGATGGTCCCGTCCAGACGGTCTTGTCAACTCCACCCCATGCCTCAGGCTTAGCACTCGTGTCCGTCAGATAAAAGACAGCAGCTGAGCGAGTGACGCGCACGTAAAAGAACCCGGTTTCGGGATCGAGGCTGGGCGGAAACCAGTTCGTAGCTCCGTTTTCTGACGGAATCACCAGCGCCCCTGCTGGTTGCGGGTCCTTGCTGAGATCTCGGATAGGACGACCCTGATCATCTAGTCCCTTCGCCCAGTTGTTGGACGCGAATGGAGCCGTCAGAATGTGCTGTCCATTCCTTCGGTCAAGCACAAAGAAATACCCATTGCGGTTAGCCTGCGCCATCAGCTTTCGCGGGTGTTTGTCGATTTCAGAATCAAAAAGGACTGGTGTCTCGGCAGAATCCCAGTCGTGCGTGTCATGCGGAGTAGTTTGGTAATACCATGCCATTTTTCCATTATCTGGATTTAAAGCAACAATGGAGTTGGCCCAGAGATTATCCCCATGCCGTCCCTGCCCCGCCATGACGGGCTGCGGATTAGCGGTGCCGAAGTAGTAGAGATTCAATTCCGGGTCGTACGTACCCGGTATCCAGATCGCTCCACCGCCATGAGCAAGCGCGTCCGCATTTGGCCACGTCTCAGCGCCGGGCTGACCGGGGTCGGGAGTGGCATACCAGCGCCACTGCAACTTCCCAGTCTGGGGGTCGTAGGAATCGAGATAGCCTCGGTTGTCTGTCGACTCGATACTGGGGCTGACCAAGACGTGATTTCCAATAACCACTGGAGCCACAGTGGAAAAATAATCGAGCTTGAGGTCGGCAATTTCAATTCGCCACCTCTCCTTACCTGTCGCGGCATCGAGAGAGACCAAGTAGTCGTCAGGCGTAACCAGAAACAGCCACTTGCCATACATTGCCATTCCCCGGTGTCCGATGTGCGTGCCACCACGCGTCTTCGTCTCCCAATACCAAATGATGCGACCGGTGCGCGCGTCGACCGCCCAAGCCTTGTCGGGAACCGAGAAATACAAGAGACCATCAACCATTAGAGGCGTCGCCTTGATCGGCGCGTTTCCCGAGTCGCAGGTCCACATCAGCCGCAAGTTTCTGACGTTCGCACTATTGATCTGCGAAAGTTCGCTAAAGCGGCGGCCTGAATAGTCGCCGTTGTAGGTGGGCCAAGTGGACTTCAGCGGTTTCAAAATCTCACTCGAATCAAGAGTCTGGCCGGACAGTCCCACCGGCAATAGCATCGCGGTGATGAGACAAAAGCAGATTCTCACTTCAGCGTCTCCAGGTAGGTCGTCACATTGTGCAAGTCGGTATCGCTGAGCTGTTCGAGTAGTTGGTGATGGGGTTCGAGGGGATCTGTGACGGCCACGTGAGTCTCGGGAGTCAGCGCGAAACTGCGGTAAGTTCCCTGCTCGTCATACAGCGACACGTCAAATTCATCTAAGTGCTTAACTTTGCCCGAGTATTTCTGGCCGGAAGCAAGAGTGAGAGTCACATCGAGCGAACCTGTAGGTGGATATAGCCATCGCTGCTGCAATTCGTCGGCAGGATATCTCCGAACGATGGCCGCCAGATCTCCTGTCCGAGAATGGCAGCTTGCGCAGTGCGATTCGAAGTAGACTTTCCCGGCTGCGGCATCTCCCACTCGAACGTTGGGGATTTTATATGTGAATCGCAAGCGCGCATCGCGGTTACGTTGATGGAGAAAAGCCACAAGATCAGAGACTTGCGTGTCGGTCAGAGTGAATTTGGGCATTCCCTTGCTGACTAGGCCCTCGCGAATCACCGGGACAATCAGTTCTCCTTTCTCGTCATGATTCACCAGCACGGAACGGAGCAGGTCAGGACCGCCGTTTCCGCCGGTAGCATCAGTTCCATGGCAAAAGGCGCAGTTACTTTCGAAGAGTCGCTTACCGCGTGCGACGGCTGCAGGGGCCTGGTTGGGCGGCAGGTTGGGATAGATATTGCGAAGCGAATCGTCCGCTGCTTGTTGGTTCGTGCCTGAAGACGCCCTACGATTATGATCCTTAACCACCTGAGTAAAGGATACGCCGCTACATGCAATCGTGATCGCCAGTGCCCAGTAAAGGCAAAGAGGTTTTCCGCTCAGCATGTTTGGTTCCGCCTTTTGTGCGGAGTTTCAGTGAAACTACGTTCACTATTTGCTGGTTGCCGTCCTTCCTCGAGAACACTCCTCAGATGCCCCAAGCTGCGCTTCGCCTGATCTGACGTTCCGCATTCCACTGACAGCACCCCCTTATAATTCCCGTCTCGGAGGATGGAAACGACTCGCTGCCAGTCAATGACTCCATCGCCGCACGCGCAGCCCACCGGTGTTCCGGTCACCTTGCCTTTCTCCGCCTCAGCCTGCGTCATGGCAATGTCTTTTGCGTGGACGTGAACCAATTGCGGAAGCACACTTCGCAAACCCGCGTATGGGTCGGTGCCGGCGAGAAAGGAGTTGCCGGTGTCGTAGTTCACTTTCAGCATGGGTGATTCCACGAGGTTCGCGATTCGAAGCAGGCCCTCAGTCGTTCTTGAGATGCTCTGATGCGGTTCAATTCCGATATATATGCCATGTCGCTCCGCCACCTGAAGGACCTTCTTAAGCGTGTATTTCATGACTTCGAAACACTCTTTGTCGTCGAGCCATGTTGGGCGAATACCCTCATCGGTTGCCAAAACTGGCGCACCAATCGCCGCCGCGAAACGGATGGCCTTTTCAAGATAAGGCACGCTGATCTCAGGCCGCATCAGCGGACAATGTGAGGAAAGTCCGGAAGGCCGCACGCCGTGACGATCCAGGATATCTTTCATCTCCAGCGGATCGTTGTCCATCGAGAAAGAATGAAAATATCCCGCCTCACTCAACAGTTCCCGACCGTTGTGCACCATGGGTTCAACCCACTTGTAGCCCAACTTTGCTGCCCTCTCCACGCCCTCTTCAAATGGCTTGTCTTCGGAGCGAATGAACTCCATGTTCACGCCAATCTCGATCGCCATACGGCCTCCGCTGAAATATTACATAAACAGTTCGTCTTCCCTCCGCAGGTACTCGTAAGGACTTAAAACCAGAATCTCCTTTTTGACTCGAAACACGGTGCCGATTTTACGCCCATCCCGCTTGTTTCTAACATTGTGAAACAATTTTCATTTGCTAGTGCCCCCGAGCGGTCTGGGATCCCCACCAGCACCGCCGAAATGGCCCGATATTTCCGGCCCTTTTGCCACACTTCTTCTTGCCGAGCCCTTTTCTAGACAGATCCCGCTCCTGCTGAAACGCGCCACCGCCGATCTATCCCGTGGGTATCGGCAACAGCGCGATCCGGCCCAACATTGCCCCGAAGCGCGCCGCGTCAGATGTCGTTCCGCCAGCAGCAACCAGTAATCGACTTCGACATCTTGCCGCTTGGATGGCATCCCCGAGAAGAATAGAGCCTTGACAAGCCCTGTGAGGCTGCGTAAAAGAAGAGCCAAAGCAACCGGTTTCCGAAACCGGTTGCATATCTCGATTCATGTAATGGGCAGATGGCCATGAGCAACATGCGCGGAAGCTACCGAGTAGCGCCAAAGGAGATCGCTCTATGAGCAAGGCTGATTACTCGCGCCGTGAGTTTTTGCAGCGAAGTGCTGGGATAGCGGGTGCTTCCCTTTTCGGCGGCGCCATTCTACTGGAGCCCGAACCTTTGCCGCGATTGAATGCCTCCAGTGACAAGGTTCGCTTTGGAATTGTGGGAGTCGGCATGGAGGGAACGGGACTGCTGTCCACTGCCGTTCAGCTCCCGGGAGTTGAGTGCGCAGCCGCTTGCGATCTTTACGATGGGCGTCACGAACTAGCGCGGGAAATTGTCGGAAAACCGATCCGCACGACGCGACGCTACAAAGAGTTGCTCGATGACAAAGAGATAGACGCCATCATCATTGCAGTTCCCGACCATTGGCATAAACAAGTCGTCGTGGATGCCGTGGGCGCGGGTAAGGATGTGTACTGCGAGAAGCCCATGTCGCACAGCCCTGCGGACGGCCTGGCGATGGTCGCAGCCGCGAAAAAGACGGATCGCATCGTGCAGATCGGCGCGCAGCGGACGAGTTCCGTCTTGTGCGCAAAAGCGAAAGAGCTTTTCGCAAGCGGAGCCGTCGGTGAACTAAGCCTTGTCGAAGGGAGTTTGGGCCGGAATGATCCCACGGGGGCCTGGGAATACCCCCCTCCGGCGGACTTGTCTCCCGAGAACTTGGACTGGGATACGTGGCTGGGAACTGCACCCAAGAAGCCGTTCGACCCATTTCTTTTCGCACGCTGGCGCTGCTGGAAGGAATATGGAACGGGCTTAGCCGGCGACTTGCTGGTTCACTTGCTCAGTGGGATGCAATTTGTTCTCGGAATCAATGAAGCTCCCAAACGAGCGTCGGCTTTTGGCGGCATTTACCGCTGGAAAGACGGGCGCAATACGCCCGACGTGCATCCGGTTCTGTTTGAATACGCAAACGTCCCGGTGTACATGCGCTTGACGCTGGGGACGGAAACCTCGGAAGTCACTCGGTTTATGGGTTCCAAGGGCATCATCGAACTTACAGAGTTTAGCCTCAGCTACACTCCGCAAGCCGGGATTGACCTGGCTCCCAGCTATTACTGCTACGGGCTCCCGAGCCGCCTTAAGAACGCCTACTTCAAACAGTGGCACGACGAGCACGATCCCAAACCGGGAGATGAGCCTGCCCCGCAGAGCGTAAGTTATCGGGGGAACGACTATGATGATCTGCGCCCGCATCTCTGGAATTTCTTCCAGTCCGTCAGGTCGCGCAAACCGGTTGTGCAGGACGTTGTGTTCGGTCACAACGCAGCGCTCGGTTGTCACATGGCAAATGAGTCTTACTACCGGAAGAGCCCCGTGTATTGGGATTCCGTTTCGCAGACGATTAAGTCCTAAGGCGATGACCGGCTCTATTGCAAAGTGGAATGGAGGAGCGCGGGACCGGCAGGCCGCTCGCTCAAGTGCAAAGGGAAAGAGAAAGGATCCATAATTTCATGAAACTTCAGAGGATCGTTTTCGTGCTCGTGTGGGCCATCTTGTGTATGACCGTTAGGGTGTTTTCCCAAGCCGAAAAATCTCAGAAGAACCCTTCCTCGCCCTCAACGCAATCCGTCGAAGCTTTCTTGGGCCGTTGGGATCTGACGCTGAAGGCGCCAGATCGGGAATACCCCTCGTGGTTGGAACTTCGCCAAGAGGGCGGACAACTGAAAGCCCAGATGGTGAGCCGCTGGGGAAATGCACGGCCGCTTCCCAAAGTCGCCTTCTCGAAAGGACGCCTTACTTTCGTTTCTCCCAAAGAGGAAGAAGAACGGCCCGACGATATGGTCTTCGAAGGAACGCTCAGTGGGAAGATGTTGTCGGGGACCACGACCGGGCCAGACGGAACCCCCTGGCAGTGGATCGGCCAGAGAGCGCCAGCTCTAAGTCGAGAAAGTGCCCCGAACTGGGGAAAGCCGATTCCCTTGTTTAACGGAAAAGATCTGGCGGGATGGAGGACGGCAGGAAGCGGTACGACCGTGTGGAAAGTCGAAGACGGTAGCTTGGTGACTCCCGGGAACGGTCCTGAATTGATCAACGATTCCAAGTTTGAAGATTTTAAGTTGCATGTCGAATTCAATTGCGGGGCAAATTCTAATAGTGGCGTCTATTTGCGCGGCCGGTACGAGGTTCAGATCGAAACCGACTCCATCGAGGAACCACCGAGTCACCACATGGGCGGCGTATACGGTTTCTTGGCGGCTTCGCCGGAGCTGCCCCGCAAGCCGGGAGAATGGCAGAGCTTTGATATCACGCTGGCCGGGCGTTGGATTACCGTCGTTCAAAATGGCCAGACCATCATCAATAACAAAGAAATCCCGGGCATCACGGGCGGCGCACTGGACAGCCACGAAGAATTGCCGGGACCCATTTATCTTCAGGGAAGTGAAAAAGGGCACGTAGCCTATCGCAGTATTGTCATCACGCCAGCGGAGAAGTAGAAAGGATTAGCACGCCCCGGTACTCCCGATGACTCACTTCTTGCGCGACATTCTTCGCCAGCCCACCGAGTTACAACGGACAATCGATTTTCTGTTGGGAGCGGGCCGGCCCACCCTAGACGCGGCGACGACTGCAATCCGCGGCGCTCGCCACGTCTACTTGACCGGAATCGGCAGCAGTTGGCACGCGGCTTTGTGTACCGGGACTTTGTTCAATCTTGGCGCGCACCCGGTGTACTTGTATGACGCCGCCGAGTTGCTGGAGTTCGCGGAATTTCCAACCGATGCGGTCATCATTGTGATTTCGCGAAGCGGGCGCAGCGCCGAAGTCGTCAAGCTGCTCGCGAAGGCGCGCGAACGTGGAGCGATTGTGATCGCGGTCACCAATTCCCCGGAGGGGCCGCTCGCGCAAGGTGCGCAGCTTTCCATCGCGATTCCCATCGAACTGGATCACGCGATTTCTGTCAACACGTATTCCACGCTGGCCGCAGCTGCCGGAATTCTGTCGAGCGCCGCTATCGGAACATGGAGTCGAAGCCTTGCCGCCACGCTGTTATCTTCATTCGTAAAGACTGGCGCCGCGATTTCGGGTTGGCAGACGCAGGTTCGAGACGCCACCTGGTTTGCGCCGAAAGCCGTTACTTATTTTTTGGCGCGCGGATGCAGCACTGGCAGTTGCCAGGAGGCCCGGCTGCTTTGGGAGGAGGGCGCGAAATCGCCTGCGACGGCAATGAATACGAGCAGCTTTCGCCACGGTCCGCAGGAAATGATTGCGGCGGGCGCGCGATTCGGAATATGGATCGACGCGGAACGGAGCCGCAGCCAAGACCTGGCGGTGGCTCGTGACCTGCGGAAGCTGGGTGCCGCTGTGATGCTCATCGGTCAGAGTATTCCGCAGGACGCGGGTGACCTTGTATTTCAAATACCGAGCGTGCCGTCCGGCTGGCAATTTTTGGTCGACATTATTCCCGTGCAGCTCGCAGCGGAAAACCTGGCTCGCTTTTCCGGGGTGGACAGCGACACCTTCCGTTACTGTTCCTTTGTTGTGGAGGACGAGTACGGCTTGTTGCCGGAAGAAAAGCGTTCGCCGAATGAGAAAAGGTAACAGCGCTTCACCAAATAAGCTGAACGTGCGTAATTAGATTTGGCGGGAGAAATTGTGATTGGTGCCGTTGACATCGGGGGAACAAAGATCGCTGTCGGAATGGTCGCCGATAACGGAAAGCTGATATCGAAACTGGAATCTCCGACCGACGCCCCAGGCGGATATGCCAAAGGACTTGCGCGAATAATTGACATGCTGCACCGGACCTCTCAGGATGCCGGCGCGTTAATTTCTGGCATTGGAATAGGCTCCACCGGAGTGGTCTATCCAGGCACCGGCGCATTTGGGGACGTTGATTTATTGCCAGGATGGCAGGGAAATAATCCCGTCGAAGACCTGGGGCGCGAATTCAAGGTAACCGTTGCGCTTGAAAACGATGCCGACGCCTCTGCGTTGGGCGAAGCAACCTGGGGCGCGGGAAAATTGAAATCGCGGTTGATTTACGTCACGGTAGGCACCGGCATCGGTGGCGGAATCATTTTGGACGGACAACTCTATCGCGGGGTGGACATGGCGCATCCCGAAATAAGCCACCATGTGATTGATCCGTTGGGACCTGAGTGTTCATGCGGCTATCGAGGTTGTTGGGAATCACTGGCGACCGGGCCAGCGATGGCCGCAAGGTTTAACGCTCATTCGCGAGGAGACGGACGCTCCACCGAAAACTTGACCGCCGCACAAATCTGCCAAATGGCGAAACTTGGAGATGAGTTGGCGGTGCGGGCCGTTGAACGCGAAGCTTACTACCTGGGTCTCGGCCTGGCTAACTTGATAAATCTCTTCGTCCCAGACGTCATTGTCTTGGGTGGCAGCGTCATGAAGAGTGCCCCACTTTTTCTGGATGGTATCCGCAAGGTCATTCGCCAAGGTTGCCGCTTCGTTCCTTATGAGAAAACAGAATTAGCGCTGGCTTCGTTGGGAGAGGACGCCAATCTCATTGGCGCTGCGCGCGTGTGGCACCATCGGTTCAAGCCGGTAGTCAACCGGGCTCCCTGATTTTTCCGTCTTGAGCGTCTTTCACGCCTCAAACGGGGCGATGAGGAGAAGGCAGTCTATGGCGAGAAACCGCTTTACGGTCAGCCTGGTCTTCCTCACTTTCTTTGTGATCTCTTTGCTGACCAATATTCTTGGTCCCATTGTTCCGGATATCATCAGCAGCTTTCACGTCAGTTTGACCGCGGCGGGATTTCTGGCTTTCGCGTTCTTTATTGCCTACGGAGTCGTTTCCATCCCCGCCGGTTTTTTGGTGGAACGATTCACCGAAAAGCCAGTGATGGTGCTGGCGTTTTTGGCCGGGACGCTCGGCTCACTGAGTTTCGCGCTATTCCCCGGATACCGGGTTGCCATCCTTTCCTACTTCACCATCGGCGCCGGCATGGCCGTGCTGCAAGTGGCCATCAATCCGTTGTTGCGGGTCGCGGGCGGAGAAGAACACTACGCATTTAATTCCACATTAGCCCAGTTGATTTTCGGCAGCGCCTCATTCATTAGTCCACGCATGTACTCTTACCTTGTGCTGAACCTGAAGGATTCGCTCTTCGACCACAACCTTGTTTTGCGTGTCCTGCGAAACCTTACTCCCACGGAACTGCCATGGGTCTCGATCTACTGGATCTTCGCCGTTTCCGCGCTGGGAATGGTGATTGTCCTGTTCTTCGCCAGGTTCCCCAAGGTACAGCACACCGCCGAAGAACGGGTGGGGTCACTGGACATGTACCGATCGCTGGCGCGCCAACGAGTCGTGTGGCTTTACTTTGCAGCGATGTTTGCTTACGTCGGTTGCGAACAAGGCACTGCCGATTGGATGTCGAGTTTTCTGCACCAGTATCATGGTTTGGATCCCCATACCACGGGGGCGGCCGCGGTTTCCTGGTTTTGGGGCCTGCTAACTGCTGGGTGTCTCGCTGGGATGTTGTTGCTTAAGATATTCGACAGCCGCAAGGTGCTGATCGGTGCTTGCGTGGGAGCTCTATTGTTTCTCTCTGGCGCCTTGTTTGGACCCGCAAGAGTTTCGCTAGTTGCTTTTCCGGCCATAGGCCTGTTTGCTTCTGTGATGTGGCCTATCGTTGTGTCGCTTGCGCTCAATTCCGTCGCGGAGTTCCACGGATCCTTCTCTGGCATTTTGGGTACGGGAATCATAGGGGGAGCCGTGGTGCCGGTGATCATTGGCCGTATCGGAGACCTCGCCGGACTGCGCACCGGCCTGACTTTTCTTTACATCACCTTTGGGTTTCTCCTCACCGTCGGCTTCTGGGCACGCCCCATCATCAACAATGCTACCATTCCTCTGAAGGAAGCGTCTGCTGACCTTGGCGGAGTGCCCGCTAAGATTTTGCGCTAGCGCAAGGACTTGCATCTTGACTGAATATTATGCTTTTCCTAAGGTGAGATCTCGCAGCGAAGTTGAAATAAAGACGTCCCTGGAATTGTTCCGTCCCAAATGTTCGCCTGAGCCCGCGTGGGTTCCTATCTGATTTTGGCGGTTTCGGGTGGTGATCTGTTGTAACCCCGAACGAAAGCGGCTGTCGTGAAGCCAGCAAGAGGTTCTTCCTAGTGGAATTTCCGCTCTCGCCATCCCACGCCACGTTTGTTTGGCGACTCGTTCTGGTGCTCATCGTTTATTTCATTCCGATGCTGATCTCAGCATTCGGGTTAGTAAGCAGAAAACAGTGGTCCATCTATCTCTTCAGGTTCGTACTGCCCTTGGGAGTCGTTGGTCTGCTTGCCCCGATGGTCGGCTTCGTGCCGCCCTTGATGGACTATCCGGAAACTGCACAGCGGTTGCATGATCTTGGCGGCTTGTGCATCGTATTATGCATCTGTTCGCTCTTCGGCGGCATATTCGCCTATGCGGTTGCCGAAAGACGAGAACTTAAAATCAGGCTCGGAGGCTCCCCAAAGATGAATCGCCTCGCCCTCGTGCCCCTTTGCCCCTCCCATAATGAACGCATGAAGGTGAACGCGGTGCTCAGAGGTTATTCCTGTCCATTGGAAGGCTGTAGGGTGAGTTACACGGTCGAGGACGGCTACATCCGAGTCGTAAATGGCGTCAAGCAAAAACCAACATATATCAAGCTGTATAGTGAATGCGCGGCAAGACGCCACGTATACCGTAGCGACGGCAAGGAAACAGGAAAGGAAGCGGCTAGTGAAAATGAAAACTATGGCCGAAACCATTCCGTCCAACAGTGGCAAGATTTTGGAAGCCGTCCGGACAATGACGGCGTGCCTCGAACGTCAGGTTGACGCTTTAGGTGAGAGCGTTGCAGCGCTAAAACGCAACTGACAGCGTAAAACCGCCATCTCCTCAGAGGGTAGCCCCGCCAGCAAATGAAATCTCGACAATTCACGGGGATTTGTCGCCCGGCACCACCCTTTATCCCCATGCTCCTCTAATCGAACGGGAACTGGGAATGCGCGATCTATGGCTGTTTTTGTTCTATTTGCCGATGGGGTTTCTATTTTTAACGCTTATTGCACGGGTTGCGCCATTCGTCGTACCGCCGCGTCTTTAGACGACCGAGCGAACGCCCTCTCCGCTACTGGCAGTCCGGGTTCATCAACGCAACCGTCTTTGGCGCCTGGGAGGAATCGCAGTCTCTTTTTCTCGCCGACGTGCCGTTGCTGATTATCATCGGTGGATTTCGGTTCGCTCGCTTCTTATGCTGAGCACGTTTTCGAATGGTGGGATTCGAACCCTTGATAGAAGTTTTGGTCCCCTATGACGACTTCAGCCTCATGCCGATTTCGCATGCTGATAGGCCAGCACCGCAAACATCTTTTCAGGAGCTCTGAGGATGCGCTGAACTTCGTGCCAAAACCTTATCCATCCATCCCAAAATCAGCGTTCTCATCTCTGGCAGTTCTACGTGCGCGCAATCGAACAATTCTATGTGGCAATCCGATTCCTTGCCGTACTTGCGGTAAAGCGGCAGCAGGTAATCACGAACTTTCTCGACTCCTGCCGGCGGGGTCAAGGAATCCTGGCGCCCATTCACGCTCAGATGAGCACGGGGCACGATCAAGGCATTAATTTCTGCAGTCTGGAAGCTCTTGAGCAGGGAAGGCACATAATAATAAATACCGTGTCCCTTGAGCCCATTCGCCTTGATCAGTTCTTCGGAGTCGGTGAGGCAACAGACGTCCATGCACAGCTTGACTCGGGGATCGAGCGCCGCAAGCCACCAGGCTTTAGTAGAGCCCATGGACATTCCCAGGACACCCAGTCGCCCGGCGTCGACTTCAGAGCGGCTTACTAGATAATCGAGCGCGCGGAATTCGTCGAACATCATCATGCCGAACAAAACTTGCCCCTTCCATAGCATCAGTTTGAAGGCATCTTCTTCCCCTGTTCTTCCGTCGGCCTCATGTTTTCGCTCCCCAAAGCACCAGCTATCGATCGCCAGCGTGACAAACCCTTTTTCGGTGCACACGGGCGCGTAAGCGGGTTGCGCCTTGACACCCCGCAAAAGCTGCTCCTTGCCGAGGTCGTACATGCCGCCATGCCAATGGATATAGAGCAACCCTGGGGCAGGTGTTTGCCGCCGGCGCGGGATCAACAGGAGAGCGGGAACAGGCTCGATGCCGTTCAGATCGAACAGCAGCCTTTCCAGCGTGTAGTCCTCGTGTTCTTCAGTGCTCATCAGTTTTGGCGGGCCTGGGCGATGCTGCCAGGGAAGATCGCCCAGCAAACCCCAGAGCTCTTTTCGGCGATTCGCCTGATGAGAAGCAAACGATGAGTCTGACTGTTCCGACGCCTCGGTATCAGCAAAATGTCCCGCAAGCGTGGTCGCTCTCGTGGCGAAGAGTGCCGCGGAACTTTGCAGGAACTGTCGTCTGCCGGGGAGCCCGAATGGCGGTCTCATGATTTCCTCCGCACAAAGGTAGTACACCTTGCCGAACCACATAGCTCGTCACAGGAGCATATCTTTGTCAAGACCAGTCTGAATTGTGTCCCGACGGTGTTTCCGACCGCAAATCGACTTGGTACTCGACTTGGTACTCAGCTTGTCCGTAGAACGCAACGGGGGGGCTATCCTTGGCCACTGTTCCCGCTTGCCCTTGAGCTTCGAACAAGTTGTCAATGACTTCTTTTTGGCAGTTCCGTGCCTCGGTTGAGTATCTCCAGATAGCGAAGATACGTGAAGCGCCTGTGCCGTTGCTTGCCCGTGGTCTCGCGGACTGGCGACGGGAGGTAAGACAAGAGTTTCGACGGAGCTGCCAGTTGCGATGCCGCTCCAGGTTGATGGTCGAAAAGCTTTGCACAACCCAACAGTCGTGACTTGCTTGTACGGCGGATCATCGGCCAAGTCTTTGTAGTGGGGTACTCCGGCAGAGGTTACGGCAGATATTCATGCACTAGTCTTTCGTCCAGTGTTTGCCTGGAACACTGGCCAATCGTACCATTTCGCTTGCTGCTCAACTAATACAAGATTCTCTAGTCATTTTCCATTCGGCCAAGCGTCGGTTCAAAGTGGCCTTCTGCTCACTTGTTAGTTTTTGGAGAGCATTATCTCGATGTCTTTGATGCCGCTGCGTTCGCGTAGTGTTGCGCTTCTTCTCTTCCTTTTGGGTGCATTCGCCTCATTGCTGCAGGGTTGCGCGGGACTTACTACCGGCGAGCTTCATCCCAACCGACTGCCACTGGAAATTACGACACCATCGCCGTTAGCACCCGTCAAGATCGGCGTGGCTTACTCCATCACACTCGCCGCTAGCGGTGGCACCACGCCTTATACCTGGAGTGTCAGTGCTGGTGCATTGCCGGGCGGACTGACACTCAGCTCTGCGGGCCAGATCTCTGGGACACCGACAAGCGCCGGCACGTTCAGCTTCACCGTCAAGGTTACCGACGCTGCGGCGCAGACGGCTACAGCATCCTTGCAGATCGCCATTGCTCCGGCAGTTCTGATGATCACTACCACCAGTCCGCTCACCAGCGGGCAGGTTGCAACGGCTTACTCCATCACACTCGCCGCTAGCGGCGGCACTACGCCTTATACCTGGAGTGTCAGTGCTGGTGCATTGCCGGGCGGACTGACACTCACCTCTGCGGGCCAGATCTCTGGGACACCGACAAGCGCCGGCACGTTCAGCTTCACCGCCAAGGTCACCGATGCTGCGGCGCAGACGGCTACA